>OFFL01000121.1_pt1 | contig 89246 bp, 65 predicted proteins | sample 1521391 | NCBI WGS metagenome assembly OFFL01 (sample SAMEA3504082, study PRJEB24116) | mouse gut metagenome | biome: mouse gut; feature: mouse-associated habitat; material: faeces | place: Denmark | collected 2011
GGGATGACCGTTGATATAGAGCGAGCACATACCGCAGATACCTTCGCGGCAGTCGCTGTCGAACACTACGGGTTCCTCGTTCTGTTCCACGAGCTGCTGATTAAGCATATCCAGCATTTCAAGGAAGCTGCTGCCCGTTGACACATTGTCGAGGTGATAGTTGACGAACTGTCCTTTTTCTTTCGGACCACGTTGACGCCAAATTTTCAGGTTTACGCTTATTGTAGTTTCCATTTTAGTTTCTGATTTTCACGTGGTGAGTTATTAGGACTTGTAGTTACGTGTCTGAACCTTGATAGCCTCGTAGTTGAGGGGTTCGCGGATCAGGATGGGCTTTTCATTGTCGCCGGTGTACTTCCAGCAGCTTACGTACATGTAGTGCTCGTCGTCGCGGGCAGCTTCGCCGTCGGCTGTCTGATACTCTTCGCGGAAGTGTGCGCCGCATGATTCGTTGCGGTGCAGGGCGTCGATAGCCATCATCTTGGCGATAACCAGGAAGTCCTCAAGACGCAGAGCCTTTTCAAGCTCGGTGTTGAGGTCGTCGGCAGCACCTACCACACGCAGGTCAGAGTAGAATTCCTTGCGTACTTCCTCGATTTCGTCAACAGCCTTCACGAGGCTCTGGAGTGTACGTCCCATACCTACGAGATTCCACATCACATGACCGAGACGCTTGTGGATTTCATCCGGGCTCTTTGTACCCTTGATGCTCATAAGCTTCTCAATGCGGTCACGCACGGCCTTTTCAGCAGCGTCAAATTCAGGAGCGTCAGTAGTGAAGTGAGGCACCTTGATCTGGTCGCTCAGATAGTTCTGCATGGTGTAGGGAAGCACGAAGTAACCGTCGGCCAGACCCTGCATGAGAGCTGATGCACCGAGGCGGTTTGCACCGTGGTCAGAGAAGTTACATTCACCGATAGCGAAAAGGCCCTTGATTGAAGTCTGGAGTTCGTAGTCAACCCATATACCGCCCATGGTGTAGTGCGATGCGGGGAAGATCATCATGGGAGTTTCATAGGGGTTGTCATCAGATATCATCTGGTACATGTCGAAGAGGTTACCGTAGCGGTCACGTACGGCATCCTCACCGAGGCGTTCGATAGCATACTTGAAGTCAAGATATACGGCATTGCCGGTACCTACACCGTAGCCGGCGTCGCAACGTTCCTTGGCGGCACGGCTGGCGATGTCACGGGGGCAGAGGTTACCGAAGGCGGGATAGCGGCGTTCGAGGTAGAAGTCGCGGTCCTCGTCGGGGATATCGGTAGGACGCTTCTTGCCGGCGCGGATAGCCTCGGCATCCTCTTTCTTCTTGGGCACCCAGATACGTCCGTCGTTACGGAGCGATTCGCTCATAAGGGTGAGCTTGCTCTGGTCCTCACCGTGAACGGGGATACATGTGGGGTGAATCTGTGTGAACGCGAGGTTTGACAGATATGCGCCCTTCTTGAAGGCCTGGATAGCGGCTGAGCCGTTGCAGCCCATAGCGTTGGTGGAGAGGAAGAATGTACGGCCGTAACCACCGGTGGCAAGCACTACAGCGTGAGCTGCGTAGCGTTCGATTTCGCCGGTAACGAGGTTGCGGACAATGATACCGCGTGCGCGACCGTCGATGATTACGAGGTCAAGCATCTCACGACGGTTGAACGAGCGCACCTGGCCCTTTTCAATCTGACGGTTCAGTGAAGCGTAGGCACCGAGCAGGAGCTGCTGGCCTGTCTGACCCTTGGCGTAGAATGTACGTGACACCTGTGCGCCGCCGAACGAACGGTTGGCGAGCAGGCCGCCGTTCTCACGTGCGAAGGGAACACCCTGCTGCACGCACTGGTCAATGATGTTGTTTGACACTTCGGCCAGACGGTAAACGTTGGCTTCACGTGAGCGGAAGTCACCACCCTTTACAGTGTCATAGAACAGGCGGTAGATAGAGTCACCGTCGTTCTGATAGTCCTTGGCGGCGTTGATACCACCCTGTGCGGCGATCGAGTGAGCGCGACGGGGGCTGTCCTGGATGCAGAAGTTCCACACGTTGAAGCCGAGTTCGGCAAGTGTTGATGCTGCAGAGGCGCCGGCCAGACCTGTACCTACGACGATGATGTCGAGGTTACGCTTGTTGGCGGGGTTCACCAGCTTCTGGTGAGCCTTATAGTTGGTCCACTTGTCAGCCAGAGGGCCTTCAGGGATCTTTGAATCGATGGTATATTCAGGAAGCTTGCCCGACTCCATGTCGGCATAATCCTTCATAATCGGGGTAGAGTCAATCATACCCTCGAGGGCTTTGTTATTATGTTCCATGATTGAGTTGGGATTCTATTACGGTTCTACATTGGGTTCAGCTTCCACGGGTGCTTCAGCGGGTTCTTCGCCCTGCTGGGCCTGCATCATCTGCTGGTACTGCATCATCTGCTGCTGCTGACGTTCCTGAGCCTCGCGCTGCTTGCGCATCAGTTCGGGGCAGTATTTCTCAACGAACAGCTGCATTTGCTGTGACAGAGCGGCAACGTCGGCTTCTGACGGACGGCTTTCCATTGCGCCATGCTGCCATGCCTCTACATACTGCTCTTCGAGCTTCTCATTGTTGACATAGGCGTTCTTGTTGGCCTGCACGGTGAATACGATAGCCTGGGCTACGAAGAGGCCAATCACGATAGAGCTCCACCAGAGGGCGATCTTGCGCAGACGCTTGAGCCAGTGCTGGCCGTTCCAGCCGATGCTCTGGAGCATTGACCAGAAGCCGTGGTTCATGTGGAACCAGAGAGCTACGAAACCGATGATGTAAACCACGGGAGTCCACCAGTTCTGGAAAGCGATCTGGATGAACAGTGTGCCTGAGTGGGGAGGAATGGGTGCGCCGTCAACGGTGTACCAGTCGCCGGGAGTGGCGGCAATGATTTCGCACCACTGCATGCGTGCCCAGAACTGGATGAGGTGAAGCACGAGGAATGCGAGTACCACGATACCGAGCACAAGCATGTTCTGGCTTGACCATTCCACGTCGGCGGGCTTGCGCACCACGTTGTAGCGGTCATTACCACGTGCCTTACGGTTCTGCACTGTGAGCCACAGAGCGTAGATGATGTGGATGATGAAGAGCGCGGCAAGGCCCATAGAAGCTACGAGCGCATACCAGTTAGCTCCGAGGAAACCACACACTGCGTTGTAGGCGTCGGGCCAGATAAGGGCCACGGCATTCATCACACAGTGGAATGTGACAAAAAGGACAAGACATACACCGGTAATGGCCATCACCAGTTTGCGTCCTATCGATGAGTTAGTTAACCACATAGATGTTAGGAATTTTTAGTTAGATATTTGTTATGAATTGTTTCGACACAAATCGGTTACTTCCCGCAAAATTAATTGAAATTAACCATGATTACAACATTTAAAGTGATTTTCGTCCTACTTTCTCAATTTTTTAACGTCATTTTTTAACACTGCCGGCGAACTTTTACATTGGCCCGAGCCTTTTTTATAAAAATAATGTATAATTTTGCTTTTGACTTCTCCTATCTCTATTATGTATCGTTATCTGAAACTGATTGCTGCCTTCTCAGCCATATGCTTCCTATGCGCTACTGCCGACGCCCGGACAAGAATTGCCCGCCGGCAGATTGTGCGTACAACGACTATCGTATATTCCGACTCGATAAGCAAGCCTGATACAATCAGCTGGTTGAAGAAGATGATGCCCCCTACTGTGAAACTGCAGCCGCAGGAGGAGAAAATAGTCATACCCGAACCTGTAAAAGAGAAAAAAACGAAAATCCGCACTGCCTCGGTGCAGCGACAGACGACGGACATGAAAGGAGTGTCGATATTCGGTGAACCGCAGGTAAGCGTCGACCGCATGTATGAATTTGTGCGCTCACGCAACGACCAGTTCACACGCGACATCGCCGAGGCATACTATAATATAGGTATCCGCTACGGCATACGCGGCGACATAGCCCTCTGCCAGGGAATACTCGAAACCGGGTGGTTCAAATTTGCCGACGGCACCGCCGTGCGCCCCGAACAGCACAATTACTGCGGGCTCGGCGTGACCCGCGGTGGAATGACCGGACATGCGTTTGACACGGTGGAACTCGGTGTGACAGCCCAGATACAGCACCTTTACGCCTACGCCTGCTCCTCAGAGCTTCCTGAAGGTGAGAAGATTATCGACCCGCGCTTCAAGCTCGTGGCCCGCGGAGTGGCACCCACGTGGGAGGGCCTCAGCAACCGCTGGGCCGCAAACGAAAAGTATGCCGAGCGAATCATGGCGCTCTTCAGCATGATGAGTGCGGAATAAAATTTGTAACTTTGCGCACGTTATGCGCACAGAACAAGAACTTGGCGGCGTGACCCTGCTCGGCGACACCCGCGTGAAATACCCTACCGATTACGACCCCACGCTCCTGGAGGCGTTTGAGAACAAACATCCTGAAAACGAATATCTGGTGACTTTCAACTGTCCGGAATTCACTTCATTGTGCCCCAAAACCGGTCAGCCCGACTTCGCCACCATAATAATCAACTACATCCCGCGCCTCCGCATGGTGGAGAGCAAGAGCCTGAAGCTCTATCTGTTCAGCTTCCGCAATCACGGCGACTTCCACGAGGACTGCGTGAACATCATCATGAAGGACCTGATCCGGCTCATGGACCCGCGCTACATAGAGGTACGCGGCATCTTCACTCCGCGCGGAGGCATTTCGATATATCCATTTGCCAACTACGGCGACGCCGACCATCAGGATATGGTGCGTGCACGTCTGCTCGCCTCATTCCCCTCACAGCCATGAAGGACGCGCTGTTAGTACTGTCAGGCGGCATGGACTCCACAACCATGCTTTATGAATATGCCGATTCTATTGCACTGGCCGTCAACTTCAACTACGGAGCCAACCATAATGCCCGCGAAGCTGAATGCGCGCGCCTCAACTGCCGCAAGCTGGGCATAGAATTAGTGGAGATTGACCTCTCGTTCATGGGACGGCACTTTGAAAGCTCGCTCCTGAGCGGCGCCGATGCCATACCCGAGGGGCACTACGAGGACGCGAACATGCGCTCCACAGTGGTGCCGTTCCGCAACGGTATAATGCTCTCAGTAGCTGCCGGGCTTGCTGAAAGCCGCGGACTCAGGGCTGTGATGATAGCCAACCATTCAGGTGACCATGCCATATATCCCGACTGCCGCCCGGAATTCGTAAGCTCAATGGGTAAGGCCATAGCTGACGGCACGTATGAACATCTGGAACTTCGTGCCCCCTACACCGGAATGACCAAAGGCGAGATAGCGCGCCGAGGCAAGGAACTGGGGGTGGACTACAGCCACACATACTCATGCTATAAAGGTGGGGAGCACCATTGTGGCAAATGCGGCACATGTGTGGAACGCCGCGAAGCTCTCGAATTCGCAGGGATAACTCTTGACAATGATTGAGCATGACGCAACCAAAGAGACGAAAAGTGAGGCGCCGTTTCAGCCTGCGCAAGACACTGAGGCTTTTTCTACCGGTGTGCCTGTTCATTGTGCTTTGTGTGATGATGTGCGTTCCGTCAGGACGTGACAAAGCCACTCAGCAGGGACAAGAGAATCCGGTGCTGCAATTGGCCTCCAACGCCACAGTGCTGGATCTGGAGATTGACACCGTGAGCCGTTTCCTTTACCGGCTCGACTCCATGCCGGAACCGACCAAACGCATCAAAGTGAATTATTTCGGTAATCTCAAGCCGTTTTTCAACGACAGCAACTATGTTCACTGGGCCGAAGCCGAAGCTTATGGACTCGAACCGCTGTCGGACACCCGCTCTCACTGGAATCTGCGACGTCCGATCGTGAAAGTAACTACCTGTAAAGATTATTTCCTCGACACCCTTATCTTCTCGCGCCCTTACCTGGTGCCGGAGGCTGCTGCCACACTGCGGGAAATAGGACGTAGGTTCCGCGACACACTCGAGACGAGAGGTGGCGGCGACTACCGAATAAAGGTTACCAGTGTGTTGCGCACACCACAGACGGTAAAACGCCTGCGCCGGCGTAACCGCAATGCCATCGACTCGTCTGTGCATCAGCTTGGCACTACTTTTGACATCTCCTACTCATCATTCATTGCAAACTCCGATGCCAATCCACGCAGTGTGGATGACCTTAAGGGCATACTGGCCGAAGTGCTGAAAGCCATGCGCGAGGAGGAGAAAATATGGGTGAAATATGAAGTGAAACAACCCTGTTTCCATATCACCGCGCGCAAGCCCAAAGAATAATCATGAGCTATCGCCCACTATAAACATAATGAGGTGGCGCAATGAACTTTAGTTCCTCAAAAGTTTTTAATATCTTTGAGGGCCCCTATTCCGGATTACCGCCAACAGAAGCTCGACAGATACTCAACATGCACCTCACATTTTCAACATCATGAGCGAAAACAGCACCAACCAGATTGACAGCATGGACTCCAACCAACTGGAGCAGAAACCCAACGGAAGGAAAAGACGTCCGCTATGGGCCAGAATATTGTGCGGCTTAGGCATCACGCTCCTGGTGGTGGTATTGCTGGCAGGGATAGCCCTGACGGTGCTTGTCAGCTATCTCAAACCTGAAAAGCTGACACCGCTCGTGGAGAAATATGCCAACGAGTATCTTGACGCGACCCTCAATGTGGGCCGCGTGGAACTTACTTTCTGGAGCTCATTTCCAAAGCTCGAAGTTGATGTGCGCGACCTCGAGGTGACAAGCCATCTATCTGAACGCATCACCCCTGATTTGAAGGCCGAACTCCCGGTGTACGCGGATTCGCTCCTGCAGGTGAAGAGGTTCAGCGGCGCCATAAACATCCCTAAACTCCTGGTGGGGGAGATAGCCCTCTATGACATAATCATCACACGCCCAAAGGTGAATGTGGTGCAGGCCACTCCCGAACTCTCCAACTTCGACATCTTCCCGAAATCGGAAGAGGAGAAAAAAGAAAGTTCCGGAGAGATTCCCGACATCTCGCTCGGGACATTCGAGATACTTGATGGATTTCCGGTGCGCTATTATTCACGTCCCGACTCAATTGAGGCATCAGTCGTGCTCTCCACCACCAGCCTCGTCGGGAAAGCCGCCCCGGTGTACGCACTGACTGTGGAGGGACTGACCGACATCGGGACTCCTGCCCTGCACATCGACAATCTCGGCGTCGGACTCGGAGGCAATCTCACTTGGTCGCCCAAAGCCCCCTATTCCGTATCGCTTGACCAATTCAAGGTAAGGCTCGGAGATGTGGCTACGGAAATCTCATCAAGGATTGATTTCGACAAGGAGTTGATTGTCGAGACGCTCAGTTTCGCGCTTCCCGAGACCCCGATAAACAATATCCTGGCTCTTATCCCGGCTGATATGCGTGGCGAGCTCGACAAAGTGAGGGCCGACCTGAGTGTGGCAATGAATCTTGCCCTTACACGCCCTTACAGAGTCGGGATAGATTCCATCCCCTCATTCAATATGTCAATCAACATCCCGGAAGGGCATGGAAAATATGAAAATCTTAACCTCAACCGGTTTGCCCTGGATGCGGATGCCCAAATCGATGGCGGTAACCTCGACAGGTCAGTAGTCACCATAAACCGTCTGCTCGCGATAGGTGACGGCGTAGGATTTGAACTTAACGGAACCGCCACAGAGATACTCTCCGATCCGGCAGTCAAGGGCACCTTCAAAGGGGGAGTTGAGATCCAGCGGCTCCCTAAATTCCTGTTGAGCAAATTGCCTTGCACCGTGAAGGGAAGCCTGCGGGCCGACTGTGACTTCAGCCTCCGCAGAAGTTATCTCGACAAAGACAACTTCCATCGGATACGTCTCACGGGAGAGGCCACCTTACGTGATCTGTCAGCTTCAATGCCTGAATTGCCGGCAAGTCTTTATACCCACGAGATGGAGTTGAAACTCGGCACCAACAGTTCGTTCACACGCGGAGAAGTAAGCGTGGATTCGCTCCTGACAGCCTCATTGAAAATCGACACCATATCAGTAGCTGTCCCCGGGATGGACCTTGAAGGGAAAGGGCTGAAAATGGGTGTGGGATGTCAGAACACAGCATCGAGCGCGGACACCACTCTTATCAATCCCATCGGCGGACGCATCGTGGCAGAACGCCTCAGCTTCAAATCGGCCGAGGATTCCATGCGTGTGCGTCTACGCGATGCCACTGTGGGGGCTACCCTGCGACGCTACAAGGGAGACTCGAAGCAACCGCAACTGCATCTTGACATCGCGACGAAAAGGGCATTCTACGCCGACCGCATAAACCGCGCGATGCTCACCAAGGCTTTCGCCTACGTGACAGTGCATCCGAAGTCGCTGCGCACGTCAGCCCGGATGCAGGCACGCATGGATTCACTGCGGAAGATATATCCCGACCTCGCACCTGACTCACTCTACCGCATGGCCATCCCTGCATCGTTCAGGAATCTGACACGCGACAGCGCGGCTGTGGCCGAAGGTCAGATACTTGACATAGAGGTTGACAACACGATGCGCGGACTGCTGCGCAAGTGGAACGCACAAGGCACCCTGCGGGCCGACCGCGCCAGGGTGTTCACTCCACTTTTCCCGGTAAGAAACACACTGTCTGGACTTGACATCAAATTCAACTCCGACTCCATCAATATCAACGACACCAAGCTGAAATGCGGCCGTACCGACTTCCTCATCAACGGCTCCATCACCAACATCACGCGGGCCCTCACCTCTGTGACCGGACGCCAGCCACTGGTGATGAATCTGAACCTTACAAGCGACACCATCGATGTCAATCAGATTTCAGCCGCAGTGTTTGCCGGGGCCGCCTTCATGGAGCACGAGGACTCGCTCAGCAATCTGACAGCCGACGACACAGAGGATGAGGATGCACTTGAAGCCTCGATAGAGAGGCAGGCCGACTCGGTGGCTGTGCTTGTCGTGCCTTCGAACGTAGAGGCCATACTCGACATCAAGGCACACCACATACTATATTCTAATCTTGTGTTCCACGATTTTGCCGGAACTCTCAACGTGTACAACGGCGCCATCAACCTGAGTCAGCTCGGAGCGAGAACAGATGTGGGATCCGTAAATCTCAACGCGCTTTACAACGCACCAACACGCAAGGACGTGTCATTTGCCTTCGGCATGCAGGTAGCCGACCTGCACATAGGCGACTTCCTTGATCTGGTGCCGGCTCTTGACTCCATGATGCCGCTCCTCCAGGGAATCGACGGCGTAATCAACGCCGACATCGCTGCCACAACTCTGATTGACTCGGGGATGAATATTGACATTCCATCACTCAAAGCAGCGGTGAAACTCTCTGGCGACAGCCTGGTGGTGATCGATGATGAGACTTTCCGCAAAATAGGCAAATGGCTTCTGTTCAAGAACAAGGAGCATAATATGATTGACAGCATGAGCGTGGAGATGGTGGTGGATAATTCGCAGTTGCGCATGTTCCCGTTCGTCTTCAACCTCGACCGTTACAAACTCGGAGTTATGGGCAACAATGACATGGCCATGAACCTCAACTACCATGTCGCCGTGCTCAAGTCGCCGCTTCCTTTCAAATTCGGCATCAACATATCGGGCAATCCCGATAATATGAAGATAAGGCTCGGACGTGCGAAGTTTAATGAAAAGAACATGCCGCAGACCGTGTCAATCGCCGACACCACACGTATCAACCTCGTGAAGGAGATAACCAATATATTCCGCCGCGGTGCCAGAAAATCACGTCCACGTCTCGATTTCAGTAAGCTCGGCACTTCCATACCGACCACTGACACCCGAGCGGATACAATATCGCATGCCGATTCGCTCTACTTTATCAAAGAAGGGCTAATATCCGCGCCTGACACTGTGAAACCCATCGTAAAAAAGAAAAAATGACACCCCCGATACCCTACAGCCACGAAATAGAACGCTTCCTGAGGCGTCACCACTATAATCAGATAACACCGAAGGCAGCCCTCATCGATATGGACGGCACCCTCTATGACTCGATGAAAAATCACACCGCGTCATGGCACAGGCTTATGACCGAAGCCGGGATAAAGTGTAGCCGCGAAGAGTTTTATCTCTATGAAGGACGCACCGGCGCATCGACCATCAATCATCTCATACAGCGTGAATGGGGGCGTGAAGCCACCGAAGAGGAGAAAGAGCGCCTCTATAAGATGAAGACCATCTATTTCAACCAGCTGCCGCCGGTGGAACCGATGGCAGGTGCAAGAGAAATGGTCGAGGTGTTCAAGCAGGTTGGCATCAAACGCGTGCTTGTGACGGGGTCGGGCCAAAACAGTCTGCTCAACCGCATAGCTACCGACTTTCCCGATCTGTTCGACGAAAAGCTCAGAGTGACGTCGCGCGACGTGACACACGGCAAACCGCATCCCGAACCGTTTATCCGCGCCATGCAGTTGGCCCACGTGACCCCATCACAGTCCATAGTGGTTGAAAATGCACCGCTCGGAATCGAGGCCGGCAACAAGGCCGGAGCTTTCACCATCGGTGTCACCACCGGACCGATTCCACGCGAGACGATGGAGGAGGCCGGCGCCGCCATCGTGTTTGACTCCATGCCAGAATTCGCAGCGTCCCTCCCTACCCTGCTGCTGTCGCTCCTGACAATATCTATAATCGAACCTTAACTTACTGATTGAATATTTAACTTCAGTGCAAACTTATAAATGACTATGCAGACAATTCTTTATACCAACGATGTGGCATCAGCCATAAAGAAGCTTGTGGACGAACTGTCGCCGGTGAGTGTACATATAATCACCGACGAAAACGTAGAGCGCGATGTGCTCCCTCTGCTCAACCTCGACTATCCGCGCATCTGTGTGAAGGCAGGTGACGAGAATAAAAATCTCGAATCTCTGTCGCAGATATGGGCCGGGCTGATAGAGCAGAATGCCACCCGTCACTCGCTCGTGATCAACATCGGTGGTGGCGTAGTGACCGACATGGGCGGTTTTGCCGCCGCAACATTCAAACGCGGAATCCGGTTCATAAATGTTCCAACCACCCTGCTGTCGGCCGTCGATGCAGCCGTAGGTGGTAAAACAGGCATCAACTTCGAAGGTTTCAAAAACGAAATCGGGGCATTCGCTCCGGCCGACGCCGTCGTGATATCTACCATCCTATTCCAGTCATTGCCCCGCGAGGAGCTCCTTTCAGGTTACGCAGAGATGCTCAAGCACGGATTACTGTCATCGCGGGAAGCCTATACGGAACTTCTGGAATTCGACATAGTTAATGCCGACATGCCATCGCTGCTACCACTTCTCGAAAAGAGTGTGAAAGTCAAGGAACACATTGTGGAAATCGACCCCAAGGAGAAAGGATTGCGCCGGGCTCTTAATCTCGGCCATACAGCCGGACACGCATTCGAGGGTATGGCGCTCAAACGCCACAGCCAGATGCCTCACGGATATGCCGTGGCCTATGGGATGCTTGTGGAAATGATATTATCCCACCTTGCCGAAGGATATCCATCGCAGGAACTTTATCGCTATGCCGACTATCTGAAGGCGCATTCCTACGGTGCTCCCGCCATCTCCTGCGACGACTATGACGCACTGGTGGAATTCATGCGCCACGATAAGAAAAACGCCACACGCGACGCCATCAATTTCACGTTGCTTGCCGAACCGGGCACCCCCCTCATCGACCGCACCGCCTCAACCGAAGAAATAAAGGCCGCGTTGGATATATTCCGCGACCTTATGGGTATCTGACCCGGCTGAGTGGCTGAAGAGGATATCAGAAGTGATATCCTACAGCAGCGAAAAAGTTGAAATTGTGGGCCGAGGGGCGCACTATGCCTGTGGATTTCGCCACATTCTTACACCCGATGTTGGTATAGAGGCCCACAGATATTTTTTCATAAAAAGTGAGGCCGGTGCCTATATGAAGGCCCCAGTCGAATTTTTTATATGAATTGATAAACGCCTTGCTGTCATCATAGTAACCCGACTTATTATCAAGTTTAGAGGTTATGAGCTGCCCTATCTCATTGATTTTAGCATTGTAGACCGTCCAACGGCGTGAGCCGCCCATACCGAAACCGAGATATATACCACCGTCTACATTCCATTTCACGCGTGATGCAAGATTGAACGTGAACGAAGCATAGGCAGGAAGGTCAACGCTACGGTAACGGTCACGGATAAAGACATTCGACACATTGGTCGACCCCTCGTTGGTGGTCACCATATCCATTTTGCCGGCATTGCGCGTGTAATTCAGGCCAGTGCCGATTCCGAAGAAGTTAGTGATGTTGAACTTTACACCGAGGCCTATCCCATAGGCAAATCCCATGGTGGAGTTCATATCGCTTATCTCAGAATAGCAGCTCGCGTAATTGTTAGTCACATACGACCCTCCAAACAGAAGATGTGCGTCAATATCAATAAAATCGGAAGATTTGCCGTAGTCAATAAAATCAGGCCCGGCAGCCTTGGCGGAACCGGGTATAAGCAGCAGAATGGCCGCTATGGCAAGTAGATACTTTTTCATTACTGTTGAAGAGTGGTATTGCGGTGTTTTCAAGTGTCAAAATTACATCAAAAAGGGCGTAAAACCAAAGAAAAAGATAAATTTAGACAAAAAGCGCCAAAAATGTTGCACAATTGAATAAAAATGTCTAATTTTGCATCACCAAAACGGAAACAACGGCTCCTTAGCTCAACTGAATAGAGCATCTGACTACGGATCAGAAGGTTACAGGTTTGAATCCTGTAGGAGTCACCATCAAAATCCTTTCGGCCTTAAGCCGGAAGGATTTATTTTTTCAGTCTTTTCGCTTCCAGCCGCCTATCAGAAGTTGATGGCAAGAGAAGCCTGTATATGGCGAGGACGCAAATAAGTAGTATAGGTAGTGGCTATTTAATTAACATGCCGCATGAGTGTATCCGTCTACAGGAAGGATACACTCATGCTCAATCCTAATAAGATTGTATAATACGAAATACGTGTTACATGATATGCCGGGTGGCGTTGCCGCTACTTTTTCAGCCAGTTCCAGCGGGTTTCCCAGTCGGCAAGGATGGCATCGCGCCATTTATCGGTGGTCCTATAGCCCTGCCAGTTGCCCTTGAAAAGCCGGGGATCGCTGCAATCGGTCCACCAGTTGGAGCCGACCTTGTAGCTGTCAGCGGTAATGGTTCCTGGCCACAAGGTGTCGACCACAATAGTACCTTCGAGGCCGTCAAGCTCACCGATGGCAGAACTGATTTTATAGTCGAGCACAGCCGGGGCCTTGGGTGCATATCTGACCACATATTCACCCCCGCCGGCATAGACTCCTTCCCAATCCTGTCTGTCGATATGGAGTGTGAAGCACGGAGAGCCTTCACTGACAATTCCCTCAGGGCCTTGCAGACGAAACTCAATCACGGAGTAGACGGCCACCGTGTCAGCCGAGGTGGTGACACGGTTGAAAACCGTACGCGGGCTAAAGTGCATTTTATCAAACCGGCCTCCCCAGGATTCGGATTCGGGATCGGCAGGGTCGCCATGCATCATGTAGAACAACGACGGACTGTCGCCCATCTTCACATTTCCATCATAGTATGACTTGAAATCAGCACCCAGGTATCCGGCTCCACTTATAACTTCGTCGTAATAACGGTTTTGGAAATGGGTAGTGACCTTATTGTCGCTGATAAAGCCTCGGTAGGAGGCATTGTTTTCTATCATCCAGAGGTCAGGGAAATTTTCCGCGATATAGGCATAGGCATTTGCTCCCCACTTTTTATTTGGCCCTCCGATCCAATAGACCCTTAGGGCCGGGAGGATGTCGGGGGCATCATGCAGGGCCTGCGCCACATCTTCGAGCGCACCCCATACAAGCACGTAGAGCGGACGGTCATCAACCCGGCGCGCACACTCCACAATGGCGCGCGACCCTTCGGTGGGCTGGCTGAATCCCTGCCATGGGGCAGCACTGTCGGCTCCCTGACGGCACAGCGATCTCAAAGAGTCGGGCGTGAGCAGAGCCGGGGCGTGGGCGTGCAAAAGCGGATAGTCTTTTTCATATATGTCAATCATGCGCAGGATTTCCGATTTTGATCCATCACCAAAGGTAGGTGTGGAGACAAGAGCCTCTATATCAAAACAGTCGCTGTACATCATGAGATGGGCCATCGACTGATTATCATCGGCGTCGGTGCCACCGATATCGGTGCTTATCAGAATCCTGTGTCGTTCAGGAACAGCGGCTCCGGCTGACATCATGGAGAGGAACGAGCCGCAGAGAGCCAGCAGAGAAAGGAATGTGGAAATCTTAGTCTTCATGGGTTTTCTTTAGTGATTTTCGAAATCGCCGGCCAAGGCGCCGAAAAAACAATCAGCGACGACGCTGGGCGCCGGAATGACGGAGGATGTGGGCCGCTCCGGCCAGACGCTGGAACGCACTGGCGCTATAATGCATTATCGGCTCCGCCAAAACAAGTATGACCACCGAGCCGAGAATGAATATGATGCCAAGGACTGCCCTCGGGGTCAGCACCTCGCCGAAAATGGCCACACCGAAAAGCAACCCGGTGATGGGTTCGAGTGCTCCGAGAATAGAGACGGCGACAGAACCGACACATTGGATGGCGATGGCAACAGTCATCAACGATACGATGGTGGGGACTACTGAAAGCCCTATGACGCAACTCCAGGCCAACCCATCGGATGGCACCGGCTGCAAGTCGGAGAAGAAATTAAGCCGCAAGGCAAACACTATGATGCCGAAAAGCAGTGAATAGAATGTCAATGCCGAGCCTGAAAGCCTGCGTAGACGGCTCTTGTTGATCATTATCATATAGACCGCGTAGGTGAGCGAGGATGCCATGACGAGCACTACCCCGATCGGGGTCACATGTGCTCCTTCGCCGGGATTGCACAGCAACGTAACTCCCATGAGCGACACCCCGATGGATATGAGGGTCACGGCAGACGTCTTCTGCCTGAAAAATATCCACAGCAGGAGGGCCACAAACACCGGCTCCACAAAAAGCATGGTGGAGGCAAGACCAACGTCCATGTGATTATAGGCCTCGAATAGCAGCAATGACGAGAGGGCAAACATCACGCCGAGCCCTATCATCATCGGTATCTCACCCATGGTGAGCCTGAAACTCTCCTTGCGCAACCTCATCACGAGGCCGAGAATCAATGTGGCAAAAGCATAACGGTAAAACAGCACTGAGGGTGCCTGCATCCCCATATCGTAGAGGGGAACGGCAAATAGAGGGTTGGTGCCATAGCTGATTGCCGCGATGGCCCCCAAGATATATCCTTTGGTCGTCGCTTTCATTTTTCTCAACTTAACACTTGATGGGGGTTATTCCTTCATAAAGGGACGCATGAGCTCATTGAGCTGGTCATACTCGACAAGAAATCCGTCGTGGCCGAAAGGTGACTGGATCTCCCGGTAAACGGCACCGGGGATTTTCTCGCACAGCTCCTTCATCTCCTTCGGGGGAAAGACGATGTCAGTGGTCAGACCTATCACGAGGGTCTTGGCCTTGATGCGCTTAAGGGCCATCTCCATGCCGCCACGGCCTCGTCCCACGTCATGGGTGTCAAATGCGTTGAGAATCACATAGTAGGAATAGGCATCGAAACGACGGCATAATTTTTCTCCCTGATACTGCTGATAGCTGGCAGCACGGTGTATGTCAGGAAGCTCCTCAGTGTCCTTCTGCGTGAGGTTGTAACCATAGTACCCGCGATATGACAGCAGACCGATAGCTCGCGCGGCAGCCAGACCTTTGCGTCCGGCCTCGGGTGAACGTTGCCCGAAAGTGGCATCAGCCTCTATACACATGCGTTGGGTCTCATCGATGGCTATTGTCCAGGGTGTGGCGATAGCGTCGGTGGCCATGAGGACAAGCTTATCAAACCTGGCAGGCTCCATGACAGCCCACTCTATGGCCTGAAAGCCACCCACCGAACATCCTACGAGCGACTGGATATGACCTATGCCGAGAGCATCGGCAAGCACACGGTGTGCGTTGACGATGTCGCGGATGGTATATCTCGGGAAATCACCATAGTAGGGTTCACCGGTGAGGGGATTGTTATGGAGAGGGGATGTGGTGCCGTAGGGAGAGCCGAGGATATTGGCACATATCACAAAGTTGTCGGCCGGATCAAGAAACTTCCCCTCCTCCACGGTGTGGGGCCACCAGTCACGCACGTCACTGTTGCCAGTCAGAGCATGACACACCCATACGATATTGGTGTGGTCCTCGTTAAGCGTTCCGTAAGTATGGTAAGCTATATGTAACTCCGGAAGTTCCCCACCCAGCTCGAGTTTGAACGGATGCGGATGATGATAGTGATGAATCATTCGTAAGTTTTGCAATTGCGATGTGCAAAGTTACGCATTTTTCTTCACAATCCTATCCGGAGAGCGATGATATTACATCATCACATTATATTTGTCGAGGAGCTTGAGCGGATGGTATGATTCCTTGGCATGGCGCAGCCCGGGATCGCCGACATCCTCCTGACGGTTGATATAGATGATTTCCGGATGACGGTTGGTCATCATCTCGGCAAAGAGCTTATTGATAGTCTCCCCTGCCCCGGCCACATCATGGTTCATCTTCTCAATGTGGACATGCAGGGTGTCACCGATGACCTCACCGATGGTGAAGGCCACGATTCCGTCGGAGGGCGTGGTGAGGACAGCCCCTTCGAAAGGATAGTGTTCGAGATTGTCGAGCACACGCATCACCTGCTCCCGCTCTATGTCGGCAAGGGCCGGCTTGGAAAGCGGCAGATGGGTAGCATGGAAAAATGCCTTGACAGCGGGAAGCATGTCGGTGGTGAGAGGCAGCAACCTGTAGTCGGGATTGTCGGCCATGAAGCGGTTGACATGATTGCGCTTCTTGCTCAGTTTTTTACCGGAGAGCGAGGCCAGAGCCTGTGCGTCGTAGAGGTAATCGCTCCAGTCATCAAGTTTATCGACTTTAACGGCACCGAGTGCGCGTAGCTTGTCGACATATTCCTCCGGGACAGCCGAGAACTGCAGAGACATATCGTTGGCATTGCAGTAGTCACGCAAAACAGCAACCGACTCCTCGAGCCCCATCTTGCCGACAGGGAGCGAAAAAGCCGGTCGTGTAACGTCGTCCTCAGTGACACCTTTTATGAAAAGCGTGTCATTGAAAACGCAATATGAGTAGTCGAAATAGTCAATCCACATGTATGTTCCGCCTATCGAGAAGTCGCATGTCCTGCATCCCGACTGCATTAGCATCGGGCGTATAATGTCCATGTCGGCGAGCGTGATGCGCTTGAAGCGGAGCTGTGAATCCCTCTTGCGGGTAATAGTTGAAACCACATATCCCCGGGGTTGGCGAGGTGTTATCATAATATTCTGTTTTGTTCAATATGATAACGCCTGAAGCCCGAGGTGGGTTCAGCCAACTATTTACTGGCGGCCAGAGGTGGCTACTTCGCGGTTGATCTTGGATACGAGACCCTGGAGCACCTTGCCCGGGCCGAGTTCCACGAATTCAGTAGCGCCGTCGGCCACCATGTTCTGCACGCTCTGGGTCCAACGCACGGGAGCTGTGAGCTGTGCCACGAGGTTAGCCTTGATTTCGGCAGGGTCAGTATGGGGTTTAGCGTCAACATTCTGGTAGACAGGAACCGAAGGAGTATGGAATTCGGTCTTCTCGATAGCGTCGGCGAGCTCTGCGCGGGCAGGCTCCATGCAGGGTGAGTGGAAGGCACCGCCAACTTTGAGACGCATGGCGCGTTTTGCACCGGCTTCTTTGAGCTTCTCGCATGCTGCATCAATGGCTTCTTCTTCGCCTGAAATCACAATCTGACCGGGGCAGTTGTAGTTGGCACATACCACCACACCGGGGATAGAAGCACATATCTCCTCAACCTTTTCATCGGGGAGAGCGATCACGGCAGCCATTGTAGAGGGTTTGAGTTCACATGCTTTCTGCATGGCAAGCGCACGTGCTGACACAAGACGCACACCATCCTCGAAGCTAAGGGCTCCGGCAGCAACAAGAGCCGAGAACTCACCGAGTGAATGGCCGGCCACCATAGCGGGGTCAAACTCTTCGCCGAGGGTCTTGGCCAGGATAACTGAATGGAGGAAGATGGCAGGCTGAGTGACCTTGGTCTGACGCAGATCCTCGTCAGTGCCTTCAAACATAAGATCGGTGATACGGAAGCCAAGAATCTCGTTGGCTTTCTCAAACATTTCCTTAGCCACAGGGTTGTTGTCATATAAATCCTTGCCCATTCCTACGAACTGGGCTCCCTGTCCGGGAAACACAAATGCTTTCATGTCAATATTATAATTATAGTTTTGTAAATGTAAGAAGGAACGGAGAGATGTCCTATCGGATGAAAGCGCCGAGGCTTTCAAGGGTGCAAAGTTAAGATTTTTTCGCCAAAATTCGTAAATATCTTGCAGAAAATCACTAACTTTGTGTCATTGTCCATAATATCGTCCAACTTACTTCTCCTCCAATATACACTTATGATACCCTGCATATTTAATCTCGGCACCGGCGAAGTCATCATCATCGTGGTGGTGATACTGCTGCTTTTCGGTGCAAAACGCATCCCTGAGCTGGCTCGTGGCCTTGGCAAAGGTGTACATTCCTTCAAGCAAGGGCTCAACGACGTAACCGACGAACTGCAAAAACCGGCCGACGGCAAACCGGCTCCCGGCTCTGAATCAGAAGCGGGAAAAGAGGACAACCAAGCAAACCGATAGCCACCGGGAGGTGTAGCCGTGACCACACAGAAACCTTCCGTGACCAACGAGATGGGGTTTTGGGATCATGCCGAAGCCCTGAGGCGAGTGTTGCTTCGCGCCATAGCTGTGGTGGGAGTGCTTATGGTGGTGTTTTTCGTTGAGATGCCTTATATCTTCGACCACATCATCCTCGCGCCATGCCGTGGCGACTTCGTGCTCTACCGGGTGCTCGGGCGCATCTCAGGCGACTCCTCTTTGCTTCCCGGGAGCGGTGATTTCCATGTCGACCTCATAAACATACAGCTGGCCTCGCAATTTTTCATCCACATGACCCTCTCGGCATGGCTTGCCGTGGTGTTTGCCTTCCCTGTCATCATCTATCTTCTGTGGGGCTTCGTATCACCGGGGCTCTATGAGGAGGAAAAACGTGGAGTGAGAGCAGCCTTCCTCGCCGGCAACCTCATGTTTTTTCTCGGCGTGGCAGTAGGCTACTTCCTTGTTTTTCCTCTAACTCTGAGATTCTTAGCCGACTATCAGCTGAGCGAGATGATCCCCAACCAGATTTCGCTTGACTCCTACATGGACAACTTCATGGTCCTCATCCTCGTGATGGGTATCGTGTTTGAACTTCCGCTACTCGCGTGGCTGCTCGGACGCATCGGAGTGATAACGCGCGGACTCTTTGACCGCTACCGTCGTCACGCCATAGTTGCGCTTCTCGTGCTTGCCGCCGTAATAACTCCCACAGGGGATCCGTTTACACTTATGGTAGTGTTCCTGCCAGTCTATCTCCTCTGGGAAGCATCGGCATTCACCGTGCCGCGCGCCCCTGCCACTCACTAACGACAATAAAAAAATATCTGTATCACCTATTTAATATTATACACAGCATGACTATAGGAATCATCGTAGCGATGGAGAAAGAGCTCAACCTCATACTCCCCCTGCTCAACGGCCACAACAAAGAAATGCGCAACAACACCACTTTCCACACCGGTACAGTCAACGGCAACCTTATCGCCGTGATGCAGTGTGGCATAGGCAAAGTGAATGCCGCAGTCGGAGCCACCACTCTCATCGACGCATTCAATCCCAATCTTGTAATCAACACCGGCGTGGCAGCCGGCGCCGGCGACGACGTTGCCGTGATGGATATTGTCATTGCTGACCGCGTGGCCCATCATGATTTCTGGTGCATAGGTGAAGAATGGGGCCAGATACCGGGATGTCCCCGCTTCTTCGACACCGAAGCGCTCGACATCGACCTCAGCGACGCACACATCAAGAAGGGGCTCGTGGCCTCGGGCGACATGTTCATAACCAACAAGGAGCAGATCGACTCCATACGCTCGCATTACCCCGATGTTATGGCGGTGGACATGGAGTCGCCAGCCATAGCCCAGGTGTGCAACATGCGCGGAGTACCTTTCATCTGTATGCGTGTCATAAGCGACACTCCATGGTGTAGCCACGACAATTCACGTCAATATGAAAACTTCTGGGAGGACGCGCCACGTCACTCGTTTGACCTCGTCCACCGCCTCCTCAACTGCATATAATCGCACCTGAAAGGTAATCCTGATATCCTGAACATAATTCCTCAGACGTCATAAAAAATGGAAAAGATACCGAGTTTCACCATCGACCACAACCGTCTTCTGAGAGGCATCTACGTGTCACGCCGCGACATCACCCCAAAAGGTGACGTGGTCACCACATTCGACGTGCGCATGACAGAGCCTAACCGCCAGCCGGCACTTTCGCCCGAGTCGCTCCACGCCATGGAACACCTTGCCGCAACTTTCCTGCGCAACCATTCGCAATGGCGCGACAAGATTGTCTACTGGGGCCCTATGGGATGCTGCACAGGCAACTATCTGCTCGTGCAAGGCGACTGGAAATCAGCCGACATGGTTACTCTCATCATGGAGACGATGGAATTCGTGGCGCAGTTCGACGGTGAAATCCCCGGCGCCTCGCCTCGTGATTGCGGCAACTACTCGTTCATGGACCTGCAGGGAGCCCGCGAGGCTGCCCGACGCTATATCGACGAAGTGCTCTCGGTAATCACCGACGAGAATCTCAACTACCAATGAAGGACCTGAAAGGAATAAAGGGTAAATACTATATAGCCAAACTTATCGAGGAGGGCGAACACGAGCATCAAGACTTCAAATTCGCCATCTCCGACGCCCGGAAAATAGCCCGGAGCATATCGGCCTTCGCCAACAACGACGGAGGTCGCTTGCTCGTGGGCGTAAAGGACAACGGCGTTATAGCCGGTGTGCGCAACGAGGAGGATATCTATGTCATAGAGCAGGCAGCACAGATGTATTGCCGCCCCGAGCAGGAGATCCATGTCACCGCCTTCAAGGCCGAAGGGGGGCTCACCGTGTTCCGGGTAGAGATTGACCGCGCCCAAGTGCGGCCAGTGATGGTCAACGAGTCCAAAGGAGAATGGCGCGCATATTACCGCGTTAAGGATGAGAACATCGCCGCCCCGCAGCTCATGGTAAGAGCCTGGGAAAGAGCCGCGCAGGCCGAAGGCATGCTCATCTCTCTCAGCGATGCCGAAAGCCGGCTGCTCGCCATGGCAACCGAAGGGGGCGTCACGCTCGAGACATTCATGGTCGAGACCCATATATCCAGAGCCACTGCCGAGGAAACTGTGATACGTCTTCACGCCATGGGGATGCTCGACTTCACCTATGACGGCCACAGGTTTACACTCACAGCCACACGCGAGGATTGACCCATCCCACACGATTCCGGGCCAGCTATGGGGCAACTCCCTACAAAACACACTTTCCAACCCCACTAACAAAAAAAACCAGGGAGTGCATCAGATGATGATGCACTCCCTGACTTTTTATCGGGTTAATCTCGTATATCTTACCGATTAGAGAGCAGAACCGCTTACACGGAGGCTCTTCACATCATTATTGATGTTGAGGGCATGGCCGTTGAATGCGCTCTTGTGGGCACGGCGTAAATTAGCGTTGATGAGAGAAAGACCGGCGTTGCTACGCTTTGCGTTAGCCTTTGCGATGCGTACGGCAGCCTTGGTCATGCTTGCCTTTGCCTCAGCGGCTGAAACTGCAGCGTTGAAGTCGATAGCGGCAGGTGACTCATAGACAGGAGCTGCACCGTTCTCCTTCACATCAGCGTAGTTTGAAATCCAGTTGTTAGCATATACGCCATTGCTACCATAGAATACCACGAGTGACTTGTTGGGGAAAGTAACCACACCGTTGGCAAGAGTACCGGCAGCAACACCGTTAGCCTTGCAGTCATCTACAGTATAACCACCTGCGAGCTGCATGCCCACGAGGCTTGAGAATGAGAAGAGACCGTCACCCCAGTCAGTAGTTGACTCAGACTCCTCAACGTATACATAGGCGGGATCTGCCATGTTGAAGTAGAGGTAGCTGTTGGTGTTGGCATCGTAATCACCGGGTTCGTTGTAGGGGAAAGCTTCGCCGTAAGGGTTAACCAGACGGTAAGCGCCATCATCCTCCTTGTTTGACTGAACCTCTACATAGTAGGGTTCGGGAACGCAGAGAGGATAGAGTGAGCAGATGTAGCCATCGGTATAAGCTACATAACCTTCGCTCTGCCAGGGATTGGAAGCCTGTACAGTAGTGAAATCGCAAACGATTGACTCAACCACCTTCACTTCACCCTCGGCGTAACCTACGGTGATGACAGTGTACTTGCCTTCTTCGGGGAACTCGAATGCGAGCATAGAGCTTGAAGTCTTAACGTCGGCATCAGCGTCGGCTTCGAGAGCCTGGGCGGCAGCCTCGATGGCTGAAGAGCTGAGGTCGCCCTTAACGGCAGTGTACTTGAATGATTCAAGATCCGGGCTCATGTAAGCATACACGAGAGCATATTCCTTCTCACCTTCCACATAGTTACCGCGACGTGAGAGCTCCATGCTGTAGTCAGCGTAACCGCCGAGCTGGAAGAACTCGTCACCATTGCCGAACACACCTGCTGAGATGAAGTAAACGACATTGAGTGTGAAACGACCAGTCTTAGGATCGAAATAGCTCTTAGGCTGATAACCGGGGTTGCCTGTATAAGTGTAAGTGTCGCAGAACATCACATCCTCGTCATAAGTTGAGTTATGAACACCTGTGAAGATTTCAGGAACTGTACAATAGTAAACACCGTCATGGTCGGTAAGATCAACATTTACATACATGTTGATGCCATACATCAGGCCGAATTCGTCATCGGCTGACACGCCGGGCATACCGACGTTGCCGAAGCAATACTGCATCTCGTTGGGGTTAGAGAGATTCTCACGAGTGTAGACAGGGCAGGGACCATCTTCGCCGGGGTTGAACATCAGACCGGTGTAAGTGTACACACCGGGGAGGGGAAGGAGTTCCCACTCAGTCCAGTCGCCGGGGAGGACAGCGCTTATTGCATACTCACCGTCGCCATAGGGTGACACATTGTCATTGAGCACGAAAGCGAGCTGATAAGAAAGGTCAGCCTGAAGCTTGGTGGGGTCATAAGTCACAGTGATGGGAGCGGTGGCTGCACCGTCGGCGAAAGTCACTGTCGAAGGAGCGGTGAAAAGACCGGAGGGGTCATCCATAGTCACGCTGACTGTCATGGCGCCTTCAGTAGCTGTACGAGCCACTGTCACATCAAAGCTGGAGGCATCCTTGGCAAGTGTAATCTGTGACGACTGATCAGTCGAGAAGTATGCTCCGCCGGTGTTGGTGCCGAAGAGGCCGTCGGCGCTGACTTCGTCATCGCCGCATGATGTGAAGCCTGCGAGGGCCACAACGGCGAGGGCGGTCAAAATATTCTTGATTTTCATTGATTAATTGTTCAGATTGTTAATTTTATAATCTTAAATTTATCAGAGCGAAGCCTGACCGGTGGGGTTCTGATCAGCGTCAGTGATAGCGGGGTTACCGTTGATTTCCGACTGCGGGATAAGGCTAAGCATCACAGCTGACTCAGCAGGAATCTTATATGCATACTGAGCGTTGTTGTTAGCGTTGTTGAAGTTAGAGTTGCTGCGGTCGATAGGTTTCTTCAGACGCATCACGTCAAAGTAGTTGAGACCTTCACCCCAGAGCTCAATTCGGCGCTGGAACCAGATTTCATTGATGAACTCTTCAGTTGTAGTGGCAGCACAGGTGTAAGCCACGTTGCCTTTCCAACGGTAGTCGTTGACAAATTTCTCAAGTGTAGCCTTACCGGTTGAGATGTTTTCACCGAGACCCTGAGCCTCAGCAAGGATGAGATACATCTCCTCGATGCGGATGAGGGGCACGTCGGCAGGGTTGTTCGACTGGCTGAGCACATCGCCATAAGGACGGAACTTGGTGACCGCATAAGTGGGAGCACCAACGCTTTCGAGATACTCGGTAGCCTGTCCGTCGGGCATGTAGATTGAAGCGTTAGAGTTGCCATCGGGATCGATCCACCAACCACGACGAACGTCGCCTGAGGGGATGCGGGCAAAAAGATTCTGGTTGATACACTTCCACATACCTGCATAGGCATAACCGTAGGTGTAAGAACCCATCATACCTGCGAAGGTGTAGAGACCATGTACATCCTCTTCGCTGATGTTGATACCCCATACCCAGTTGGCATCAGAGAGTGTGATGAAACCGGGGAGAGCAGCCTGATCAGCTGACAGCGGAGTGAAACGGCCTGAGTTGATGACAGCCTGAGCGTCGGCGGCAGCCTCGGCATACTTCTGCATGCAGAGATATGTGCGGGCACGGAGAGCGCGGAGCACGTTGATGTCGATGTAGCGCTTGTCGGGGCGGGTCATGGGGTTGCCATCCATGAGGGTGATCCCCTCGGTGAGGTCGTTGATTATCTGAGTGTAGATTTCTTCCACAGTAGCACGGGGAGCACCGTTGATTGCGGCATCCTGCTGGTTCTCGTCAGTGATCAAGGGAACACAAGGATCCTGCTGGTGACCTACATAGTTGAACTGGTAGAGCTGAGCGAGTATCCAGTAACCGAAAGCACGAGTACCAAGAGCCTGGCCACGGTAGAAGCGGAGGGTGTTATCAGTGGCTTCCTTGTCAACGAGTGCCACCACATTGTTACTGGCATAAATCACATTGTAGGGGACACGCCAGCGGCAAGTGTTGTAAGGGCTTGTTGAAGTGTTGTCGGTGAAAGCGACGCAGTTAGCGAACCAGCCATACGCACCCGGATCGATTGTCACGAAGTCCTCGGTACGTGATTCGAGCTGGATCATGATTGCGGGATAACCGAAGTCAAACATATCCGCATAAGCTGATTCCCATGCGTTGATGTTGGCATAGAGACCTGAGATGGTAGCCTCAAGCATAGAGGGGTCCTTAGCGACAACATCCGCATTCTGATCCTCGGTGATAACTTCACCCCACGGCTCAGTGTCAAGGTCGTTGCAGGCCGAGAGAGTGAGGCCGGCTACGAGCGAGAGCGCAAAATATTTTGTCAGATTTTTCATTTTTCGTGATTAGTTTACATTAGTTACTGGTTAGAATACCACCTTCACACCACCGGAGATAGCACGGAGTGCAGAGTAAGAACCGGCGTAGCTCTGTACGTAGCTCTGACGGGGGTCGAGACCCTTGCGAGCTGACCAGATAGCCACGTTGTCGGCAGCACCGTAGATGCGGAGCTGGCTTACACCGAAGCGGTTGGTGAACTTAGAGGGAAGTGTGTAACCAACTGAGATGTTGTTGATTGAGAAGTACTTGGCAGAAACGAGCCAGCGGTCGCTGGTGTTGCTCATGTACTGCCAGGTTGAATCGAGACGAGGAATTGTGGTAGAGGGGTTCTCAGCAGTCCAAGCCTTGAGGGCATCCTTGTGCATTGCGGTACCTGCATCTGTACCGTTGTGCATGAGGAGCTGATAACCGTAGTCCATGATCTTACCGCCGAGCTGATAGCCGCACTGGATTGAGAAGTCAACGCCATAAACGTTGAGCGAAGTGCCGATACCGCCGTAGACGGGAGGAAGAATGTTGCCGGTGCTCTGACGGTTAGCCTGAGCGCCTGTAGCGGTGCTACCGCTCTGTGCCACAGAGAAGTCAGTGGTGGTGAACTCTACACCGTCGGCATCCTTGGCCCAGTAGAGGGGAAGACCGTTCTCCTGGTCAACACCTGCATACTTAACAAGGTAGAGCTGATACATTGACTTGCCTTCTTCGTAGATACGTGAGCCTGAAATCCAGGTACCGTTCAACTCGGGAGCGAGTTTGATGACCTTGTTGCGCACGTAAGTGAGGTTGAAGTTGATATCCCAAGTGATGTTCTTGAGGTTGATGGGGTTGTAGCGGAGCTCGAATTCCATACCGTAGTTACGCATGGAGCCGATGTTCATAGGTATTGAAGAGTAACCCAGCGAAGGAGCGGTGGGCTTGTAGTAGAGCATGTCAGAAGTCTGACGCTGGAAGTACTCGATAGTACCGTCGACCTTACCCTGGAAGAAGCTGAAGTCAACACCGGCATTGAACGAGTTAGAAGTTTCCCAAGTAAGATCGGGGTTACCCTTGTAAGAGAGCTCACCTACCGACCAAACGCCGTTAGAACCGCTCTGAATGTACTGGTCTACATAGGGATAGTCGTTACCGAGGGCATCGTTACCCTGCTGACCGAATGACACCTTAGCCTTAAGCATGTCCACATTAGTGAACTCCTGCATGAAGTTTTCCTTAGAGATATCCCAGGCAGCAGAGAGAGAGTAGAAGTTACCCCAACGGTGATCGGGATGGAAACGAGATGAAGCATCGCGACGATAGCTTACACTTGCATAGTACTTGGTGTCGAAGTCATAGTTGACACGAGCGAAGATACCGCGGGTGGCATAAGCATCCTCAGAACCCCAGAATGATTTCTTGTCAATTACGTTTGAAAGAGTGTGGTTGGAGTTGTTGTAGAGGTTCTGACCTGTACCGCCTACGTTGCTTGTGCCGTAAGAGTATGTTTCATAACCGAGGAGGATGTCCACGCTGTGGTGCTCAGCAAATGTCTTGCGATAGTTGGCAAGAGCCTGGAGGTTGAGTGAACGGTAGCGGGTAACATCCTGCTGAACAGAACCGCCGTACTGGCTCATCTGGCCGTAAGTGCGGTTGGCAAGATAGTTGAAGCGACGGTTGAGCATCCAGTAACCGGCTGTACCAGTGATGGTAAGGCCGTCAATGGGAGTGATCTGAGCAAACCACTTGCCATTGAAGTTGTCATCAAGATATTCTGACTTGTTATAGATAAGTTCACCGGTGGGGTTGGCACCTGCGAGGAACGCACGTGAGTAATCCAGGCCAAGGCCCTTCATACCATAGTCATAGAGCTTGTTGCCGGTAGCAGCGTCACGCATGATCTGACCCTGGCTGTCGCGGAGATAGAAGGGATAGATAGGAGCGATAAAGTTAGCAGCGTAGCTGGCGTTGCCTGAGTAACCTGAAGTAGTCTGGCTCTGCGGATAGTTACGGTTTTCGTAGGTATAAGAGATGTTAGAACCAACCTTAAGCCACTTCTTAGCCTGGTATTCCACGCTTGCGCGGGTAGAGAAACGCTTGAATGAAGATTCCTGGATGATACCTTCATCAGAAAGGTAAGCACCTGAGAGCATGTATTTGAGACGGTCATTACCACCTGAGATGCTCACGTTGTATTCCTGACGGAAACCGTTGTGGTAAGTGAGATCTTCCCAATTGTCGGGAGTGATGAAGTGGGTTCCGTCGTTGTAACCGAGGGTAGCGTTGGGGTTGAAACGACCGTCAGTACCGATGAGGCTCTGACCGGTAGGAATAGTAAATACCTGATAACCAAGAACATTAGAACCGGGGCCTGCATTAAGACCGCTTACCGCATAGGCGTGAGCAGCCATGGGGTCACCCATGTAATTCTTGTCAGAATAGTAAGCATAGTTGCGACGAGAATTGTAGATTGCCATGGTGTAAGCCCAAGGATTGTTTACAGTCTCGTAGTTAGGAATTTCACGAGAGTTGGCACCCCAGCGGGCATCCACTGTCACGACAGCGTCGCCCTGACGGCCGCTCTTGGTGGTAACGAGAATCACACCGTTGGCACCACGTGCACCGTAGAGAGCTGCAGATGCGGCATCCTTAAGAACGGTAATTGACTCAACGTCAGAGGGGTTGATCGAGGTCATACCACCATCGTAGGGGATACCGTCAACCACATAGAGAGGAGTGGTAGAAGCATTGATTGACCCGACACCACGGATACGCACGGTGGGTTCAGAACCGGGAGCGCCATTGTAGCTCTGGAGCTGAACACCTGCCACTGTACCGGCAAGTGCGCTTGTCACGTCGGTCACCAATGTATTTTCAATCTGGTCAGCCTTTAGGACAGACGCAGAACCTGTATAGGCTGATTTCTTAGCAGTACCATAGGCCACGGTGATGACCTCGTCGAGTACGTTAGTGCTTTCGAGGGTGATGGTCATGAACCCGGGGGTAATGGCAACCTCCTTGGTCTCCATACCTACGTATGAGACGTTCAGTTTTTTCACTGAAGCCGGAAGAACGAGAGAGAAGTTGCCGTCGATGTCGGTGGCAGCTCCAGTCTGTGTGCCGACTCCGAGCACGGTCGCGCCCACCAGGGGCTCGCCGTCGGCGCTCACCACTTGACCCTCAACGCGCTGATTCTGGGCAGCTGCGCTGAGCGCGAAGGTGATGATGGCCGCAAAGAGTAGTAACAGCTTTTTCATACCTAATAGTAATACGAATTAATTAAAGTATTGAAATATAAATAAATAATATGATTCCTCTCGGTATCAACGCCTCACACCGGACTGCTTTTCACTTCCGATAAGTGGCATTATAGGTAGTTTGCAAGAATCGAGATAGAATAGCAAAAAGTTCATATTTTTTTGCACATTTCACGCAATTCGGGAGCAAAAGTAATATTTTTTCAGCAATATGTTAATTGGATTTATGTAAAAAATTGTTAATTCAATGTGTTAATAGCGTCAAATTGGAATTTTGCCCCTAAAAACGCTAACAATTTGAAAGAAAACAGGCCAAAAAATTGACATTGCCACTACTTAGAGCCGATAATGCCACTTATAAACCATTTTGTCACATCGCGACAGCCCTCAAACCGGGATTCAGTTTTATGGACATGGTTTATCCTTATTATATAATTTAAGGTGGTAACCAAAGATGGCATGGAAGCAGGCTCATTCATTTATATCATTTCAATACTTTAATTAATTCGTATTACTATTAGGTATGAAAAAGCTGTTACTACTCTTTGCGGCCATCATCACCTTCGCGCTCAGCGCAGCTGCCCAGAATCAGCGCGTTGAGGGTCAAGTGGTGAGCGCCGACGGCGAGCCCCTGGTGGGCGCGACCGTGGTCGGAGTCGGCACACAGAAGGGAGCTGCCACCGACATCGACGGCAACTTCTCTCTCGTTCTCCCGGCTTCAGTGAAAAAACTGAACGTCTCATACGTGGGTATGGAGACCAAGGAAGTCACCATCACTCCCGGGTTCATGACCATCACCCTCGAAAACTCCAATGTGCTTGACGAGGTCATCACCGTGGCCTACGGCACTACCAAGAAATCGGAATATACCGGTGCTGCATCGGTCATCAACGCCGAGCAGCTGGAGAATTCACTTGTTTCAAACGTCACCAATGCCATTTCAGGTAAGGTGGCAGGTGTGCAGACACTCAGCTCCAACGGCCAGCCCGGCACAGCAGCAAGTGTGCGCATCCGCGGTGTCGGCTCCATCAATGCCACAGCCGACCCCCTCTATGTGGTTGACGGTATGCCATTCGACGGTGATATCTCCACTATCCCCAACCAGGATATTGAAGCGATGACCGTGCTCAAGGATGCCGCATCCACGGCCCTCTACGGTGCCCGCGGTGCCAACGGTGTCATCCTCATCACTACCAAGAGCGGACGCGAAGGTGGCGCAAAAGTCACTTTCGATATGCGTTGGGGTAGCAACTCTCGCGCCGTATCACAGTATGACGTCATCAAGGATCCCCGCCAGTACCTCGTAACCGGCTATAACGCCCTCTACATGACCGCCGAGAACGGACGTTTCGGCGCCAACGCCCAAGCCAACCCCTGGGTATATGCCAACAACAACCTCTGGAGCGCCCTCGGCTACCAGACATGGACAATCCCCACAGGTGAAGCCATCGTGGGCATGGACGGCAAGTTCAATCCCCACGCCACCCCCGGCTACAGCGACGGCAACTACTATTACATCGCCGATGATTGGGAAAAAGGCACTCTCATCCATGGCCTCCGCCAAGAGTACAACGCATCAATAACCGGCGGCACATCCAAACTCAACTATTACCTTTCGGCTTCTTACCTGAACGACGAAGGTATCATCGACAATTCTCATTTCGACCGTTTCTCCACACGTATCAACGTGGACTATCAGGCAAAACCCTGGCTTAAGGTGGGCACAAACATGAGCTACACTTACACCAATTCGGGTTATCCCGGCGACCAGACCAACGACGCTGCCACATCGTCGGGCAACGCCTTCTATTTCATCAACTCACTCGCCCCGGTCTATCCGATGTATGTCCGCAACCCCGACGGCTCCCTGATGATGAACACGACTTACAACAAGCCTATCTTCGACTACGGCGACGGTAAAGACTACGGAAACGGCATCATGGGCCACACCCGTCAGCCCCAGGGCAACCCCCAAGGCCAGCTCCAGTATGACAAGGAAGACTACCTTGCCGACGTGTTTGACGGAAAATGGTATGCCATCCTGACTCCGGTAGAAGGTCTCACCATCACCGGTACAGCAGGTTACCATGTCGACAACACCCGCACCCACATGATCCTCAACGGTCTCTATGGCCAGTTTGCCTCTATCGGCGGTCAGGCTGTACAGGTGGCACAGCGCGTCCGCTCGCTCCAGTATCAGGGCATAGCAAGCTATCAGAAGACCTTCGCTGACGTCCACAACATGGACCTCATGGTAGGTTATGAAACCCAGAGCTATCAGGAAGAGATGGTCCAGGCCATCGGCAGCAACCTCTATGCTCCAGGCAACTGGGCTGTCAACAACACTATCGACAACCGCAACGGCTATGGCATCCAAGCCAACCTGGTACACCGAGGCATATTCGGCCGCGCCAAGTACAACTATGACGGACGCTACTTCTTCATGGCCTCATTCCGCCGCGACGCGTCATCACGCTTCCACCCCGACCACCGCTGGGGCAACTTCTGGTCAGTGTCAGGCGCATGGGACATCGCCAAGGAAAACTTCATGCAGGACCAGAGAACATGGCTCGACATGCTGAAGTACCGTATCTCATTCGGACAGAACGGTAACGACGCCATCGGCGTGCGCTACCTCGCCTATGCAGACCAATATACCCTCACCGGCTCGGACGGGGTATTCTCGGACGGCGCACTCGCTTACAAAGGCAACCCCGACATCACCTGGGAGACCTCCAACGCGTTTGACACCGGCTTTGACTTCAGCTTCTGGCAGGGCACACTCTCAGGTAGCTTGGAATACTTCCAGCGTCAGACCTCCGATATGCTCTTCAACATCCCGATGGCTGACTCAAACGGCTACTCATCAATGCCGATGAACGTAGGCTCCATGCGCAACAACGGCGTGGAACTCGACCTCAACTACCGTGTGTTCAACACCAAGAACGTGACATGGGACATCAATGCCAACATCACGTTCCAGAGCAACAAGGTGCTCTCCCTCTCCAAGTCAATCCTTGACGACGAAGGCAAATGGCTCAACGGCTCACGCTACTTCAAGGAGGGCGAGTCAATGTATCAGCTCTACCTCGTGCAGTGGGGCGGCGTAGACGAAAAGACTGGTTTCGCGCAGTACTGGGCCAAGAATGCCGACGGAGAAGAATATCTCACCCCCGACTGGGCTACTGCCCGCGACACCAACCGCAAGACAACCGGCAATCTTATGCCTACAGCTTACGGCGGTTTCGGCACCACCCTCACAGCCTTCGGCTTCGACGTGTCAGCATCATTCGCATATCAGTTCGGCGGAGAGATCATGGACAACTCTTATCAGAGCTATATGCACTCAGGCAATAGCCTGGGTCAGACTTGGCACAAAGACATCCTAAAGGCCTGGACTCCTGAAAACACCAAAACCGATGTTCCGCGCCTGGCCACAGAAGCACAGTACTCCTATGCCAACGCCACCAGCACACGCTTCCTCGTGTCGAGCGATTACATCTCGTTCAACAACCTTACAGTAGGCTACACTATCCCCGAACGCCTCCTCAACAAGATAGGCATCTCATCACTCCGCGTCTACTTTGCCGGAGAGAACCTTGCCCTCTGGAGCAAACGCAAGGGTCTTGACCCACGCCAGGGATATGTGTCATCACAGAACTCCACTTACTCGCCCATCCGCACCCTCACAGGTGGTCTGCGCGTGTCGTTCTAATCAGTTTAGTGTAACAAACAGACAGTTAAATCTATGAAACTTTTCAATAAAATACTAGCTTTGTCGCTATGCGCGGTGGCAGTGACATCATGCGATGACCTCGACACCGAGTATCTCGGCAACTATGTCACCACCGAGCAGAAAAAAGATGCTCTTGACAAGAAGCCTGAGCTCGCACTCGCAGGTGTGACAGCCATGTTCTCGCAGTACAACACCTATGAATCAATCTATGCGAGCCACTTTGACTTCGGATATCCCTCACTGATGCTCGGCATGGACTGCCAGGGACAGGACATGGGCTCAAAATACTCAGGCTACAACTGGTTTCAGAGCTGGGCAGCCTACAACGAGTGTAACCCCGACGGCAGTCCCTCCAACATGATGTGGGCGCTGGTGTACAAGAACGTCAAAATCGCCAACGACGTCATGGCCACCATCGACCCCGCCACTGAGGATCCCGAGCTCATGCTCTTCCTCGCACAGGCCTATGCCATGCGCGCGTTCGACTACTTCAACCTCGCGCAGACATTCCAGTTCACCTACAAAGGGAATGAAAGCAAACCCTGTGTACCTATCGTCACCAATCTCAACGCCACGGAATGTGCCACCAACGGTGTTCCCCGCAACACTGTAGAAGAGGTTTACACACAGATCATCAACGACCTCAACGAGGCTGTACGTCTTCTCGAGACCACCAACCTCACCCCCGAACGCGTCATGGACAGCAAGCCCAAACGTATGGTAAGCCTCGCCGTTGCCTACGGTCTCCGTGCCCGCGTCAATCTCGTGATGAACAACTGGGCTGGAGCCGCCGAGGATGCCCGCGCAGCCATCAACTCATTCTCAGGACGCCCCTACTCCATCACCGAGATGCAGCGTCCGGCCTTCAACAACATTGAGGATCAGTCATGGATGTGGGGTATCGCCGTTGCCGAGACCGACCGCGTGGTCACTTCAGGTATCGTCAACTTCCCCTCCCACATGGGCTCACTCAATGACGGATATGTGACCAACGGAGCATGGCGCTGGTGCAACAAGCTCCTCTTCGAGTCAATCCCGACACGTGACGTGCGCAAAGGCTGGTTCCTCGACGAGAACCTCAACAGCAGCCACCTCACCGATGCCGAACTCGAGTATCTCCACCAGTTCAAGAGCAAGGATGGCAACGTGACCTACGAGTTCGACCAGACCAACGTGCTGATGCCCTACACCCAGGTGAAATATGCTCCCTACCAGAATGTGATCGAGCAGGGCACCAATGCTTCCGATATCCCCCTGATGCGTGTGGAGGAAATGTACTATATCTACGCCGAAGCTACCGCCATGGGTGGCAACGCTCCTGCGGCAAGAGATTTCCTCGAGCAGTTCGTACAGACCTACCGCAACCCGACCTACACCACAAGCGCCTCTACTCCTGAAGCGCTCCGTGAGGAAATCTGGCACGAACGCCGCATCGAATTCTGGGGCGAAGGTATAAGCTGGTTTGACCTCATGCGCCTCAACAAGCCTATGGACCGTCGCGGCGGAGCATTCCCCAATGCGTTCACCTACAACATCGAGCCGGGTTCGAGTGCTCTTCTCTACTGCATTCCCCAGACTGAAATCACAGCCAACGCCCAGATTTCTGTCGGCGACAACAACCCCTCATCATCACGCCCGACACCTATCGTAGATTAAAAAACTTCACACTTCTCAAAAAAGTAAGAACATGAAATTTCTCAAATCATATATCCCGGCAATGCTCGCCATGTGCGCCACAATGACCTTCACGGCTTGTGACGATGACGATGTCGACGTGGTCGGCAAGGAGTTTGACGCTCCGGGAGCATACTTCCAGTTCCAGTATGTCAACGAAGTCGAGCTTGACGTGGTAGACACCCAGTTCACCATCCCGGTCAACCGCGAAAACGGTGAAGGCACAGCTACCGTCAACCTCTCACACGACGTCACCTCTGCGGGAGCTAACGCGGCTACCGCCTTCAACATCCCCGCGACCGTGACATTCGCCGACGGCGAGACCACTACGCTGATCCCTGTGACCTTCGACATCAACGACCTCACACCCCTTGAGCCCTACAAAATCGAAGTCTCCATTACCGATGGTCATGACACCCCTTACACCTCCAACACTGTGACCTACGAAGCCACATTCATTCCTTGGGAGGACCTTGGAGCCTGTGAGTACACCGACTTCCTTATCGGCACATTCTTCAATATCCCCGACGTGACATGGGATGTGCAGATAAAGGAGCATCCCCAGAAGAAGGGTCTCTACCGCCTCATCAATCCCTATCAGAATGTACCTATCGGCGGTTTGATCTATGATGATTCAGAGGAACACTATATGTACATCAACGCCACTGATCCTGAGGCTGTATTCATCAGCGACAAGGATGGCAATCCCACCTATTACTATTCAGGCGTAATGGCCAATCCTAACTATGGTCAGTTCATCTGCACATCCGAGGCCTCTTACTATCTCATGAGAGGAGACTCTGACGCAGCTGCCGACTACTACGGTTCAATGCGCAACGGCCGCATATATATCCCCGCTCTGCTCGTTGCTATGGAACTCTATCAGGATGGCGGTCTCTTTGAGAGAACTATCGAGGAAGGCCAATACATGATAGTGCTTCCGGGTGCTCCCGAACTCGTGGAAAGCTGGACAGTGCTGGGCCAGGGTGCCTACACCGACGGCTTCATCTGCGGAGCCTTTGAGGACATGCCCGACAACACCTATAATGTACAGGTGGAACAGTGTGAAGAGGATCCCGGACTTATCCGTATCCTTAACCCCTATACTGCGGCTTTCCCTTATGGCAAGGCCACTGACCAGGACATTTACATCACTTTTGATGTTACCGACCCTCAGTGTGTGTATGTCCCCCTTCAGGCCACAGGTTTCTCCACCGAAGAGGATGGCGAGTTTGAAATCATAAACCTCGCTCAGTATCTCAAGCTCAGCGGAGCTTCAAGCAATGACATCATCCAGCGTGGATTTAATGACACCTTCGAAGGCAATGTCATCACTATCGCCGCAACTCACTGCGCGTTCACTCTCCCCAAATTTGACGGTGAGGACTATGGTCCTTACGGCACCGACTCGGAAGCTCGTCTTGTACTTCCCGCAGCCATGTCAGAGTCAATCATGAATGCTGTCGCAGCGAAAGCAGCCCCCGGAATTGCCCGCAGGGTGAAGAAAGCCGAAAAACTCCTTGTTCCTTCCGATCTCGTTAAGACAAACGAGTTCTCACGTATGGGCTCAAAACTCATCTGGAAGTAACCTTACTCCGTCTATCTGACGATTCCCACCCCACGCAACCATTCCTCATGGTTGCGTGGGGTTTATCTTTCATAGTGGCACTCCCCAATCATAATGGTTCGTTTGAAAAGCCTGTCGCGTCTCTCTGCTGGCCACGTCGGGAGGCTGAACAGATGCGAAAATTTGACAAGAGGCACTCAAAAGTTATATTTTTTATGCTTAAAAACATGTTTTTTGCTATTTTTCAACAAGTTTTCAATTTTTTTGGCAAATTGCTTGGATATGTCAAAGTAATGACATAAATTTGCGACATAGTTAAGAAATCAATGAACAATCTATACAACTCTAAAGCTAATTGGTGGCGCATCGGTAATAATTATCGATGGCTATAAAAGTATTAAGCGCCAATAGCAATGCTACAATCTTACCCTCTCCAATAAGGGATACAATTCAAGGCCATCGACTACGGACGTAATCGGTGGCTTGCTTTTTTCTACAGTCAGTGTGTCAGTCCGTGTCACATAGGTATTTTTCTTAAACATAGTAATCACAATTCAGAAGTATGAACGCATATAAATCACTGTTACCGGTGGATGAGGATGGCTATTATGGCCGTTTCGGAGGAGCTTACATCCCCGAAATCCTCCACAAGAATGTCGAAAATCTGCTTGAAGCCTTCCACCGCTACGTGGATGACGAGGAGTTCAACAAGGAGTTTGACCAGCTGCTACGCGATTACGTCGGACGCCCCTCCCCTCTCTACCGTGCCAACCGCCTGAGCGAGCTTTACGGCACAAACATATATCTTAAACGCGAGGACCTTAATCATACCGGCGCCCATAAAATCAACAGCGCCATAGGGTCGGCCCTGCTCGCCAAACGTATGGGCAAGCACCGCATCATAGCCGAGACAGGTGCCGGGCAGCACGGAGTCGCCACCGCAACTGTATGTGCGCTCATGGGTATGGAGTGTGTGGTCTACATGGGTGCCACAGATGTGGAGCGCCAGCAGCCCAACGTGGAGCGCATGCGCATGCTCGGGGCCAAGGTCGAACCGGTCCACAGCGGCAACAAGACCCTGAAGGATGCCACCAATGAAGCCATCCGTGACTGGTGTTGCAACCCTGACAGCTTTTATATCATCGGAAGTACCGTCGGGCCACACCCTTATCCTGAAATGGTGGCACATTTCCAGTCAGTGATAAGCCGTGAAATCAAGGAGCAGCTTCGTTCACAGATCGGCCACGAGAATCCCGACTATGTGGTGGCCTGCGTGGGTGGTGGCAGCAACGCCGCCGGAGCTTTCTACCATTTCATCAATTCTCCCGGAGTAAAACTCATTGCCGCCGAGGCTGCCGGCCTTGGTGTCGACACCGGAGAGACGGCCGCCACCATATCGGTAGGCACCGAAGGCATCATCCATGGGGCGAGAACACTGGTGATGCAGACCCCCGACGGACAGATCATCGAACCCTACTCCGTGTCAGCCGGACTCGACTATCCCGGCATCGGTCCTCTCCATGCATTCCTCGCATCATCGGGACGAGCCGAAGTGATAGCCGTGACTGACCGCGAAGCTCTTGACGCGGCCTTCCGCCTCACAAGGGTGGAGGGTATCATCCCGGCCCTTGAGTCGGCACACGCACTCGCCATCCTTGACAAAAAAAGATTCTCTCATGATGACATCGTGGTCATCAACGTCTCCGGACGAGGCGATAAGGACATGCACACCTATCTGAAATACCAAGACTAATATGGAACGTATCACACAACATATCACCACCATCCCTGCCGATCTGGAGACTCCGGTGGGAATCTATCTGAAGATCCGCGACCTCTACCCGCAGTCGGCCCTTCTCGAGAGTAGCGACTACCACACATCTCAAAACTCAGTGTCGTTCATCGGCGTGCGACCTATCGGACACTTCAAGGTCCAGGGGGAGCAGATAACACTCACCTACCCTTCCGGCAAAGAAACGCTCATCCCCATCACTGAAGATACCGACGTGGTCGAGCAGCTCCGCTCCTACATAGGAAGCTATGATGTGGCAACTCCCGACAGGAATATTCCCGACGGCTTTTTCGGATTCACAGCCTATGACGCTGTGAGATACTTCGAGAACGTCAACATCCAGCCAAAGGAAAAGGAATTTGAGAGCATCCCCGACATGCTCTATGTGCTTTACCGCTACGTGATCCAGGTGAATCATTTCCGCAACGAGATGACCATAGTGGAGAATTGCCCTGACGGCGAAGCACCGAGCACCGATGAGCTTATCTCGGTCCTCCACAACAACAATATGGCCCAATATCCATTCAAGGCCAATGACGACCTATCGTCGAGCATGACCGACCGGGATTTCATCCACGCCGTCGAGAAGTGCGTCAAACATGCCATGCGTGGCGACGTATTCCAGATTGTTCCCTCGCGGAGGTTCTCGCAGAGCTTCACCGGCGACGAGTTCAACGTCTACCGTGCGCTGCGCTGCATCAATCCCTCACCCTATCTGTTCTACTTCGACTTCGGCGATTTCCGGGTGTTCGGGTCCTCGCCTGAAACCCATCTGCGCATCGAGGGTCGCACAGCCTATATCGACCCAATAGCCGGCACATTCCGCCGCACTGGCGACGACACCCGCGACCGCGAACTGGCCAAAGCCCTCCTTGAGGACGAGAAAGAAAACGCCGAGCACATAATGCTTGTCGACCTGGCCCGCAACGACCTTAGCCGCAGCGGAGGTAAAGTGACCATCGATTTCCTGAAACAGATACAGTACTATTCGCACGTGATCCACATGGTGTCACGTGTGAAAGCCGAATTGCCCGAAGGTGTCAACAACTACCGTCTGTTTGCCGACACCTTCCCTGCAGGTACCCTGAGCGGAGCCCCGAAAGTAAGGGCCATGCAGATAATCGACGAAGTGGAACCCCACAGCCGACTTCTATACGGCGGCTGCATAGGCTACCTCGGCTTCAACGGAGACATCAACCAGGCCATCACCATCCGCAGCTTCCTGAGTTTCGGCAACCGCCTCTACTCCCAGGCCGGTGCAGGCATCGTGGCGCGTTCTGTACCCGAAAACGAACTCCAGGAGACCCGCAACAAACTCGGGGCGCTCACCAAAGCTGTGACTTATGCTATGCAATTCGGCAATTGACAACCCTTAACCTCCACTTACGATGCGACTTTTACTACTCGACAACTACGACTCATTCACTTACAACATAGCCCATGCGCTGAGAGAACTCGGGGAGCAACCCGATGTGATCCGCAACGACAAAATCACACTTGACGAGGTGGACACCTATGATAAAATCATCATCTCTCCCGGCCCGGGCATTCCCTCCGAGGCAGGCATACTCCCACAGTTGCTCCAACGCTATGCCACCGAGAAATCCATCCTCGGCGTGTGTCTCGGCCATCAGGCCATCGGCGAACGCTTCGGGGCCAAGCTACGCAACCTCTCCACAGTGTATCACGGTATCATGTCGAACATTGTTGTGACCACACCAGACTATCTCTTTGAAGGCCTTCCCGACGAAATTGAAGCCGGACGCTACCACTCATGGGTGGTGGACCGCCAGTCGCTCCCTGAAGCGCTTGAGGTCACGGCTGTAAGTCTCGACGGAGAAATCATGGCCATGCGCCACAGAGACTACGATGTGAGGGGTGTGCAATTCCACCCTGAGTCAATCCTCACTCCCAAAGGGATAAAAATCTTCGAAAACTGGCTGCGTCACTGATTATGTCAACCACACTCTCACTACCACACCTCAACCCCCACACGACTCCAGATGAAAAATCTATTATATAAAATGTTTGAGCACAAGAATCTCACACGCCAGGAAGCGCGTGATGTGCTCCTTAATATATCGGACGGTCTCTACAACGATGCCCAGCTCTCGGCCTTCATGACGGTATTTCTCATGCGCAGCATCACTCTCGACGAGCTTACCGGATTCCGCGACGCGCTCCTCGAACGACGCCACCCGGTCGATATGGGCGATGTCAAAGCCATTGACATCGTCGGCACCGGTGGCGACGGCAAGAACACATTCAATATCTCGACAGCCACTTGCTTCGTGGTGGCCGGAACCGGACGCAAGGTGGTGAAGCACGGCAATTATGGAGCCAGCTCGGTTTCGGGGGCATCCAACGTGCTCGAACAGCATGGAGTGAAGTTCACAAACGATATGGACCGCCTGCACAAATCACTTGACGAGAGTGGAGTCTGTTACCTGCATGCCCCTTTCTTCAGCCCGGCACTCAAGAGCGTAGCCCCGGTGAGAAAGGCTCTCGGTGTGCGCAACTTCTTCAACATGCTCGGTCCGCTCGTCAATCCCACTCTTCCCAAGCATCAGCTGCTCGGGGTCTACAATCTGAAACTCATGCGCCTCTACAACTACATAGCCCAGAAAGAGGGTATCAACTGCACAGTGGTGCACTCGCTTGACGGATACGACGAAATCTCCCTCACATCACCATTCAAGGTCGCATCGGGATATGGAGAGCGCGTCTATCTCCCCGAGGAGCTGGGGTTTGCCAAAGCATCCCAGGATGACCTCTACGGAGGTGAAACCGTAGAGGACGCAGCAAAAATATTCGATGCAGTACTGGCCGACCGCGCCACCGAGCAGCAGAAAAATTGTGTTGTGGCCAATGCCGCTTTCGCCATCACGACACTTGAGCCTGAAATAGCACTGCCGACAGCCATTGCCGAGGCACGCGAAGCGATTTCCTCGGGACGCGCAGCCGAACGATTCCACCGCTTTGTAGAAATCAACTCCTGACATCATGACCACAATACTTGACCGCATACTGGCAACAAAACGCCGTGAAGTCGAAGCAAAGACCTCACTGCTCGGCCACACAGCAGAAGTGACCACCAACCACACCCCCATCTCACTCTCACGAACACTTGTGCAAAGCCCGAGCGGAATCATAGCCGAATTCAAGCGCCGTTCACCCTCCAAAGGTGAAATTCATCCTCTCGCCCTCCCCGGCGAAATCGTACCTGCCTACGAGGCTGCCGGAGCAGCGGCATGCTCGGTCCTCACCGACACGGTTTACTTCGGCGGCTCGCTCAACGACCTCGCCGTGGCCAGGGAAGCAGCCTCGCTCCCTCTGTTGCGCAAAGATTTCATTGTCTCAGAATATCAGATAGACGAGGCCAGGAGCTATGGCGCCGATGCCATCCTGCTGATAGCGGCAGCCCTCACAGCAAAGGAGATAAGGCGTTTCACCCTCCACGCCCATTCGCTCGGACTCGAAGTGCTTTTCGAAATCCACAACGAGCGAGAGCTTGACAAATTCTGTCCCGAGATAGATATGGTGGGAGTCAACAACCGCGATCTCGCCACCTTCGTCACCGATCCTGCGCTTTCACTAAAAGCCGCCGCTGCCCTCCCATCCGACACAGTCAAAGTAGCCGAAAGCGGCCTGACATCTATAGCCGAGGTAGAACAACTGAGACAGGTGGGCTACAGCGGTTTCCTGATAGGTGAGACATTCATGCGCCATGACCATCCCGGCGAAGCCCTCTCCGCATTCCTCGAAGGCACATTATGACCAATCAACCACCGGCCTATGACACCTATAATCAAGATATGCGGGATGAAATATCCCGACAATATCGCAGAAGTATCGCATCTCTCGCCGACGCATCTTGGCTTTATTTTCCACAAATCTTCGCCACGTTATGTAGAAGATTTGTGCGGCGAGTCCATCAGTGCTCTTCCGGAGGGAATAACGCCGGTGGGTGTGTTTGTCGACCGCGCACCGGATGAAATCCTGAGCATAGCGGACGACGTGGGGATAACCACAGTCCAGCTACATGGCCACGAGTCACCCGCGGATTGCCGACGGCTGAAAGAGGCGGGCATCACGGTTTGGAAAGCCGTCGGAGTGGACTCGGACACCTCGTTTGACACCCTCGTGCCTTATATTGGCGTGGCCGACCTCTTTGTGTTCGACACAAAAAGCCCCCACCACGGAGGCACCGGAAGAAAATATGACTGGCGGGTGCTCGGCACCTACCTTCATGACACACCATTTTTATTAAGCGGTGGCATCTCGCCTGAGGATGTCGCAGCCATCAAGGCATTCAGCCATCCCCGCCTGGCCGGCATAGACCTCAACAGCCGTTTCGAAGTATCGCCGGGACGGAAAGACATCAGGCTTTTACAATCATTCCTTAAAGAATTCAAACAGATATGAACCGCATAGAACAACTTTTCACACGCAAACCTTCAGAAATCCTGTCGATATATTTCACATGTGGCTATCCTCACCGCGACTCGACGGTTGACATCATCAAAGCCCTCGCCAGGGGAGGTGTGGACATGATAGAAGTGGGTGTACCCTTCTCTGACCCCATGGCAGACGGACCGGTCATCCAGGAAAGTTCAACCATAGCCCTACGCAACGGAATGACACTCCACATGCTGCTGAGCCAAGTGGAGGAAGCCAGGAAAAGCATTCCGGATCTTCCCATGGTGCTGATGGGTTACCTGAACCCGATGATGCGCTATGGCATAGAGCCACTCTTTGCCCGCTGTAAGGAGATAGGGATTGACGCCATCATCATCCCCGACCTTCCGTTCCATGAGTACATGCGCGATTTCAGACCTCTGTGTGAGAAATACGGGCTACCGATGATCATGCTCATCACTCCCGAGACAAGCGACGAACGCATCCACCTCATCGACGACAATTGCGACGGGTTCATCTACATGGTCTCGGCCGCCTCCACCACCGGGACACGCGACAGCTTCGGGGAGGAACAGTTGAGCTACTTCCGACGCATCGACCGCCTCGGCCTCAAACACAAGCGTCTGATAGGATTCGGCATCTCCAACCCCACCACACTGAGTGAAGCCTGGGGGCACTCCTCGGGAGCCATCATAGGGTCACTGTTCATCAAGTGCCTGGCCAAGACTTCAACCGCAACCGAGGCTGTCGCGCTTTTGCGCCAGACAATCGGACTTGACCGGTAAGCCACAGGCTCAACAGAGCACTGACGATAGGTTTTGAGTTTTTCTTAGAATATTTAATGGAATTTTAACACGGTGTCATTTGTTATAAAGATAACATTGACACCGGGTTGCATTCCGACCCCTCAAAACTTATCGATTATGAAAACGGACAATTATCAGAGCCGGTTGCCGGAACACCCGGAGCCGTTAGAATTAGCAGCGCACGAGGAAAAAGCAGCTGCCGTGCCTCCTGTAAGGGAAGCCAAACCCGCCGCCACAGCCGACATCGATGAGATGCACGGAGGAGGTGGATTAGGATGGGCCGCGCTTGCCGCTCTCGCGGTGGCCGTACTCATCGGGGCCATATATCTGTTCTCGCCACGCCATACAGGCAACACCGATTCGCTCATGGCCACCCGCACAACAGTGGTCGGGACAAACGGAGCGACAGCCGACGGATTGGCCCAAAACACAGTCGCCGGAAGTGCACAAGCCACACAGGTCTCAGCCGCAGATGCGCCTGACGACGTAGTGTATCTCTTCCCGCTGAACGTGTCAAATATCCCTGACAATAAGGCCCTCAACGAAGTGGCGGCTAAAGCGGCCAAGAGCGGAGCCTATGTGACAGTAGTGGCCTATACTGATGAAAGCGGCCAACCTGACTACAATAAACGCCTGAGCGAAAAACGAGCCAAGAGCGTCGGGGACTATCTGATAGCCCACGGTGTCCCGAGCGACCACATCAAGACTCAGGGCCTCGGACAGACTCACGCCTACCCTACTCCGGCTGATGACCGGCGCGCAGAAGTGCATGTCACCTACACGCATTGACATGAGGGTGTGAATTCAAAAAGCACTGTAAAATAAAAGCATACAATAACAGACCGTCGGGTCACTCAGCCACGCATTGGCCAGGTGACCCGACGGTCCGTTATTGAGTAATACTATTTTTGTATAGCCTCAAACGAGTAATATGTCCTGTCGATTCCCGGATTCATGACAGGATCGAAAGGTGCCTGCCATATACCGAGCCAATCAGGCGACAGCGTATCAATGAGCCAATAGCAATCACCGTACACCTGGATGTTCATGTAAATCACACTGCATGTGGGATTGGTGAAGCCCCATCTGAAATAATATGTGTCCTCTTCGTAATAGCCATCCTCATATTCCACACCGGTGGTCCAGTAACCACGTCCATCGGGATCGAAATTCCAGATACTGTAATCCTCGGCCATAGAGCCGTCGGGGAGTACCACCATATATGAGTTCAGCCATCTGACCGAAGTAAGGGCGTAGATTATATCATCCTCACCAGAATCATAATAGTCATCCTCTGCGCATGATGTCACGGATATCATTACCAGCAACAGATATAACAGACTCGCAATCTTCTTCATAATAGCACTTTTACATTATTCAACAACGTCAAACGAAATCACATCCATGGCTCCCGGACGGTCGAGGAAAGATGATCCGATAACCTTCCAGACGTTGTCGCCACGCATGTCAGCATCGCTTATTATATAGGAATATGACAGATGGGTGTTAACTCCGACCATCACCATACTTTTCTCCACCACTCCGTCGGCATTATCGGCGAAATCAAGTCCTACGGCATAGAAATCGCCCTGGCAATTGATGTTCATATCCAATATAAATTCATTGCCGGCGGCAAAGCGAGCTTCAGCGCGTCGTTTAGGCTCAACATCGATATGGGCGTAACCTCGCGAGTAGCCCGGAGTAGGAATCCTGGCCTCCATGAGCAGACCACTGTCATCCGAAAAGTCCAGAATGAGGCTTTTCCCATCAGCCAGATTGTAGGCCACATAGTCAACTCCTCCACCGTCCATAAGCGATTTGAGCAGGTCATTGACGGCACCCATCTCTCTCATAAAACGGTCACGGTTGAGCGAACTGACACGGCCAAGCTCCTCCCGGCTCTGATTGACGACATAATCGGACGGATTGAGCCGCTTCTCGTCATTGATGTATAATTGGCCCGATGACCTGTCGACATCAACGAACTGTGACATCAGCCTGGCATCGCGCTCGTAATCACGATTGAGGTCCGACTGCTGCTCTATTCGCCTTTCGCCGGAACATGACGACAGACCTGAAATCATGGTAAACGCCATGACCGCCAGGCACAAGCTGCCGAGGAATTTTCGGTGGGTTCTCATAAACATCGGATATTAGGGTGTGAAAAACAAAATTAGTGATTCTCTGAGACATAGCCAAATTTTGAGCACTCAAAAAAAAGTGTTAATTTTGTGGGTGGTATGTTACATAACAATAAAGACGAATATTATATGCGCATGGCATTGGCCGAAGCCCGGCAAGCCATGGATGAGGAGGAGATTCCCATCGGAGCTGTCATCGTGTCGGCCAAAGGATCAGTGATAGGAAGAGGCCATAATCTCACCGAGACATTAACCGATGTGTCGGCCCATGCAGAGATGCAGGCCATCACAGCCGCGGCATCGACTCTCGGTGGCAAGTATCTGCAAGGGTGCACCCTATATGTCACGGTCGAGCCTTGCATCATGTGTGCCGGAGCTATCGGGTGGGCACAGATCAGCCGTGTGGTCTATGGTGCAGAGGATGAAAAACGCGGTTACTCCACGTATGTTAACCGCTCGCCGTTCCACCCAAAAGCCACAGTCACATCAGGGGTACTGGCAGATGAATGCGCGGAACTCATGCGCACTTTTTTCCAGTCCAGACGTTGAAAATAAATATGTAACGTCCAATCAAAAGAATCAGAAATGAAAAAGAAATTAGTGATATCAAGCGGAGCAGGTATCAGTGCCGAGAGCGGAGTGTCGACATTCCGTGATGCAGGTGGCCTGTGGGAAAACTATCCGGTAATGGAAGTGTGCAGTGCCGATGGGTTTGCACGAAATCCGGCACTCGTGCATCAGTTTTACAATGAGCGTCGCAAAGGTCTGATAAATTGCCAACCCAATGCAGCCCATAAAGGACTCGTGGAGCTCGAAAAATGGTATGACGTATATGTGATAACCCAAAACGTAGACGACCTACACGAACGCGCCGGGAGCGATAAGGTGTTGCACCTTCATGGCGAGCTAATGAAAGTGAGGTCGATGGCCGACGAGACACGCGTCTATACTCTCGACGAGGCTCATCTGGAAACATCACCCGACACACGCGATAAGTATGGCGATCCGGTGCGACCCCACATCGTGTTTTTCCAGGAAGCCGTCCCTAACATAGAGCGCGCCATCGAGTGGGCAGAAGAGGCCGACATATTTGTAGTGATAGGGACTTCGCTTGCCGTGTACCCGGCCGCGAGTCTGCTCCACTATGTCCGTCCGGGAGTACCGGTCTATTACATTGATCCTCGTCCGGCCTCTGTGCCACCAAATGTGACCGTCATCCCCAAAACAGCAACTGCCGGAGTCGCCGAATTAATCGACATGCTTAAACCGGCTGACTGAACCGGAACTAATCAACCAACCTTAAACAATCCATATTCCACACCATGAAAACCAGTCAAAAACTATCACTCCTCTCCCTTCTCGCGCTCTGTATGCCGTTTATGCTCCAGGCTACAAGACTAAAACTATGGTATGACCGACCGGCCGGCCAATGGGTAGAAGCCTTGCCTCTCGGCAACTCACGCCTGGGAGCCATGGTTTATGGGCAAAACGGATGTGACACCATACAGCTCAACGAAGAAACGATGTGGGGAGGAGGGCCACACTCAAACCACTCACCACGCGCCCTCGCGCATTTGGACAAGGTGAGGCAGTTAGTGTTTGACGGAAATAATGCCGAAGCGCAGTCACTCATTGACTCAACATTTCTGACAGGAAGCCATGGGATGCCCTATCAAACCATAGGGTCACTGCTACTGAAGTTCCCGGGCCACGAGAATCCAACGGCTTACTACCGCGATCTCAACCTTGACAGTGCGGTGGCGACTGTGAAATACAAGGTAGGTGACACTGAGTTCAGACGTGAAATGTTCACATCGTTCACCGACGATATACTCATCATTCGCCTCACTGCCTCAAAACCCAACTCGCTCAATTTCTCTGCATCGTTTATATCCCCTATGGCCCACGAGGTGAGCCATCGAGGCAAAAACCTAATTCTTTCGACACGCGGTGCTGACCATGAGGGTGTCAAAGGAATGGTGAAAGGCGCAACAATCCTTGACGTTGTCCCCGAAGAGGGTAAACTTTCACTCGCAGGGGACTCCATCACTGTCACAGATGCCACAGCGGCAACCATCTATGTCTCAACCACCACCAACTTCGTGAACTATAAAAATGTGACAGCCAACGAGAACAAACGTGCCCGCGACATCCTTGCGAAAGCCAAGCGGAAGCCTTACGGCAACGCACGGCGCTCGCATATTGACGCTTACCAGGAGCAATTCGGAAGGGTGGATATATCGCTTGGCGAGACCTCCGACGCCACTGAGAACCGTCCGACTGATGCGCGCATCAGAAGTTTTGCTGATGGAAATGACCAGGCATTGGCGGCTCTCCTGTTTCAGTATGGGCGTTACCTGCTGATATCCTCATCGCAGCCCGGCGGTCAGGCGGCCAATCTGCAAGGAATCTGGAATGACCAGCTATATGCCCCCTGGGACGGGAAATATACCATCAATATCAATCTGCAGATGAATTATTGGCCGGCTGAGGTGACAAATCTGTCAGAATGCCATCAACCCCTCTTCACTCTAATCAGCGAACTGGCCGACAATGCTCAGACCACTGCGCGCAGCATGTATGGATGCCCCGGATGGGTTGCGCACCACAACACAGACTTATGGCGTTCATCAGGTGTTGTTGACAAAGCATTTTACGGCACATGGCCAAATGGTGGCGCATGGCTGTGCGGCCATCTGTGGCAACACTATCTCCACACCGGCGACAAGGAATTTCTCGCTGAAGTCTATCCAGTGATGAAAGGAGCCTCCGACTTTTTTCTCGCGTTCCTGACAGAGCATCCGACCTATGGGTGGATGGTGACTGTTCCATCAATGTCGCCCGAGCATGGTCCCGCAGGACAGCGAGGAGGGAAGTCGTCAATAGCGGCAGGCTGCACCATGGATAATCAGATAGCGTTTGAGCTGCTAACCAACACCCTGGCCGCCGCCAACATCCTGGGTGAGTGTAAATCATACACCGATTCACTCGAAGGGATGATAGCGAAGCTTCCCCCGATGCAGATAGGGCGACACAATCAACTGCAGGAGTGGCTTGAGGATCTTGACAATCCGCGAGACCAGCACAGGCATATCTCACACGCATTCGGCATGTACCCCGGCAATCAGATTTCACCTTACACCTCTCCCCAACTCTTTCAGGCCGTAAAAAACACCCTCCTACAGCGAGGCGACGAAGCCACCGGATGGTCAATAGGATGGAAAGTGAATCTCTGGGCAAGGCTCCAGGATGGTAACCACGCTTACCGTATCATCAACAATATGCTGCGTGAGCGCACATATCCCAACCTCTTCGATGCTCACCCGCCATTTCAGATCGACGGCAATTTCGGCTACACGGCAGGAGTGGCGGAGATGTTGCTGCAGAGCCATGACGGAGCGGTCCACCTCCTGCCGGCACTTCCGGAAGTGTGGGACAAGGGGACGGTGAAAGGGCTTGTGGCTCGTGGCGGATTTGAGATAGCCATGGACTGGGACGGCGGTCAGCTCAACACGGCAACCGTCACCTCACGCCTCGGGGGAAACCTGCGCCTACGCTCTTTTGTACCGCTCAAGGGTGAAGGCCTGATACCTGCCACAGGCGAAAACCCCAATCATCTATTCAAAAAGGCACCCATAAAGGCACCTCTCATATCTTCCGAAATCACCCCGCAGTCGCCCATTGTCCCCAAAGTCTATGAATATGATCTCCCGACCGCACCGGGCCAGACCTACATCATCACACGCTAATGGCCTGTGAACTATAAATGTGATAAATTGTTAAATCATTAACGGTAATTTAAGAGTTTTTCCTACCTTTGCCGATTGAATTGCCAAGGGTCTGACATTATGGCCCTTGATACACGCCAATTTATGGCACCGATCAACTGAATATGTTAAAAAATCTCGTCATAGTAGAGTCTCCGGCCAAAGCCAAGACCATCGAAAAATTTCTCGGCAAGGATTACAAAGTCATGTCGAGCTACGGACACATTCGCGACCTCCGGAAGAAGGATATCAGCATAAATGTAGGCACCGACTTTCAGCCGGTCTATGAAATTCCGGCCGACAAGAAAACCCTGGTGAGCGAATTGAAAAAAGCCGCCAAGGATGCCGACATAGTATGGCTCGCATCCGATGAGGACCGCGAAGGAGAAGCTATAGCATGGCATCTCTATGAAGTGCTTGGACTGAAACCGGAAAAGACACGCCGAATCGTGTTCCACGAGATTACAAAGAATGCCATCCTCAACGCCATCGAGAATCCACGCGACATCGACCTACATCTGGTGGATGCACAGCAGGCGCGCCGAGTGCTCGACCGTCTCGTGGGATTTGAACTCTCACCGGTGCTGTGGAAAAAGATAAAGCCGGCACTTTCTGCCGGCCGTGTGCAGTCAGTGGCAGTGCGTCTTATTGTGGACCGCGAGAATGAAATCAACAATTTCACATCCGAACCCTACTACAGAGTCACCGCCCTCTTCACCATCCCTGGAGGTGCACAGCTTCAGGCCGAGCTCAACCGCCGTCTACCTGACGAAGAAAGCGCCCGCAAATTCTTGGAGGACTGTAAGCGATCCACATTCAAAGTTTCCGACATATCGGTTAAGCCATTGAAGAAATCACCGGCGCCCCCATTCACCACCTCCACACTTCAGCAGGAGGCTGGACGAAAGCTGGGATTCACAGTGTCACAGACAATGATGATAGCGCAGAAGCTCTATGAAGCCGGTCACATCACCTATATGCGTACCGACTCGCTCAACCTGTCATCACTGGCCATCGCGACCATCTCGAAGCTCATCACCGAGGAACTGGGAGAAAAATATCTCAAGATACGCAAGTACCACACCAGCTCTAAAGGTGCCCAGGAGGCCCATGAGGCCATCCGCCCCACATATATCGATCAGGAAACCATCGACGGAACCGCACAGGAAAAACGTCTGTACCGACTTATACGCCTCCGCACCATGGCCTCACAGATGGCCGATGCCGAAATGGAAAAAACCACCATCGACATCGTCCCCTCGGAATGCGAACAGCATTTCACAGCGTCAGGAGAGGTTATCAAGTTTGACGGCTTCTTAAAAGTGTATCTCGAAGGAAACGATGACGACAACGAATCGTCGGCAAAAGAGACCACGCTACCGAAGATAACCACCGGTGAAATCGTGACTCCCGACAACATCGTGGCAACAGAGCGTTTCACACTCGCTCCCCCACGTTACACCGAAGCATCGCTCGTCAAGAAAATGGAGGAACTCGGCATAGGGCGCCCGTCGACCTACGCTCCTACCATCTCCACCATTCAGCACCGCGAATATATAGTGAAAGGTGAGAAACCGGGCGAAAAACGAGAATTCAATGTACTTTCACTCGACGCCGCAGGAAAAATCACAGCGCGCATCAAGAGCGAGAACGTCGGTGCAGAGAAAGGCAAACTGCTTCCGACCGACACCGGCATAATAGTCAATGAATTCCTGACCGAACATTTCCCCGACATCCTCGACTATGACTTCACGGCGAGCATGGAGGCTAAGTTTGACCAGATAGCCGAAGGAGAAAGCAACTGGAACCAGGAGATAGCAGAATTCTATCAACTGTTCCACCCCGAAGTTGAGAAAGCCAACGAACTTCGCACCGAGCATAAGGTCGGTGAGAGAATCCTCGGCACACACCCCGACACTGGCGAGCCAATCTCAGTAAAGATCGGACGTTTCGGCCCGATAGTCCAGATAGGCTCTGTGGACAGCAAGGATAAACCCAGGTTCGCATCACTTCGCAAGGACCAGAGTGTGTTTGACATCACTCTTGAGGATGCACTCAAACTCTTTGAGCTGCCCCGCGAGGTAGGCGAATTCGAGGGCAAACCGGTCATCGCAGCCATCGGACGTTTCGGCCCCTATCTCCGCCATGACGGAAAGTTCGTCTCAATCCCTAAAGATATAGCCCCGACCTCAATCTCAATCGAGGAAGCCGAGGAGCTTATAAAAGCTAAAAGAGAGGCCGACAACAATAAAGTTGTGAAGATTTTCGACGAAGATCCCGACATCCAGATTCTCAACGGACGCTACGGTGTGTACATATCCTATAAAAAGGATAATTACAAGATTCCCAAAAGCGTCGAGAATCCTGCGGCCCTCACAATCGACCAGGTCAAGGAAATAATCGCCGACCAGGAGAAAGCACCTAAGAAAACCACACGGCGCACCACGCGCAAAAAAGCGTAATAAACAAGATGCCCAAAAAGAATTATTCAACAAAACCGGGCGCGGAACGCAACACATTCAAACCTGATGTTATAGAGACATACCACGTGGAACAGGAGGGACAATTGCTCGACTTCCTCATCGCGTCCATGCCTCAGCGTAAACGCACGGCCATCAAAAACCTTTTGGCTCACAACCAAATAGCCATCAATGGCATACCCACCACGCAGTTTGACACCACTCTTGCCCCTGGCGACGAGGTGAAAGCGAATCTCACACGCGAGTTCCGCATATTCTACAACCGTCGTCTCAAACTGGTGTACGAGGACGATGATATAATCGTGGTCAACAAGGGATATGGATTGCTATCGATGGGCACAGATAAAATCAAGGAGGGCACAGCCTACAGCATACTGCGCGACCATCTGAAGTGGGAAAACCCGCGCAACAAACTCTTTATTGTACACCGACTTGACCGCGACACATCGGGACTCATGGTGTTCGCCAAGACAATTGAGGCAAAAGAACGTCTGCAGCATAACTGGAACAACATGGTCCTGAGCCGCAAATATCTGGCCGTGGTGGAAGGAAAAGTTGAGCCTGAGGAGGGCGAAGTGCGCAGCTATCTTGCCGAGAACTCCAAATTCGAGGTATACTCCACTGACAACCCTGCCGAAGGACAGCTTGCAGTGACACGCTACAAGACCCTCCGTTCGCGCAACGGATACTCGCTGATGGAAGTGTCGCTCGACACAGGACGCAAGAACCAGATACGTGTCCACATGAAGGATCTCGGCCACCCAATTGCCGGCGACCGCCGTTATGGCGCGAAAAGTTCACCAATCCACCGCATGGCACTTCATGCGCAGACACTGCGCTTTGTCCACCCTATCACACGCAAGGACATGAATTTCTCTACACCGGTGCCTGCATCGTTTGCAAAGATGGTGAAATAAGCCGGTCTTTACTTCACCACTACATAAAAAACGCTGAACGCATAGATTTCTCCATCAGGGAGAAGCATCTATGCGTTCAGTGTTTTTTACGGTCTACGGCTTCCCTTACTTATCCTTGGGCATAGGAAGTTTACCGGGTTTAGGTTCGGTAGGCTGCTTGATGCCGTCACGTTCGAGAAGAGCATCGATTGAGGCATCCTTGCCACGGAAACGACGATAGAGATCGGCCGGATGCTCGGTGCCACCCTTTGTAAGCACATTCTCACGGAATGAATCAGCGGTAGCGCTATCGAATATACCATTCTCCTTAAAGTGGGCAAACGCATCAGCATCGAGCACTTCAGCCCATTTGTAGCTGTAATAACCGGCTGCATATCCGCCTGAGAATATATGTGAGAAAGTAGCACCTGACATTGAGCCGGGAATAGGCTCGAACATTGCCACCGACTCACCGGCTGCACGCTCAAAGGCCTCAGGATCATCAACAGGAGCTGTAATAGAGTGCCAAGCCATATCTATCAGGCCAAAATTGAGCTGACGGAGGCAAGCATATGCGGCTCCAAACTGAGAAGATGATATAATCTGGTCGACGAGCTCCTGCGGGATAGGCTCACCTGTCTGGTAATGGCGCGCAAAACCGTCGAGGAATTCCTTCTCAGTCAGATAGTTCTCATTGAACTGCGAAGGGAGTTCAACGAAGTCACGGAGCACATTGGTGCCTGAGAGTGATGAGTACTTGGTGTTGGCAAGCAACCCATGAAGTCCGTGACCGAACTCATGGAGGAATGTCTCAACCTCATAGGGAGTGAGGAGCGAAGGCTTCGAACCTGTTGGTTTTGTGAAATTCATCACGATTGTGACATGAGGACGTGAGTTAACACCATCAGCTGTAATCTCCTGGCTCTTAAATTCAGTCATCCATGCTCCCGGGCGCTTGCTGTCGCGGGGGAAGAAGTCAGTGTAGATGACCCCGAGATATGATCCATCCTTGTCAATCACATCAAATGCAGTGACATCAGGATGATACACGGGGATATCCGGATTCTTTTTAAATGTGAGGCCATAGAGTTTGGTGGCAAGACCAAACACTCCGTCAATCACATTGTTAAGTTCGAAATATGGGCGCAGCTTCTCCTCGTCATAGGCATATTTGGCATTACGGAGTTTATTGGAGTAGTAGCTGTAGTCCCATGGCTTCAATTCGATTTTCTTCCCTTCGAGAGTTGATGCATAATCACTGAGTTCCTTGAATTCGGCCTTCTGGGCAGGGAGATAGGCGTCGCGGAGCGAGTTAAGCAGTTCATATACCTTTTCGGGGGTCTGAGCCATGGTATTTTCAAGCTGATACTCAGCAAATGTCTTATAGCCAAGGAGGTTGGCGATCTTGAGGCGAGTTTCGGCAATCTCCTTCATGACGGGGAGATTATTGTATTCACCTTTTAGATTGCGTCCGGTATAGAGACGATACATCTTCTCTCGCAGGTCGCGACGGTCGCTGTACTTGAGGAATGCCATATAGACAGGCTGGTCGAGAGTGAAAAGATATTCCCCTTCGCGACCTTTCTCCTTGGCAGCGAGTGCGGCAGCCTCAACCGAGCTTTCAGGAAGCCCCGAGAGGTCATCGGCGGTAAGCCATATCTCATAGGTGTTGACCTCTTTGAGCACATTTTGGCCAAACTTAGTGGTGAGTTCGCTCAGTCGGCTTGACAGTTTGCTGTAAGTGTCGCGGTCAGCGCCCTCGAGAAGCGCACCACTGCGCACAAACGACTCATAGGTACGCTTAAGCAACATCTTGTCCTCCTTGTCGAGGTCAAACTTGTCCTGATTGTCATATACACTTTTGATGCGCTTCCAAAGTCCCTCGTTGAGAGAAATAGAAGTGGAGTACTCCGACAGGCGCGGGGTGATTTTCATCGAAAGCTCCATCATCGCGTCATTGCTGAGTGCAGATTCGAGCGGATCGAACACCATAAGTACACGGTTGAGCTCGGCATCGGCTCTCTCAAGAGCCACAATGGTATTCTCAAATGTAGGCTCAGCAGGATTATTCACTATGGCATCAATATTGGAAAGGCCCATCTTGATACCACGGTCAATGGCCGGCTCATAATCGGCCACGGTGATTTTATCAAAGGGAACTGTGCCATGTGGCGTTCCCGAAAACTCTTGGAAAAATGGATTTTGCGCTTGCATCATAATACAAGTAGTGGCTACTGCCGATAAAACAAATTTTCTCATGTATTTTGATAATGATTGATATTTCAGTCTAACTGTTGGCCTGAGCTATTGCCTTGTCGACCACAATCCCCATCAGCATCTCATCAATATCCGTTGCGGAAGCAAAGAGATGACGGTCAGCATCCAGATCGCGAAGGAAACTCTTCACATCACCTCCGCGGGCCACGATTGAATCAGCATAGCGGGCGGCTGCGTCGGAATAACGGCCTGTCAGCATGTCAAGGTGTCCGGCATTCAGATAATCGGCGGCGGCCGGCTTGCCGGCAAGGAGAATGTCGATATATTTTCTTGCGCGGACATAATCGCCGCTCAGCAGCGAACACCATGCTATAGGTCGGGTGGACCGCTCTGACTCTCCTGAGAGGAACTCCACCTTGAAGAAACACTTCAGGGCCTCATCATACTCCCCGGTCTCCATGTGGCAGTAACCGGTGTTGATGGCGATAGTGACATCATCAGGGTTGAATTCAGCCAGTTTTTTATAATACGGCAACGCTTCCTTCCACTCGCCAAGGGCCTTATGGCAGGCAGCCAGACGGCGCATAGTCCATCGACTATCGGCATTAAGGAGCTCACTTTGGCTATAGTATGTCAACGCATCACGTGTACGCCCAAGCGACTGGCAACAGTAGCCCATCTTCTGGAACAACTCAGCCGAGGGGGGCATCTTGAGCGAAAGGCGGTCAAATATGGTCAACGCATCCTCAAAGAACTTACGTTTGAAGCAGAATTCCCCAACAAGCCGCAGCGTATCGGCGTCATCAAATACCCCCGCCAGGAGCGGATGGTTGGCAAGATTTAGCGATGTGCTGAACGGATCCTTGAATTCACCCTTGCGCCTGAACAGTTTAAAGAATCTGTAGAGATCCTGCACATATTTATTGGCCACATTCTCGCGTCCTTTCTGCTGTCCGTTGAGTTCCGAGAGGTTCAACTGAGCCATCTGGTCGGAATGTGCCTGGAACTGCGAAGCCATCATGGACCGTTGACTCTCGGGAATCTGCTCCATAGAGAGCACCACTGAGTACTTATCGCTGTTACAGAACATCGGGGCATTGACTATCAGCTCACACAGCATCCTGGTGGTCTGGTCGAGCGACTGGGTGAGCAGCGAATGCGATGTGTGGAACGGAAGAAACCAGTTGGATATGTCATTAAAAAAGGAGAAGGTCTTCAGCTTGCTGAAGGTCCCCATCATCACATCGCCACCATCCTCCTGTATTTCCTGCAGTTCCTTCATCTTGTCGGCCACACCGGATTTCTCAAGAATCTCGGCCCATTCGGGGTTCTCCTCGATCGACTCCACATCCAGCGGACGGTTCTTAAGTTTTTCAATTTCAGGACGCAGTTTCATCATTTCAGGTATCACCTCGTCGTTGAGTTTGCGGCTTATCCGCTCCGTCTCACGCGAACGCACGAACTGCAGAAGCATCATCTTCACGTCCGAATCCCAGAGAGGCTGTTCGGTCAGACTGTCGAACCGGGCACGGAGTTTCCTGCTCATCGGTCTGGAACGGTAGACCCACATCGCCATAAGCAACCCGCACAAAGCCCTGACGGAGAGTTCGGGAGACTGAAGGGTGTAGGCATCCATGAGCAGACGCATGCGCCTCTCATCGTAATACTCAAGTAACCCCATTGTCACACCTCCTATCACGAGCGACTTGAAATGCTCAGGAAGAGCCTGGTCGGTAAGCAGTGAACTTATGGTCTCCTGATCATCAACCGAGAGCGGATATGTGATCCATATCAGATTGAACAGTCGTTTTTCAATCGCTTCCGCCCGGAAAGTGAGGTCACGCTGTGCCTGCGCCACATTTTCGGCAAGAACGGCGAATGAGAGGCGGTCATTGACATGGCGGTATTCTGCCGCGAGCGAGTTAATCGAAACTCCGTTCTGGGTCTGCTCATAGCGCAGGGTGTTGAAATAGAGCGTAGGAGCATCGGCTATGCGCGACTGGCGGTTAAGACCGTCAGCGAGTCGGCGGATACCGTCAGCCAACTCTTCATACACCTCACCGCGCCCCGGGTCAGGCATTCCCTCAAGGGCGTAACGCGACATATAGTCGTAGCTCTCACGCAAGCGGGCGATTTCCGACTTTATATCCCATACATTACCGTCGAGTGATGCCACGGCATTGTCAAGGAGCGCGAAAGCCCCCGAAAGCCGACGCTGGGCAAGGAGAAGTTCTATATCTTTATTTAGATTGATTTCTGTAGTCATAAGAATGCAAATTTAGCATTAATTCCGCAAAAATCGTGCCAAAATGCTGGATTTTCACTAAATTTGCAACTCTTATATTCTCACTCAACAATTTTTAATCTAAAACGAGGCTGATATGCCACACAATATAGCAGTCCTGGGCTCCACAGGGTCAATCGGGACGCAGACATTAGACGTGATATCCCAGTTTCCCGAACGCTTCAAGGCCAAGGTACTTGTGGCAGGAAACAATGTGGACAGGCTCATTGAACAAGCCATATCCCACAAGCCGGCCATAGCCATCATAGCCGACGAGGGAAAGTATACCAAACTCCGTGCCGCACTCGAGCCGTTAGGAATAGAGACGGCTGCAGGGACGGCTGCCATAGCCGATGCCATGGAGCGCGACGACTTCGACACCGTGGTAACTGCCACCGTGGGCTACAGCGGTTTGCTCCCGACCATCCGCGCCATCCGCGCCGGCAAGGAGATTGCCCTGGCCAATAAGGAGACTCTCGTTGTGGCCGGAGAGCTTGTCACGAGCCTGCTTAAGGAATCACCGGTCAAGGTGATCCCGGTAGACTCCGAGCATTCAGCTATCTACCAATGTCTCGTAGGTGAGGATCCAGCCACAGTCAGCAAGCTCATAATAACCGCCTCAGGTGGTCCGTTCCGCACATGGGAACGCGACCGCATACAGACTGTGACAGCCCAGCAGGCACTTCGCCATCCCAAATGGAACATGGGGGCTAAAATCACCATCGACTCCGCCACAATGCTCAACAAGGCGTTTGAAATCATCGAGGCCCGCTGGCTTTTTGACATCGCCCCCGAACGCATTGAAGCTGTAGTGCATCCCCAGTCAATAGTCCACTCGATGGTCGAATTCATCGACGGTGCAGTCAAAGCACAACTCGGCATCCCCGACATGCACCTACCGATACGCTACGCATTGGGCGACGCAAGCCGCCTCCCGAGTGCCGAGCGAGGGCTGAGACTTGCCGATTATTCTTCGCTCACCTTCGAGAAGCCCGACCAAGAGAAGTTCCCTTGCCTCACCCTGGCCTCCAAGGCTCTTACAGAGGGTGGCAATACGGCATGCATCATAAACGCCGCCAATGAGGTGGCTGTCAACGCATTCCTCCACGACAGGCTATCGTTCCCGGGTATATACGAGCTCATCACTGAGGCACTTGTCAACATACCTTACATAGCCACTCCGACACTTGACGATTATGTGGCTACCCACCATGCCACAATCCACTGGGCCACCGAAGCCATCGGCAAGTAAGCCCTGTATATCCATTTATTCAAAACACCCTACTCTTAATGGAAATTTTTCTCATAAAAGCTCTTCAGCTCATCGTAGCGCTCGCTTTTCTCGTCATAATCCACGAGTTTGGCCACTTCATCTTTGCCCGCATATTCGGGATAAAGGTTGAGAAATTCTACATGTTCTTTGACCCCTACTTCTCACTCTTCAAGTGGAAACCTAAACAGAAACCTAATGCCGACCCCAACAAATCGTCGTGGCGCGACACTGAGTATGGAATCGGATGGATTCCGCTCGGTGGCTACTGTAAGATAGCAGGCATGATTGACGAATCGATGGATACCGAGCAGATGAAAGAGGAGCCCAAGCCCTGGGAATTCCGTACCAAACCGGCCTATCAACGACTGCTGGTGATGCTCGGCGGTGTGCTTTTCAACTTCATTCTTGCCATCCTCATCTACGCCGGCATAGCCATGCACTGGGGCTCACAGTATATTCCGTTCGATGCTGCCACTGAAGGCTTTGATTTCGTTCCGGCCGCCCAGAAAGTAGGCTTCCGTAACGGCGACATCCCCCTTATGGCCGACGGAGAAAAGCTGGATGCGTCACAAGGCGATTATCCATTCAAAATGGCCGAGGCCAAGACCGTGACCGTGCTCCGCAACAAAAAAGATACTGTGGATATTGCCATCCCTGAGAATTTCATCTTCCGGCTCAATGACGAGAAAGGTTTCCTCGGCTATCGTCTGCCGGTTTACATTGACAGGCTTGTGCCGGGTGAGGCCGCTGCAAAGGCCGGAATGCTCGAAGGTGACCATATCATCGCTATCGACACCATAGCCACACCGACCTACACAGAGCTTACCGCCGCTCTTCAGACAGTGGCCGGGAAGAAGACCACCGTCATGGTGGAACGTGACGGGAAAATAGTGATTCTTAATGTCACCCCCAACGAATATGGCAAACTGGGATTCCAGCTCCGGCCCATAACTGCCGTATACCCCACCGTGACAATCAATTATGGCTTCTTCGAGTCATTCCCCAAAGGTTGGGAAATAGGCACCACCACTCTCAGCAATTATGTAGGCTCGATGAAGCATGTGTTCTCCTCCGAAGGGGCCGAAAGTCTCGGCGGATTCGGAGCAATAGGCAATATGTTTCCTGAAAAATGGAATTGGCTCTCATTTTGGGAAATCACGGCATTCCTGTCAGTTGCGCTCGCTTTCATGAACATCATCCCTATCCCGGGACTCGACGGCGGCCACGTGATGTTCCTGCTTTGGGAGGTCATCACACGCCGTAAGGTTTCAGAAAAAGTCCTTATTGCCGCTCAGTATGTAGGCATGATTTTCCTGTTGCTGTTGCTTGTCTATGCCAACGGCAACGACATTTTCCGTGCATTCTTCAAATAATCCCCTACCCCTCAACCACAAAAGATTACCTCTAATATATGTCACAACAACTGAAAACCATAACGCTCAAACGCGGTAAAGAGGAATCATTACTGCGTTTCCACCCCTGGGTGTTCTCCGGAGCCATTGCAAATCTCCCGGACGACATCGAAGAAGGTGAAGTGGTGAAAGTGATAGCCTCCGATGGACGGTTGCTCGGTGTTGGCCATTACGAAATAGGGTCTATAGCCGTGCGCATACTCGACTCGGCCGACACTGATATCGACGAAGCATTCTTCACTGAACGCCTGCGCCAGGCATGGGCTCTCCGCCGCCGCCTCGGATTAATCCGGACCGACAACTCCACCTTCCGACTCGTTCACGGTGAAGGAGACTTCCTGCCCGGATGTGTGGTTGACGTATATGGAAACACCGCAGTCCTTCAAGCTCATAGCCCCGGCATGCACTACGCTCGCCAGATTATAGCAAACGCGCTGGTCGCCCTGCCTGATGCCGGGATCAAGAACGTATATTACAAGTCGGAAACAACACTGCCTTTCAAGGCTCGCCTTGACCCGGTGAATGATTATCTCATAGGCGGATTCGAGACCAACATCGCCACTGAAAACGGTCTGAAATTCAACATTGACTGGCTTAAGGGACAGAAGACAGGTTTCTTCGTCGACCAACGTGACAACCGCGCACTCTTACAGAAATACAGCCAGGACGCGCGGGTGCTCAACATGTTCTGCTACACCGGAGGCTTCTCTGTATATGCCATGCGTGGGGGAGCACAACTCGTACACTCCGTCGACAGTTCGGCCAAAGCCGTCACTCTGACCGATGCCAATATCGAGCTGAACTTCCCAGGCGACAACCGCCACAAAGCATTCGCGCAGGATGCTTTCAAATATCTTGCCTCGATGGAAAAAGGAGAGTATGACCTCATCATACTTGACCCTCCCGCATTTGCCAAACACCGCAGTGCAGTGCGCAACGCCATGATTGGCTACCGTCGTCTCAATGCCGCCGCCTTTGAAAAAATCGCCGCCGGGGGCATACTCTTCACGTTCTCATGCTCGCAGGCTATCTCTAAAGAGCAGTTCCGTCTTGCAGTCTTCACCGCAGCCGCAATGTCGGGCCGCAAAGTGCGAATCCTGCATCAGCTCACCCAACCGGCAGATCATCCGGTCAACATCTACCATCCTGAAGGCGAATACCTCAAAGGGCTCGTCCTTTACGTGGAATAATCCGTGGCTCCCCCACTCCACCCGAATAAACCAATAATAGATATGTCACTAACCAAATTCATCTTCCCAGCAATGGCAGCATTAGCCATATCGTCATGCGCGTCTAAAACCGACCAGGCTACTGACGCCGCTGACTTCGACTACACAGTCGACCGTTTTGCCGATGTCGAGGTGCTTCGCTACAAAGTACCTGACTTTGAAAATCTCACTCCGCAGCAACGTATACTTGTATATTATCTCACCGAAGCGGCTCTGACCGGACGCGACATTCTTTGGGACCAGAACGGCAAGTATAACCTTGCAATCCGCGACCTCATCGAGAACGTTTATCAGAACTATGACGGCGACCGTGACGACGCTGATTTCAAAGGCCTCGAATTGTATCTGAAACAAATCGAGTTTGCCAATGGTATCCACCATCACTATTCGATGGACAAGTTTACCCCTGCGTTCTCACGCGATTTCCTCATGGCTCAGATCGAGAAACTTCCTGCCGACAAGAAGCCTGAGAACCTCGAGGTGATTCTCCCGGTGATTTTCGACCCGACCGTGATGTCAAAACGCGTCAACCAGGCCGAGGGCCAGGATCTCATCCTCACATCGGCCAACAACCTCTATGAAGGTGTAAACCAGGCTGAGGTTGAGGCCTATTACAACGCCCGTAAAGACACCACTGAAACCGAGCCGATCTCATGGGGACTCAACACTCGTGTGGTAAAAGAGAACGGACAGGTCAAAGAGCAGGTATACAAAGCCGGAGGCCTCTACTCTGAACCGATCACACGCATCATCGACCTTCTCACAAAGGCCCAGAATTATGCCGAGAACGACACCCAGAAGGATGTCATCGGAAAACTCATTGAATTCTACCGCACCGGCGACCTGAAACTCTTCGACGCATACTCAATAGCATGGGTTGAGGACACCGACTCACAGGTTGACTTCATCAACGGATTCATCGAAAGCTACGGCGACCCCCTCGGGATGACAGGTGCATGGGAATCGATTGTCAACTTCAAGAATCAGGAAGCATCCCACCGCACTGAGGTTATCTCCGGCAACGCTGAATGGTTCGAGAACAACTCTCCTGTCGATCCTCGTTTCCGCAAGGACAAGGTCAAAGGTGTGACCGCGAAGGTAATCACAGCTGCCATCCTTGCAGGTGATTCATATCCCGCCACACCTATTGGCATCAATCTCCCCAATGCCAACTGGATTCGCGCCGCCCACGGCTCAAAGTCAGTTACCCTTGAGAACATCACCGAAGCTTACGACAAGGCTGCACAGGGCAACGGATTCAACGAGGAATTCGTGATTGACAAGGAGACTTCCGACCTCATGGATAAGTATCTATTCATCACCGACAACCTCCACACCGACCTCCACGAATGTCTTGGCCACGCCTCAGGACGCCTCCTCCCGGGAGTGGACCCCGATGCGCTCAAAGCCCATGGCTCTACCCTCGAGGAAGCTCGTGCCGACCTCTTCGCCCTCTATTACCTTGCCGACCCCAAGCTGCTCGAGCTCGGATTGCTCGACAACCCCGATGCCTACAAAGCTGAATACTACAAGTATATCCTCAACGGTCTCATGACTCAGCTTATGCGCATCGAACCTGGCAAGGATGTGGAAGAAGCACACATGCGCAACCGTCAGCTCATCGCTGCCTGGGCTTATGAAAACGGCAAGAAAGACAATGTCATCGAGATGGTCAAGAAAGATGGTAAAACATTCATCAAGATCAACGACTACAAGAAACTGCGCGATCTTTTCGGCGAGCTCCTCGGCGAAGTGCAGCGCATCAAGAGCGAAGGCGACTATGAAGCCGGCCGCGACCTCGTTGAGACATACGCCGTGAAGGTTGACCCAAATCTCCACAAAGAGGTATTGGACCGCTATGCCAAACTCAACATAGCTCCTTACAAGGGCTTTGTGAACCCGGTCTACACCCCGGTGCTTGACAAGGACGGCAACATCACTGACGTGACCGTTTCTTATACCGAAGATTATCTCCCGCAGGTGCTCCGCTATTCGCGCGATTACCGCACACTCTGATACGGTTCTTCGCTCATTCTTCTCTCTCCATTTTCTCTCTTGACAATCCATACTTATACATCTAAACAACAACCTTAGGATTTCTGCCAATGAAACGCATATTCAATCTTCTGCCCTCGCTTTTAATCGCCGCGACGGCGTGGGGCGCAGAACCAACCGATTACTACAAACAATGTGAAAACAAAGGTGGACAAGCACTTCTGTCAGCCTTATATGATGTGATAGGTTCTCCCTCGACTGTAGGATACAACGGCCTCTGGACCCTCTATTATACCTCAGACGTCGATGCAAACGGTAAAATCTGGGATATGTACTCCACCAAACGTTGGAATCCGGGAAAAGAACAATGCGGCAACTATTCAGCTGTAGGTTCCTGTTACAACCGCGAACATTCTTTCCCGAAAAGTTGGTTCAACGACGCATCTCCGATGTATTCGGATGCATACCATATTTATCCTACCGACGGAAAAGTAAACGGCCAACGAAGCAACTTCCCATTCGGAGAGTGCGCCAACGGCACTACCCTCCCATCCAATAATGGCATCAAGGCTCTCGGCAAACTCGGCACATCAACCTTCCCCGGCTACACTGGCAAAGTGTTTGAACCGGACGATGAATACAAAGGTGATTTCGCCCGTTCATATTTTTATATGGCCGCAGCTTACAATAAGCGAATAAGCACATGGAGCAGTGACATGCTCGCCAAAAACAATTACCCGGTGTTCAAGGACTGGGCCATCGAGCTATTGCTCAAATGGCACCGTCAGGACCCTGTGAGCAAGAAGGAACTTGACCGAAACGAAGTTGTGGCAGCGGCCCAGCACAACCGAAATCCGTTCATTGACCATCCTGAGCTCGTCGAGTATATATGGGGCGATAAAAAAACAGAAAAATGGGTTGCCACTGTGTCGGCCCAACCGGTGCTCAACCTTCCGGTCGACGGCTCGATTGTCGACATGGGCATCACAGCCATTGGCAAACAGCTTTCTGCCGAAATAACAATCGCAGGTCTCAACCTCACTTCAGCTGTGAACCTCTCAGTCTCCACTTCTGATTTCCAACTGTCCAAGACCTCTATTTCAGCTTCGGCAGCCAACGCCGGCGAGGTGTCGGTGAAAGTAACCTACTCATCCTCGACTGCGAAAACATCCACGGCCACGTTGACAGTGACAAGCGGTTCGTTGAAGTCGAATGTGACTCTAAAGGCACAGGCCATCGACGGCATTCCGGCCTACGAGGCGACAAACGTGACCGAGGATTCGTTCACCGCCAACTGGCTTGGTCTCGGCGACGAAACCTCTTATACCCTCACCGTCAATCGCGACGGTACACCGATAGCAGGTTATCCCCTATCAGTCAACGCTGCTGCCGGTCACTACAATGTGACTGACCTTGAACAGGGAACGACCTATACTTATAGCCTTGCCTCAAGCACACTCCGGTCAAACGTCATCACTGTGACCACCGCCGAGCCCATTCCGTCCGTCCAGATTTTCCATGACGGTGCCGAGGAGGGAAATGTGGAGTTGGCCACTACTCCCGGGGTTGCCTCTGAAGAGGTTGAGCTCTGGATGGAAATCGAGAACATCAGCGACCCGATAGTCCTCACTGTGGCTGCACCATTTGAAATATCAACCGACAAAGCCAACTGGTCACGCTCACTGACTCTCGCTGATATGGAGGACCGTTTCTATCTGCGTGTGGGCGAGACAGAAGCCGGTAATTACGCCGCCTCTATAATCGTCACCGCCGGCGACTATTTCAATGACGACGCCGAGGTTACCGCCACTGTCACCGACACTTCCACCCCATGGTTTATCGAGACTTTCGAGCCTGTGCAGGAAGGCCAGGACACATATGCCAAATTCACCTACGTTGGCTCTGCCGCCTCTTGGAATTTCAGCGATGTAGGCATCTGGGATGGCGACGCGGCTCATGGTGGCAAACATGCTGTTCGCTTCGGCAAGAATGCATCAAGCAGCATCACCTCAGCTACCGCCAAAGAGCGCGGCATAGGTACTGTGACATTCTATGCCAAGCGTTACAACAATGATTCAGAGGCTACCATAGCCATCGAATACTCAGCCGACGGAGCTGAATGGACCAACGCAGGCAACGCCCAGATAGAAGGCAATAGCTATGATATGTACACTATACCTGTCAATGTCGTTGGTGACAACTTCATCCGTTTGCGCCAGACTGCAGGCAAACGTCTGAACCTCGACGACATCGAAATCACCGACCATATCAAAACCGGTCTCGAGAGTATCGCACAGGAAACCGAAGGCTCTTCATGGGATGCGTATTGCCCATCACATTCGGTGCTCACCATCGAGAACAACGGAGAGGCGCGTCCATTCCTCGTGTATAACCTCGACGGTATAGTCCTGATTGAGAAAACACTTTCCACAGTGGCTACCTCATTCTCACTTCCGCAAGGATTCTACATCGTCTCCGACCGTCGTACTTCTCGCCGTGTAGTGGTAAAATAATCGCCACATAATCGCAAGATTTACGCCACATAACAACAAAACAGCATCCCCCGGCCGGGGGATGCTGTTTTTATATCACAATTGCAATTTTTATGACTACAAATACAAAGTTTATTTGCGTCGCTTGCCGGTCTCAGCTGTGAGCGGACGCACATTCTTATGACGTATCCGCCACACCACTGCGTCATAGGGAGGAATCATGGTGGTGAACGGGGCCTCGCTGCTAAGCTGCTTCACCTCCTGGTCACGGGTAAGCAACTCAGTGGCTACAGCCTCACCCTCAGGTATGCTCAGCATCTCGAAAGCGTGGCGAGGTATGTTAATGGCAAGGTCGCATGAATCAGCTGAGAAATTCACGGCTATCAGCAGAGTCTCTCCGTCGCAATTACGGATAAACACATACTGGCGGTGCGGATTCAGAGTGGGATTCTGGTAATTGACATACATCAGGTCAAAGAACCGGCCCTGCGCTATCGCCTTTTCATTATTACATAGCGAAAGGATAGTGGCATATTTATTGCGGAGCCAACGTTCGCGCGGAGTCAGGCGCGAGCCATCAGGATTTCCTTCGTTATACCAACGGCGCACAGTCGGGATACTCCAGTAATCAAATATAGTAGTCCTGCCGTCATAACCACTATATCCCTCCGAGTCAGTGGCCTGTTCTCCAAGTTCCTGCCCGGCATAAATCATCATAGGCCCGGTGGAAATCATCGAGCTCACCACGAGCGAGGGGATCACCTTAGCCGGATCTCCGGCATAAAATTTAGAGCCGAAACGCTGCTCGTCATGATTCTCAAGGAAGTTGAGCATGTGAGGAGCAATCCCCTCCACAGTCTGCCAGCAGTTAGTCAGCGTTGCAGCCGAATAGTTGGAACACTGTATACCTCTCAGCGTGTCATAGAGATTCACCTTGTCATACAGATAATCAAAGCCACCCTTCTCAATGAAATCACGATAGAGCTTCACATCATAGATTTCAGCTATGAACTTCACGCGTGGATAGCGGTCCTTGACATTAGGGATAGCCCACTGCCAGAATTCCAAAGGCACCATGTGGACCATATCGCAACGGAATCCGTCCACACCCTTCGAGGCCCAGAATCTCAGGATATTGAGCATCTTGAACCACGTGTCGGGAATTGGGTCGAAATGACCTGACCAATCTCCGTAATCACGTCCATAGTTAAGTTTCACGGTGTCATACCAATTGTTCATGCCGGGAAACGCCGAGAAACAGTCATCGCCGGTAGCCTTTGCCGGAAACTCGATATAAGCCTTCTTTCCGCTCCCCATATCGACCGAGGGTGCAAACAGCTGCCGAGTGATATAATAATAATTGTTATTGTGTTCAAAGAACATGTTGGGATTGTCATCCTCGCCGAGATCTTTTACTCCGGCAGGTTTGGCATCCGAATGATACACACGCGCAGTATGGTTTGGCACGAAATCGATTATCACATCCAGGCCTGCATCATGAGTACGTGCCACGAGAGCCTCGAACTCCGCCATACGGTTCTTGACATCCACTGCCAGGTCAGGGTCAATATCATAGTAATCCTTTATGGCATATGGCGAACCGGCCTCACCCTTCACCACATGGGGGTTGTCGGGTGTGATCCCTTCGGCACTATAATCGGTTTTGGTGGCATGCTCTATCACCCCGGTGTACCACACATGGGTAACACCGAGCTCCTTGATCTTAGCAAGCACGGTATCGGTTATGTGATTCATTTTTCCGGCACCATTCTGCTGATAGGTACCGTTGGGGATGCATCGTGGATTGGTATTAGTGAAAAGTCGAGGAAATAACTGATAAATAATCGGTTTTCTATCCATTGTTTATGACAGATGATGTTTTTAATTCTTGTTACTTATATCGTGTGGATGGATAAATCCAGAAGCGAGAAGAGTGCGCATAGTGTTATCGTAGCCTGACCGGTAGACACGCGTAATCTCCTTTAGGTTAAACACCTTGTAGTTGGCAATATCGTTTATACTTATGGCCAGATCACAAAGTTCCATCTGAGGTATGGAGTTGGTCTTGACCAGCAAATCGTAAGTGCGCTGTGCTATATCTATGATTGATTTCGGGGTCCCCCTGTGAGGCAGAGGACTGCAATTGACGCCGATGAGATATTTGCACTTGTCTCTCAGCGCCCACGCGGGAAGATTGGCGAGGACGCCGCCATCCACGTAGGTCACACCGTCAATCTTAACCGGCTTGAACACAATAGGAATACTGCAAGAGGCAGCCACACGTTCCACTATGGCACCGCTGGTGAAGGCCACAGGTTCATTATGGTCGAGATCGGTGGCACAAATCACAGCAGGCATGGGGAGCTGCTCTATGTTCTCGAAAGGGATATGTTTCTTGAGAAATTTCTTGAACCCGTCGATTGAGAAAAATCCGTCGCGAGGCACCGCCAATTCAGCAAAATCACTGAACTTTGCGTTGCTGAACACAGTCATGATCTCCTCAGGGCTCATACCCGCCGCATACATGGCCGTGACCACCGAACCGGCACTCACGCCGGCTATTATATCAGGCTTTATTCCCATCTCCTCCAATGCCTTAAGAGCACCGGCATGGGCAAACCCTCTTGCTCCGCCACCGCTTAGGACGAGGCCGAGTTTATAGGGCTTCCTGGAGAATTTTAACATATCAAGCATACTGATTGCAAATTTACGATTTTTTCCCAAGAGCCATCCAAAAACAACTGTTAAAATCCCAACTCTTGATTATTATGGAGCTAAAAGCTCGGTTTTAATCCCAAATTTCACTAAATTTGCACTAACCAACACATCCTGCACATGAAATTCAGTGACATTCCGGCCCATGACAATGTGAAGCGCCAACTGCGCGACATGGTGGCTGACCAACGCATACCGCATGCCCTCCTCCTTCATGGTCCGTCAGGCATCGGGAAACACTTGCTTGCCCGCGCATTCGCCCAGTATCTCCACTGCATGAGCCCTACGCCCGAAGGTGAGCCGTGCGGGAAGTGTCCGGCTTGTCTGCAACACCAGTCGTTCAACCATGTCGACACACTTCATGTCTTTCCAGTGGTTAAAACCGATAAGCTCAAGGCCCCTATTTCGGACGACTACCTAAGTGAGTTTAAGGATTTTGTCACATCCTCACCATTCATGGATTTCGACAGATGGGCTGCTTCATTCGAAAAGAAAAACGCCCAACCGGTCATCTACGTCTCCGAGAGTGAAGCCCTCGAGCAGCGACTGGCTGTGACAACAACTGTGTCACGCTATAAGATAGTTATCCTATGGCTTCCGGAAAAGATGAACGAGCAGACCGCCAACAAACTGTTGAAGCTCATTGAGGAGCCATTTCACGACACGATCTTCATCCTCGTCTCCAATGATGCGGCAGCGATATTACCGACCATCTACTCCCGCTGTCGCCCGATAGAGATGAAACGCCTCAGTGACGATGTGATTGCCAGATATCTGACCGACCGTATGGCACTCGACCCTCAGGATGCCATGGCTATAGCGCACATAGCTTCCGGCGACATCAACGCTGCGCTTCGTTCGCTTGACGCCACAAGTGTCAGCCGCATGTTCTTCGACTATTTCGTGCAGCTCATGCGCCTGGCCTACCAACGTGACGTGAAAGGGCTGAAACAATGGAGCACGGATGTGGCCGCAATGGGACGAGAACAAGAGATTAAATTTTACGACTACTGCCAGCGGCTCATACGTGAAAATTTCATCTTCAATTTCAACGTTCCCGACCTCGTCTACCTCAACCGTAACGAAGCCCAGTTCAGCAAGAATTTCGCACGCTTCATCTCCGAAAACAACGCGGAGAAAATCATCAGCGTGATGAACGAAGCGGCAATTGACATCAGCGGGAACGCTAATGGGAAAATTGTGAACTTCGACCTCGCGATAAAGATGATCATACTCATCAAGAATTATTGACATCATCCTGATCAGGCATAATCAAACCATATCCACCATTTATGATTCCCTTCCTCCAACAAGTAGCCAAAGCATACTTAGCCAACGAGCGCGAAGAGATGATTGATTACTGCTTCGTCTTCCCCAACAAGCGCAGCGGAGTGTTTTTCCGCCATTACCTTACGGAGGAGATGGGAGGGGACCCATTCATAATGCCCGAGATAGCGACCATCGCCGAAGTCACAGCCAGCTTCTCGGCTCTGGCCCCGGCTCCGCGACTCGACCAACTGTTCATCCTTTACAACGAATACCGCGCCCTCAGCGACGATATAGCCAGTTTCGACCAATTCCTGTTCTGGGGAGACATGCTTCTGAGCGACTTCAATGATGTGGACCGTTATCTCGTCGATCCCCACAAACTCTTTGTCAACCTTAAGCGATTCCGCGAGGTAAGCGCCAACTATCTCACCGACGAACAGCGTGAGATCATCAGCCGCTACTGGGGCGAACAGTTCATCCACCATTCCCCCGACGAGTTCTGGAACCATATCCACCATCAGGGTCCAACGGAACTTGAGACAAAATTTCTTAAGTTATGGGAAGTCCTCGACCCTCTTTTCGAAAACTTCAAAAAGCGTCTTCTTGATTGCGGCATGGCTACCGAAGGTATGTTTGCACGCAACGCAGTCAACTATCTCACCAACACATCCACCGGGCAACTTCCCTACCGACGCTATATATTTGTCGGCTTCAACGTCCTCACCCTGTCGGAGATAAAGATATTCGAGAAACTTCAAGCCCGAGGTATCGCCGACTTTTATTGGGACATGGCTGCCCCGACGTTCAGGGCGGAAGGCAATCGAGCCGCCCGCTTCATGCGCCACAATGTGGAGTGCTTTCCGTCACGCTATGACATAGCGGGTCTGTACCCCATACCTCCCGGGCAGTTCCCGAAAGTACACATCACAGGTGTGCCGAGCTCATTCGGGCAGACCAAGGCGGCCGGCGCACAACTCAACGAATGGATTGAGCAAGGCATCATCAACAATCCTGCCGACGCCACAAACACGGCCGTGGTGCTTCCTGACGAGGCCCTGTTCATCCCCATGATCCATGCAGTGCCTACGGCCATCACAGCCCTCAACGTCACGATGGGATTCCCGATGAAGAACACCTCTTTCGCTTCATTCATCTCAGCCATCGTGTCAATGCATCTGCGCTCCACTTTCTCGAAAGGTATCTGCCAGTACTTCTATGAGGACATCAAAGCGGTGATCACACATCCGCTGCTACAGCGCTTTGACAGCAACGGATGCAATGCCGTGATGAAACTCCTCCTCGAAAAGCGCCTCTACATGGTGCCTGCCGACAAGATTGCAGAGACCATACCTGAGATGGCCTTCATCTTCACTCCCATATCCGACACCAACGGCATTGAAGAAGGGTATGGCTACTTCATGACCTTAACCCAACGCCTCCTCGACCTTGTCACAGCCGACGAAGCAAACAGTGTGGAGAAATTCTTCCTGCAGTCCTATCGCATCGCTCTCGACGAGCTTAAGACCGCGGCCGACCGCTGGAGCATAAGCATGAAGGACACCACATTCATCCAGCTCCTGCAACGCACCATTGCCTCCGTGTCAATTAATTTCACCGGCGAGCCGCTGAAAGGGATGCAGATAATGGGTGTGCTCGAGACTCGTGTGCTCGATTTCGACAACCTCATCATGTTATCGATGAACGAGCGGGTGTTTCCTCGTAAACACTACTCACGCTCATTCATCCCCGACACCCTCAGACGCAGCTACGGAATGGCCACCACCGACTTCCAAGAGTCGATTTATGCCTATTATTTTTACCGTCTTATATCACGCGCATCACATGTGCGCCTCTATTATGACGCCCGCACTCTGAGCGGGAAAAACAGCGAGATGTCGCGCTATATAGCCCAATTGCTCTATCTCTTCCCGCAGTGTGAGGTCATCCACGACCTTGCCGCTTTCTCGTCGGGACAGCTGACAGAGGAGGCCATAGCCATAGAAAAGACACCGGAGATAATGGATAAACTCCGCGAATTCACCTTTGAGAAGGGGGGCCGAACACTTTCAGCCTCATCCATCAATGATTACATCAACTGCCCACTCTCGTTCTATCTGAAACGTATATGCCGCCTCGACCTTGACGAGGAGATTATCGACTATATGGACTCCGGGACTTACGGCAGCATCCTGCATGAGGTGGCCGAAAGGATATACAAGGGGCTCAGAGGCAACAATGATGAGGTGAAAATAACACCTGAGATTCTCGACCATATCATAAGTGACAACGTGAAGCTCGACCGCATCATCACAGAGCTTATCAACGAAAAGTATAACAGATATCCCAAAGGCGACACCACACCACTGGTCGGCGAATCGAAGGTGCTCGGGCATGTCATGCGGCATTTCCTCAAACTCATGTTCAGGGAGGAGAAAAAAATCGCTCCGTTCGATTTCATTGACGGCGAACGCCAGATAATAGACCGCATGCGGATAGCAGATGACCTGACCATCAACATCAACCAGATCATTGACCGTATCGACCGGGTGTATCCCGAAGGGAAGTACGGAGAGCCCATGAGCGGGACACTCCGAATAGTGGACTATAAGACCGGAAGCGATAAAATCACGTTCACCAGTATCGACCAACTCTTCGATCCGGCGGATGCCGATCGCCGCAAGGCTGTGCTGCAACTTATGTTCTATTGCAATGCTTTCGCACAACACACAGGATATACCGAAGCCATAAAACCACAGATATATCTTTTCCGCACACTCTCCACACAGGGCCTTCCCCCGCTGCGGTTCAATAAAAAACCGTTCGAGGACTATAGAGAGATAAACGAGGAGTTCATGCAGCGTTTCCGTGATGTAATCAAAGAGATGTTCGACCCGGCTGTCCCCTTCACTCAGGCCCTCAACGACCATTCATGCACGTTCTGTTCATTTAAAGCCATCTGCCGCAAAGACAAATGACCCAGACCACAAAGCTATATATCCACGTTCCGTTCTGCCACGCCAAATGCTACTATTGTGACTTCTATTCCTCCCCCAACAACAAATGGATGGAGGGATACGTCGATGCCGTGATAAACGAATGGAACCGCAGAAAGCTCACGGCTCCCGGGCCGGTGGACACCATATATTTGGGAGGAGGGACCCCATCGTCACTTCCCCTGCCATTGCTTGAAAGACTCCTCTCCGCCCTCCCTTCTACCGGACTCAGAGAGTTCACAATCGAAGCTAACCCCGAAGATGTCACTCCTGAGTGGGTAAGATTTATCACCGAAAGGACTTCCATCAACCGCGTAAGCATGGGATTCCAGACATTTGATGACAAGGAGCTTGCCGCAATCGGAAGACGCCACTCGGCCGCCCAGTCGCTCAATGCGCTTGAATTGCTTCGAACCCATGGCATATCCAACATCAGCTGTGACCTAATCTACGGTCTACCCGGACAGGACCTCGAATCATGGCAGCGCTCGCTTGACACCCTTATCGGATGTCGTCCTCAACATATATCCGCCTATCTTCTCTCTTATGAGCCCGGCACACGTCTCGACGTAATGCTCGCCAAAGGAAAAGTAAGCGAGACTGACGAGGAGACGGTGAGCCAAATGTACCGATATCTTTGTGTCGCCACTGCCAAAGCCGGCTATAGCCATTATGAGATTTCAAATTTCGCGCTGCCAGGTTATGAAGCCATACACAACTCTTCGTATTGGGACGGTTCACCTTACATAGGGATAGGCCCGGGCGCCCATTCATGGGACGGATCAAACCGCAGTGCCAACCCATCGGACCTTAAGAGATATGTGGAATGCCGGGGTGAGGGATTCGGAGTCATAGAGGAGGAGACTGATTCCAATCGTTTCAACGACCACACCATAACCGCCCTACGCACATCAGCCGGGCTAAATCTCGGTACTGTAATGCAAAAATTCGGGCCCGATTACCTTTCTGAGCTTAAGGCCCAGGCAAAACCTTTGATTGCCAGCGGTGATTTGATATATGTAGCCGAAACAGACACACTCCACATCCCTGAATCAAAATGGCTTGTGTCTAATCCCATACTCCTACAGCTAATCAAAGTTGATGACGATTAAACACAAATGTCGCCACAAAGGAGACATCACTATCCGATGCAGTCAAGTAAAAAAATGTCAATAATCCGAACACTTGCACCGACACGCTGGTTTGGATAACTGAGGGGGAATTATTAACTTTGCAATTCAATAAAAATCGAAAATATGGCTTTATTCAGTTTCCTGTCACGCAAAAGTGACCCCATACAACTTCCGTTCAAGACCGACATCCACTGCCACATAGTCCCCGGCGTGGACGACGGATCGCCGGATGTAGAAACTTCTGCCGAACTTGTGAAACGCATGAACGGCTGGGGCATAGAGCGAATAATTGCCACACCTCATGTGACGGAAGCCTCGTTCGAGAATACCCCCGACATCCTTGACCCGGCTCTTGAGGAGCTTCAGGAAGAGCTCAAAAGACGTGGAATGAACATACCGGTGACACGTTCGTCAGAAAACCGTATCGACGACTTCTTCCGCGAACAACTCGCAGCCGGACTCATCACCACCTTCCCCAACAACTATATCCTCGTAGAGAATTCATTCATTCAGGAGCCCTGGCAGCTTGACCAATTCCTGTTCGACCTTAAAATCAAGGGATTCAAGCCAATTCTCGCACACCCCGAACGTTTCTTCTACTATTTCAGCGAAAAACCTGAGCGCTACGATGAACTCCACAATGCCGGCAACCTGTTTCAGGTCAACGTGCTGTCACTTGCCGGGGCCTACAGCAAGGCAGAAAAGCGCACAGCTGAACGCCTCATCGAGAAGGGATATGTGGATTTCCTCGGAACCGACCTGCACAATCACCGCCACGCCGACATCATAGATGACTATCTTCGCTCGAAGGATGCACGACGCCACTTCGAAGCATTGTCGGGACGACTACTCAACGACGTGGTGTTCAAATAACCGGCTTACGCGTAGGAGTGCAGCCCCGAGAGGAGGTAGTTGACTCCGAAATAAGTCATCAGGACAGCCAAGAACGCGATTGCGAAATAAGCGTTCCTCACACCCGGTCGCCTGAACCATGGAAATGACACAGCATGGATGGGCCATGCGTAGATTATCAACGTGACGAGTGCCCATGTCTCTTTAGGGTCCCAGCCCCAGTATCTCCCCCACGACTGATTAGCCCATATAGCTCCTACGAAGATACCGGCCCCAAGCAGAAACACCGCCGGATAAAGCAGCATCTCTGAAATGTCGGCCAGGCGACTGACCGCCATCCCATTTCTCCTCACCATAAGAGCGCACACCGAATTGATCATCATGACAGCAAAAAGCGCATAGGATGTCATGATGAGCATCACATGAAGTGACAACAAAGGAGAAGCAAGCACAGGCATAAGATTGCCCACCGCAGGATTGCTTTCACCCATCATAGCAACCATAAGCGCGAAACCGCACACCAACAATCCTCCAGGCAACACTATCGGGAGCCGATTACGCAGCACCATGGCCAACACCAGTCCTATCCATGCCAGGCATTGCATGGTCTCAAAGCCATTGCTCAAAGGCAGATGTCCGCCAACCACTCCACGCAGGATAATCACACACGTGATATAGATGAGTAACACGGCTGTAATGGCAGCTATGAGACGTTGACCTAAAACATCCCCTCCGCCCGAACGCCGGCTATGCACTCCCCGGCAAAAGAGAACCAGGCCAAAAAAACCTGAGAGAATCGACACAACAGCAGCCGGAAGAGAGGTCGGCAAACTATTATAAAGCAACTCGGCCTCAAACCTCATGCGTCCCGGAAGATTGTCCTCTCCCGCATTCCTTACCTGCCATTGCTTTATCCGGTCAATCCCTGTGTTGGCACTCACGAAGCGGCCGTGGGCTATATCTTTGGCTATCGCCTCCATCATCCCCGCCGGATTGTCGGCAGTGACAGCCGGCATATCGTCAACCCATGAATACCACTCCACTCCTTCTCCGGGAGCATCGACTGATGGGAAAATCTTCACTCCCCTGCCTGTGCACACTAATGATATGAGATTGACCTTCTCATCAGCGGCGAGAAGATTCCTGTCAGTAAGGTTCTCCTCCATACCCGTATGCAGCTTATAGCCGGTGCGGTCATAGAAGTCAGTCAACGAGACATAAACTCCATCAGTCCCGAGGCGCGACTTCACCTCATCACCTTTGATTTTTATCATCGGCTCACGCTTCCAGTCATCATAATAGAATATCCATCCGGTAAACACCTGCTCGGGAGAGAATCCTTTGTAACTGCTTTTGCCGTAAACTTTCATGCAGAAATCGCGGGCCATGGTCTGCAAGGGCACCACCCTGTCGCCCCAATAGACATAGATACGGCCAAAATTTTTAGCCAACGGACGTTGCAACACACGCGGCATGGAGGAGGATTCGCCATCTCCGGCATGTGCCACACCTCCGGAGCAACAGATCAGCATCACCACTCCAACCGCCTTCAAAAGGCGCCGGAAACGCGTATGCTTCGCAAAGAAAAATGCCAACATAGACACAAACATAGCACAATAACCGCCATAACTTATCCCTATTCCCCACGGATCATGACTCACTGAAAGCACCGTATAACCGTCACCCATGGCAGTCTGATAGAACCGATATCCCTGACATACCATCACATTATTCATTGACACTCGTTCAGTCAACATATCACCCGCATCCGAGACTTCAAGGTCACTGTAGTAGTCCATCGGAGCCATTGTTCCCGGATAATATTCCACGCCACACTCTTTCAGCCTCATTCTGAACGGCAACGAGGCCTCCTCACCGCCATCAAGCGTCCATTTCGCCACGGCAGGACTACCCTCCTGAAGTGTCACTTTTCCTTTCTCGCCCCACAGGTAGGTGACACCTGCACCGCCCAATATCAGGGCAAAAGAAATATGCAGCATAAGCCCGGACAACGACATGGAATGACGACGAGCCACGACATAAGCCATCGCCGACACCCCCATCAGTATCCATCCGGCTATCATAAATGGGGAGTGATAAAACAGCTCGGCAGCCTTGGCTGATCCGGCTATTTTCTCAACCACGGTCGCAACTATCATGGCCAAAGTGAGAACACCCAACAGACAGAACGAGATGTCACGCAAAAGTTTCATAACAGAGAATGCAGGATTAGAGGTCACGGATGACAATCAGTCTACAATAAAATGACAGGTTTCCGGGATGGAGCCGCACTCCACCCCGAAAACCTGCCGGTTAACAGAATCGGTAATATCGCACATCTTTTTGTGTGTGACAACCGCTAAATGGCGTCAAGGAAAGTGATGATCGCATCACGGTCAGCCTTGGGAAGCTGGCGGAACTGCTCAACGCTGTATCGTGCATCGCTCTGGGCAGAAACGCCATGCCACATTATAGCTTCCATAGTGGTGCGGGCACGGCAGTCGTGGAGACGGTCGGCTCCATCCGAACCGGTGACGCGCTGATGCAGGCCGCGGGCCCAGAGAGGAGCTGTGCGGCACCATCCGGTGCGGATGTCATTTGTCATGCAAAGTTTATGCTGCACCATATCGGTGTAAGGCCATATCTTCTGATAGGGGTAGCGGGGTAGCTCATTGCCACGGAAGAACTTGGCAGGGTCACGAATCTCATCGGCGCCGGTGGTCCATGAAGGACGGTGGCAGTAGGCACATCCAATCTCCTCAAACTTCTCCTTGCCCTTGGCCACATCGGGGTTTTCGATATCGCGGACCGCGGGCACAGCCAAACCTCGGTGCCAGACCATAAGATCGGTGTACTCGTCATCGGTCATCTCGGCAGGGAGAGTCTTACTGTTGAGATAAGTGAGAATACGTGTTTCCATATCCCCCTCCCACCATTCGGGATGCGACTTCTGCGGATCGACTGTAGCGAGATATTCATCAAATCCGGCCTGCACATCAGGATCCTTGGCTGAGTATTTAGCCCATGTCCCGGCACCGTCGAGATAGTGGTAACGACGGTCACTGCGGGTCACATTGGTAATGTTCCAGATGGCATTCGCACCGGCGGCATCCTGCAGAGGGCCTCGCGAGAGCGCATAGGTGAATCTGCGGGGATAAGTGGTGCCGTCACCCTGGAGGGAATTGGCATATTGACTCACCCAATTGCCCCCGGCAAAGAAAGCAGGGTTGAGACCATTGGGGAGAAGGCCGTCCTGCTCCTCCTGACGATACTGAGCAAGGAGATCGGCATCATCGATAGCATCAAGCAATCCTGAGCCATAGATACCGATGGTGCTCTCGAGTTTTACCTCATAATTTTCGGGAAGCACATAGCCTTGATTGACCACATATATGGCGTCGGCAGGCATGGAGACCTCAGGATAAATCAGCTCATAGGTCTCTCCGTCAGGGAACGTGTTATTCCAGTCATCAGTCTGGCTGAGCCATTTCACAGTTATCTTGTTCTCATCAACCGGGGCTTTGAACGGAGCCACGGCATGGCTCTGAGGCATTCCGGCAAGCCATGACACATAGGCATCAGTAGCAGGATTGTACACCACGAGCAGACAGCCGTTGCCAATCTCATCGGTATTGAACTTACCGGCCGGCACACGCTTGCCGTGGCTGTAGGCAGGATGACAGTGGATGCATGATGTGCGGATGTAGGCCGGACCGAGACCGCTGCGCACACCTGAGGCATTTGACATGAACGGCTTCTCGAAAAGAGCCTCGCCGTTCTTGAACTGCTGATACATACCTGCGTTCTCCACTGCCGGAGTGGGCTGTTCAAGGGCATTCGAGGTTGCAAGATAGGCTGTGCCAAGCTCTCCACCGGCATAGTACCATTCGGGCATATCCTCAGGGACTGGCACATCTACTATTTTATCGTCATGACATGACGTCGCACTAAGCAACGCCATGCCACAGACGAGTATGGAAATCGGTTTATTTACCATACGCGTGAATTATTTTTTATATGTAAGTAAGTTGTTAGTTTTCATCCTTATTTCAGAATCTCCTGATATGCTTCCTGGAGAGTATCCACGAGGTCGGTGCCTACCACTTTTACTGCATTGGTAGCGGCAGCTCCGGTAGCGTTTTTAGCAAACGGTCCGGGGATAGCGCTGATAGCGGTGATGGCATCCTCGATAGCCTTGCGCACCTTAGCGTCGAGAGTGGGATTGACACTCTTGATATAGTCAGAGATTGATGCGTCACCTGCCTGTGCGCCGCAGTAGGAATTCTGGATTGATTTGATGTTGTCGACAAAGTCCTCTATCGAATTGAGGCTGTAAGGCGACTCGATGTAGTTGCGGTCCTCAAGAGAAGCACTCGAATTGGGACGACCGATCTTAGTGTTGCCCACCTCATCGGCGATATCCATGCAACCCTGCAGAATCTCCTCGGCCACAGCCTGATATGTCTTGTAGATAGAACCGGCACGGCCAGCATTAATCATCATGTCGCCATAATTTTTATCCTTGTCGAGGTCGGCTTCCTCCAGAATGTCACGTTTAGCAGCCGACACATTGTCAGTACCGGCCCAACAAGCCTCAAGGCATACACACTGGTTGCGCAGATCCTCAGCCACCATAACGAGATATTTCAACTCCTCTGGAGTATAGTTGAGGGAGTGGATGCTTGAAGTCTCGCCATCGGCAGAAAGTTCGAAAAGCATATACTCGATGGAGTGGAAACCCAGCAGACCGTAACCGAAATTATTGTCGATTGAGTAATCAGCACCCTTGCGGATTTCGGCGAGCAGACGGTCCATAGCCACCTTGTCAAGAGGCCATGAGTCGATATGCGGATCGATATTGTAGTCAGCGGCAGGCCCGAAAAGAAATGCCTCGGAAAGCTCCCAATATTTACGAGAAGTCTTCCACGCGTCAGCGGCAGCCTTTACATCGGCAGTCTGGAGAGTCCCGGCTGCATGTTTTGCCTCGATTGTCTCGCAGAGGTCAAAAAGCTCAACTGCGGCATCGGCCATACCCTTGTAGGTAGGGAGTACGGTGTGATTTATATAGTCCACAGCGGCATCTTGAATGGCACTTTCTTTGGGTGAGAGGTCATCAAGGAGCACATCGTCCTTGTTGTCGTCAGAACAACCTACAGTTGCCATCCCCAATGTAAGAGCGGGGATGAGAAGTGAAAATAGCTTTTTCATTGTGTTTGTGATATATACTTGGGTTTAATTTATTTCAATAATACGAGGAGAGAAGGAGGATCAGAGGAACCAGCCTGAATAAGCAATACCGATTGAGATGGAAGGCTCATTGTTGTATTTTTTGTCGAGGAGCCCTATGGCATACTCACCCTTCACCACGATGTCGCGGATAGGATAGTAGTTGACACCCACAGCCACACGCTGGCGGCCACACCAGTCATCCTTTGTGTCACGCTCCATCTTGTACATCGAGTCGTAGTAGTCGTAACGGCCGAACAGATAGAACTTCTGTCTTGATGCCGAAAGACGCGGACTGAGACTGAAGAAGTCATAACCTGCTTCCACACCGCTGGCAATCACGTCGGAGGCCACTTTCTGACGCTTGGATGGAGATTTGTTCGACATCCTGATGTTGAAGTCAGAGATATGCCATGAATCGGAAAGATGTCCGTAGTCAAAGTGACCTCTGGCTATGAAATTGTGCGCGTTATAGCAGAAATCAAATGTACCGATTGTCACTGTGCCATGTATGCCGTCATTTTTAGGATTGCTTGTGGTGGCAAGGGTGTTGCGGAAACTGTCGCCTATATATCCCGCCAACGACAGGCGCAGTCCGGGGATGGAAGTATTGTCCACACGCACCGCTCCGGCATAGTTATTAGCAATCTTGAACTCATAGGGTGATGCCGAGCCATCATGGATCCATGTTTTGTTGCCGAAACGCTCGCTGTCGAGACCTGGGAGGAACATTGCCTCATAGCGCCAGTCGCCGGCCTGTCCCCAGACGCTCACTCCAATCTCGTGCCATGTACACGGCATGATTGTGTTCTCACCCTCGGGTCGGTAAACACCGAAGAACTCCGTGGGGAGATGGTGGGCATTAGTCTGTCCGATAGGGACCACAAGCATACCGGCACGCACGTTGAGCTGTGGCATGAACGATTTCTGAATCCAGAATTGCTCAAGAGCCACTTCACCGCCACGCTCTATCTCGCTTTCGTATTCGCCACCCTCTTCATCTTCAATCTCTATGGCTGATTCTGTTCCACCATGCTCAAACTCTATCTCCGAGCCCATTGACCAGCCTTTGCCGAAATCATAGCCGAGGAAAATCACCACATGAGGCAAATCAAAGCGTCCGTGGCTCTCATTTTTATAACCTGAGGGGTCTGTGTAGCGTAAATAGTTGTCGCTGAAGAAATTTTTAGTCATCACGGCCTCACCATAACCGCCAAGTGAAAGCCGTTTTTTCTTTACATGCTGTGTGGTGTCTGAAACCTCCGGATGGCCGAATGCCGGCATCGCTGCCACTGACGACAGAACCGCAACCGCACCGACAAGGAATTTTCTCATTGATATCATCTGTAAGAATTGATTGGTTTTTCGCTATTTTAATAGGTGCAAAATTACAGCCGTCATCCACTCTTCACAATCCCTAAAAATTAGTAATTCCATATCAATCCCCACCCCTCATAGCACAAAATAAGCCTAAATATACTTAAAAATAATTATGGTAAAATCGGATTATAACACTACGCACCCATTCACGGAATAGCGCTTATGCGAAGAATCGTGCCGGGTGGCCACCGTGATCTCACATCTCTGACATTAAGAAACGGATTCCCATAATCACTTGTGGGAATCCGTCTATAAAAAAGCTGTCTATTTATATCTCAGTTTCGTTTAACGGCTATTTGAGCCGAGTCAAAACTATTTTGAGGCATCTGTCTTCGTATCGTAGTCGGGAATTTTGAACGCAATGGGGAGTGTGTACCAAACAGCGACATTCTCTCCTCCAACCTTTCCGGGGGTGAAACGAGCCATACCACGTACCACTCTGATGGCTTCCTCATCAAGAGAGGGTGCCACACCCTTCACGATATTCACGTCGCCGATCTCACCGGTCTTCGTAACCACAAATTGCACCACTACCCTACCCTCGATGTTCTCTTTCATTGCTTCTTCGGGATATTTGACATTTTGATACAAATATTCCATCATGGCCTGAGGTCCGCCGGGGTACTGAGGCGCAACCTCAGCTGTTGAGTAGACATTTCCATCAGAAGCTGCGCCGTCAGCCGGAGCCACGGATTGCACATCTGCAGGTTTTTCACTAACTTTGCCGATGGTAACACTTGCCGATGAAGCCGAATCAAGCACAGAGGCCACAAGAGGCAGATCAGTTACCGCGAGTGCCGCAACCAATGCGGGCACCAGGACGAGACCGCGAATACGACGGCTCGACGATGTTTTTGAATTGTACATCATGGTGATACGTTTTTTAAGTTTACTATGATTCAGGCTGTTGGCAAGTGACGGGAATCTCGCGCCGACAGCCTTTTTTATTAACAACATCTGATACTCCCTCGGAGCCACGCCCGACTCTATCACAGCACTGTCGGCCTGATACTCATGGACGGCCTTAAGCTCCTCACGCATAAGCCACGCGGCGGGATTGTACCACATAAATATTCCTACTATCTGGGCCACAAGGAGGTCCACCCAATGGCAGAGGCGTAGATGCTGGAGTTCATGCACAGAAATCATCTCTCCGCTTTCCTCCCAGTCGGATCTTGACATCACGATGTAACGGCACCAACTGAAAGGAGCTATTCCTTTGTCGTCGATAATGACCACACTATACCTGCCTAAACTCCTTTTCTCTCCACCTGATATTATTCTGGCGAGCTTTACAGCTATGGCCAAAGTGCTTGCTGAGGCCACCACAATCCCTGTCAGATAAATCCACAGCAGCACAACCATGACCGACGGTAACGAAGAGGGTCCGTCATCGGCCACCGCCATTCTGACCTCGCCGATTTCGACTCCGCCAATGCCGGCTCCGGGCAGATGGCCGAAAGAGACAACGAGGCCCGACAACGGAAGAGCCAAAAGAGCCACCGCATAAATCATCCAGAGAGCCACGCGGTTGTAGCGGTGCTGATTCTCACCGGAGAGTATCCACTTGTAAGCCAGATAAAGCACCACAAGAAGAATACCTGAATATAGTGAATAAGCAAATAATGCGCCCATCTTCATATAAAATTTATTTGTGTTCGTTGACTTAGGATTTCGTATTTTTACTCTCTATGATGTCAATGATTTCCTTAAGCTCATCAACCGAGATTTTCTCCTCCTCAACCAAAGCCGAGACCGCGTTCTTATAAGAGTTATTGAAATAGTCGCTCACTACCTGAGCCAGGGACCTCTTCCTGAAGTCCTCCTTGCGTGATACAGCATAATAACGATGGGATGTCCCGATGACTTCATGACTCACATGGCCTTTCTCCTCAAGTATACGGATAATGGTTGAAACCGTGTTGAAATGAGGTTTAGGCTCCGGATAGATGTCTACCATCTCCCGGACAAACATTGGTCCGTTTTCCCAAAGCATCTGCATGAGGACTCGCTCCTTGTCCGTAAGTGCCTGTTGTGGTTTTCGTCCTGCTTTCATAAACTAATATTTTAGTTGACACCGCAAATGTATAACTAATTTTTAAGTTACACAACTAAATCATTAGTGATAATAGTTAATATTTGTTAACCACAACATTTTTCCTATGAATCTCTTTTGCCAACGCAGCCACGGAAGCCGATTTAATAAATGGAATCATCATTCGCAATATTCATATTATCAACCTGTTCCATAACCGAAACCATACAACGAAAGCGGCCCGAACCTTATGGTCCGGGCCGCAGATGGCTTGTTATATCAACTTGTGATAGTCTGATTATTTAGCCTTCTCGATAGTGACAGCGCGGTCGAGAGAAACGAACTTCTCGCCCATGTCATTGAGGTTGCCGTTGTTAACGGTTACGTCAAGCTGAGAAGCGTTAACGCCGTTGCGGAGAAGAACTTTTTCTACGCCGTTAGCACGAGCGTGACGGAGACGGTCGTTGATCTGATCAGTACCGGTGTAGTTGTCAGCCCAACCTGTTACAACATACTTCTGGTCGGGGTTCTGCTTCATGATTTCAGATACAGCACCGAGCACCTTGTTGTCAACGCGAGAGATGCGTGAGCTGCCGATGGTGTAGTAGATAGTGCAGAGAGGACCTTCGTTAACTTCAACCTTTTCAACAGGACGGTTGAGGCAGTCGCGGAGCTGGTTTTCGAGGTCAGCGATGCGAGCGTTAGATGCCTGAAGACGAGCTTCGATAGCGTCGCAGTTGGGGATTTCGGGGATAACAGGAACGATAGGAGCATTCCAGGTAGCCTTGTTGAAGTTGTAAGTAAGACCGAGGTAAGCCTGGAGGTCGATATCCATAGGCTGAACAGCCTTAGCCTTTTCGTTGTCAGTAACGAGGACACCACGAACGTCAACGTAGATGCTGAAGTTCTTAGTGATGGCGAAGTTGTTGATAAGACCTACATGACCGGTGAGGTTCTTGTTGTGACCGTTCTTCCAACCGTCGCGAGTACCGTCGTTGTTCCATCCGGGAACAGTCTGGTAGAAGTTAAAGCCGGCACCAGCATAGAGGATACCGTTGTAAACACGACCGGGACGATAGCCACACCACCAGTTGGTGAGGTTCAACATAGCGTCGAGGTTAACGCCGAACTCGTTACGCTTGTAGCAAGCATAGTCGTCCTTGCAGTGGCCATGATAGCCTACGCCGTAACCGTCGTTGCTGAGAGTCTTGAGCTGAGTGTAGTTACCACCGGCACGAAGACCAACCAGGGGAGAGAACCACTTACCTACCCAGAAACCAGCATTGGGAGAGAAACGCTTGAAGAATGAGCGCTCTGAGTTGTTGTTGTCAAAGTAGTAGTTACCACCACCTTCGATAGAGATAAACCAGTTATCATCAAAGTTGTTGAAAATATATCCCTGACCGGGATCCTCAACATAATTAATTTCTTGGGTGCTCTGAGCCATTGCGCTTTGACCCATGAAAAGAGCAGCTACCAAGCCAAGGATAGTACTTTTTTTCATAATAATTTAAATTATTGTAAAATAGTTGAAATTTGTTTTCCTAATGATAGGTTAATTATATCAAAAAAATTTACGATATTTCTAATCTAAAAATAGTTGCATCGGACTGCAAGAAACGTTGTCCCCACAACAAGGGCGACATACTCAGGCCCGAAAATTATTGCCAAAGGTATAACATTTTTTTCATATAATCTAAATTTAGTCAAAAAAATCTTTAATAAACGCTAATTTTGCGCCTTTTTGGCCAATTTATTGGGCGTTTTGGTAGAATTTACGCATGCTAAACAATACTATAGGCCGAAATATCCTATCTCATATATATTAATATGTATATATAAAACAGTGCGCCAACCTCATGATGAAAGGTGGCGCACTGCCTAATGCGGGAATATAGAATCAGTCTTTATTTCTTAAGAAAAGCATCGACCTTAGCCTTGACAGCATCAGCGGTGAAGCCGAATTTCTCATCGAGAACCTTATAAGGAGCTGACGCGCCGAAGTGATCGAGACCGAATACTTCGCCACCGGCACCTACAAGTTCGCGGAGAGTGGAAGGAAGACCGGCAGTGAGACCGAAGGTCGGAACCGCGCGAGGAATAACAGACTCGCGGTAGTCAACATCCTGGATGTTGAAGAGACCGATAGAAGGAACGGACACTACGCGGGCCTTCTTGCCTTCAGCAGCGAGCTTTTCAGCCACTTCGCAAAGGAGCGATACTTCCGAACCATTAGCCACGAGGGTTACGTCAGGATTCTCGGCATCCATCACCACGTAGCCACCACGACGGCAACCGACGTTGGCCTCAGCGAAGCGATCGCCTGAAGCAGCGGGAAGATCGGGGAGGTTCTGACGTGAGAGCACGAGAGCCGAAGGAGTCTTGAAATTCTCCATCGCCATAGCCCAAGCCACTGAAGTCTCGACGGCATCGGCGGGACGAAGCACGAGCATCGAGGGTTCGCCGTTGAAATTGCGGAGCTCTTCCATCAGGCGGAGTTGTGCTTCCTGTTCCACAGGTTCGTGGGTAGGACCATCCTCACCTACGCGGAATGCGTCATGAGTCCAGATATATTTCACCGGAAGTTCCATGAGAGCCGCCATACGCACAGCAGGCTTCATATAGTCGCTGAACACGAAGAATGTACCGCAAGCACCTATCACGCCACCGTGGAGCACGATGCCGTTGAGCACGGCTGCCATAGTGAGCTCCGACACACCTGCATGAAGGAATGCACCAGAGAAATCGCCATTGGTGAAAGGATGGGTCTTCTTGAGGAATGCGTCAGTCTTGTCGGAATTGGCAAGGTCGGCTGACGACACAATCATATTGTTGACTTTTTCGGCGAGCACACCAAGGACGTCGGCTGATGCCTGACGGCTTGCGATATTGGCTTTGTGGGGAATAGCCTTCCAGTCAATCTCAGGGAGCTTGTTGTCGAGGAACGAGTGAAGTTCCTTGGCAAGTTCGGGGTTGGCAGCTTCCCAGGCAGCCTGTTCGGCACGGCGAGCCTTAACGATTTCACGGAGTTCAGCACGACGAGCCTCGTAGAGAGCCTTTACATCGTCAAAAATCACCCAGGGATTTTCGGGGTCGGCTCCGAGATTCTTCATGGTAGCGGCATAGTCGGCTCCCGAAGCGCTCAGAGGCTGACCGTGAGTGCTGCACTGGCCTTCGAAGTTAGAACCGTCGGCCTTAACACATCCGCGGCCCATCACTGTGTGACCGATGATGATGGTGGGACGCTTGGTCTCGCCCTGTGCAGCCACAATGGCCTTGGCGATTTCAACGGGATCGTTGCCGTTGATCTCAATCACGTTCCAATGCCATGCACGATATTTGGCTGCAACATCCTCAGTGTCCACAGCATCAACCATGGTGGACAGCTGCACCTTGTTGCTGTCATAGAACATTATGAGATTATGCAGACCCAGATAACCGGCAAGACGGCCGGCGCCCTGAGAAATCTCTTCCTGAATGCCACCGTCGGAAATAAATGCATAGGTCTTGTGGCTCATCCATTCACCGAAACGAGCTGAGAGAAAACGCTCTGCAATGGCGCATCCTACAGCCATGGTGTGGCCCTGTCCGAGAGGACCGGAGGTGTTCTCAACACCACGTTCGGGATGAAGCTCGGGGTGTCCGGGTGTGGGAGAGCCCCACTGACGGAACTGCTGGAGCTCAGCTACTGTATAATGACCGAACAAGGCAAGAACGCTATAAAGCATCGGCGACATGTGGCCCGGGTCAAGGAAGAAACGGTCACGGCCAAGCCATTTGCCGTCGTCAGGGTCAGTGATTAGGAACTGGGAGTAAAGGACGTTGACAAAATCGGCTCCGCCCATAGCACCGCCGGGGTGACCGGACTTGGCTTTCTCAACCATAGAGGCAGCTAAGATTCGGATATTGTCAGCTGCGCGGTTTGTTGCGTTTAAATCCATGTGGTTTTCTATATAATATAAATGTGATAAACGTGATAATACGCCAGTTTAGTTTAAGGCAACTGCCAGCAGGCAGTCCGCAAATTTACAAATAAAAAACGAATTCCCCGCCATAAACGGCAAGGAATTCGACACACAATAGTAACAAATAAACAGATGTGCCGCTTTTCACAAAGCGCAAAACACACCTATGGTTCCGACCTTGGGGTTATGTTTGACCCCGCGGTCTAAATCCTTGCCCTGCGCATGGCACGGGATGATGAGGAAGGGGGCTCACGACACCGAGATTACCCGGTATCTCTTGTATGCTCGTTAGTTGAAGCCCCCTTGTAAGGTATAGCCGACAAAGCAGAGCTCTCCCGCGCCATATCCAAATGGCCGGGCAGCCTCGACTGCTATAAAAATATACTGCCGGAGATAATGCTTTAGGAGGATTCGTGGCATCTCGCTCTAATCCTGTAAGGATGTGGCGATGCCTCTATACGAGTGCCGGGATGTCGCGCCCTTAGCGCCGACCATCGGCTAAAAAGTGTTTCAATGTCAGTATGTTTTTATGTAGTTTTGAGACTTTGACTCTGTGTCAAATTTTATCTGTGCAAATTTAAGTAATGTCGCCAAATCTATCACAATTTTATGATAACTTTTTTTTAAAAATAATGTAGACCCATAGGGGATTTAACGCGGATGGACGTATCAGTAGCATGTTAAGGCTAAAATAGCATGACTAAAATTACATTAAGCACCTGAGATTTTACCCTGTGGTTGGCGATTATTATGAAAAAATGTTTAACTTTGCCAGAGACTAAGGTAAAAACACCTTTTTGTAGTTTCCACATCGATTCTAACTCAAAAACAAATAACAAAATCCTTATCAACCAAATGGAAAATTCCGCTAAGAAAAACGGGAATCTCGTCGCGATTATCGTGATGTTCTTCATCTATGCGATGATCTCGTTTGTGACCAACCTCGCTGCCCCTATCGGTACAATCTGGGGCTATCAGTTTGAAGGCAACTCAGTGCTCGGCATGCTGGGCAACATGATGAACTTCCTGGCCTATCTGTTCATGGGTATCCCTGCAGGCAACCTTCTTGTAAAAATCGGATATAAAAAGACTGCACTCTGGGCTCTCGCCGTGGGCATCATCGGTCTTTTCATTCAGTATCTGTCAAGTGTAGTCGGTGCTGAGACAGTAGTGATGAACTTCTCATCTACCACCGCAGAAGGTGCTGCCGTCACTTTCCCCATCACACTAAACTTCTTCATCTATCTTCTCGGCGCATTCGTCTGCGGTTTCTGCGTATGTATGCTCAACACCGTTGTCTGCCCGATGCTCAACTTCCTTGGCGGCGGTGGCAACCGTGGTAACCAGCTGCTTCAGTCGGCAGGCTCATTCAACTCATTGACCGGAACCCTTACTCCCGCGTTCGTTGGCGCACTCATCGGCGTGCTCTCTAAGGACACAATGATCGGCGCGGTGACCCCGCTTCTCTTCATCGGTATCGCCATTTTCGTGGTGGCATTCATTATCCTCTGTTTTGTTGCCATCCCCGAGCCTAACCTCAAAAAGGGCAATAAGAAGGTAAAGTATTCACACTCACCCTGGAATTTCCGCCACACAGTCCTGGGTGTAATCGGTATCTTCTTCTATGTAGGTATTGAAATCGGCATCCCCGGCACTCTCAACTTCTATCTTGCCGACCAAGGCGTAAACGGCGCAGGAATTATCGGTGAGGCCTCCACGATAGCAGGAGCCATCGTGGCTGTCTACTGGCTGTTCATGCTCGTGGGCCGTACCCTCTCAGGCTTCATCAGCGGCTCGGTATCGTCACGCACCCAGCTGATTGTAGTGTCAACCACCGCAATAATCCTCATTATTTTCGCAATCTTCATCCCCAAGACAGCAACATTCCCTGTTCCCGAAGTGATTTATGAAGGCGGAGCACAAGTGCCTGTAAGCGCGTTCCTGCTGATCCTCTGCGGTCTCTGCACATCAATCATGTGGGGTGGCATCTTCAACCTCGCAGTCGAAGGCCTCGGCAAATACACAGCTCAGGCTTCGGGCATCTTCATGATGATGGTAGTAGGTGGCGGCGTTATGCCACTTATCCAGAATGCAATCGCCCACGCAGCCGGATACATGGTTTCATACTGGCTCGTTGTCGCAATGCTCGCCTACCTGCTCTTCTACGGTCTTATCGGTTCAAAGAATGTCAACACCGACATCCCTGTTGACGAGGAAGCTGTTGACCCTCTCAATCTCTGATAAAGTAGTCCCCCGAGGCTCTGACATGGGGAAACACTGATACAAACGACGTGCCCCTCAGCCTGATTGACCGGCTGAGGGGCACATATTTTTGCCCATTCTTCCCCTGCTATCCTCTATGTGAACAACTCCCCACCCTATTTCATGTTTTCTAATCGCCGATTACAGGTTCCGACAATGGATCACGAGGCTTAGGATAAGGCTTTGCAGTACGCGATTTTTTCTTTTTTGAATCTGTGCGTTTGTCTGGCTTTGTCTTGCCGTCAGCAGCCGTATCCGCTCCGGGTGGGGTCATTTTGCTTGCGATCGAGTCGACCAATGCAGCATCAGCAACTGATTCAGACGCAACAGAGGAGCCAGGGCGACGGCTGTGCCACGCCACCACACAAGTGATTAGAATGAAGACCGCTATAAGAGCTATGACGCCCCTACGCTCACCTGAAGTGAAATATTTTGACATGTGAAGGAATTTTATCGCAAGGCAGTAGAGACAAGGGAATATATAAAAAACACCGTCCACGAGCATCTAAGCCGCAAGGACGGTGTTTTTAATGTTTTGCTATCGAGATAGTCTTCAGTCGAAGAAAACTTATTCAGCAGCAGGAGCTTCAGCTGCGGGAGCTGCAGTCTCGGCTGCGGGAGTCTCAGCAGCTGCAGACTTGCCACCACGACGTGAACGGCGAGTGCGGCCGGCTTTCTTAGAAGGCTTATCATTGAGCATGTTTTCGTTGTAGTCAACGAGCTCAATGAAGCACATCATGGCGTTGTCACCAAGACGGTTGCCAGTCTTGAGAATGCGGGTGTAACCACCGGG
>OFFL01000127.1_pt1 | contig 88002 bp, 95 predicted proteins | sample 1521391 | NCBI WGS metagenome assembly OFFL01 (sample SAMEA3504082, study PRJEB24116) | mouse gut metagenome | biome: mouse gut; feature: mouse-associated habitat; material: faeces | place: Denmark | collected 2011
TTGCGCCCGAAACAAACGTGCCCGCCGCCATTATAATTTTATCGTCGTAACCAGGCATATCCCACGGCTCGCACGTGACGTAACCGTCCACAGGCGAAGCGTACTGCACTTCACGGATAAAATTGACCATTTTTTCCGCGCTGTCAAACTGAATTGCGCGGGTTATGTCGTGCGGAACTTTATCAAGCGAGGGATAATTTTTATAGCCCAACTCACCCATAGCCTGCCCTATCAGAAGGCTTGTTTTAACAGCCTGCGCAACAACGTGCGGAGCCATATAAAGTCCCTGATAAAAATAACGGTATCCACCCTCGTAAGAGCCGACCTCAAGCCCGATTGACGGTGCGGTAAGCCGTTTGCCGATTAAATCGATATAATTTTGTTTACCGCAAATATAACCGCCCGTCGGAGCAAGCCCGCCGCCCGCGTTTTTTATAAGCGAGCCGACGATAATATCCGCGCCAAGTTCGGTCGGCTCGGTTTTTTCTACAAATTCACCGTAGCAATTATCAACAAAAATACAACCGCCAAAGCCAAGTGAACGCACAAATTTGCAAATTTCACCTATTTCCCCGCACGAAAATGCGTCCCGAAGCTCGTACCCGCGCGAACGCTGAATATAAACGACCTTAACGCTGCCGTTAAATTTGGATTTAATTGCATTTTTATCAAGCTTCCCCTCAGCAGTAAGTCCACAATAATCGAATTTAACGCCGAAATCCTTAAGCGAACCGTTATTTTCACCGAAAATTACGCCGCGAATAGTGTCATAAGGCATTCCGCTGATACATAAAAGCGTATCATTTGGCCGAAGCAGTCCGAAAAGCGCGACCGTAAGCGCATGCGTGCCCGATAAAAGATGCGGAGATGCTATACCCGCCTCTGCTCCGAAAGCCCTTGCGTAAAGCTTGCCCAAGGTATCGCGCCCCTCGTCGTCATAGCCGTAGCCCGTTGTTCCGTTGAAATGGCGCAAGGCTACATTATACTCATTAAACGCTTCTAAAACCTTCGACTGGTTAAAATACGATATCTCTTCCGCAAGCTTAAACCTTTCCTCAAGCTTTTTTTCACAATTTTCTATAAATTTTTTATTGTTCATTCAACAGCTCCGTAATGTATTCCGCCGTGGCTTGCTCCGGCTCCAGCCAGACGATATTCGGCAGTTTTTTAAAGAAAACCATCTGTCTTTTTGCATAATGACGCGTATTTCGCTTAATTATGTCACACATAGTACTACGCAAATCACCATTTTTAAGCCCCAGAACCACTTCTTTATAGCCGATTGCCTGCATGCACTGATATTTCTCGTCTATTCCGCGCGACAGCAAGCCTTGCACTTCTTCAACAAGTCCGCCCTCAAACATTTTATCAACGCGCATATTAATTCTTTCGTAAAGCTTTTCACGGTCGTGATTTATCGCGACTGCAAGATAATCGAATGCAGAAACCATATTATCGTGCTGTTCGGATTTTCTTTTTCCGCTCAGCTCGTAAATTTCCAGCGCGCGTATAACCCTTTTAACGTCGTTTACGTGCAGTTTTTCCGCAGTTTCGGGGTCAACCTCTTTCAGCCTTTCAAAAAGCGCTTCCTTACCGTTTTGGTCTAAAAATTCGGCATACCTGCGCCTTACCTCCTCGCTTCCCTCGATATTTCCGTAAGAAAAATCAAACAAAAGCGAATTAATATAAAAACCGGTGCCGCCGCAGATTACGGGAATTTTGTTTTCACTCAGCAATTTCTTCATAATCGGCAACGCCGTTTCACGGTAGTGGCCTACGTTAAAGCTTTCCGTCGGCTCGACAATGTCAATCATATGATGCTTGACCCCGCACATTTCCTCGGCGGTTGGTTTTGCCGTTCCAACGTTCAAGCCCTTATAAATAAGCTGGGAATCTGCGGAAATAACTTCGGTATTCAGCTTTTTTGCGCATTCCACGGCAAGCGAGGTTTTGCCTGACGCCGTTGCGCCGCAAATTACGAGAACCTTATTCAAAATTACACTATCCTTTTGAACATTTTCTCTATATCGCGCTTAGAAAGCGTGACGCAAATCGGTCTGCCGTGCGGACATTTCAGTCCCGTATCACCGTCAAGCATTTTGAAAAGTGCCTCAATTTCGCTTTCAGTCAGCTGCATTCCGCCCTTTATCGCATGCTTGCACGCCGTCATTGCGATTTTTTCCTTTAAAATATCTTCAAGCTTAATTTCTTTAAGTCCGTCGATATTTTCCAGAATTTCGGCAAAGAAATTTTTTATATCAATCTCCTGCAAATCCACGGGCACCTCGTCTATTCTGAACGCACCCGTGCCGAATGGAGAAATTCCAAAGCCCATGCTACGTAAAAGCGGAATTTTACCCTCTATAAAAGGTGTCTCGCTTGGGTTTGTTTCAAAAATATAGGGCACAAGCAAAAGCTGCCGCGCAACGCTTCTTTGAGCAAGCTTTTTGCGCAGACTGTCATAAATCAATCTTTCGTGCGCGGCGTGCTGGTCAATCAGATAAGCGTTGTCGCCGTATTCGTATATTAAATATGTATTGAAAAAATTGCCCTTGTATTTGCAGCTTTCAAATTCTATTTTCTGCTGCTTTGCCGCAAAATAACCGCTTTCTATCTCGTATGCCGCGCTCTTGGAAAAATCGGGCGGCACGGTGTTATCGGAAACACTCATAACACTGCGCTTATCTACCGTAGCAAAATCGTCAATGGTCAAATCGAGCGTAGGATTAAAAAATCTCGGTTTTTCTTCTACTGCGGGTGCAGGCCGCTCGGCGGCACCGCGGAAATTTTCCGTTTGCTCGGGCTCGTTAAAGCTTGTTTTAATTGCCTTCTGCGGCTTGTATTTTTCTATAAGCCTTTGCAGCTCTGCCTCGCCTCCGTTAGCCTGTACATAGCTATCAGTCTGCGCATTTTTCACCGCCTCGGCAGCGCCGCTCGAAACGCTTTCCGAAGGCGAAGGCGCTTCGTTTCCGTTCACAACAAATTCAGCCGCCCGCGCCGTTCCGTCAAGTATCGAGGATATTACCGAATAAACAACCCCGAAAATAAACTTATTGTCAACAAACCGCACGTCAGCCTTGCTGGGGTGCACGTTTACGTCGACAATGTCCGCCGGCACGTCGATAAACAGCACATAAAACGGGAATTGCCTTTTCATGGTATAGCTTGCATACGCCTGCGAAATTGCGGTCGCAACAGTATTATTGACTATGTACCTGCCGTTTAAAAACAGACTTTGATAGGTTTTATTCGCCTTGAAAAAGTTCTGATTGCCGATAATGCCCCTTATTTTTATACCGTCCTTTTCGGCATCCAAAGTATAGCACTGCGCAAGAACTTTCGCACCGTAAATCTGCGCCAAAGCCTCTGCACTGCCGCCGCCGTAGGACTGCAAAACAAGCCTTCCGTCAACAAAATACTTAAAGGAAACATACGGATTGCCTAAAATATAGCGCGAAACAAAGGCAGTAACGTCTGCCTCTTCCTTTTTATCGGGCTTCATAAACCTTGCGCGTACGGGCGTATTGTAAAAGAGGTTGCGCACAGTTATCTGCGTGCCTTTTTCAAGCGCGGCGGGCACAATTTCACCCACCTTGCCCTCCTCGCAGTCTACCTTATAAGCGGAATTGCCCTCCGTTACAGAAATAAGCTCTACCTTGGATATAACCGAAATGCTTGCAAGCGCCTCGCCGCGGAAGCCCAGCGTTTTTATATAATCCAAATCTTCCGCAGTGGCGATTTTGCTTGTCGCATGCGGTAAGAACGCCGCGCGCATATCGTCGCGCTCTATACCGCAACCGTTATCGATGACCCTTATTAATTGCTTGCCGCCCTTTTCAATGTAAATTTCAATACTGTCGGCGCCCGCGTCAAGGCTGTTTTCTATCAATTCCTTAACAGCGGAATACGGGCGGTCTATCACCTCGCCCGCGGCAATTCTGTTATATATATTTTTGCTAAGAATGTTGATTTTTCTCATTTTTTCACCTTTTCTTTAAGGTCGGATACAAGCAAAAACGCCTGCATAGGTGAAAGATTGTCAAGGTCGGTATCCATAATTATTCTCTCAATTTCGGTTAAAGCAACCTCGTCTGCGGGCTCTGCCTCAACAGTCGGCGCCGTGCGCGATTTATCGCCGCTTTCCACCGCCTTTAAAATTTCCTTCGCTCGACCCGTGACCGAGGACGGTATGCCCGCAAGCGAAGCAACCTCTATGCCAAAGCTTCTGTTTGCGCCGCCGCGCATAATCTTGCGCAAAAACACAACGCTTCCGTTCAGCTCACGCACGGAAATTTTATAATTTTTTACGCCGGACATCTTGCTTTCAAGCTCTGTCAGCTCGTGATAATGTGTTGCAAACAGCGTTTTTGCGCCTATTTTTTCCGTCAAATGCTCTATAACCGCCCACGCAATACTTAAACCGTCGTAGGTAGAAGTTCCTCTACCCACCTCGTCTAATATAAGCAGACTGTTTTTTGTCGCGTTCTGAATAATGGTAGCAACCTCTATCATTTCCACCATAAAGGTGCTTTGGTCGGAAATTAAATTGTCGCTTGCCCCTACGCGTGTAAAAACGCGGTCAATAAGCGGAATTTTTGCCGATTTTGCCGGCACAAAGCAGCCGATATGCGCCATAATCGCAATTATCGCGGTTTGCCGCATATATGTGCTTTTGCCCGCCATATTCGGACCGGTTATAATCATTGTTCTGTTTTCCGCCTCGTCCAAAAGCGTGTCGTTGGGAATAAACCGCTCTTTGGAAATAACCTCTACTACGGGGTGACGCCCTTCCTTTATTATAAGCGGCTGATTGCTTTCCGCAATTTCGGGACGTACATAGCGGTTTGTTTTTGCAATTTCCGCAAATGCCGCAATAATATCCAGATTTGCAATGCTTTCCGCAATGCTTTTAAAGCTTTCGATATTTTCTGCGAGAATACCCTTGATTTTTTCGTAGATTTCTATCTCCATTTTAATTGCGGTATCCACGCTGGACATTATTTTTACTTCCAGCTCCTTCAATTCGTCGGTTATAAACCGTTCGGAGTTGGCAAGGGTCTGCTTGCGCTGATAGCTTAGAGGCACCTTGTCGATAAACGATTTTGTAACCTCGATATAATACCCGAAAATCCGATTATAGTTGATACGCAGATTTCTTATCCCCGTAATATCGCGCTCCCTCGCCTCCATTTCCAAAAGCACCTTAGAGCCGTTCTTTCTGATATTTCTCAGCTCGTCAAGCCGAGCGTTATATCCCTCTTTTATGTACCCTCCGTCCTTCATATTCGCGGGCGGGTTTGTGCTTATGGCGTTATCTATAAGCGCGGCAATGTCGGACATATCCAAAAGCCCTTCGCAAATATCCCTGATAACGGCAGAGCTGAAGCCGGAAAGGCTGAATTTAAGATTTGGAATAACCGAAAGCGAGCGCGATAAAGCAAGGCAATCCCTCGGCAAGACAGAGCCGTTCGCAATTTTGCCCGCAATTCTTTCTATATCCTTTACCTCTTTAAGCAAATCCGTGACGGAAAGCCTTATAACGGTGGAATCAAACAGCTCTTCAACGCCGTCAAGGCGGTAATTTATAGCCGACTTATCGAAATACGGACTTAAAACAGAAGAACGAAGCAGTCTTGCGCCCATTGCGGTACAGGTTTTATCCAATAGCCACAAAAGCGAGCCGTACTTGCCGCCGTCGCCCAAGGTTTTTACGATTTCGAGGTTTCTTACAGCGGTGGAATCAAGCTGCATAAACCTCTCGTTTTCAATGTATTTTACGCCGTTGACGTTTTTAAGCGCGTGCATCTGCGTTTCTTTAAGGTATTCCAAAAGCGCGCCCGTTGCAGAAATCGCGTCGCATTTACCCGCAACCGAATAAGCGGAAAGTGTTTTTGTATTGAATTGCTCCAACAAAAGCCTTTCTGCGGCGGAATAGCCGAACGCCCAGTCGGGAAAGTTGGAAAAATGCGGCAGAATTCCGCGCGTAATTTCCGGCAAATCCCTTACGGACAAAAGCATATCGTCGTTTGCTATAACCTCTTTCACGTCAAGCTTTGTCATTTGCGCAATGCATTTTTTAATGCAATCGTCGCCGAAAAATTCGGTCACCGATAAATCACCCGTGGTTATGTCCGCCCACGACAGCGCTATACCGTTCTGATTTTTATATGCACAGCAAATATAATTGTTGGTTTTTTCGTCTATGGAATCGGCGTTAAGCGTGCCCGCGGTAACAACGCGCACCACGCCGCGCTCCACTATTCCCTTTGCGGTCGCGGGGTCCTCCAGCTGCTCGCAAATGGCAACCTTTTCACCAACGGAAACAAGCTTTTGAATGTAAACGTCAACCGCGTGATGGGGCACCCCGCACATCGGTGCGCGCTCTTCAAGCCCGCAATCGCGGCCCGTCAACGTCAAATCGAGTATTTTAGAGGCCTTGACTGCGTCCTCGAAAAACATTTCGTAAAAATCGCCAAGGCGGTAAAAAATCAGACAGTCCTTATATTTTTCCTTGACGGAAAGCCAATGCTGCATCATTTGTGAAAGAGCCATAAATTTATTCCTTTGTAAGCTCGCCGTAAAGCGACATTCCGTTTGCCGAGCCGACCTTTACCTTAACAAATTCGCCTTTTTTATTTTCCACGCTTGAAAAATACGTCATACGCCCGTATTCGTCGCGGCCCAAATATTTACCGCGCTTTTCATCGTAATCCTCGCACAAAATTTCAACCGTTTTGCCGACGTAATGCGAGGTTTGCTCGCGCGTTTGCGCATTCACAAGCTCGATAAGCTCCATTATTCGCCTTTTTGATACCTCTTCCGGTATTTGCCCGTCCATTTTCGCGGCCACGGTGCCCTCTCTTTTGGAATATACAAAGGTAAAAGCGGACGCAAAGCCGACTTGCTTTACAAGCGATAGGGTGGCTTTAAAGTCCTCCTCGCTCTCGTTGGGAAAGCCGACAATCAAATCGGTTGTAACGGCGCAGTCGGGAACGTATTTTTTGAGTATTTCGATTTTTTTTATGTAATCCGCGGCAGTGTACTTTCTGTTCATAGCCTTCAAGACGCTGTCAGAGCCGCTTTGCACGGGCAAATGCACCGCACGGCAGATTTTGGGGTTTTCCGCAATGACCCTTGCAAGCTCCTCCGAAAAATCCTTGGGGTGGCTGGTCATAAACCGCAAGCGGAACTTCCCCTCTATGCCGGCAATTCGTTTCAACAGCTCGGGGAAGGACAAGTCGTTCGTTCCGTTGGCATAAGAATTTACGTTCTGCCCCAAAAGAGTAAGCTCCTTATAGCCCTGCGCTACAAGCTCCTGCGCCTCTTTAATTATATCCGCGGAACGGCGGGAGCGCTCTCTGCCGCGCACATATGGCACTATGCAATAGCTGCAAAAATTGTTGCAGCCGTAGGTAATGTTTATCCATGCATTCGGATAGCTTGTCCTAAGCGGCGTTTCGCCCTCGCAAATAGCGCCCTCGCTGTCCTCAATCTCTATAACCGCCTTTTTCTGACGGAGTTTTTTATTAATCAGCTCTTCAAGCCCGTTTAAATTATGCGTGCCGAAAATTATATCGACGTACGGAAATTTATCGTGAAGAGTATCAGCCTTGCCTATCTGCTGGGTAAGGCAGCCGCCCACCGCTATAAGCATATCGCGCTTTTTTGCCTTCAGCTTTTTCAGCATACCTATATTGCCGAAGGCATGATTTTCGGCGTTCTCTCTTATACAGCAGGTGTTAAAAACCGCTATGTCGCTGTCCTCGATATTATCGCACGCCGTATAGCCCATGCGCGACAATATGCCCGCAATTTTTTCGGATTCGTGCACGTTCATCTGACAGCCGTAGGTTGTAATATGGAAATACTTGCTCATACGTATTGATTATACAATTTTTTCGACATTTTTTCAATAAAATTTGCAACAAATATAAAATTTTATAAATACTGTTTATAATGGCTAAATTCCTTAAAATTTCTTTGATAATACTTTTAAGCCTTTGCGGAGTCGCCGCAACGCTTATTTTAACATTTTTTATAATAACCAAGGACGCAAGGCTTGACGAGAGCAAGCTTTTAAACCCAAACCGGAATATTCTGATTTACGACAAGGACGGCAACGAAATTACAAGCGCGAACACCTCCGGCAATCACACAACCGTCAGTCTTGAAGCGCTTGAAAAGCACACGATAAATGCCTTTATCGCCTCCGAGGACAGAACGTTTTACTCCCACAACGGGCTTAATTATAAAAGAATGCTTAAAGCCTTCTATAAAAATATAGTTTCCCGCTCCTTTAAGGAGGGCGCTTCCACAATAAGTCAGCAGCTGATAAAAAACACCCACCTCTCGCAGGAAAAAACCATAAAAAGAAAGCTGAACGAGATAAAGCTGACCTTACAGCTGGAAAAGCGCTATTCAAAGGACGAAATTCTGGAAATGTACCTGAACACAATATATTTCGGGCACAGCTGTTACGGACTGCAAAGCGCAAGCGAATTTTACTTCGATAAAACCGCCGACAAGCTTACGCTGACGGAAAGCGCAACCTTGGTGGGGCTTTTGTCCTCCCCGAATAATTATTCGCCCTTTAAAAATGCCGAAAAGTGTCTGCAACGCAGAAATCTTGTACTGAATGCAATGCTTGAATGCAATTTCATTGACGAAGCAACGTGCAAAACGGCAAAAAATCAGCCTATAAATGCAATCCAAACAAACAAAACGGGCAGAAATGCCGACTATCTGAACGGCATTTTTGACGAGCTTGAAGAAATAAACACAGATTTTTACAACCTTAAAAACGGCTGTAAAATTTACACCTATCTTGATACAGAACTGCAAAATTTTATTGAAAATATCGATTATTCATACGATAATTCCGTCGTAATCACGTCCGACGGCGGCGTAAACGCATACAAATCGAGTATAAACGGAGCAAAACGTCAACCCGGTTCGACAATAAAGCCGCTTCTGGTTTACGCCCCCGCACTCGAAGAGAAAATTTTAAGTCCGTTTACTAAAATTTTGGACGAAAAGGTCAATTACAGCGGCTATTCACCCGAAAATTTTGATAAAAAATACCACGGCTACGTTTCCGTTACCGACAGTATAAAAAACAGCTATAACGTACCTGCGGTAAAAACCTTGAACACTTTAACCGTCAAAACGGCAGAAAAATATTTAACAAAAATGAATATCGCGCTTGAGGACGACGAAAAAAATCTTGCGCTGGCGTTGGGTGGCATGAAATACGGTTTAAGCCTCAAAAATCTTACCGATATGTATTCCGTTTTCCCCGCGGGCGGTGCCTACACACCTTCGAGGTTCATTAAAAAAATCGTTGCGCCGAACGGGAAAACCATTTTCGAGAACGTTCAACACCCTTCCAAGGTTTTTTCCGAAGGCACATGCTCGCTTATGAACGAAATTTTGACCGAAACCGCAAAAAACGGAACAGCTAAAAAGCTGAGCGGACTGAGTTTGAACGTAGCCGCAAAAACAGGCACTTGCGGCAATTCGGAGGGAAATACGGACGCATATTCCATTTGCTATACCTCCGACCACAGCATAGGCGTATGGCTTGGCGATAAGGCTAACAAGCGCACCAAGGTTTCCGGCGGAAACGACTGCTGCACAATTGCAAAGGATATTTTAAGCAAGCTTTACCGCAACCGCAAGCCGGAAAAGCTTGACACCCAAAGCGGTACCTCAGCGGTGAATATCGACGCAGAGGAATATTACGAAAACAATAAAATAATATTGGCCGACCCCGCCTGCCCCAAGCTGAATTTATTAAAGGTCAAGACCTTAAGGGGTAACGAGCCTAAGGAAACCTCCGACAGATTTTCTTCCCCGTCTATACCCGCGCCGACCGTTTCCGTTAAAAATAACGCCGTAAATATTGAATTATGTCACGCGAAGTACTATGCATATATCATAAAAAGACATTCAAACGGCAAAATTAAGACTATTTACGACGGAAAATGGCAAAAATGCATTACCGATAGCCCGCCCGAAGGCTATTACACCTATACAGTAACTCCGTACTTTTTGGACGGCGATAAAAAAATATACGGACAGGAAATAACCTTGCCCGCAATAAATTTAAATAAAAACAACACCTCTCCTCAAGTAAAAATACCCGATATGGCTAACAAAAACTGGTTCGATTTATAGGTTAATTACTTCAAGGGACTGCATAGCCTCGTCTATAAGTCCCTCAACGTCCAGCTTGCCCTCCTCCGACAAAATGTTTTCCATTGTCGGCTTAATTACGGGGTGCTTAGGTAAAAATACCGTACAGCAGTCCTCGTAGGGCTGAACGGAAATATTATATGCGCCTATTGCGCGACTTCTTTCGATAATTTCGTCCTTATCAAACCCGCATAACGGTCTTAAAACAGGAAGCTTTTTTATAACGCTGTTGGACGAGGTTATGCCCTCCACAGTCTGGCTTGCAACCTGACCGAGGCTTTCACCCGTGATAAGGCACTGCGCGCCGCTCTTTAAAGCGCATTTTTCTGCTATCCTCATCATAAAACGCCGCAAAAGCGTAACCATATACTCACCGTTGCACTTTTTATGAATTTCCTCCTGTATATGCGTCACGGAAATAATATTAAGCCTTGTGCCGCATGTATATTTCGAAAGAACCCTCGCAAGCTCGATAACCTTATCCCTTGCCTGCATATTTGTGTACGGATAGCTGTGAAAATGAATGCAATCGATGTTCATACCTCGCTTTGCTATCATATGTCCCGCAACGGGACTGTCTATTCCGCCGGAAATCAGCAAAAGCCCCTTGCCGGAGGTGCCTACGGGCATACCGCCCGCACCCTTAAAAAATTCATTAAATACAAGCGAGGTGCCGTTTTCGCGCACGTCTATATTTATTGTAAACTGCGGCTCGTGCACGTCCACGCTTATTTTATCCATACAAGATATAAGTCTGCCGCCGATTTCCGCACTGATTTGCATGGAATTTAGCGGAAAAGTCTTATCCGCCCTGTGAGAAACCACTTTAAAGATGCCGCTTTCACTGCACACCTCTTTTGCGGCGGCAAAAATCAAATCCATATCGGACTTAACCTTCAACGCCACACTCATTGAATGTATGCCGAAAACCCTTTTCAGACGTTCAAGCAGAGCGTCTGTCTGAAATTCGTCAAAGCCTTCTACAAGGTATCTTCCGCTCAGTCTACGGGTTTCGTGCTTAAAGCCCTTCAAGGATTTTTCTATATTCAGCGCAAAAACCCGCTCGAAATAGCCTCTGTTTTTGCCCTTTAAATGTATTTCGGAATATCTTATTATAATTACCTTTTCCATACTCTACGCCATAATCTCTTTTCTGTTTTTTACTATTCTGTTAAGAATTTCCGCCGCGGTTAACACCTCTTTTTCGGTATTATCCGCGCAAAGGCTAAGCCTTAATATGCCGTCCGCAAGCCTTTCACCCACTCCGCAAGCTAAAATTGTCCGCGAATACCGTTTTTTCTCGTTAGACGCGCATGCCGAGCCAGTGCCTATAATAAGTCCGTTATCGTTTGCCTCGTGAAGAATTGTTTCCCCTCGCAAGCCGTCCGCGCCTACAGTAAGTATATAGGGCGAACAGTTCTCACCCGAAATTTCCGTAAAAAGCGATTTATCAAGTCTGCTTTTAAGCAAGGCGCGCAACGCTTGGGCTTTTTTAAAATCGTCCGCTATATGCGCATACCTCGCCTCCGCCGCATATTCGAAAACCTTTATGCCGAAAACGTTTTCCGTACCGCTTCTTAGTCCGTTTTCCTGTCCGCCGCCGAAAATATAGGGCTTTATAATAAGATTTTTGCGCTTAATCAGCGCGCCGCAGCCCTTTATTCCGCCTATTTTGTGCGCGCTTACAGAGTACATATCAATATCGCAAGTAAGTCTGAACGGAATTTTACCGTATGCCTGCACTCCGTCGGAATGAAAAAGCGTATATTTATTCTTCTTTTTAACAGCCGCCGCAAGCCTTGCTATGTCGTTTACCGCGCCCGTTTCGTTACTGACGTGAATAACGGAAACAAGCGAGGTTTTTTCGTCAACAAGACTTAAAAGACTGTCGGTATTCACGCTGCCGTCCGCATTCAGCGCGGCAAGCCTCACCTCTGTTCCGCGTTGCTTCAATTCGCTCATGCATGCGTAAACGGCGGAATGCTCGCCCGCGGTCGTAACAACGTTTCCGCGCTTTGCCCCGCCGAAAATTGCGGTATTGTCCGCCTCGGTTCCGCACGAGGTAAATAATAAATCGAAGCGCTCGCTGTCGGCAATATTTTCGATTATATTCTTGCGCGCCTCTCGCAAGGCAAGCTGAACGCTATACCCTTCCGCATACAGCGCGGAAGGGTTAAAATAGTCGTTATATAAATACTTTTCGGCCTTTTTAAGACATTCCCCGTTGGGCCTTGTCGTTGCCGCATTGTCAAAATATATCATTAAATTTCTATCGAGCCCTTGAAAGAAAGCTTTACACTGCCGTCAAGGACGGCGTTGCCGCCTTCTTCACAGCTTACAAATAAATCTCCGCCCTTAAGCTTGGCGGTAATAACCTCGCCATAACGGCAAAGCCCTTTTGCCGCCGCAACAGCCACTGCCGCCGTAGCCGCAGTACCGCATGACAGAGTTTCACCGTTTTCCTTTTCCCACACGCGCATTTTTACGGTTAAGCTGTTTACAACGCGCACGCATTCAACGTAAGCGCCGTGCGGAAGCGCTTCCGCCTCAATCAAGCTCTGACCCAACGCCTCGATATCGATTTCGTCAACCTTATCGCAGAATATTACACAGTGCGTGTTGCCTACGTTGACAAAATTTGCGGTATATTGCTTGCCGTCAAAGCTTATATATTTTTCTTCGGCAGAAATTACGGGCTTACCCAAATCAACCGAAACCGAGCTTGCCGCGCCGTTAAAGGAAATAAGCGAAAGCCGTTTTACGCCGTTGCTTGTTTCAACCGTCAGCTCCTCGCCCGCAAGTCCATTGTCAAACAGATATTTTGCAACTCCCCTAAGCGGGTTCGCCGCCATACCTCCGTCGCTTCCGTTACGGTTGAATACCCGCATTTTCGCGTCCGCCACGTCCGATTTTTCAATCATAACAACTCCGTCCGCGCCTATTGCGAAATGTCTGTCGGAGAAGTTAATGGCAATCGATTCGGGACAGGTGATTTCACCGTTCATATTGTTGAAGAAAATATAGTCGTTGCCGCAGCAATGCATTTTTGAAAATTCAAGCTTAAGCTTTGCCTTGCGCAGATTATTTATATCAACCAGCTCGGTATTAAACTGATTATACCTCCCCGCAATGCAATCTGCAAGCGCATTTGTGGTATCAAGCGAGGTTAAAACGGTAATTCCAAGCAAAATTGCATGGTGGTGCAGACTGATATAGTTTGAAATAGATTCAACGTCAGTTTTACCCGTGTAAACTATATAGTCTATTTTCCCCTCGTCCATAAGTCGGAAAATTTCCTCGTTGGAGGATAGCCTCGAAACGTCCGTGCATTCAAGTCCTACGCTTCTTATAACGTTTGCGGTACCCTTTGTCGCATACAGCTTCAAGCCCAAATCGGCAAACTTTTTAACTATATTTACAATTTCAAGCTTGTCCTGGTCGTTTATTGTGAAGTAAATTCCCGAAGGTTTATGCTTTGTCGGCTGATTCATATTGAAGCCCGCCGAAACAAGCCCCTTATACAGCGCCTCCTCAATGGTTTTACCTATGCCCAAAACCTCGCCCGTGGACTTCATTTCAGGCCCGAGCTGAGAGTTTACGTCGTTCAGCTTTTCAAACGAAAACACAGGCACCTTTACGGCAACGTACGGCGAATTAGGATAAAGCCCCGTGCCGTAGCCCAGCTTTTTCAGCTTTGCGCCCGTAAGAATTTTTGTTGCCAAATCAACCATTGGCACGCCCGTGACCTTGGATATATAGGGAATTGTCCTCGACGCTCTGGGATTTACCTCTATAACGTAAAGCTCGTTATGGTAAATGAGGTACTGAATATTGATAAGCCCCTTTGTCTTTAAGGAAATTGCAAGCTTGGTGGAAATATCAACTACCTTTTTAAGCATTGCGTCGCTTAAATTATATGGCGGATAAACGGCGATTGAGTCGCCGCTGTGCACGCCCGCGCGCTCAATATGCTGCATAATTCCGGGGATAAGCACGTCTATTCCGTCTGAAATCGCGTCAACCTCAAGCTCTGTGCCCATAAGGTATTTGTCGCAGAGTACGGGGTTTTCTATCTTCTGCGCCAAAATTACGTCCATATATCTTTCGATATCGTTCTGCGTGAACGCTATCGTCATATTCTGCCCGCCGATAACGTACGAGGGACGAAGCAGCACGGGATAACCGAGCTTTTCCGCCGCCTTTACAGCGTCCTCCTTGCTCATTACGGTAAGACCCTTGGGGCGCGCTATGCCGAATTTTTCCAAAAGCTCGTCAAAGCGCTCTCTGTCCTCGGCAAGGTCAACGCTGTCCGCAGGCGTGCCGAGTATGCGTATGCCCTTTTTATCGAGATAGCTGCAAAGCTTTATTGCCGTCTGTCCGCCGAAGGTGATAACAACGCCGTAGGGCTTTTCAATATCAATAACGTTCTGGACGTCCTCGGGGGTAAGCGCCTCGAAGTACAGTCTGTCGGCAGTGTCGAAGTCGGTGGATACCGTCTCGGGGTTATTATTGATTATTATAACCTCGTAGCCAAGCCGTTTAAGCGCCCACACGCAATGTACGGACGAGTAATCGAATTCTATACCCTGCCCTATTCTTATCGGACCCGAGCCGATAACAATTATACGCTTTTTACTGCTGTTTGCCACAAACGGCTTTGCCTCGTCATGCTCCTTTTCGTCATAGGTTGAATAAAAATACGGCGTCTGGGCGGAAAATTCCGCGCCGCAGGTGTCAACCATTTTAAATACGGCGTTTCTGTGCGCAGGGAGCTTATTGCCCGAAAGCTTTTCAAGCTCCTTGTCGGGATAGCCTAGCCTTTTACCGCGGAGATACTGCTCCTTGGTTATTTGCGCACCGCAAATTTCTTTTTCGAAATCGGCAAGATTTTTAAGCTTGTTTAAAAACCATTCGTCAATTTTGGTTATTTTATAAATTTCTTCTACCGAAACTCCGCGTTTTATTGCCTGATAAACTACGAAAAGACGCTCGTCCGTCAAATCGTGAAGTCTTTCGTAAACCTCCGCGTCAGAAAGCTCTGCCATTTTCGGCAGATTCAGCGTACCCGTAGAAATTTCCGCGCCGCGCACCGCCTTCATTATAGCCGTTTCGAAGTTAGTGCCTATCGCCATAACCTCGCCCGTTGCCTTCATTCTTGTGCCGAGGCTGCGCTTTGCGTACAAAAATTTGTCAAACGGCCATTTTGGCAGCTTTACAACGACATAGTCGAGAGTAGGCTCGAAGCAAGCATAGGTTTTGCCCGTAACGTCGTTTTTTATTTCGTCCAAAGTATACCCGAGTGCGATTTTGGTTGCAACCTTTGCAATCGGATAGCCCGTAGCCTTGGAAGCAAGCGCAGACGAGCGCGAAACTCTGGGATTTACCTCTATTACCGAATATTCGAAGGAATCTGGGTTAAGCGCAAACTGGCAGTTGCAGCCGCCTTCAATCTTCAATTCGCTGATTATATCCAAGGATGCCGTTCTCAGCATCTGATATTCCTTATCAGAAAGGGTGACGGCGGGCGCAATAACTATGGAATCTCCCGTATGAATGCCGACAGGGTCGAAATTTTCCATAGAGCAAACCGTTAAAACGTTGCCCGCGCTATCGCGCAGAACCTCGAACTCAATCTCCTTCCAGCCGCCTATGTACTTTTCAATCAAAACCTGAGTAATGGGCGAAAGCATAAGCCCGTTATGGGAAATAAGCCTAAGCTCCTCCTCGTCCCTTGCAACTCCGCCGCCTGCGCCTCCAAGGGTGTATGCGGGACGTACAATTACGGGATAGCCTATTTTATCCGCAATTGCAAGGCATTCCTCAACGGTATAAGCTATATCGGAAGGCACCACGGGCTGATTGATTTTTTCCATTGTAGCCTTAAACAGCTCTCTGTCCTCGGCGCGGTCAATCGATTCCAGATTAACGCCTATAAGCTTTACGCCGTATTCGTCCAAAAATCCGCTTTTGGCAAGCTGACAACCGAGTGTCAGTCCCGTCTGCCCGCCGAGCGAGGCAAGCAGGCTGTCGGGGCGCTCCTTAATGATTATCCGCTTTAACGTGTCCACCGTAAGCGGTTCAAGATAAATTTCGTCCGCAAGCGCCTTGTCCGTCATAATCGTTGCGGGGTTTGAGTTGCATAGAACGACGTTAATGCCCGCGTCTTTAAGCACTCTGCAAGCCTGCGCGCCCGCGTAGTCGAATTCGGCCGCTTGTCCTATAACAATGGGACCCGAGCCTATAACAAGCACTTTTTTTATATCTTCTCTCTTAGGCATTGCGCTTGCCCTCCTTCATATTTTCGATAAACTTATCAAACAAAAATGCAGCGTCCTGCGGGCCGCCGCAGGCCTCGGGGTGGAACTGCACGGTGTATGCGTTCAGCTCGGGATAGTCGAAGCCCTCGCAGGTACCGTCGTTCGCGTTTATGTAGCTTAGCTTGCCGACCTTTTGCAGACTTGAGGATATAACCTCGTAGCCGTGGTTCTGGCTGGAAATATACACTCTGCCCGTTTCAAGATTTTTAACGGGCTGGTTTGCACCTCTGTGTCCGTACTTCATTTTCTTTGTCTTTCCGCCCATAGCAAGCGCAAAAAGCTGGTGCCCGAGGCAGATACCGAAAATGGGAAGCTTACCCGCAAGCTTTTTAATATTTTCTATAATGTCCTTATTTTCCGCGGGGTCGCCGGGGCCGTTAGTAAGCATAAGCCCGTCGGGATTAAGCGCAAGAATTTGCTCTGCCGTATAAAATGACGGCACCTTAATGCAGTAACAGCCGCGCTTTACAAGCTCGCGCGTGATATTGTCCTTGGCGCCGAAGTCCCACACAACCGTTCTAAGCCCCTCGGGGTTGCCGAAATATTCAACGTCCTTGCAGGTAACACTTTTAACCGCGTTCTTTATGAAATACGAGTAAACTCCGCTTAACTCCTGCAAGGGCTTTGAGGTTATCGCCGCGTTCATAACGCCCGCCTCGCGCACTATTTTAGTCAGCTCGCGCGTGTCTATTCCGCATATTCCGACAATGCCGTTCTCCTTCAGATATTCGTCAAGCGTCTTTTCGCATCTGAAATTAGAGGGCGCATCACACTTCTCGCGCACGATATAGGCGGAAACCCAAGGCTTTTTGCTCTCGAAATCGGGGGTTATGCCGTAATTGCCTATAAGCGGAAACGTTTGCGTTACTATCTGCCCGTAATAGCTGGGGTCGGTAAGCGTTTCGATATAGCCCGTCATACCCGTCGTAAAAACAAGCTCGCCCGTAACGTCGCCGTCTGCGCCGAAACGACAGCCCTGAAACTGTTTGCCGTTTTGTAAAGTCAAATAAACCCTGCAATCCTTCATTTTGTTATCCTTATTCAAATTTTTTCCGAGTTAAAATAAAGACTGATTTAAAAAATAAATCAGTCAAAAAACAAACTATTGAAAAAACGAAGATTATCGGCGGTTGAAGCATAGCCGTCTGAAATAACCGATATGTTTAATTTTGTTTTAATCTCGAAATTTCTCTTCATCTTCGTTAACCTTATAAATTATATTATAACGCTTTTTATAAGTCAAGCGAAATTCTGCAATTAATACAGCGTTGTCAAAAAATCAAAATTTTTCAAATCCCTTCTGTAATGCTTGTAATCGGGTAAAATTTCGCCCACAAGCCGCCAGAATGCATTTGAATGATTATGACAAATCGTATGGCAAAGCTCGTGAATTATAACGTAATCCTGCAAGCTTTTGGGAAGCATAAATAATTTGTAATTAAATATAAGGTTGTTTTGCGCGTCGCAGCAGCCCCATCTGCCGGTATAGTTTTTTACGGAAATTTCTGCGGGGAAAAATCTGTATTGCCTTGCAATCTCCTCCACGCGTTCCTTAAAGTCTGCAAAAAAGGTTTTTATGTAAAGCTTGCAGATGTCAGTCTTGCTTTTTACAAAAACTCCCTCGGCGGTAATTTCGTTTTTACCGCAAATCACAAGCGGAAATTTTGTGCCGCCTACATAAATGCTTTCAAGCTCTATAACGTCGTCGTTTGCGGCAAGCTTTTTGGAATTCCGCAAAACCACCTTCTCTATCCAGTCGGACCTGCTGTCGAGGAATTTTTCTATCGTTTTATCGTGCACTTCCCAGCCGCACCGCACCGTAATCTCGTTTTTTGCCGAAACTGAAACGGCAATGCTTTTTCTTGCCGAGCGCACAACACGGTATTTATAAATCACCGAATTCCACCCTCATCTGAATTCTCGTTTCGCCGTCAACACTGCCCTCGACATAATAACAGCTATTATCAGCGCCGTGACGGTAAAGCTGTAAGACTTCATTTTCCTTGCATTGCTTAACATAGGTAATCTGTACCCTTTTGATAAATTTGCCGCGCATTTCCTCAACCGAAAAGACGTCGGTCAAAAAATCCGCATACCTTGTGTTGTTTACGTGGAAATAATGGTCGTAATCGGAAAATTTCAGCACCCTTGAATAAACCTCAGCTTTATCGCCGTCTGCAAAGCTGTCGATTGCGGGTATTTTCCAGCTGTTGAACTCTACCGAGCGTTCGGTATTATATCCGTTAAAAAAGCCCTCGGCAAAATATTTTTCTATCGGCATAAAAGAAAAATCGTTAAGATTGACCATACACCAGCGCGCGCTGGCAACGCCGATTTTTTCGCCCTTGCAGTAAAGCTCGAAATCGCGCAGAAAAATAAGATGTTTTGGTTTTAAGGGCCATGTATGCACTTCCAGCACTTCTCCTATTTTGACGGGGCGCGCAAGCTCTACATACCAGTTTGCAAGTATAAAGCCCATATTGTCGCCCTTAATATCATCGTAGCCGAAGCCGAGCTCGTCCGCAGACAGACAGGACGATTCCTGTAAAATACCAAGAAGTGCAGAAAGCTTGATATTATCGAAGGCGTCGGTATCAATATACCTTATTTCATAATTTTTGATATGTCTGTACATTTTTAACCTCGCCAAGCATTTTAGCACTTTTATAAACAAAAGTCTATAATTTTAGCCAAAAACAGCCAATTATGTGTGACATAGTACTTTTTATATTGTGAAAATATTGACATAATTTGCAGTTTATGGTAGAATATTGGCAAATTACGGAGGAAAACCAAAGTGGACGACGATATTATAAACGACGTTGAAGCTACGCCTTCAAGCAACGACAGCGACGGAAAAAGCGCGATAAGCGCAGACCTTATAAGGGGTCATATAAACACGATAATTCTGCGTACGCTTTACGAGCGCGATAAATACGGCTATGAAATTATCGAAGAGATAGAAACGCGCAGCCACGGACAGTATTCCTTAAAGCAACCAACGCTTTACAGCGCGCTTAAACGCCTTGAAAGTCAGGGCTATATCAATGCATACTGGAAAACGGACGAGGTTTCGCAAGGCGGTCGCAGAAAATACTATACCCTTACAGACAGCGGCAGGGAGATTGCGGAAAAAAATCAGTCCGAGTGGGAATATTCCAGAACGGTTATCGACAGTCTTATTTCCGACAAAAATTTTGATTTTTCTCAACCCGCCCCCACTGCCGTCGATTTTAAAATTCTTAAACACTCAACCACAAGGGTACACGCTGCGCATACCGAAGCAGCAGAAGCTGTAAACGGCGGACAAGCAACAGCAAATCAGCATGTAAACGCACCGTACGACCGCGCATACGAGGCTCAGCCCGCTGTACAACCGACTTATGCCGAGCCTGTCGTTCAGCAACCCATTGCACCCATTGCCTCCGCTCCCGTACCTGCTCCCGCACCCGTGAGCGAGGTCAGCGAAGAAGAAAGGCGGAAATTGCACGAAAACTATTTAAGGCTTATATCCGAGCCTGCGGAAAAGCCCGCAGAGCCTTCCGTAGCGCCGAATGCAGAGGATATAAATACCGAAAAGCTTATATACAACAACCGTCCCGAGGCAGAGCGCGATTACAGAAATTTAATTAATAATTTGTTTATTAAGACAATTCAGCCGCATGCGGACGCTATTCCGCCCGAGCCCGTTCAGCGACAGACAAAAACGGAACGTGTAAATACAGTCAATTTTGATGACGTTTCCGCAAAATCGGAAAGCGACGGGCTGACCGTAAACACCTCAGATTCAAATGAGGCGGGCTCCCGCAGAAAAAGATATAACCTTGCGGCAAATCTGTTCAAAAGCTCGCTTATCGTTGCGGTTGTTATGCTGCTTGAATTTGCGCTTTGTCTGATTTTCAGAAAGGAATTGAAAATTACGCTTGCCTATCCCTTTGTTATACTTGCGATTGCGGCGGCGCAAGCTTTGATTTTCGGTGTAATTCACGCGACAAATATCATAAAATCAACGACAAAGCCGACCTCGCTGACTTATTTGACGGCGGCCATCGTTATTTCGGTCATTATTATTTTGATAATCTGCGTTGTTTCAATTTTGCTTAATACCGACTTCACTTCCGCGGCGGATATTATGTCAAACATTATAGTTCCCTCGCTTGTGACGCTTAATATCCCTCTGTTTGCAACGCTGCTATGTCTTTTCAGCAGGTAAGGTATGAAAATTCTTATCATTGTCAAATCAAAGCACAACGACAATACAATGAAGCTTGCAGAAGCCATGTCCGAGGTTGCGCCCGCAACCGTTATCGATATAGATTACGCAAAATTCTATAAGCTTTCCGATTACGACATTGTCGGCTTCGGCAGCGGAATTTATTTCGGCAGACACGCAAAAGAATTATTCGAGCTTATCAAAGCCTCACACACAAAAAACAAGTATTGCTTTGTGTTTTCAACCAGCGGTTCAAAAAATTACGAAAAGAACAACCGTGCGCTTATAAAATTGCTTAAAAATAAAGAGAAAACGGTGCTTGGCTCGTTCGGCTGTCAGGGACTTGACAAGTTCTTTATTTTTCGGCTGTTCGGGGGAATAAACAAGGGCAAACCGAATGCCGACGATTTCGATGCGGCGCAGAGTTTTATTAACAATATTATGACCGAATACGAAAATTTAAAAAATAATTAAGCTTAAAGCCCCGTTGCAATCTGCAACGGGGCTTTTTAATGCTATAAATTTATTATTTTGCAAATTCGCTCGCGCGGAATTCCCTTATTACGTTTACCTTAATCTGACCGGGATATTCAAGCTCTGCCTCGATTTTCTTTGCAATATCCTTTGCAAGGAATGCCGCCTGCGCGTCGTCAATCTGGTCGGGCTTGACAATTACGCGAACCTCGCGTCCCGCCTGAATTGCATAGCACTTGTCAACGCCGTTAAAGTCGCTTGCAATCGCTTCAAGCTTTTCAAGTCTCTTGACGTAATTGGTGCCCGTTTCTCTGCGCGCTCCGGGTCTTGCACCGGAAATTGCGTCCGCCGCGGCAACAAGCACAGCCTCGGTAGTGGTCGGCTCCACATCGCCGTGGTGAGCCATAATGGCATTGATAACCTTACCGCCCTCTCTGTACTTCTTTGCAAGGTCGGCGCCGAGTTGAATGTGCGTGCCCTCCTGTTCGTGGTCAACAGCTTTACCTATATCGTGCAGAAGTCCCGCGCGCTTTGCAAGGTTCACGTCAAGCCCGAGCTCCTGAGCCATAAGCCCCGCAAGCTGAGAAACCTCGATAGAGTGCTTGTACACGTTCTGCCCGTAGCTGGTTCTGTATTTAAGTCTGCCCAAAAGCTTGATAATTTCGGGATGCAGTCCGAAAATGCCCACCTCAAACATCGCGCTCTCGCCCGCCTGCTTGATTTCCTGCTCCATTTCCTTTTTGACCTTTTCAACCGTTTCCTCTATTCTTGCAGGGTGAATTCTGCCGTCGGAAATCAGCTTTTCAAGCGAAAGTCTTGCAATCTCGCGCCTTACGGGGTCAAAGCCGGAAAGTATAACCACCTCGGGAGTGTCGTCGATAATCAGCTCTATACCCGTTGCATTTTCAATCGCGCGGATATTTCTGCCCTCTCTGCCGATAAGCCTTGCCTTCATGTCGTCGCTGGGCAAGGGTACAACCGATACGGTAATTTCAGAGGCATGGTCTGCCGCGCAACGCTGAACGGCAAGCGCGATAATTTTCTTTGCCTCGGTTGTTGCCTCTTCCCTTGCGGTCTGCTCAATATTTCTTACCTGCAATGCCACGTCGTGACGGGTTTCGTCAAGAATTTCCGTTGCAAGCAGCTTTCTCGCCTCTTCACGGGTGAGCTGTGCAACCTTTTCCAGCTCCTGAATCATAAGCTCGTGCTGGTGCGCGACCTTTTCCTGAGTTTTCTTAATTTCAAGCTCTCTCTTTTCAAGCTCGCGGCGCTGCTGCTCCAATGCGGAGGTTTGCTTTAAAAGCGCCTCTTCCTTTTTATCGAGTATCTCCTCTCTCTGTGCAAGTCTTTGTTCAAGCTTTGCAAGCTCGCTCTTCTTCTCGCGCGTTTCGCGCTCGAATTCGTTCCTTAACTGCAGTTCCTGTTCCTTTGCTTCCAAAATAGCTTCTTTTTTAAGCGCCTTGCACTCCAAAGAAGCATCGTCAATCATCTTTTTGGTTCTCGTTTCAACGTCGCCCAATCTTTTATCGGTTCTTTTCTGATTAATAATGTAACCGACAAAAAATCCAATAACCAAAGCCGTCAAAACACCTATACCAAGCCCTACTCCAAGCCCGATAACGGTGCTGTCCGCAAGAAACAGGCTGCTTAAAGCCAATAAGTTCATTTAAGCCTCCTGATAAATTTTTCAATAAATACGTTGCCTAAAAAGGCGCATTTATATCTGTATATATTTTACACCTTGTCCGCATAAATGTCAATTTAAATATAAACATTGTTTTTCACAATATAAAAAAAGCGGGGTTGCCCGCTTTGATTTTTTATTGAATATCGTCCAGCCACAGCCTTACAATCGCGTCCGAGGGCATACGCCAATCCCCGCGTGGGGAAAGCGAAACCGACCCGACCTTCACGCCGTCCGGCATGCAGGAGCGTTTGAATTGCTGTGCAAAAAACCTTGAATAGAAGCTTTTAAGCCACTTTTTGATTGTTTCCGCATCATAAACGCCTTTAAAAGCATATTCCGCAATGTACTGTATTTTGGAAGGTTCGTAGCCGCGCCTTACAGCATAGTACAGAAAAAAGTCGTGAAGAATATACGGGCCTACCAAATCCTCGGTCTTTTGGGAAATGTTTCCGTTTTCGTCGGGAGGCAACAGCTCTGGACTGATTTCCGTATTTAAAATATCCTTTAAAACGCTTCCGCATTTGCCGCCGAGCTTTTTTGCTTCGTGCCCGATAAGGTGCTTTACAAGAGTTTTGGGCACCGAAGCGTTTACGCCGTACATTGACATATGGTCGCCGTTATAGGTCGCCCAGCCAAGCGCAAGCTCGCTCAAATCACCCGTGCCTATAACAAGCCCGTTGTTATCGTTGGCAATATCCATAAGCACAAGCGTGCGCATTCTCGCCTGCGCATTCTCGTAGGTAACGTTTTTGTCGTCGGGCTTGTGACCTATATCCTTAAAATGCTTTAAAACGGTATTACCTACCGGCACGGTAACGGGCGTTGCCCCCAACGCCTTTATAAGCTTTATAGAATTGCTCTTTGTCTTTGCAGTCGTACCGAAGGCGGGCATTGTAACGGCAATAATATCCTTTACGTCCTTACCAAGTGCCTTAAACGCACGGCACACAACAAGCAACGCTAATGCGGAATCAAGCCCGCCGGAAACGCCTATAACCGCCGTTTTGCTGTTTGTGTGCTTTAACCGCTTTTCAAGCCCCTTTGACTGAATAGATAAAATTAATTCCGTCCGCTCTTCAAGCCCCGCGCCCTCCTCGGGGATAAACGGCGTTTTAGAAAAGGCGCGCGTAAGCGATACATTTTCCGTTTCGGTATTGAAAGGAACGCAGAAATAATCTACTTGTTCACCGTAATACCCGCTTGAAATTCTTCTGCGCTCGGAGGCAAGAAAAGCAACGTCTATCTCGCTGTAAACAAGCCCGTTTTCAAACAGCTTGCTTTCGGCAAGCACGGCGCCGTTTTCGCAAATTATATTGTGCCCCGCAAAAACCATATCGGTGGTGCTTTCACCGTCGCCCGCATCGCAGTAAACGTACCCGCACACAAGCTTTGCCGACTGTGTTTTCACAAGATTTCTGCGATATTCCGCCTTACCGGCAACCTCGTCGCTGCAAGACAGATTTACGATTATATTCGCGCCCGCCTGCGTATGCGTTACCGACGGCGACTGCGGCGCCCACAAATCCTCGCAAATTTCCGCCGCAACGGCAAAATCGGGCAACTCCTCCGCCCTGAAAATAAGCTGCGTGCCGAAATACACCTCATTCTGTCCGCACAAAGAAATAATCTCTATCCCGTCCTCGGACAATGCGGGCGAAAAATGCCGTCTTTCGTAAAACTCGCCGTAATCGGGAATAAAGGTTTTGGGCACAGCCCCCAGAATTCTGCCGTTGCTTACGGCAACCGCACAGTTATAAAGTCTGTTACCGACAGCAAGCGGCGCGCCAACAAGCACAAGCGTTGCGCACCCTTCCGTTGCCCTTGCTATTTCGCCCAAAGCGTTTTCGCACGCGCTTAAAAGCGCAGGCTGATTGAATAAATCGCCGCACGTATAGCCGCAGATACAAAGCTCGGGAAAAACGGTAAGCTGACTGCCGTTTTCCGCGCTTTGCTTTATTGCCTTTATAATCTGTCGGGTATTGAATTGTACGTCCGCCACCTTAATTTCCGGCGTAGCGGCGCATACCTTGATAAAACCGTAATTCATTTATTTAATTTGCGCGCCCAATGCGCGGCTTATTCCGTAAAAATCAGTCCTTTTTTTCAAGCGAGGACTTATGCGCCTCCCTTATTTTCGCATCGATTTCCGCCTTGATTTCGGGGTTGCTTTTAAGGTATTCGCGCATTTTTTCGCGGCCCTGCGCAACCTTTTCGTCGCCGTAATTGAACCACGAGCCGCTCTTTGTAAGAATGCCGTATTCGACGCCGAGGTCGATAAGACAGCCCTCCTGAGAAACGCCCTCGCCGTAAATTATGTCGAATTCGGCAACCTTGAAGGGCGGCGCAACCTTATTCTTTACAACCTTACATTTTGCACGGTTGCCTATAATGCCGCCGTCGCCTTTAAGCGCGTCAGCTTTTCTTATATCTAGGCGGATAGTCGCAAAATATTTAAGCGCCTTACCGCCGGGGGTAGTTTCGGGATTGCCGAACATAACGCCCACCTTCTCGCGCAGCTGGTTTATAAAAATAACGCATGTTTTGGAGCGGTTTGTTATGGCGGTAAGCTTTCTTAAAGCCTGCGACATAAGCCTTGCCAAAAGTCCGACGTGCGTGTCGCCCATATCGCCCTCTATTTCCGCCTTGGGAGTAAGCGCCGCAACCGAGTCAATGACAATAACGTCCACCGCGCTGGAACGCACAAGCGATTCGCATATGTCAAGCGCCTGCTCGCCCGTGTCGGGCTGGGATAAATACAGCTCGTTCGTGTCAACGCCGAGCGCGTGCGCATACTGCGCGTCAAGCGCATGCTCGGCATCGATAAACGCCGCAACGCCGCCCATTTTCTGCGTTTCTGCAATAATATGCAACGCAACTGTGGTTTTACCCGAGGATTCGGGACCGTACACCTCTATTATTCTGCCGCGGGGAACGCCGCCTACGCCCAAAGCTAAATCCAGCGAAAGACAGCCGGTAGGAATAATTTCCAAATCGTTGCTGACGTTGGTATCGCCGAGCTTCATAATCGAGCCCTTGCCGTACTGCTTTTCAATCATTGCAATGGTTGAATTAAGCGCCTTTTGTTTTTCTTCATTCATATTTATATACCTCTGTGATTTTTTCCTATTTTATAAATTTATAAGCAAGAAACAACGCAAGATTTATCGCCGTTTCCGTTATATTTTTACGCGAGCCGCAAAGCTGATATTTAAACGCCTGAGTGCCGTCCTTCAAGGCTATGCCTATATAGGTCAAACCGACGGGCTTGTTCGTATTGTCCGATTTAGGCCCCGCAATACCCGTGGTGGATATGCTTACGTCGCAGTTGCCGTCCTTTATCAGCCCCTCCGCCATCTCCGCGGCAGTCTGCTCGGAAACGGCTCCGAACCGTTTCAGCGTCATTTCGTCCACGCCGAGCCGCGCCGCCTTAGCCTCGTTGGAATATGTGTTCAGTCCCTCGTAAAAAACCTCGCTTACGCCGGAAATACTCACAAGCCGCTTGCATATTCCGCCGCCCGTAAACGATTCCGCAACGGCTATCTTCATTCTGCGTAGCTTTAAAAGCTGAACAAGCCGCTCTTCAAGCGAAATATCCTCCAAAGCGTAAATATATTTATCAAGCCTTGTAACAAGCTCTCTCAAAGCTCTGTCAAATATTGATTTGGGCGTATTACTGCCGTAAACCACCTCTATTTTTGCATCGCCGTAGCTTTCTGAAATATTGAATTCCAGCTCGCCGCAAATACTTTTTGCCGAATTGACGGCGGACATAATCAAATTCTGCGGCGCGCAGACCGTTTTAACATATGCGCAACCGTGATTTACTCCGTATCGCTTGTCCAGCTCGTTACATATATCCGAAACAAGCAGTCTGTTATTGCTGTCGGAAAACAGTATAAACACTAAATTGCCATCGCTTCTAAGAAAATTAAGCCCGTCAAACTCCCCGCCGACTGCGGCAACGGCAAAGTCCTTTATTGTACCCTCCATTGCCTTAGGACAGTAAATTACAATATTTTCGTAATTTTCAAGCCCGTCCTTTAAGGCAAACACTATCTCTGCAGAGCAATTGAAGGCAACATAGCTAATTTTATCGAAATAGTAGCCGCCGTTTGCAAATTCCGAAATAATAGTATCGGCGCCGCTGAAATCGTTGATTTTTTTATTGCGGAAAACAAGCAGACAGCATTTATTCGACTTGTTGTAAACAGCTGTATTCATTGCTTTAAAACTTGAATATTTTTTACTATATAGTTTACGCCGGAAATTACAGTAAGCAGTACGGCAAGCGCAAAAAAGCCAAGACCGATATAATTCAGAATTTCGGAAGTAAGGCGCACGCCTTCGTTCATTGAGGCAAATTCGCCGAAGCCCGCCGCAATAAGCAGAACAACTATTGAAATATCCTGACAAACGGTTTTGTACTTTCCGAAATTATCCGCGGCGATAACCATTCCCGCGCCCGCCGCAACCATGCGAAAGCCGCTGACTATAATCTCCCTTGCAAGTATAAGCGCAACGCCGCAGCCGCCCGCAATCAAAGCCCATTGCCCGAAATTCAGCGTAAAAAACTGCGGAACGGTAAGCATAATTACAAGTGCCGACAAAACAAGCACCTTGTCAGCAATGGGGTCTAAAAATTTGCCTAAATTTGTTACAAGCTTGTACTTTCTTGCAATTTTTCCGTCGAACAAATCTGTTAAGCACGCAATCGCAAACACCGCAAGCGCGACAAGGTAATGACTTAAAAACTGCACGTAAAACAGCGCGATAAATGCGGGAATCATACACATACGTGAAATTGTAAGCTTGTTGGGCAAATTCATTACGCCCTTACCCGCGGCAAATTTATACGCCTTACTGTTTTTGTCTATTTCTTTCTCTTCATTCATAAAATATAGTCCTCAGTCCGTCCGAAAAGGTCGTAGCTGTCGCAGTCGTTGATAATTACCTCGTAATATTCACCCTGAACAGCCTCGGACGCGTTAAAATATACTTTACCGTCAATATCGGGCGCCTGAAAGTACGCTCTGCCGACAAAACAGCCTCTGTCATAGTCTATACCGTCGCACAAAACCCTTACCGCTTGTCCGATATATCCTTTAAGCTTGTCCGCCGAAATTTTTCGCTGAATTTCGTATAACCGCTTCACCCGTGCGCGCTTTATGGAATAAGGGACTTGTCCATTCAGCTTATAAGCGGGTGTATCAGGCTCGCGCGAATACGCGAAAAAGCCGCAGCTGTCAAGCTTTGCCTCCCGCAAAAATTCACACAGACCGTTATGCTCCTCCTCGGTTTCGGTAGGAAAACCGCTGATAAACGTAGAGCGTATTGCAATATCCGGAATATTCTCTCTCAGCTTTTTTATTAAAGCCAGATACTCCGCACGTCCGGCGGGTCTGTTCATAAGCTTCAATATTCTGTTTTCGCTGTGCTGTAAAGGAATATCAAGATATTTGACTATTTTTTTATTATTCTTTATCTCTTCAATCAGCTCGTCGTCGAGCATATCTGGATAACAGTACAATAATCTTACACTATTAATGTTGACAAGCGTTGTCAGCTTTTGTAAAATTTCTTTTAATTTTTTTTGACCGTACAAATCGACGCCGTAACGCGTTATATCCTGCGCGACGATAATCAGCTCCGCCACGTCGCCAAGCCCTTCCGCCTCTTTCAAAAGCTGTTCCATAGGAAAGCTTTTATATTTTCCTCTGATTTTCGGGATAAGGCAATAGGTGCAGTGATTGCTGCACCCGTCGGCTATTTTAAGATAGGCATAATGAGCGGGCGTGGTAAGCACTCTGTCCGTACCAAAACAGCCCTTGCCGCAACCGACAAAATTTGTTCTGCCCTCCGCATAGCATTTTTCAAGCGCGTCAAAAAAACCGCCGTAATCTTCCGTACCCAAAAACAAATCCGCTTCTGTAAGCGCGTCAAAGGTTTCGCCTATAAATTTCTGCGGCAGACAGCCCGTAACCACTATTTTTTCAAGACAGCCGTTTTTATATTCTGCACAGTCAAGCACTGCCTCGATAGCTTCCTTGCGCGCCTCGTTCAAAAACGAGCACGTGTTGACAATCAGCACGTGGACTTCTTCGATATTGTTGCTGATTTCACAGCCGCGCTCCTTTATTATTGCCAAAAGCTTTTCGGAATCAACACGGTTTTTATCGCAACCCAACGAAATCAATCCGAATTTTTTCGCAGAAAAATCAATCGTCAATGTCTTCACCGTAAATTTGTACGAATTCGTCCTTTGAAAGCAACACCTTTCTGGGCTTGGAGCCCTCGGAAGGCGTAATATAATTCATTTTTTCCATCCAGTCGATAATCTTGCACGCCTTAATGTAGCCTACGGGAAATCTGCGCTGAATCATTGAAACCGACGCCTGATTTGAAGTTACGCAATACTTCAATGCCTTGATATGCGTATCGTCTATCTTGAACTCCTCGTCCTCGCCGCCTTCTCCGCCGCCGAGCGCGGGCGCAATCGTTTCCTCCTGCTCTACGGTATTGATAAAATCCGCAAGCCCTTGGTCGAAGTACGTTTCGTTATGCGATTTGATAAAGTCCGTAACCCTCTGCACCTCGTGCGTGTCTATAAAACAGCCCTGAATACGTGTAAGGTCGGGATTTTCCGCCGAACGGAAATACAAATCACCGCGACCGAGCAGCTTTTCCGCACCGCCTATATCGAAGATACAACGCGCGTCGTCAAAGGAGTTAACCTTAAAGCCTATTCTTGTAGGAAGATTGGACTTGATTAGTCCCGTAATGCAGTCAACGGAAGGTCTTTGCGTTGCAAGTATAAGGTGAATACCCGCCGCGCGCGCCTTTTGTACAAGCTTGATAATTCTGCTTTCTATATCCTTTTTGGCTTGCAGCATCAAATCGCCGAACTCGTCTAAAACAATCAAAATTTTAGGCAGCTTTTCCTCGCCCGCGGGCAAATGAGCATTATATTCTTCAAGGTTTTTGGTAGCCTGCCCCGCCTCTGTCATGTCCTTGAACAGCGTATATCTGCGCTCCATTTCTTTAATTGCCCAGTTCAGCGCCTTAATGGCCTTGTCGCACTCGTATAAAATTTCGTTAATCATAAGGTGCGGCAATTTGTCGTAGGAAATAAATTCAACCTGCTTGGGGTCGACAAGTATAAGTCTTAGCTCCTCGGGTCCGTATTTATACAAAAGACTGACCAAAAGCGCGCTTAAGCATATACTTTTACCGCTGCCCGTAGTGCCCGCAACAAGCAAATGCGGCATTTTGGTAATATCCGGACAAACTACCTCGCCCTCGATATTTTTACCGAGCCCGAAGGTAAGCGAGCCCTGCTTGCTGTTAAGGAAGCTTCTCGAAGCAAGCATACCCTTCAGCCCGACGGTTGTGCGCACGTTGTTGGGAACCTCTATCGACAGCGCGCCCTTTGAATAATTGAGGTAAGCGTTTACGTTGTCCTTTTTAAGCTCCATGGCAATTGCGTCGCGGTACTTGACGGACTGATTGATTTTTGTTTTATCTATAATTATTACGTCATAGCGCGTAATTGCGGGGCCGATTGTTACGTTCGATACCTCGCTGGCAATTTTAAAGCGGTCAAGCGTTTCCACTATAATGCGCTTGTTGTCCTCTATTTCGCCCGTATTTATGTTGTTGGTTTCGGGATAGTCGTCCAAGAGGTCAAGCGAGGGTCTGACGTACTTTTTCCATACGTGCTTAGGCTTTTCCTCTGCGGGAACGGGCTGAGCCGCGGGCGGAACCGTAGCGGCGGGCTTTTCCGTATTTTCCGTCCTTCTGACGGGGCTTACAGGGCTTATATTGCCGCTTTGCAAGGTATCTCTCGGACTGCTTTCAACCGTTCTGTCCCGTCTTACGACAGCCTCGTTTTGCGCAGTACCGCCGTCCATTTCGTCATCGTCAAACAATTCCGCATTGCTTGACTCTCTGCCAAGGGAAGAAGTCCCTCTGTCCCTGCGCGAGGGCAGGCTGAAAAGTCTGTCTACCTTGCTTTCGGCGTCCTCGTTATCCGCGCTTATATTTTCTGCGGGTAAATCGCTCCTTATCGCCTGATTGTAATTTTGCTCCGGCTCGGACGGCTGTTCGGACGGTGTAAAGCCTACCGTGCCCAAGCCGCGCGCAGAGGGGACATAAGGCGGCTCCTGATAAGGCTCCGGCTCCTCAAATGCCTCGGTATTCTCCGAATAATTACGGGAGGACTCCGGCTCGTAAATATCGGCGGAGTAATCCTGCTCCTCCTCTGTGCTGTTGTCACGGACGTATTCGCCGTATATCTGCGGCTGCTGTCCGGAACTCTGAACGGGATAAATTCCACCGTCGGAATAACCGCCAAGGTCGGTTGCGGGCTGTTCGCCGTAAACAAAGCTTGACGGCGTAGACTGAACCGTCTGATTTAAAACCTCGTCGGAATATGCTTCCGTATAGCTTGCCTCGGGCACGGCGGCGTTATTTTTTTGCGACTTAGCCCCGCCCGAAGAGAAGCTGCTTAAATAATCCGCCTCGCTTGCCGTTGTTGTAGAAGGACGGTTGAAATAGGAATTTTCGTTGAAAATCATATTCCTTCTGTAGCTTTCCGCGGCAAATTCGCCGTTTTCGAACAGAATTTTGCGCCCGAGATTTTTGGACGAAAATTTATCGTCCTCCTGCTCCACCGTAGCGGAAGCGGTCGTCTGTACGGACGGCTGATGGACATATATATTATTCTGTACGGGCTGAGCTGTGCTTAGCGGCTGTTCGGTCGGCACCGTACTTACCGCCGCCTCTTCCGAAAGCGCGGCATTGTCAGCAACAATATTTGCGCCCGCAGCCTTGCGCGACCTTTTGATAGTGAAAATATTTCTGCCGCCGAACGCAAGCACGGTTACATAAACGCATGCAACCGTAAGCAGGGATAAAATTATGTAAGCGGCGACAAACGAAAGCTTTGCAAGCGGATAAACGACTACTGCGGACACAACTCCGCCGAAGGTATAGCCTGCAATTCCGTTCTGCGCGTTTTTATAGCAGTCTGCAATATATTTGCCATAGCCTTCAAGCGTAAAATTGCGGGTAGTAACTGCGTGAAAAAGCAAAAACAGCATAAAAACCGTAAGCGCAACGGCAAAAGCCCGGCGCAGTGAGATTTTTATCTTCTTTTCAAAGGTCAGCCATTCGCCTAAATATGCAAGCAAAGCCAGCACAAGAAACGAGCCGTAGCCGAACGTGCCGTACATAAACGTGCATACAGCCGCCCCTATATCCGCAAAAACGTACTGTCTTGTAACAAGCATTAAAAATACTATTGCAGTAAATAAAAGCAAAGTCATTCCGAAGGTTTCCCTCGTGAATATGTACGACGCTTTTTTTGTTTTATCCTTTATTTTATCTTCCACCTTAACTCCTCGCGCATAATATTAAACGATAATATTGCCGTCCGCATCAATCAAAGCTTTTATAATATATTCAATCTGTTTTATTATAACATAGAAAAAGCCTCAAAATCAAGGGTTTTTGGGCAAATATGTAGGAATAGGCTATGAATAAACGAGGCTCAAACGCTCTTTTCTACTTTTAACTACAACTTCATATAAAAATATAAACGTCTTCCTTTTCGACTCAATCTTTGGGTTTCTGACTTCTTTTCCCATTGATTGGAGTATCGCGTATTGGAAGGCGTTTTACTTCTTCTACGATTCTTTTCGCAGATCCATTACCGTGAAGTGCTTCGTATGGCACATATAAATAATCGACAAAATTTTCGTATTCATCTGGAGTAATATAACCCCTTTTGATATACTTCTTTCCTAAATCCATTATTCGGTCATGTCCAAGTCCTTTTAGCATTTTTGCCTTTGCATCTTTTCTATCCAATCTGTTTTGAATTAAAGCCCACAAACCAGTTGACGCTAAAATAGAACTTAAAAAACCTAATATAAGTGGTAACCAAAATTCCATATTACTCCTTGTTAGTGATAACCATTTTCTTATTCACAATATCTATGCGTTTATTAAAAAGGTCTTCGTATAATGTAATTAAATTTTCACGCTGAACTTTTGTCAGCAATTTGTAGTAAGCCCCCATCCAACTCTTGAAAGTGTTTTCGACATTTTCGTACGTAGAAGTTCCTTCCAAGACCTTAATAGCCAATTTCTTAATTTTACGGCGGAAACATACCACTCTTTTGGGGTTTATCTTTTTATACAGCTTACCATCTTCGGTCATTTCGTACTTAACTTGCAGGAATTTATAAGAACTGCAAAGCTTTACAATTCTAGTCTTTTTTGTATTGATATGTATTCCAAGTTCTTTTGCAATTTCGCAAATCCCTCTATTTGTTTACTTACGCACGGAATTTCCGCGCTCCGCTATTTTGGCTATGGACTTCTCGTCTATGCGTGTAATCTTTGAATAATAAAAAATGCCCGTCAGAGCCGTTTATTTGGCTTCTGACGGGTTTTCCGTTTATTCGGTTATTTGTTCGACCGCTCCGCTAAAATGCGACACGGCCCGTATTCCGTTCGCCTCGGCGCGTCACAGTGCGCCTGCGCTGTCGGCGTAAAAAATGCGCCAGTCAAATCCGAGCAACAGTCCGATGCGCTTTGCCATGTCGGGCGAAGGTTTTTTCTTTCCGTTCACGATGTGCGTGATGTAGGAACGGTCAACCGCCAGAATGGTGGCGGCTTGGTTTTTGCTGAGCTTGCGCTCTTCCAGTCCTTTCTCGATTGCCTCTTCGATGAAGAATTGTTTTGCGTCCTCGCTCAGATACGGCGCGGGTTGCACCATCTGAACGACTGCACCTTTTTCCGCTTTTATTTCCGTTATAGGCGTAGACTTCGGGTGGTCTTGCGCCGGGTCGTCAAACCAGCAGTCCAACGCATCCCCAGCCATAAGGAACGCCTCTTCCAGCGTTTCGCCCTCGGTCACGCATCCGGGAAGGTCTGGGAATTCCACCCAGTAGCCGTGTCCCTCGTCTTTGTGAAAAATTGCGGGGTAGATTATTTTTTCCATAGCCTTTATCTCCTTTCGATTTTATTTTGTGCAGGTGGGGTTTATTTCAACCCCGCCTGCTTCAGTATCGCTTGTTCCAGTCCTTTGCCTAATTCCTTATTGTGCATCGGCACTGTCGTCTGCTTGCCTGTCTTGGGATTCCGCATTCGCAGGTGCGATGTCCCCGGCTGCCTTACTTCCTCAAAGCCATTTGCTTTTAAGAGTTTTACCATTTCTTTCGGTGTCATCGGCATTGCTTTCGTCCTCCTGTTTACGTTATTATTATACTACTATGTTGACCGAAAGTCAACACTTTTTTAGGCACTTTTTGAAAATTTTTTTTGCAAAAAAAAGACCGGGCAGCACGTCTATGCGCCACCCGGTTTTCGCTCGTCTGTCCGAGCCGTCAAGCGTCTTTCCGCTTTGCCGCCGAAAAAAATAAAGGAGAAAATTATGCCGCGCCGACTGCGCGGTGGTCGCGGTGCGAAGGCTCGAACTTCGCGCTTTCCTTATCCGCGATATGCGGGGTTCTCTGCCCCGCTTTTGTTTTTATTCAGTTGTCGTAGGCGTTGCGTTCTTCAAGCTGTAAATCGCCGATTCCACCTGCGTGGTTATCCACTTTTCGGTGTCGCCGTAATTCTCGGATATGTAGCTCTGCACCTTTTCCGAAAGCAAACCCTTGATTGCGTTCACAGCTTTTTCAAGCGCGACCTTTTGCGCGGATGCATCGAATTTACCCTCCGCTTTCAAACTCTCCACATAGGTCTGATAGGTCTGCTTTACCACGTCCGTGATAATCGACAGCGCGGTGTTTAGAAAGCCTTTCGCCTTCCCGTCTTTTACCTTGCTGTCAATGAGCGCGGTCAGCTTGGCGACCGCCCACGATGCCAGCGCGGTCAGTATTACGCCCACCACGCAGAAGAGAATTTCCGTCCAATTCATAACTCTTCGCCTCCTTGATTGGTTGTTTTTGTCTTCGCCCGTGCTTTTTTCTCTGCCGATGTTTCCGGAAGAGCCATAATGTCTTCGTACAGTTTGGTTATCACGCCGTTGCCGCCCAGTTCGTGGTATGCTTCATAACTGCGCCGAGCTGATTCCTTAGCGTAAATGGGGCAATAACCGCGGCGTGTGTATTTGTCGTGGTATTCAATCAGTTGATTGCGCAGAAGGCTTTGTACGCCATCCTGCAAGGCTTTTTCGCGCTTCTGCATTCCTTTGTACTTGGCGATAATAAAAGAGGCGAGGCCGCCTAAAAAGAACGACACCGCCCATGAAATGATGCAGGTTATTAATGTTGCCGTCATGACTCTAAATCCTCCGGCGTTATTTTTTCTCCGCTCAGTAATGCGTACCACTTATCGCACGGCGTTTCGCACGGGCCTTTTCCGCAAGCTGCGCAGATGTTCTCGATGGTTAATTCTTCGTTACTCATAAGTCTCCCCCGTTATCGTCTCGTACTCTTCAGCCGTTATCCAGCCTTTTACGACCGCGTTTTTTACCCACGTTTTCGCCCACAGTCCTTTCTCGAAATATTCGCGGACTTTCTCGAATTTTGCGCTTGCCATTACTCAGCCACCTCCTCTTTCCGCTCGCTCTGCTCGGCATCGAAATCAACGCCGGACATCATTGCGAGGTAGTCCACGCCTGCCTGCATCCGCTCCCATTTCTCATTTTGCTCTTTGATGTATTCTCCGAGCGTAATGGGCGCAAGTATGACGGTATCCGCATCGACGATTTCGGAATGTCCCGGCAGATTGTAAGCCGTCCCCTCAAAAGCCACGCCTGCCGCCTCGTCCTCGGTCGCCTCGATATACGTTCCTTCGGGACTGACTTTGATAAATAAAACGGAGTCGGTTACGCCCAGCTCCGTTCCGTCGCTCTTAATTATTTTGTACACGTTCCACCTCCTATGACCTGTAAAATGTATTCCAGCGTTTCGATATCGGCGTTGAAAAATGCGTGATTCCACAGCCAGTAGTCGGCGTGTTCGCGCATCTTGTATTGTTGCAATTTCGGGTCGCCCCATATCCTCTCCCACGCGGCTTGCCGTTTTTGTCGATTAGCTGCGCTTTCTTGTTTTGCCGGCGCACGGAGACTCGCTTGTATCGCCTGCGTAAGCCGTCCGCGTTCCAGTCCGCACCCGTCGTCGTCTCTGGCGAAATATTGATGCGCGTTCTCGCTTGTTGCAAGTACGAGCGCATTCCCGTCTTTCGTTATTATCTCGCCTTCAGATTCGCAAACCGTCCCGTATGGCAGATTTACGTTCCCGCAAAGGCCCATTCCTCGAAAGCGTTTGAAAAGTACATATCGCACTGGTCGTAGTCCTCCTTGATGATGTTATGGCGTTTATCTAACTTAAACCCGAAAAGCGAATAAACGAGCCGGCGCAATTTCAGCACTCGATTGTGGTCGTTGTAATTCTCGAAATATGCAATCGACCCCTGTATCGAAGTGCGCACGTCTTCGAAGGTTCTTTCTCCGCTATCGTACATCCTCTTCAGTGCTTTGAATTTATGACGGGCGCGGGGAACGCTTTTGCGGTTACCGTTTATAACGACTTTCCCTGTCTCCGTCAATCTGAATTTTGCTTTGCAGTATTTGAATGGTTTTGTAAGCGGGCAGATGTGCGTTTTGGCGAGATTCACCGTCAATCCGTATTCTGCCGCCTTTTCGACTATTTTGTTCAGTATTTCTTTCGGGTCTCGGTGCGGCGGTATCAGTATAGGATAATCGTCCATATAATGGCTCGCGCCTTTAATGTGGAGCTGGCATTTTATGAAGTTATCAACCGGGGACGGCAAGCCTACCATCTCCATTTGACTGACCTCTACGCCGAGCGGCAGTCCGTATTCGCCCGGAACGGTTCGGACTATCTTGTCCGCTATTTCCCGTATGTTCGGATGCCGTAACAGCTTTTTGTGACGGTCAAAAATAGCCGCGTGGGATGCCGAAGGGAAGAATTGCTTGTAATCCATAAGCAAGACCCAGCCTTCGCGCCCATAGCGTCTATAATGCTCGCGCAAATCGTCAGCGAGCATCCGCATCCCGAAATGAAAGCCTTTATCCGGCAGGCTCGCTCCGTTTTCGTATATCATGTCGGGAAGATACAGGGGCATCAGTGCACCGCGCGTCAATGTCTTATGCACTTGCCTATCCTGTATCTTCGGTGCGCTGATGGGTCGCACTTTACCCCGTTCATGAATTGGAAAGTGGACGTACTTTCCGGGCGTCCACTTATGTGCGAACAGCTCACGTCGCCTTTTAGCCGTTTCTGAGAAAAGGTGCAACTCGAAACGCTGAACGCTATTCTTCCAGCGTACTCCGTTACAGCACCGCTTGCCGTTTTTGAACATCGCATTAAACGTAAAAACGCGACTTAAACCGCCGACCGTTCTCGCACGTTCGGTTTTGCGCTGCTCTCGTTGCGCTTTTCTGCGTTGGTATCTTGCTTCGTGTCGTTCGTAACTTGTCATAATTATTCGCCTGCCGCACGGTTGTGGTGTAGGGTGCAGTCTAAACCGCTTTGACCTGACACATGAAACGGGGTGATGCACTCTCTCCCGCCATGCAAGGAGCGTCCGTGTCCGGTCGTCAGCAGAATGGGGATTTCTCTCCACTTGCAAAAATGCAGCTGTTTTGGATTTTCATCCGGGAAGTGTCCCTCCTTTCGCTTCGGTCTTTGATTCACTCAAGGCTACTACTTATGACCACGCCTCCCTTTCGGGAAGGTGCGAAATCCGGCGCGAGCGCGGCAGAATAGTTAGCATTGTTATTGTTGTTACTGCCCGACGACCACACAGCGCAGAAATTGTTGTTATTATTGTAATTCGGCGACCGCAGCCACCACCACGCAGCCTGCTCGCAGATTTACAGGAACACACCCAAAGGGAACGGCTCAGCCGCTCTTCTTATCTGATTTTAGCAGTCCCGTCAGCAAGGCGTTCTCTTTGTCGATGAGGTCGCCGAGCGTCTGGGACATCTTATCAAGGCGTTGCGACGCATCCGATGCCTTGACTGGCTTTCCGGAAGATGTTTCAAAACACCCAGCCGGGTTCAGCACCATAATTGAGTAACAATGCGCGAGATGCACGTCTAATGCCATGAGCGACGCTCTGGATTCCAAGATGTGCGCCTCGCGCAGTCTTCGTCGCTCGTCGCTTGATGGGTAGATGCTGTTCGCCTTTTCGGCGTGGTCTACCACCTCGGACGCGAGCCTTGCCACGTCAGTCGCTAAAAGCCGAGCGTACCGCGCGGACAACCGCGTTAAAAACGCGATTGTCCGCGTATAGATTTCGTTCGCGGTGTTTACGAATTCCGCTTTGCTTTCGGACCGTTTTGATTTCAGTACCGACATTGTGTGCCTTCCTTTTTTGCGCCCACTGGCGTGGGCGCGATTTTACCGATTGTAAGATTAGACTGCGAAAGCCGGCGCGAGCGCGGCAGAATAGTAAGCACAGTAATTGCCGTAACTGCCCGACGACCACACAGCGCAGAAAATGTAGTAAAAATCGTAATACGGCGACCGCAGCCACCACCACGCAGCCGTATTCACGTCTGAATGCTTATACTTAACTTTCGAGTTGCCGTTTGCGTAGTAAGTGTATTGCGCCTGACAATTGCCTTCGTAACTGTTCGCTATGCCTTGCGTACTGCCGAACACCTCTTTCATTGAAAGCAACGGCAGATAGTCCGTCGTCGCTGTTACGTTCGACTGAACGCTCCCGCTGCCACCGCCCACGTTGTCCGTGTATTTTGTTATCGGTTTTAGCACCGCTCTAAGGTCGGACGGTAGAGCCGCCATCAACGTACCAGCCATAGGGTTCGTTGCGCAGGTGTTCGTCGCATTACTGCCCGTTGCTCCGGATGCTTTAACCTCTCCGTAGTTGCTCGGTGCTACGTTCGTACTGCCGAGAACGTCATATCGCAAATCCGAAGCTGACCAGCCGCCGTAGTTGTAATAACCCCAGTGGTTGATGTTAAAATACTTCGTACCATCATTATAGTTCGAATTGTACTTGCTGTCAACCAAACCGACATCCTTGCCGCCCGATTGCGCCGTTTTGAACCCTTGAAAATGGATTCTATTCGAACCCTCATAAGTCGCATTGTGGTTGAACCCTATAACGTAAACCCAGAGTGATTGGTCGATATTCAGCGTTCCGACCGTCCCTTTTACTTCAATTTCCTTTGTCGCTCCAACCGACCAGACGGACGCGCCCGCGCCTGCATCCGATATGGCTTTAATCGTCGCCCACGAATTGTCGTTAAGCGTAGCCGACGCTACGGTTGCTGTAATCGCCACAGTTTTGCTTGTAGCCTTGTAATTCGTTTCTGCGTCCACATTGACTGTAATCGTCGCAGAACCGCTTTTAACGGCTTTTACGGTGACCGTTGTTCCCGAAACTGTCGCTTGCGCAACGGAAACGTCGCTACTGCTTACCGTTATCGCCCCGTCGCCGGAACGCAAAACTGTAAATGTGCGCGTCATACCAATCGCGCCAACCATATTCAGGCTTGTTACGCTCGTCGAAGCCGAACCGTTCGCTTTCGCAATCTCCCACGCTCTGCCTATTGCTCCGACGTATTGCCCTATCCCGGTTATGACAAGCGTATAAGTTCCCGCATTGGTCGCCGTGTTGCCGCTTACGACGTAATCCGTTCCGGCTGTCAGAGTCTTGCCGTTGACCACCACGCTGCTGACCGTCTTCGTTTTCGTAGAACCGTTATAAGTCAAAGAGCCGCCCAGCGTAACGGTCGCACCCGTAATCGAGATGATTCCGACCGCATCCAGCTTTGCTTTGTCCTCTTTACTCATCAGTCCGTCCGCATTCGCTGTGGCCGTGTTAGACGGTAGAGTTATTTCGGTTGTGCCACTCTCTGTAATATGCCCTTCGGTATCGTGCTTGGCATAAGGGATTATAATTTTATCGCCGAAGGCTTTTTCTCCGTTGCTACCCTTACTGCCTCCTGCGGTTACGCTGTTCGTGTGCTTTATCGTAGTACCGTCCTTTTTCAAGCCTGCGCCAGCCGTATCGAACTTTGTATTCATCCCGGCATCGAAGTCCGCGCGTGTTACCATGGCCTCGTGGTCTATCGTCGCCGTCAGTACGCCGGTATTCGACATTTGGAGCGTTGCGTAAAACGTGAAAACGTAGTCAGGCATATCTTCGTGTGTCGGAACGCTTACGCCTACCCCGTCTTGATAAAGCGCGATCAGTGCGCTCTCGCTCCCGTTAAGGCTTGCCCATACGCCTATTTGGTTAATAATGTACCCCGCCGTTACGCCTGCGCTGGTGCATTGCAATTGCAATCTTACACCGTTCGCCACCCTGTCCATTTTGACAATGCTCAGCGTCTGCTTTTGTGCGACGAGTCCGGTTTGCGCCATAAGGTATGCATCCGCGACCATTCCTTCGCCTGTGGCTGCGCTGTCGAAGTTCAGCGTTGCGCCTTCAAGCCAATTTGCGAGCAGTTCCTTGCCCGCGTTCGTTATAACTGCGCTATTCCACATTGTAGCGTCCTCCTCTTAAATATTCGCCGCTGTGCCTACCGCGACGACCGCCATTCCGGTTCGCGCCGTGGCGGCGTATGCCGTAACCTCACCGGAATGTGCAAACTCGATAACGTCCAGCACCGCGCTACTCCGTTTAGCGACCGCGACAAGCGCGCGGAAACGGTCGACTATATCCTGCGTCTGCAACGGGTAGCTCGTTGTAACACGGAAGTGGAACGGTTCGCCGTTGTATTTGTTCCACTCCGTAACGTACCCGCCGCCGAAAACGTCTTTGATAATTTGCTCGATTGCCCATTTCGTGCCGCGTTTCGAATAAACCTTGTCTGAGCTTTTTATGATGGCACGTTTGCTTTCAATCGGCAAATCTGCGCTATACCAGTCAACGTCTAATTCGTATGCCAGCTCATCAAGCTGCGCATCGTTCAAACGGTCTATCTGGTCCCATACTCGCGCCGTCTTTACTCTGACCGCCGGAATAAGCACGGTGGATTCCACCGCTTCGGCAAGAGCCTTTACGGCTGCGTCTTCGCGCATAAATTCCGGGAGCAGTCTCAAAAATTCCAACGTGGTTATTTTCATTCTTTTACTACCTCGTGCTTTACCGTCATTGTTCCGGAGAATTGCGCTATCGTCGTCTCGTCAAGTTCGGCAAATGTCGGACTTGTAATTGCGACGCGGTATGCGCCTACGGCGTTTTCCCCGTCTGGCTTCAAAATCAACGCGCGGAGTTTATCGGGGTTGATGTCACGCCCGATTGCCCCGCTCTGCCATTTGATGTATTGCGCGATTGCCCCGCCGTCGCTTTCGATGGTTTCGATGCAAGCACTTTCGTCTTCGGCCAGCGTGTAGTATGTGAGATTTATGTCGTACTTTCTTACGGTGGGCGGCTCAACCTTTACGGTGTCCGTCATCGGGCGAATGTCATCCGCGTTACAAACGTCATAGACCTTTTGCAGAATTTCCTCGTCGGGAATTTCGCCGCCTTCGCATATCGGTATGATTCTGACCGTCCCTGCGTTCGTCGTGTCGACACTCACTTTTATCTGCGTCGCATCGGCAAGTCTACCGCCCGCCATAAGCGTGATTGTCATCAAATCGTCCGTATAGTCGACCGTATAATCACTGCCCTTTACGGCCGCCGTAGTGCCGTCAGAAAGGTAGACCACCAGCGTATCAAGCAGAAGCAACGAACCGCCCTTGTAGGCTTTTCTGCCGTTCACATCAAGCGTCCGAATAAGCGTCTGCTGTTCGCTTGTTACGACGACGTCGGAAATGGTCGAGTCTGCGGTCATTGCCCAGTACCTGTAGCTTTTAATAGGCCCCGCCGTCGACAGCTTCGAAGGCGCGGCAAGTATGCGCGTTCGAAGGCTGTCATCCGATTCTTCGTCCGTGCCGCCTGCGGTTATCGTTATGTTTTCTACGTTGTCGATGTACGCGATGGGGTCTACCATCGTGTTTATCATTCCCGCCGATATCTCGTTATACTCCGTACCTTCGCCTACGCTTTCCGTTTCAACGTCGACGTGTGTTTCTCCTGCGAGAAGAATGGCGGCGGCTACAGTGGCAAAATACCGCTTGCTATCGCCCGTTACGCGCGTCCCTTGCGGTATGACGATATTTGACCCGAAAGCCGAATTGACGTTGAACCGGATTGTCGTTGTGGCTTTTGTCGCGGGGATGCGTTCCACGCCCACACGCTCGCCCAGCGCGTCGAGAACCTCGCCCCTTGCATACCTCAGCATTTTTTGCTTGGCTGCGTCGTTCATCGCATTGAACATTGCAACGAAAACCGCGACGAGACCCTCGGCAAAAAGGCGACGCTCGTCTCCGGGATAGAGCGACTCTCCCACCGAATTTTCAAGCGATGTAATTATTTGATTGTAAAGTTTATCCGCATCGGTCGTTATAAAATCCATCAATCCGTCCTCCCCGTGATGTTTACCGTCAAGGCTACTTGACCGTTCGCCGCGTCGGTGGTTTTCAGTTTTGCGCTCTCCACGCTCACTCTCGGCTCGTAAGTCTCCACCATCCACTTGGTATCCTCGATAAGGTCTTCGCGTTCGCTAAGGCTCGAACCCGTAAGCTCGGCGAGCCTTACGCCTTTTATTCTATCAAACGGGATTTCCCCGCGCGAAATTCGCACAAGGTTATTTGCGCAAATCGCGGGGGTCCCGTTTCCCGAACCTTTCATATCGACCTCCTTATAAGCGCGATTGTAACGCCGGATTTTTACTCTTCAGCAACGATTTCTTCGCTGTCGAACACGTAACGCCTACAGCTGAAGAACCCGCCGCGTTTGCGCTTTCCGCTGCTGCCGTTATACTCGCGCTTAGCGTCTCGTCGCTTTCCTCGAACGTAAATGTCAGCTTTGAATACCGAAATCTGCCGGCGTTATCTATCTGGGTATTCGCCACCTTGACTTTTGTCAGTATAAAGTTCGGGCCGTAAGTCTGCCCGCCTATTTTCAGAATTCCCGTTTGCCCTATCCAGCTTTTCCAGTTTTCCATTTCGGCGCGAACGTCGACGTCAAAATGCGCGTTCAGCGTGGATGAGAAGGACACCGTCTGCTTTTTCAGTCCGCGGATGTTGCTAAGCGGAGAACCCTCTACTGCATTGTTCTTTTCGGCTTCCAGCTCATAGCTCGTAGTGAACCCGCTAAAATCTTTTACGCTCTTCGCCGTAATCTCCCACACCTTTGTGCCGAGCGCAGTCGTGAATGTTGCCGTTCTCGCCATACTACCTCCTTAGCCTTCGGTCTCCCCGTCCGCTCTCATCAAAATTGCCCCCGAACGGTCCGAAAACTCAACGAAAATAACCCGCACCCCTTTATGCAAAGCTCCGGCGCGTAAGTCGTGCGGAATGGTCAGCGGCTTTGTTATCACGCCCGAATGCTCGGAAAGCACACGCGCAAGGGTGGGGTTGCCGTCTTTGTCGAGCGGTCGTTCTTCTATCGTGCTTATTTCTCCGCGTTGTACCATCAATAGCCCTCCAGCGGTTTGCGAAAAAATATTTTTGTTTCGCCTTTTACATAGTCCATCCGGGTGCGCGTAATGAATACCCGCCCGTTCCATTTGCTCGCTTTTGCATTCTCGATTTCGACCACACTGCCCGCGGCATAATCGCAGGTCAGCTGTCGTCTAAAATTACCCGTATAAGCGTTTTTGTTCGCGTCTCGAAGGATGCCGCGGGCAAACCGTAGAGCCTCTTCGTTGCTGACGCATTCTATTGGCTGCCGAGGGCGCAGCACCCTGCCCGTTCGCACGTTGTCTGCGTAAAACACGCCGGCATACTCTCCCGACGATATCTCCGCAGAGCTGTACGCCTCGCCAGAACGGTCCGAAAACTCGAACACGCCGTCTGCGCCTATTTTTATGCGTGTAGTTGCCCGTGCGCTTTCTCGCGCCTGCTCGTCGTATATAACCAGCCGACCGTTGTAAACAACCATCGCGCATCCCTCAAGCAGACACCGCGTCTGCAAAAAATCGAAATCCGATTGATTGTCTTGCCGTATGTAAGAGTAAACCCTGTCCGTTACCCCGTAAGATTGGAATTTGAGACCATGCTCGGCAGCGATGTCCTCGCCTATCTTCAAAAATCGAATGTTCTCCCACGCGCGATTCTTCACTATGTCGCCTGTTGGCGGCATAGCCGATGCGCAAAACGTAATTAAACCGTTTGCCGGAGCGACGCGCGTAATGCGCATCACTCCGGTATCGGCCGCTTTGTTTTGGTATCTTATGGTGTCTCCGCTTTTAGGCTGCCAAGCATTCCACCTGTTGCCGCTATCGACAAAACGAATTAAAAGCCTATCGGCTCTTTTCTCGGCGAAAGTCTCATGTTCGCATCGGTTAATGAAAACCCTCGACGTTATGTCGACGCCGTTATAAATCAGTTTCATTCAGCAGTCCTCCACGGCGCGAGAGTTTCCGGCGTTGCCGTTTCGTCAAAGACTGGAATGCGGAGCGTTACCTCTTCGTCAAAAATAATCACGTCCGCATAGTCCGGATTCGCGGTTATAATTTCCGATGCCATCTTTTCGTTATTGTAAACCTGAAGAGCGAGTTCGTCGAACGTGTCGCCCAGTCTGGTCGTATAATCAATATACCGAGACACGGTCATATCGTCCACCCTCCCTTAATGCCAGCCATTCTTCGAGCCAGTCTAAGAATTCGCTACCGCATTCTTTCAGTTTCTCCACTATGTCTTCGGCATCCAGTTTTTCGGCATTCTGAACGTCAATCTGCGGCGACCACGTCAGACAGCTCAAATCGTAATAAATGACGGTCGTCTCGGTCAAACCGCCAAGCGAGAACCCTTCCATAGCGAGCAGTTCACTTGCTTTGCTTAGTGGCGTTTCTTCGCTCGAAACGGAAACGTCAAGCGTTTGAATGGCGGCGGTTATTTCTGCCCGCGCTTCATCGCTCATCTCCACTGCATCGAGGACGCCGAGTATCTTTCCCGCTTGCGCCCAGTATTGGACGTTCTCTTCGTGGTATGCCGGGTCGAAAGATATAACAGCTTCGGGGCCTTCCTCGCCCGCTATGCTTATTCCGTCCGTAAAGCCACCGGTTGCAAGTCGCGGCAATGAAACCTTCGGAATTTCGGGAATGGCGGGGATGCCCGTCCACGTCCACACTTTGCTCAGTCCCCCGGTCACACCGTTTATAACGCTGATTATCGCATTGATGCCCGTTTCGACTATGCCTATCAAGCCGTTTATAACGCCTTTGAAAAAGCCGACGATTCCGTTCCAGATGCCGGAGAAAATGCCCGCTATGGCTTCCCACGCGCCCGACCAGTTGCCTTGGAACACATTTGTTATAAAGTCAATCAACCCCGACAGCACATCGGTTATCATTTGAATGAGCGGCGTTACCACGCTAAGAGCCGCACCCAGCACTCCGCTGAATAAATCGGAGACCGTCTGCAGAATAGGCTCAAGCGGTTTTAACGCTTTCGCTATGAGCGTCTGAATAAGCGAAATCAACGGCTTTAATATGGCGGTTACCAATTGCAGAAGCGGTTTCAAAATCGCCATACAAACGTCGAGTATGGGGTCTAAAAGCGAAAGCACTATGTCCAGCACCGGCGAAAGCGTTTCCAGCAAATTGATTAAAACCGGCAAAACCGCCTCAATTATGGAAGTTAATATCGGCATAACCAGCGAGAGTATCTGCTCCACAATCGGCAGAACCTTTGCGAGAATTTTGCTAACGATTGACATCACTGCACTCAAAAGCTCAGCGATAATCGGAAGTACCGCGCCCAGCAAATCGAACACGGGTTCAAGGACTAAGGCTATCGCATCCACCAGCTCTATAATGACCGGAAGAACGGCCGTAATTATTTTGACCAGCGGTGGAATTATTTTTGTCAAAAGCGATTTCGCTATTTGCACTAACGGCTTCAAAAGCTCGGATAAAAGCGGAGCTATCTCGGTCACCACGTCTTCGATTAGCGGCGTGAGCATCTCAACCATTTCGGAAATAACGGGCAATAGCGCATCCATAAGGTCCGCAACTATCGGCATCAAGTCGTTCAAAGTGTCGAACAATGTATTTGCCAACGGTTCAAGTGCAATCTGCGCCCGTTGTTTGAAAATCTGCAAACGCTCCGTGAAGTCGTATGTATCCTCGGCGCATTGCGTTATGGTTTCGCCGTTCTCCTGCAGTGTGGCGGTTAACGCTTCGATGTCAAGCGTCCCGTCTCGAATTGCCGAGGACATTGTGGATGCGGCTCTCGTGCCGAAAATCTCGGCGGCTATCGCCGTTGCGTTCGTCTCGTCCTTTGCGTTGACGATTGCGTCTATGTACATCTGCAAACCGTCAGCCGCGCCTATCCCCTCGTTTGCCAGCGTTGTCACGCCTTTCTTCATGGCAGCCAGCACTTCGGTGGTATTAACGCCTTGCTTTTCCAATTGCCCTATAAGCGTCGTCGCTTCCTCGAACGAGTATCCCATATCGCGCAGTTGCGGACCGTAGGTCTGCACGTTCTCCATCAACTTAGAGAACCCCACGCCCGTTGACTGACTCGCTTTGAATACAAAATCCATAGCGTCGCCCATATCTTCCGCGTCGATGTTCCATTGCTGGAACGCGTGGCTGCTCGACTCAATAACCCCTTCGAGGTCGTCACCCAGCAAGTCCGCGACCTGTATCGCTTGTCGTGAAATGTTTTGTAAATCTTCCCCGGTCAAGCCGAGCATCGTGTTGTAATTCGCTATTGCCGTTGCCGCGTTATCCATCGTGGTCGGAACAGAGCCGTAAACTGCATCGAAGTCATCCATCAACGCATCGAGAGCTTCTCCCGTTGCGCCCGTGCCGATTCGGATTGTGTCACTTACGTTATCGAATTCCGTACCCAGATTAACGAGTTCTTTCGTAGCCTTTACCGCGGCTTTTGCGATGCCGACAACGGCAGCAACGCCCGCGGCAGAGGCTGCTACCGCCGCCACGTTGACGTTGCCTAACATTTTAACCGCTTTCGATACCGCGTTCCCTAAAGTGGGCGAGGTACTCCCGGCGATTTCTACTACCGTTTGAAGAACCTTGTTGTTGTTCGCCACGAGTTACCTCCTTCTGCGATTTCTCCCCCTTGCCATCTGCGCTGCCATATTGCGCTTTCGCTCGTTCTGCTCTTGCGTCAGCTGTTCGGCTGCGTCGGCATACTCCATCGCAAAATCAATAAGCCGCATCCGTTCCAGTTCAGTCGTGGGGGTGTGGAAGATGCGGGCGTAATCTCTTATTCGTTTCCGGACGTGTTTTCCTGTGAGTCGTCCGTCGACTCTTCGACCGCCGACGGCATAATAAAATTTCTGCCGATTCTCACTACTGCGGCAACGTCCGCGCCTTTCAAACGAGACAGGTCATTGTAGTCGATTTCGGGGTTTACCGCCACGATGGCGGCAAAGCCGAGCTGTAGGTGCATCGAGTAGTCCATCTCTAATGCGCCGGCCGTTACGCCTTGTCTGCCCGCCGCTCTGAATTTGCGGGCCTCGGCGGCGATGAACGCCTCCGACGTGATTTCGTTCGCATCGTAGGTCAGTTCCTTGACCTCTTTTCCGTTGATTTTTATGGGGTGCAAAAGTTTTAATGTTTCCATAATGGTCTCCTTAAAATTTACCCCCGGAGCATCCACGCATCCGGGGGTCGTCATTTTTTTTATTTTTTTTGATTACAGGTGCTTTGCGATTTCGGAGAAGTAGTCCTTTCCGTTGATACGACAAATCGAATTCAATTTGTCGACGCAGAGGAGTTCTTCGCCGTTCACATAAAGCTGATAACGATAAACCGCAAGCGCGATTTCGTGTTCGCTGCCGCTTCCGACCTCGCCTTCCACGGCGGGAACGCCTTTCGGCACACCGGTTATAAACGCCTTACACCCCACGGGTGCAGATGCGCCGTCGCCGGATATGTTGTTCTGGACGTAGCGGATTTCGTAGTTGTGCTTTTCGGGGGTCGATGCCTTAACCAGTCCGAGGTCGGTCCCGATTTTAGTAAATGTCGCCTCCATAGCCTCGACCAGTCCAATGAGCGGCGTTTCCATCGCGCCCATCGCCTGACTTTCGGCCGTTGCAAACGTGATTTCCGGAAGTTTGAACGCCACGTCTTTTGCGACAAGTTCGTTGTCGCAGTAAACGGTATCTGCGACGAGTCCGTTTTTCTGGTCAACCCATGCCATTATTCTTCACCTCCGTAAAGTATTTGAAATCCCGCGTCGGTATAACTTACCACCACGGTCGCCGCCTTAAGCGGAGGCGTTACCGTTGCCGAAACGTGCCACTCGAAATTGGCGATTAAAATGTCCGACGCCTCACTCGAACCCGCGTTCCCCGTTGCGAGCGTAATCGTGGGCGAACCGATAAGCGCACCCTTCGAAACAAGCATTTCCAGTTTTTCCTGCTCGCGGTTGAGGATAGTGTCGCGCAACGCCAGCGTCATCGGCTTGTCGATTGTCGAACCCCATTCTTTCTGAAAACTGTTCGTAATGTAGAAAAGCATCAGAATGTTCGAGTCGAAAATCTCCCTTGCGTTATACTCTCCGTCGTAATCGTAGGCCGCCGTATGGTCGCCCCATACGCGCCAGTTGCTCTCCCAGTAGATTGCGGTCGTAAGACCCGCCGCCGTCAGCTTGTTCGCATCCGGACGGTCGTAACCCACCAGCTTCGAGCTTGCGCTGATGTACAGTCCCGAAACGGGTATTGCCTTGTTTGCGCACGTCTCGTAGGGTACGCTGTCGTTACCCGTATCGCAGCGCACTTTCTCCACAAGCGCAAGGGTCGAAAGATGGTAGACGGCTTTATCCCCTTTAACCTTGGGCCAGAACACCTTCGAAAAACCCGAATTGTAACCGTTGTCTTTCTTCCACTTGATTGCCGCGTCGATTGTGGCGGCCTCGTCCGTGGGAATGTCCGCGAATACGAACGCGCTCCAGTGGTCGTTTATCCCCTGCGATGCCGCCACCAGCGCCTTGTAAACGGCGGGAATTTCCGACCAGCCGGGCGCAGCGATATAAGTGGGTATCGCGTCGTAATTCTGATAAACGAGACGCAGGCTGGCGATTCCGCTCGTCACGCCCTCGCTGTCCGTGCCGCCCACGATATCGTCTGCCGTGATTGTATCGAAGTCAATCTCCGAATAAGACGCAGTCGCGCTTTTTATCTCCGTCGTGCCGATGTCCGTAACCGTAAGCACTCCGGTATCGGCATTGTAACTTAACGTATAATCCGTACCGAGTACCTTTCCTTCGATTGCAAACGTAGCGATGATGACTCCGGTCGTTACGATACTTGCCTTACGGTTCGCAAACGTAAGCGGCATGGTTACGGCCTGCTCTGCTTTGTGCTTGTCGGGGTCAAGCACGTTGATAACGTAAATAGGCCCGATGTTGCCGTTCGCGTTATTGAAGTGCGCCTCGATTGCTTCGCACAGGGTATATTTACCCCACAGCGTAGCGTCGGCGAAGTGTCCGAGTTTGCTCTTGGCTTCGCTTAAGTTGTAGATTTTGATGGGCGTGTTAACTGCTCCCTTGTAGTCCGTCAGCAAGTTTACCGGGGCCGTTCCGAAATAGACCGGCACAACGGAAGCCTGCGACGCGCTCTGCACTATATCCGTACCGAGAGAACCGTAAACGCCGTATTTGTATTCCGCCATTTTTAACCTCCAAATTTTTTATAAATGCTCCGAGTACGCGGCACCCGTGCGGTTAAGCCCGCGCTCGATGGTTATGGTCGCCCATGCGTAAAAGTACGGATAGGTGTCCGCTATCTGCCCATCTTTCGTGTACTGGCCATATTTCACGCCGGCCTCTTTAACGAACCGAATTCCGTCTAAGTATTCGGCGTTTTCTATCTCCGCAAGTGTGCGGTCGAGAAAACTCCACACGTCTTTCCATCCGTCTGCCGAACGCTGAAACTCCCCGGTCTCGCTCTCCGTTGGATGCGCTCCCGGATTCCAAACGACAAAGCTCAGCTGAAGGCTCATCCTGTCATTTGATTTTGTTAAATCCTGCGCTCCCTCTAAAAGCTGAACCAGTATTGACGGAAACTGCATATCCGTCCCTGCGGCGAGCTTATCGTTTCCGGGGAGTAGCATCGGAAACGCTGTAGGGTTTACTTCTTCGTATGAATAAGTGTCCCCCTGCTCTTCGTCGTTCGGTCGTTTCAGCTTTATCTTTGGACATACGTTTTTATTCAGCCATTCGGCTATTTTCTCTATGCATTGCACAATGGTCATCGCCTACCTCCGTTATCCTGCGGTTTGTTGCGCCAGTTGAATTTCGGCAATACCGCAATCCTCGCGCCACGCCACAATGCTGAATTCCCGCCCGTCGACATTCAGGCTTTCGCCCGCAGGTCGCCGTTTCGGCAAATCCTCCGCTTTTGCAAATACGACAAGGTCGTATTCGGAAAGACCGATTGAGGAGGCTCCCGATTCTCCGTTTTTGGATTCATCGAGTACCGCCGTTATCGTCTTACCTTCTATGCGGTGGCGTTCGCCGAATTCGTCAAGATTTAGAAAAATTCCATCTCTGTCGGCCGCGACCATTTCCGTGAATTTACTCAAACGACGGCATCGGCCGCATCGAATTCGGGCAGTTCGTCTGCGGGCGTTTCCTCTTCGTCTCTGTCGTCGGGAGTCGCATCTCCGTCGTCTCCGAGGGTCTCGTCGTTGTTTTCCTCTTCGGTGTTCGTTTTGCCTTTACCCTTGCCTTTTTTACTTGCGGGTTTGTTCGGCTTTCCCTCTCCGTTATTCGACTTGTCTTCGGAGTTGGCTGCAACTTTAACCGCAACGCCGAGACTGATAAGCCTTTCCTCTTCTTCCTTAGGCAATTCGACGGGACCGTCGTTTGCGCTTACGGGTTTAATCGTTTTGCCGACGCGCATCCCGTAAGAGCCTTTGATAATCTGCACCATAAATACGCCCTCCCTTAATCCTTCGCGTTAATCGCGTTGATAACGTACCAGCTGTTTTTGTGGTTCGGAATTATCAGCGGGCGACTGGTCAGATAGACCTCACGGGTATTCGAAGGAACGTCGCTGTAATACTTGGGAATGCGACGCCCGGCGTAGGTGTGGAACACGCCATCCGACTGTTCGAGTTGCGAAACCGCGCCGTAGAGCGTTCTGCCGCATCCGGGCGCGGTGAGAATTGCTTTGCCCGAAGGGATGAAGTGGCAATCCTTATCTTCGTCGTCCGTATAGGATGCCGAATACTGCAGCACGTCGACAACGTGTCCTTTGGCGTTCAGACGCGCGATTTTGGTCACGCCGGCGGGCAACTGCTGAGGGTCGATGCCGCCCACGTTTACGTTGCGGTTGTCGAGCAGTTTGAGAATGGTCTCGTCGTGCAAAATCGCATCGCCCACGTCCGGACTTACGAGAAGGTCGCTTGCGGGCAGTCCTTTCGCCGCGAGCATTTCCGCAACAGCGAAAATATCGCCCAGAATGTCCGCGCCGGTTTTATCCCAGTCGGTTGTCGGCGTATATACAGCGGGGTTCGAGCTGCCCTTGTAGAATTGTATAGACATATCCTCGCCTTCGCTTGCGTCGTCCGCGATATGCTTCATGACGCATCCGTTCGTGAGCAGGGTTTCCGCTGCCATCGCCTCTTCGCGCCGGGTTATCGACTCGCCCATTTCGTCGAAGTCCTTAAGCAAAAGCGCGGTCTGACGCTCTGCGGGCGTGAGTTTGGAGAATAACGCTTCGCCGAACCCTTTTCTCGTGAGGTCGTCGATTGTCAGTGCGCGTTTAGGCGCGATGCGAGGAGGCGTGTAGCGGTCGACCGTATAGCCTTTGCGCAAAATGGTCACGCCGCCTTTTCTCGGTGCGACGAAGGGGGCGAGTTTCTTGTTTCCGTCCTTGTATTCCACGAGGACGTCGGTCGTAGAGAACACGTCGGTTGCCTCGTTCGTGGGGAAGTATCTATCCCTCAAAAACGAACTGACGGGAGAAAGGCTTTCCACCGCCATAAGCAACGTGTGAGTATCGTAAATATTGAATGCCATTTTTGTTTTACCTCCCTGTCCTTAAATTCTCACGGCATCCGACAGAAGAATGCCGCCCTTGCGAAGTTCCTCCTCGTCCGCAGCTTTGAGGGTGTACCCGTCTGCCACGATGAGGCTATTCCTGTTGAAGTGTCCCGTGCGATATGCGAACGCCGAAGTATCGGTCGTTCCCACGGTCACGTCGTCCGAAAGGATGCAGTTTGCCGTGAGCGTATCGTCCGATGCCGCCGCCGTACCGAGTACGGACATCTTTCCCGTTTTTGCCGAAAGCGCGAGAACCGTTCCGCGCTTAAGCGTTTTCTCTTCCGTCAATGCCGCGACCGTTACGGAGAACACGTCGGGCGCGGGTGTTGCGCTGTTTACCAGTTCGTCGAAATCTACTTTGCAGATTTCCTCGTTGAGCTTGCTCATGCTTTACCTCCCTTGGTTTTTTGATACGCCTTTACGGCATTTGCGACAACTGCCGCCGTTTCGTCGCCGTCATCGGCGTTGCCGCCGTTCGGCTTGCCTGCTACTTCGTCCGCGCCGGATGCGCTGGAGTCCGCTTCCATCTTTTGCAAAAACGCGCTGCCGAGCTTCGACTGCGCCTGCATTGCCGCCAGTGCCAACTGTGCCGCATCACAGGGAGTGTCGCCGTACTTCGCGTTTTGCACGAGACGCTTGTCGCCGATTTGCGCTTCGATGCTCTCGATTCCTTTGAGCCGCGCTCTTTCGGCCGCCGTCGCCTCGGTGCGAGCATTATCCGCTGCGGTCTTTTCGATAGACGCCACAATGTCGGGATACTGCTCTCTGAGTTCTTTTTCCGTCATGTTTGTAACCTCCGTTTTATTTTTATTTCCGGCCGTGACAGATGCGGCATCGGTTTCATTGAAAATGGGGATATTCCCCGGAATGTTGCGGAAAGCGTGAACATCGTGTCTTACGCCCGCCACCATCATCACGCGCTTATCTGCGCTCATTTGCATTTTCGGTTCGTTACCGCTACCCAGCAAGGTGTCGGCGAACCCTTTTTCTATGGCTTGACTGCCCGTCATCCACGTTTCGTTCGTCATCATATTACGGAGCGTCTCCACCTCGATTCCCGTCTTCGCTTTGTAAATCTCGGCGACTGCGCGTTCGTCCGCATCAAACGCTTTAACGGCTTTCTTCAAGTCGCCCAGCGTCATATAATCGAAGAACAGCCCCGCCACGCCGTGTATCATTACAAGGCTGCCGGGATAGACTTGCACGTCGTCTCCGGCGCAAGCAATGACCGACGCTGCACTCGCTGCGATTCCCTCCACGATGACCGTCTTATGTCCGGTCAAACCTTTCAGCGCGTTATGAATGGCGATGCCCGTATAAAGGTCGCCGCCGCAACTGTTCAGCTTAATGGTGATTTTGCTTTTGCCCTTAATCGTGGCGAGGTCTTCGGCGAACCCTTCGGGCGTTATGTACTGCCCTTCGAGCTTTTCGCCTGTCCAGAAATCGCGCGGCTGGCTTTCGCACACATCGCCGTACATCGTAATCTCCGCGCTATCCTCACCGTCGTTTGTTATGACGTTCCAGAACCGCTGAACGGTCGTCCCCGGTTTGGTGTCGTTATTCGTTTTAGGGATTTTCATACTTTACCCTCCTCCTTTCTGAGACAATTGATTATTCGCGGTAGCAATTCTGCCACCAGCTTGTTTAGGTCGTCGTCGTCATCATCGTCGTTCGGCTTGCTTTGACCGCCTTTCAGCATCTCGTTTTCCGTTGCCAGCTGTTCGGCGTTCGCTTCAAAGCTCCCGCCGTTCAAACGTACAGTCGCTTGTTCTCTCGTACTGAACCCGTTATCGCAAGCGAGCTGTTCGGCTTGTATTTCTTTGACGGGGTCGAGCTGTCCCTGCGAAGGCCCTATCCACTCCGAACCCATCCACGCCGCTCTTATGCGCGGGTCGGCGAAAAAGCCGGGAGCTTCGATTCGCCCACGCGCCACGGCTTCATAAAGCCACACGTTATAAATCGGCTTGCAGAAATCGTCCACAAACCATTCACGGCGCATCTTAAACGCTTTCCACGCCTCCAAAAGTGCGGCGCGTGACGCGCTGTATGATGCGTTAAATGCCTTCAGCAGTAAGTCTGCGGGTATTTCCAAAGCCGCGCCGACTTGCTTGCACACGGCGTTAACGAACCCCTCAAACCCGCCGTTCGGACGTTTCGGGTCTCCGAACGTCACGCTTTCGCCCGGTTTTAATACGTTGACCGTTCCCGGTCCCATTTCGTATTCGTTTTCGTCGTCGCTCACAGGCGGTGCGTTCTCGTCGCCCACCTCGTTATACGGCATCATGCTGGGGTCGGCTTCCGTCGTTATAAACGCCGTGAAGAAACTCTCCACGACTGCCGCAGTCAGTTCGCTGTCCGTATATCTACGCACCTGCAGAAGCGGCTCAATGACTTGCGCCAGATAGCTCACGCCCCTGTACTGCTCCGGTCTTTCCGCTTCCATAATGTGGAGGACATTCGGCAGTCCCGTCTCTTTCCCGTAGGCTTCGACCCTCTTCCATTCCGTAGGTTTGCGCGTTAGTTCATACGGGTATGTGCTTCGTATGTAATACGCGACGATTGCGCCATTCGAGTCGACCTCTACGCCGTCGTATATCGCGTTTCCGTTCTCCGCTTTTCCTTCCGTGATTCTCGCCACAAGGCTTGCCCCAGCAGAAAACTCTACCGGCGTTGATACTCGGTCGGCTTCAATCATTTGAAACCGTAAACCATACGGATTGTACGCCGTAGGCTTTACGCGCTTCAAAAGAACGACAACGTCTCCGGACAGCAGTCCCGAAATAAACGCCAAGCCTTGCGCCGTATAAAAGTTATTGATTCCCAACGCGTCGCAGTTGCGCTTTTCGGCCGCCCATAGCTCGAATTCCGCTTCCGTTTTCTTTTGCCAGATGCGGGCATCCTCGACCGACAAGCCGAGCAGTTCTCGGTCGATTCGGCTCTTAAGCCATAGACCGCTACCTATCACGTTTGTTCGGTTCGTTTTAATTGCCGATGTCGCTATGGGTGCGCTCATATAAAGCATTCGGGCGCGTTGCCTTAGCGTTAGATTGTGCGCGTCGATATCTGCCTGCGGCGACCCGCTTCTTGCCGTAAACCCTTTTAAGGCTTTTTTCGTCGAGCTGGCTCCGGCTTCTCCGTAGCCGCTGTTTTTCGGCAAAGGTGCAACGGGTTTGCTTATAGGCTTTCCGTGTTCTTTGTCCATCTTGCCTCCTTACCAATCGCGGGGGATGACCCCGACCGCCTTTCTTACGTTGCCGCCGCCGAGCAAGGCCTCCAGCTCGGCGATTTCCTTTTCCAAGTCTTTAATTGCCGAGCGTATTGATGCAAGGTCGACATTGTAGCGGGTTACATTACGGCTGCCTATCCCGTAGCTCTGCACCCCGCCTTTCAAAATTTCAAGTTCACGGTTGCGGTACGCTTCGAGCCGTTCTTTCTTATCTTTGATTTTCGCTTGGATGTCTGCCTTGTTCATATTGCCTCCTACCAGTCGTCGCCGTCTAAATACCTGCTACGGCGCGTTCTCGCTTGTTTTTGTTTAACCGCCGCCTTAGGCTGTTCGGTATTCCCTTTTAGCCTGCGCTCTATCGCGTCCATATCCGGGTCGATAATTCGCAAGGCGGCGTTTGCGTAATTCCTACAGTCCAGAGCTTCATTGCGTTGATGTCCGGGCAATTTTACCCATACCCAGCGGTCACCGCGTCCGGTGTGGCTCAACACCAGTTTTTCGGATAGCAGCCCAGTAAAGTACGCGCTATCGTAGCCGCGTTCTCCGCGCGGAAAGTGTGAATAATTCGCGCCCGGTTCTTGCACTTTCAAACTGTCCATTATTTTGCTTTTGCCGGCATCCACGCCTATGGTGTATAAGTAGCACGTTATTCGTTTGTTGTCTTTCAATGCTACTTTCGTCGGCAAGCCTACGAAAGGGATATCCGGGCCGCCCTTACCTTTGATTGCAAACACGCGCTTTGTAAAGCGAGCGCGACAGGCTGCGTAAACCTCTTGCGTATAATGCCCGCCCGAGTCCACGCACGTCATCGAAATTTTCAAGCCCTTTCCGGATTTGAATTTGTAGACGTGGTCTATCACGTCGTCCAATTTCGCCCACACCTCTTCGTTGTCGGGTTTGCCCATTATAAAGCCTTTCTTGATGCCCCAGCTTTCTTTGAAGTGTCCGTGTCCTACCACCTCGTATTCGAGCCGGTTGTCTTGCGTATCAACCCCGCAGGTCAAAACGAGAACGCCGTCCGGTAGCTCGGCATCATAGTCTTCACGCCGTGCCAGCATACTGTCTTCGTCCTCTAAATCGCCGCGGTCTTCCCACAGCTCGCCCAGCAGAGTGTTGTAAACAACCTTCAGCCGTTCCGGGTCTTTTCGCGCTTCAAGGAAACGCTGAATAATGGTCGCCCACGGCATCCAAGGACTGGCGAACGCCGTTAGCCAGAATGACCTAACCCCGCGCTTATAAGCGTCAGGGTTATCGGCTATCCATTTCGCCGGCTGTCGGCGCATCTCATCCTCGGTATGTAAACAGCCGCACGACTTGCAGAGCCAGTGCAGCGATTTAACGATATAATTCTTTTTGCGGTTTACGGTCTGCTCTTCGTAGTCAAATCGGATGTCGTCAAACCGTATTTCGTGCCACTCTCCGCAAGACGGGCATTGATGACACCAGCGTTCCTGCGTTCCTCTGTCAAACGATGTTTCGATATTACTTCTCCCCTTGATGGTGGGTGTGGATGTTTCAACCGATTTCCGATTGTAGAACGTCGCTTGTCGCGCTTTCGCCAATTCCCACGGGTCGCCTTCCGTCCCCGCACTGGCCGCCCAGCGGTCGCGTTCATCGCCGAAAATATAACGCGCAGGTGTTGATGCGAGTGCGCTGGCCGAGTTCGAACCCGTAATTGTCAGCATCCCGCCCGGAAACGCTTTTTGCAGTATGGTGTTTCCACTGTCGCGGGATTTGACATCCGACACTTTCGTGCGGAGCGGTTTGCTATCCCTTATCATGGGTGCGATTCTCAACCGCGAAAATTTCCGCGCGTCATCGAGCGTAGGCTGTATAAACATTGTGCTTGCCGGGTCTTGCCCTATCGTATAAGCGATGCAGTTCAAAAGAAATTCCGACTTGCCGACTTGCGAGGCCGCCACCATTACGATGCTGGAAACTTTCGGGTCGTTAAACGCATTCATCGGTTCTTCGAGGTATGGCGTTCTCGAAGTTCTCCACGGTCCGGCTTCGGCTGCGCTCTCCGGCGAAAGTCGCCGGTACTTCTCGGCCCATTCGGAGACCGTCAATTCTTCGGGCGGTGCAAAGTTTTTTACAGCCGAGGCTATCGCCGCGTTTAGCCTACTCGTCGCCTTCTTCGGTGCTTTCTTCAAAATCTTTCCCTTGACGGTCTCTGACGCGCTTCTTGTACGCTTCGGGGTTGTACTTATAATTCGATAGGTCAATCAGTATTGCGTCAACCTCGCGCTTTACCCGATTCGATATCTCGGTCGGTTCAGTAATGGCAGCGAGGTCGATTGCAAGTCTGCCCGGAAGCGCGAGCATCATACTGCGGACGTTGAAGACGAGGTCGTTCGTCATCGCTTCCACGTCTTCGCTACGGTGCAGCTTGCCTTGTATCTCATCCAGTTCAAGCTGTGCCATTTCCGCTTTCGCTTGTTTGAAATCGGCATCGGCGCGGAGCTTGCGGCTTTCATTGTCCGCATCCTCTTGCGTCCCGTTGCCCGTTCCTTTTTCGCTGACGCGCTTTTGTAAATATTCAATATACCGCCGAACCGAACCGAGCAGGTCGTATTTGCGTTGCCGACCTACCATCTCCGTTTGGAGTATTCCGTCCTGCGTTAATTGCTGGATTCTGCGAACCGTTAACCCGAAAAGCAAGGCTATTTGTTTCGTTTCGACCATGTTTTTCTTCGGTGTCGTTATGTCGCCGTTCGCCATAGCTTTCCTCCTTTTTTTTGCGTAACGAAACGCCTGAATTTTCCCATTAAAAACTACACGGATTTTGGGCTCGCCAGCACCGCAGAGAAAAAAGCCGCTCACAGTACCTACTTGGACTGTTATTTTCTTTCCGCGCTCTCGCGCCTTACTCGCCTTGGCGGCGTTGCCTTTCCTTTCGGTACTGTTTTGCGGCAAAGCAAACGCCACGGCTGGGTGCATCAGTTCCGTGGCGTAGGCTCTCATGTAGTTATTTCTTTTGTAGTCTGTCTATGTGGTGTTGCAATCGGGTAGTGAACAGTTCATCCATCTTTTCCTTGATGTCTGCCGCCACCTTGTCGTTCTCTATCATCTGCGGGATGCTGGTTGTATGTATGGCATACACGGGCATTCTGCTTTCGCCCATACGCTGAAACGGCAGAATGATTCCCTGCTTTTGCGGGGCGAGAAATACGGGGGTGTTATACTGCGCCTTGCCAGTGAGTTTCTTTTTCTGCCCCTTATAAATCGCCGCCTTGACCGCGTACCTTTTGCCCTTCGGCTTTGTGCGTGGGGTCATAGAGAAATGCAGCGGTGTCAGTCTGCGTCCTTTATAAACGAGTTGCAGGCTCTTAACGCTTGCCCCTGCCAGCTTCAATTCTCCCACGGTCTTTGCGCCTAATTTCGCCATCTTGCCCGCCGCCGAAACCTCGCTTGACTTGATGCCGTACACCGCCGTGACCGCCTTGGTTATTTGCGCCGGCGCACGGGACTTGCAGTCGCTGATGGTTCTATCAATCGCTTTCTGCATATCGGCATTCTGCCCTTGTATGGATTCTGCCAGCTTTTTGAAGTTCGGAAGGTCTAACTGTAAATTAACCATAATCGCCTCCCTGTACGCAAAAAACCGCACAGGTTTCCGCACGGTTTTTGACAGCATACAGTATAGCACCCTTGACAGCTGTCGTCAACTGCCATTTACTGCCGTTTACTGCCGTTCACTGCCGATTACTGACTTTTTTTCAGTTTTCGGGGCGAAAAATTTTCGCAAGTGCCAGCAACGCCCGCCCGTGCATTTTGAAAACCCTGTTATAGTATCCGTCCCGCTCTGCTTCAAAGTCCTTGTTTTGACCGTAAATTCGGCGACAAATCTCAGACCATTCTTCGGCGTAGTCGTACCGCATTTTTATGACGAGTGCTTCGGTTGGACTTAAAACGGACATAAGCGGCTCCAGCTTTCGCCAGTCCGCTTCCAGTTCCGTTTCTCGCTTTTTCAATTTATCTTCAAGTGCTATTTTCCGTAGGACTTGGCGTTCGGTCGGGCCGCCGTTGTCCCCGCCTTTCCCTTTCGGCATTCCGTCAAAACTAATCGCTTTGACATCGCCATACCGCTCTATGGCATATTCCAGTTCCTTTCGGATGGTTTCGCACTCTATCGCTTTGTTGCGGTGCTGATTCAATCGCTTTTTTACCTCGCTCGTATTCGCCATAAATGTCGCCTCCTGCTATTGCCTATTCTGCAAAGATTTTATTGATTTCCTTTTGACTCAGTTTCCTTCCGTTCCTTATGCAGACGACGTTGTTATTTCCGGTTACCATTACAAATCGTTTGACTGTCGCATCCACGTATTTCGGGTCAAGCTCCATCGCGTAGCACACGCGGTCGGATTGCTCGCAAGCTATAAGCGTCGAACCGCTCCCGTTGAATGGGTCATACACCGTTTCCCCGCGCTTAGTGCTATTCCGTATCAACCTCAAAAGCAAGGCGACCGGTTTCATAGTGGGATGCAGTGCGTTCCTTGTCGGTTTGTTTTCGTGAATGACTGTCGTCGGCTCATCCTCTTTCCGCATTGCCGTCAAAATGTCCAGAAGTTCCTGTTTCTTCATCTTGGTGTAATCCACCGCTTCGTCTTCGTAAACCGTTGACTGCGTCCTGTCTTTCGTGAAATAATGCGCTCCCTCTTTCCAACCATATAGGCACGGTTCGTGTTTCCACTGATAATCTTGCCGCCCCATTACGAAGGCGTTTTTAACCCATATAATGCATTGTCGCACGTGGAGTCCGACCGCCTCGCAAGTCTTTCTGAATACCAGTCCGTTGCTGTCCGGGTGGAATATGTAAAATGCGCCGCCGGGTTTGAGTCTTTCCTTTGCGTTCTCGAAGGATTCAGTCAGTAATCTCTCAAACGCACAGTCGCTCAGATTGTCGTTCGCTATACGCATTTTCTCTTCGGTGCCGCCCTCGTAATCCACATTGTACGGCGGGTCTGTCAATAACAATTGGGTGTACCCCCCCCCTTGCCACATCGCGTCCACATCGCCTTTTTGGGTGCTGTCGCCGCAATAAACGCGGTGCTTGCCGCCCAGTATCCAAAGGTCGCCACGGCGGCTTGTAGGCTCTTCTGGAAGGGGTATTTCCTCATCCGCATCAATCAACCCCTCGGTCGCCGCGCTCAGTGCATCCGCGATTTCGCCGTATTCGTCTCGCGTGAACCCCGTCAATTCGATAGGGAATTCTGCCGCATCAATCTTTTCAAACAGTCCTGCCAGTTTTTGCATATCGGGGTCTGCCAGCTCTGCGATGCGGTTGTCCGCTATAAGGTCGGCGAGTTCTTCCGCATCCGATGCGTAGTTTTGATAATCTACTGGCACTTCGCTTAATCCCTCCAGCTGCGCCGCGGCAAGTCTGCCGTGTCCTCTGACTATCAACCCCGACCGTGTGCTGACGGTTATGGGGTTTCTCCATCCGGCGTTTCTGATTATCATTCCCAGCCGTCTGAGTTGTTCATCCGGGTGCATATTCGGATTCTCCGGGTTCGGATGCACGTCCTCAACCGCCACTATTGCGTCGTGGGCGCAGTAGACGGGGATGCCGTCCGCGTAACCTTTTACGTTCATTTTGTTTGCCATAATTCGCTCCTATTTTTTATTTACCTTTCGGCTCTCTATTCTCGCCTTAACGGCGGCTATCAGTTCGTCTTGGTTCATCCGCTTTCCCCGGAGTGAACGCATAACGTCTATGTCGTGTGTACCTTCTATCAAGATGTGGCTCACTACCACCGTCTTGCTTTTTTGCCCCTGCCTATCAAGCCTTGCGTTCGCTTGCAGATACCATTCGAGGTTGCTCGGCACTCCGAACCATACGATGTTGCTCCCGCCCGCTTGCAGATTCAGTCCGTGTCCCATACTCGCCGGATGCGCGAAGAGAAGCCTAACCTTCCCGGCATTCCAGTCTTCCACGTCTTTTCGTCCGGATATCGTTCTCGGACCGTATTTCTCAAACCGTTTCATCAGCCGCTCGTAATCGTGCCGGAAGTTGTAAAACACCATCATCGGCTGTCCGGCATTGTCTTCCACCATCTCTTCCAGTGCGTCGAGTTTTATATCGTGAACCCATTGTACTCTCCGTTCGTATCCCGTAACTACGCCGTCTTCGTCCACCGTCGGCTCTTCGTAGTAGACGGCCCCGTTCGCCATTTGCAGAAGTTTATTCGTAACCGCCGCCTTATTGCCTGCGACTATCTCGCCCTCTTCCAGTTCGAGGATGCAGTCCGATTCCATCTTGTCGTATTGCTCTCGCGCTTCGGGGGTCAGCTTCAACTTAACGATGTTGTCGATTCGCTCCGGCATCTTCAAGTGGTCTTTTGCGGAAAGCGATATCATGATGTCGGACAGCTTGGCGTAGATTTGTTCGCTCGCTCCCTCTCTCGGTATCCACTCGTAGATAATGTTGCCATTGCGCCGTCCCGGCATAAAGTATCGGCTTCGGTATGCGGTCATCGTTTTCCCCAGTCGCTCGCCGCTGTCCAGAAGATAGACCTGCGACCACAAATCCTCAAACCCTTGCGGACTCGGCGTTCCCGTCAGAAGAATGACGCGGTCGGTGATAGGCGTTGCTTTCCTTAACGCTTTGAACCGCTGGCTGGAATTGCTTTTGAAACTCGACGACTCATCCACTACCACCATATCGAACGGCCACGGTTTTTTCCGTTTGATGTAATACTCGATAAGCCATTTCACGTTTTCTCGGTTTATGACGTAGACGTCGGCCGTCGCGGTCAATCCGGCGATTCGCTGTTTTTCCGTTCCGAGAATTTTGGACAGCCGCAGTTTCCGTAAATGGTCCCATTTATCTCGTTCGTCTTCCCACGTCACGTCTGCCACATAAAGTGGCGCGATGACCAGTGCTTTGCTTATCTCGAAGTTGTCGTACATCAGTTTCTCAATTGCCGTTAAGGTGCAAACGGTTTTTCCTAATCCCATTTGAAGCACCGCGAAAACCTTTTTGTTTTCAACCATTCGGTCAATCGTGAATTGCTGGTAGTCGTGCGGAATGAATTTCATTTGTCGCCTCCCTGCGCTTTGACCTCTTTGATGAATTCCGTCACGGCGGCCGAGGTGTTTATGACTCGCACGTCGAACCCCATCAGCCGCAGTGCTTTGTGGCGGTATTTCTGCAAAGGCGAAAGCCGCCCGCCCTTAGGTCTTTTGGTCTCGACAAAAATCACGCGACCGCCCGGAAGACACACCAGCCTGTCGGGCATACCTGCGTCAACCGCCGCGGATAGCTTATACGCCGCACCGCCTATTTTCTTGATTTCGTCGCGTAGGTGTTGTTCTATCGGTTTTTCCTGCATATTGCCTCCTGTTTGTAACATTGTAACTTTTGTAACGTAATTTTTCATAAAGCCTTCGCGTATAGGTGCATTAGGCGTTTGTGTTCTGCCTATTTGCCTATTTGCATTTGCTTTATTAAGAAAAAATGTTACAAATGTTACAAGGCTGTTTTTCCGCTCTCGCTATTTCGCTTTATCCCCTTTAGGGGATAATTCCGTTTTTGGCGTTTGTAACTTTCTGTGTAACATTCGCGTTTTTGAGAATGTTACGGGTGTAACTTTCTCCGTTGGCGCATTCTTCGCTTTCGTGGATTCTCACGGCAATGTTACGCGCTTTTGCAAATTCGATTTCTTTCTTCATTCCCTCAGAAACCCCATGCTTTGCGCCTACCCATATTTCGTCGCAAACTTCGAGAAAACGTAAACCCGCCAGCACCCCTTTCACTCGGTCATCAGCTTTGCTGTCGTCCAAGATTCCCGGTAGATAAAGGTGCGGCGCATACGGTGCATTTCCGCATTCTAAGGCTCTAAGAGCCAGCGATTGCGCATAGGCTATATTCCGTTTGAGTTCGTCAGCTCCGTGAGCGCGGAACGGCGAACAGATGTAAATCCGTTTCATACCTCGTCTCCCCAGCAGTCCCATCCCGCACGTTCACGCCGCGCATAAAGTTCGAGCTTCTTTTCGGTGGGGTATAGCCGCTCCATAATCTCATAGGCGATTCTCGGCTTTTGGCTGTGCCGTTCGGCGCGTTCCGTGAACACGCTATGTATCTTACCCCGCTCCGCTTTTGCCACCGGGCGCAATTTGCCGCGATACATAAAAAGCAGGTATTCGTGTCCGTATCTTATCGTGAACGCCGCAGGGATTCCGTTTACTTTGTTCCAGACCATCCGGGCGTGGAGTTTGTATCCGAGCCTTTCGGCTATCGCCTGCGCTTCGAAGAGGTATTTGTCAATCGTCCACAGGAAGAGAACGCTATTCGCCTCTGTGCGCCCCACAGCGGTGCGCAGGTGGCTCTCTATCTCTTCCAGCGGTATTGTCCTGTAATCAAGCGGGAGTCCGCTACTGTGCGCTCTGACGGCTTTACGGCCGCCCTTGCTTTGTTTCCACGGCGGGTCGGCGCAAATCACGCCGTACCGCTCCGCTGTACTGAAAATATCAACCTTCATTTTCGCCGTCCTTATTCGTTCTCGAAAGCGTTTTTGATGTCGATGCGGATAATCTTCCCGCATTTGTAAACCGTGATATTGCCTTTTTCCAGCTTCTCGCAGAGACCGCTCTTTATCGTCTCCATGGCTTTCAAAATCCATTCCGCGTTCATTGCTTTTTCCACCTCCTTCCCTCGCAAGCGAAGAAGTCTTCGGTCGGCGCAGAAAATCCGGCGATTACCACTGCGGGCGTTATTTCGTCGCAGAAATAGTCGCCTTCGCCTATGTAGGTGCAGTTCGCACAATTGTGGCATCCCTTTGCATCAAGGTCGATTCCGCTTTTGCTGCGACCGTTGTTCTTATGTTTTTTGCCCATAATCAATCCTCCGTTTTCGGTTTTATAAATCCGCGCTGGACTCCATACGGTCCAAACCGCATCAGTTTGTCGCTCTTTATCCAGCCGAGCTTTTCCAGCATCGCGTTTATTTGGCGCGTGTCGCTTTTCAGCATTCGCGCTTCGGGTTGTTGTAAGCATTCCGTCCAGACCTCTATGGCGCAGACCTTTGTTCGTTCTACGCCGTTAGGCGACCCTTTGAACGTCTCCACACTGGAGTAATACTGCATCCGTTCAAATGTTGATTTCGATGCCCAGTCTGCGGGGAGCGGTATGCTTAGGTATCTTTCAATGATGCCTTGGCGCGAGTCTTCGCTGGTATGCTTTTCCTGCTCTCTCTGCGCGGCGGCGGCTTCTTCATCGGTCAATTCCATAATGTTCTCGCCGGCGCGGTAGAGTTCGAGTGCTTCGGCCCATACTTGATGCACCTCTTCGGCGGTCATCCCGTTCACGCCCCACACTGTCTTTGTCCTGCGTTCTGCGTTAGTATCAACCACCCAGAACCGCCTATTTCCAGTATCGTCTTCAAGGAACGACGACTCGTTTGTTGTGCCGATGAATATGCTGTGCCTGCGGTTGATGGTTACGTTCCGGGCATAAGCCTTGCGGTAGGTATCTTCGGTTTTGCTTATGTAATTTTTGATTGCGTCCCTGTCGCTCTTTTTCAAAGCGGCGAGTTCGCCCATCTCTACTATCCACGCGCCGTCGAGGGCTTCGTAGCTCTCTTTGCCGCGGATTTCGGTTATCGAGTTGCTGAACCACTCCCCGGCGAGCCTTTGCACGATTAGCGTCTTCCCTATGCCCTGCTTGCCTACGATGGTCAGCATATGGTCGAATTTGCATCCGGGGTCGTAAATTCGCGCTATCGCGGCTATTATCGTTTTCCTTGTTACGGCTCTGACGTATGCGCAATCTTCCGCGCCGAGATAGTCAATCAGCAATCGCTCCACTCTCGCGCGCCCGTCCCACGCCGTGCTTTCTATGAATTGCTTTACGGGGTGGAATGACCGTTCCTCGAAAACGAGGGCGAGTGCATCCAGCAATTTGCCTTTTGCCTCGATGCCGTAGACCGACTCCATATAATCGCGCAGTCCCGCGTCGTCGACGTCCGTCCACATCGCTCCGTCACGCGGCCACGGCAGTTCGCCTTTGACCGTGCATCGGTCGCGGAAGAGGTCGCGTCCGTGTATGGCTTGCAGATTCGGGTCGTTCTGAAGGATGAGCTTCAAATTGGCAATCGTAGGCTCATAACCGCCCGCTTTGTTCGTCTTGAGCTTTTTCATCCATTCGGCATCTTCGCTGTCTTTGAAACCGTCGCCGAATTCGGCTTTTGCCTTTTGTATCTTTTCTTCGCCTATGGTGAGCTTCACGTTTTCGTCCGCTCCGACCAGTTCCATCATTTTGCCCCAGCTCGGCAGCTTATTGACGGGTGTACCGTCTTTCGCATCGAGGTCTTCTTCCCCGAATAAGTGAATGCGCACAAGGTCAAAAGCGTTGCAAAGCTGACCGCTCGCAGGGTCTGTCGCGTGGTTGCTGTAAGCAAATTTGTCTTCATAAATCACAAGACCCGCCGCCGTGCTGCCGTTCGCATAGGTGTATCTGCCCGGTGTATTGCATTCGGTATAAACATCCGGAAGAAAGGTCGCTATTGCGTCCTCTATCGTATAAGTCCTGCAAAATGCGCCGATGAGTCCGGTCTTGGCGAGAGGGTCGCCTTGCTTTTCTGCGGCTTTCTTGCGCAGTCCTTTGCATCTGCTGGATTCGGGCCAGTTCGAAGTGTCGCGCCAGTCCGTGTATTTGGAAAGTATCGCGTCCGGGTCTAAAATGGGCGCGTCCACGTACTCGAAGAAGAATTCCGCGTCCTTCGATGTGCTGGGCCAGTACATAAGCCGTGTCGGCTCGTAGGTCGTATCGTCGAAATAGTCAATTCCCAGTTCGTTTGCAACGAACCGGGCGATGGCTTCGTACTCTTCGGGTGTAACGTCGCGGCTCATCGGGATGATGAACCTAAGGCGCGGATGCTCCGGCGTGTGTTTGTGCGTGGAGTATGCGGCGACCGCGTACGTCGTCATCAATTCCACGTCATCCCAGAAATCGGTCGGAGCGAAGTCGGCATCCAGCGTGATTAAACTGCGCGATTGAACGTATCCGTTTCTGCGCCGTCCGTTCTTCAAAACGCCGCCTACGAAACCGCCTATGTCTTTTATTTGCGATTGCCCGTCTTTGCCCATATTGCGGTATTCGGCGGCTGTTTCGTGCGTTCTGACGGTTTCCGAGATGCGTTCCAGCAGTTCCGTCCACGTAACGGTTTTATTTTTCCATTTTTTCTCGAAACGGTCGCGTCCTATCGCTATATGCAATTCCAGCCGTGCGCCGTTTTTTAACTTGATTTCTGCCATCGCTTGTCTCCGTCAATCTTTTTTATAGTAAGTCGTTAGGTATCCCTCGGCGTTCAGCGGCAGTCCTTTCAGCCAGTCAACGTCTTTCAGTCGCATAATGTCGCGTATGCGCTCCATATCGGCTTCCGCGCTGTCTTGGTCGACCTCTACGATTACTTCGTCGTGGACGTGAAATTGCGGTGTGTAGCCTGCCTTATCCAGTCTCAGCATTGCCGCTCCGAGGCAGTCTCGCGCCACGGCTTGCGTGATGTTTTCGGTTATCTTGCCGCCGTAGGTGTCCACGGTTTCCCATTTTTTCGTTTCGGGTGTTTGCCCCACGTATTTGATTGAGCTTCGCATTCCGATGCGCTCTATTCGCGCTTTTTGGTACGCAAGGGCGCGTCCGGACGGAAGCGTGATGTATAGCGTCCCGTCCAGCATCTGAAAAGTGATGCCGTGCTGGATTGTTATGCTTACGCCGGGGTGCGCTATGGCTTTTTTCGCCGAGTTCTCCGTTGTTCGCCATAATTCCGTTATTTTGCTGTTGCTACCTCGCCATACGTTGACGATGTGCTGCATTTCGTCCTCAGTCAGTCCCATCGCCTCGCCGCCCATTTTCTTCATCGCGCCGACTGCGCCTTGATAACCGAGGGCGAGTTCGGCGACCTTGCCTTTTTTCCTGAGCGGACTGTCTTTCGTGATTTCCTCTATCGGCACATTGAACATTTGGCTTGCCGATGCCTCGTATATTTTGCCGTGGGTTCGGAATACCTCCAGTCGCCACTCTTCGCCAGCCAGCCACGCTATGACGCGGGCCTCGATGGCTGAGTAATCGGCAACGGCGAACGTCTTTCCCTTTCGCGCTATGAAACTCGTCCGTATTAACTGGCTGAATAAATCCATAGGCGACTCGTACAGAATTTCCAAAAGGTCAAAATCTCCGTTTCGGACTATCTGATGCACGAGGTCAAGGTCTTTCAGCTTGTTCTGCGGTAGGTTCTGCAATTGCACGATGCGTCCTGCCCACCGTCCCGTTCGCTCTGCTCCGTAAAATTGAAGCATTCCGCGTATGCGCTTGTCGTGGCATAACGCCCGCGCCATCGCGTCGTACTTGGCTACGCTGGTCTTTCCGAGTTCCTGCCTTATCTGCATAAATTCCACCACGTCGGGTTCGTTTTCTTTGCATTCGCTTATCAATTGCTTTACGCCGTCCTTATCAAGCGAAGGCGGGTCAAGGTGTTTCGACCTTAGCCACTTGCGGATTTGCTGAAAACTTGACGGGTTATCTATTCCGCTTATTTGCCGTGCGCGGGTTTCGAGTCTATCCGAATATTGCTCCGAATAATGAAGGATATTTTCTACGAGTGTGGTGTCTATCAAAACGCCGCCCTCGTTTATTTTCTGGTCTAAGCACCACAGTGCGTGTTCTTCCGGTATGGTCTCCGGTGCGGATGCCATAACGTGGAATATGGCTCGTTCGGTTACTACGTCTTGTTTGTTGTACTCTTTATACAACGCCCATTTTTCCGGTTCATGGCGCGGGAGATTTCGTGTCCGTCTGCCATTCGTCTTCGTAGGGGCGCAGGGCCTCGAAAAGTACATAATAAGCCGTTTACCGATTGCCATTTTCTTTTCGTCCTCTTTTAGTCCGAGGGCGTTGCCCACATCTGCGAGGCTCCGAGGCAAGCCGAGCGTGGAAGCTCTGACCGCCGTGCATTCCCATTGCGCCGGGTCCATATAGATATCCAGCCATTTGGTGAGACACGTCCTCTCGAAGTTCGCATTGTGCGCGATTTTTATGACACGGGGATTTGCCAAGTCGGCGAGAACCTTTGAAGGGAGGCTCTCGCCGCAGGCAAAGTCCACAACGTCGACAGGGTCGTCGTTGTAGGCATACGCGAAGAGCAGAACCTCAAACGCGGGGTCATCCACGTAGCGGTACACCCCGCACGTCTTGAGGTCGGTTTCCGAGTATGTCTCGATGTCGATAAAAAGCAGATTACGCGAGCGGGTCATCTTCGTCGTCGAAGTCGTCGCCGAAGCCATCGCCGAAATCGTCCTCTGCACGGCTGCGCCCGCTGAGAGGTTCGCCGTCTTTGAGTTTCTGCACGTTGTTCAGTCCCGCTGCTACGCCGTTGCTACCGCTCGTATTGAACGGGTAGAAGTTGACCGCTACGCGGCCGTAGCAGCCGGAGTAGACCTCTTCCGCGTCGAGTATCGGCTGTACGTTTTTGTCGACGATGCCGGGTTTCGTTTTGCTGGAACAGTTGAAGAAGAAACTGTTTTCGAAGGCTTCATCGTCGGGGCGTTCCTCGTCGCCGTCGCGCAGGGGCAGTTTGAGTTTTGCGGGAATTTTCCCTTTCCACTTTGCGGTTTTACCCTGCTCTTTGGCGGTCTCCACGGCGGCGTTAATTGCCGCTATCGTCTTCTTGTCCGATTTCGGGATGATGATGCAGACGCTGTATTTCTCGTCGCTGCTGTCGTCCATCGCCGAGGGTTCGAAGATATGTACGTAAGAGAAACGTACCAGTCCCGTTACCACTTTGGTGTTTGCTTCGTTGTTTGCCATTTTTATAAGTCTCCTTATAGATATTTTCTCGCACAGTTGACTCGGTGCGGAACGAGTTCAAGATTGGACTGGCGGTTATTCCGCTTGTCTCGGTTCAGGTGGTCGATGGAGAGGTGTATATCTCTCAGTTTTCGTGTGTTCGGCGGGATTGTGTTCCCGTTGCAATCTCCGAAAAATTCAACCACCTTTATGTGTGTGAACGGTCGGACTCTTTCGCCGTGAACCGTGAAGTCCGGGCGAAGGTATCCCGATGAGTTCGGTTGCTGGGCGAGGATTCGATTGCTTTTCTTCGAATACCACCGCCCCATATTGCTGACGAAATACTCGTCATAGGCTTCTGCCCATTGTTCGTTCGGCAAGTGTCGCGCCTTTACGGGGGACTTCATTACACCCCCCCCCTTAGTTCGGGATATCGTCGGCGAAGTCGTCGGCGGCCGAGCTTTTGTAAGGTTCGCGCGAGTCGCTTTCGGGAACGAGAACGGGTGCGCCTTGCGGCTTCTCTACGAATTTGCCTACCAGTGCCGCGAAGTTCTTTTTCCCTACGAGGGCTTCGAGCTTCGTCAGGCTCTGCAGTTTCCGTTCGAAGAGCAATTCCTCGGCGTAGCCGGCCGCTGTCAAGGCTTTGACCGCGCCGTCCTCGTCCGTAATCTTGCGCCGCGTGATGCCCTCAACGACCTTGTATCCGCTGTACGTCTCGCCCGCCAGTGCCTGTTTGAGGGCGTAGTCCTGAACCTTTTTCGCCCAGTCGATTAGTTCATCGAGCAAGGGGAGCAGTTGCTCAATCTCGCCCTTGGAGAGCAGGTCGGGGTCTTTCAGCGTCTTTTCGTCGAGCTGCGTTGTTGTCTTGGTTTGTTTTGCCATTTAGTTTCCTCCTAAAATTTCGGATATTTTTCCGAGCAAGTATCCGGCCCTTGCTCTACACGCCGCCTTCGCTTTGCAGAATTTGCATTGTGCGCCGGTCGCGTATTCTCGCGTCGAGCTTGCGGCTTTGTCGGCTCTCGGCTTCAATACGTCGTCTGCCCATTCGAGTAAATCTTCCACCGGCATCGTCTCCGTGCTGATGTTGTTAATTCGCGGCTGGACGATGTGCATTGTGACCGTTTTGAGGTTGTCGTAGATGCACTCCATTTCCTGCAAAAAGCCGAGCGCGTATGCCCGCATCTGAGAATTGTTTTCGGCGTTGACCGGGACGCCCTTTCCGTATTTGAAGTCAACGATGTGAAGGTCGTCCCCGCCTACGGCGCAAAAGTCGACTGTTCCGAAAGCGTCCGGCACCCAGCGGTCGAACCGTACCCGTTGTTCGATGTACGCTCGCGCTTGATGCCCGTCCAGTTGCATCGTCTCAACGATGTTTTTGCAATACTCCACGTATCGCCCCGTGAATTGCCACATTTCGGGCGTGGTCGTTTCTTTGAGGGCATTTACCCGTTCGCGTTTCTCCGCGTCCGTGGGGTCAAATTCTGCCCTCAGACGCGCCTCTGCGACTGCGTGGGCGGTCGTGCCTTCTTCGGCGTAAACGCTCCCCTCGTCTTCGAAGAGGTCTTCAAGGATTACGCTCCCCGGACACGCCATCCAGCGACCGGAGCCGCTTGCGCTTAACTTTGCGTGAACGTCGGGCATCAGAGCAGTTCCTTTAATTTCGCGGCGAACTCATCCCACTTGTCTGCCGGAAGCGCGGAGATGTTCTTTGCCGAGTAAGCGTTCAGCAAGGCTTTTACTTTGTCGACGCTGCCCGTCTTCGCCTTAACGTCTGCGGCGAGTGCGCGTATCTCTTCCTGCGTAACTTTCGGCTTGTCCTTTTTGCTTGCGCTCACGCCGTCAGAAACGGGCTTTGTCGCCTTTTTAGGTGCGGGGGCGGGTGTTTCCTCGACTGCATCCGCATAGTCGTCCTGCGTGGCGTACACGTCCTGCATCTCTTCCATCGCTTCGCGCATTTCTTCTTCCGTCCACTCGTTGTCGTCGGTTGCGTCGGTTGCGCTGTTTACGGTCGTTACGATGGTAGTCGCGTTCTTTTTGCTTTCGCCAAGTGCGGCGATGAGCCTGTTCAGTACGCTGTGTGTCCGCTCGTCGAGCGAAATTGTTACTTTAATTTCCATAATTTTAACTCCTGTCGAATTTTGATTTTTAAGACCCTTTGTCGTTATTCCAGAGCCTTTGTCGAATGATGGTTTTCTTTGTAAAAATTTGCTTATCTCGTGCTTTCCGTGTATCCGCATTCCGGACATTGCCAGACGCCGGTCTCTTCGTCGTATTCCATATCTGCATCGCAGTTCGGACACGTCATCGCTTGTTCACCTCCTTTCGGTTTCGGTTCGAACAGCAGCGCGTATAATTCGTCGAGCCACCGTCCGACCTCTGCCGGTATTTCCTGTCCTTTCGTCATTGCCGTGAACCACCTCCTTTATTTGTTTTGTGGTCTATCAGTCCACTTTGTCGGCAAAAAAATTTACTCGTCTACCGTCAGCAAATCTAACGGCTTAACCCCATAGATTTCAGCGATTTGTGCGACGGTATCGACGCGCATAACCGTTCTACCCTTGAGGTAACTGCGCAACGTATTCGGGACGATACCCAGCTTTTTAGCGAGGGTATCCTGCGTGTCGCCGTGTTCGGCTATAAGTCCTTTTATCTTTGCTACATTTACCTGCATTCCTCTTTACCTCCTATTTAGATTCCGTTCTGCTTTGGTACTCAGCCACCGCCGTGAAAAGGTCTTTGTAGTAGCTGCCCCATGTCCAGCTCCCGTCCGGTTCAACGGGACTTGGCGCGATTATGTATTCGTTGCGTTCGACGGCGGCTATCAGCATATAACCGTTGCGTTCGTCGAGCCGAATGCATTTTCCGCATCCTTTGTTGTAGAACTCAGCCATTTTGCACCTCCTTGGCTTTTATTCCTTTTATCGCTTGCAACACCGCCGCCAGCATAGGAATAACGATTGTATTTCCCGCTTGCTTATAGAGCTGCGAACTTGCTTTGTCTCTGCCCTTGTAGTGCCTTTCTTCGAGTGCTTTCTTCGCCATCTCGAATTGCTCATCCGTAAATCCGAATAACCGCCAGCACTCTTTCGGGGTCAGTTTCCGCACCAGACACGGCTTGCCGTCGATGATTACAATGTAATCTTTGAAATCTTCCGGTAGCCCTGCCGCCTTGATTAAAACTCCAGCATCGTCTATCCCTGCGCGAATTGCTCTGCTCTTATCTTGCAACGGTCCACGGTCAAAGGCTTTTGAAACTCTTGTATAAAGCCCATCTGCGCCTTCAATTACGACGTTGTCTTTCTGAACGGATGTTATGGTGTTCGTGCATTGGTCGGCTCTGATTTCCAGCATCTGCACTGTGGGTGCGCCCGCTGTCCTGTCGCTTGGATTCTCCGGGTTTCTGCCCCGTAACGCTCCCACTACGAACACGTTTTCCTGAAAGGTATTCGCGGTTACCGTAGGCGCGATGTCGCCGTCTCTGATGCCACCGTCGTTCTTTCCGCGCGGTCTCTGCAATATCTTGACCTCGGTGTTCCCGCCCGCTCCCGTGGGTATTGTGGGGCATACGCCGTCCTCGTCGTAAACTCGGCGACTGATGTCGTGCATCTTATCCCATTTGTCTCCGACCAGCATTCCGACCGGCTTTAATTCTTTTTCACTCATTCTCGGATACCTCCTGCACGACGATGTCCCATCGGTGCTTTTCGTCTCGGCTTCCGCGTCCTCCGACACGGATAGCGCGACACACGTCGGCTCTTTGAATTCCCGCGCTGTTAAGGTTCGGCAAATCGTCCCCCCCCCCCCGCATTATGGAGCGGTTTCGATGGCAGAAGTTACTCTCCAACCGCGACTGTATTGCGTCTGCTTTGATGTAGTATTTTCGGTCTACCACCGGTTCGAGAAGGTCTTTCAGCTTCAATTCCAGCGGTATCGGTTTCGGAAACGCGAACCCTTCGGTATCGTTCAAAATCGAGACGGCTATCACTCTCTCGCGGTTCTGCGGCATCCCGTATTCGGTTGCGTTTAGAACCTGCCAGTACGTCGAGTATCCCAGCTCTTCGAGCTGTTTGAGCCATTCGACGAAATGCGGTTTGAATTTCTTTTGAACCAGTGCTTTCACGTTTTCCATCAAAAGATATTTAGGCGGCGACCCCCCCCCATTTTCGGTGTAGGCTCTGAGCAATCGGCGTACCTCCCACAGTAGGCTACTCCGCGTTCCGCTCCCCTCGGCGAACCCCTTTTGTTTGCCGGCGTTGCTTATGTCGGTGCAGGGGAAGCTGTAAGTCAGCAGGTCGCATTCCGGGAGCCGCTCCACTTTCGTGATGTCGCTCGGCTTGTAGTCCGTTCCGTGTATGGCGTTGTATGCGGTTACGCAGTACGGGTCAATCTCTACGATTCCGACCGACTCCCACTCTGCGCCTATGAGGTCGAGAGCGGCCGCCTGTGCGCCTATTCCTGCGAAAAGCTCCACCACTCTCAGCATTCGTGTATCACCTCTTTTACGGCGGTTTTCAGCCTTGTTACGGTCGCCCTGTCAACGAATTCCCACGGGTATCCCTTGTCGCATCCGAAGTGTCCGTATATCGCCGTGTGCTTGTAGCCTATGTCTTTCAGCTTAAGCTGCCGTATGATGCCTGCGGGCGTAAGGTCAAACGCCTTTCGTATCGCTTCGGCGATGTATCTATCCGGCGTTGTCGTCCAAGTCCCGAACGTATCCACGTTGACTGCAGTGGGTTGCGCTCTGCCTATTGCGTAGGCGATTGCCACCTCGCATTTGTCGGCAAGGTCGGCTTTCACTATCGCGTTGGCAATGTACCGCGCCATATACGCGCCGGAACGGTCGACCTTCGAAGGGTCTTTTCCGCTCATCGCGCCGCCGCCGTGATGCGCAATGCCACCGTAAGTATCAACCATCAGCTTGCGCCCGGTCAGTCCCGTGTCGGCTTCGAACCCGCCTTTGACGAACCGTCCGCTGGGGTTGATTATAATTTCGGTCTGGCTTGTATCGAAATCGCAGAGCGCGGGTTTGATTATCAGCTCGCGCATCCCGTCTCTCAGAGCATCGAGGTCTGCATCCGCATCGTGCTGAACCGAAACCAGCACCGACGCTATGTATCTGAATTTGTCGTCTTCGCCGTATGCGACCGTTACTTGCGCTTTCCCATCCGCGCCCAGCTTCAATTCGTTACGGCTCTCGCGCATCCGCATAAGGTTGTCGGTCAGTCGGTGCGCAAGGTCAGCGGCAAGCGGCAATTGCGACAGCGTATCGTTCGTTGCGTAGCCATACACTATACCTTGGTCTCCCGCGCCTTGTTCGTGAGTCTCGCTCCCATCGACCGCCTGTTTGATGTCGGGACTTTGCGCGAATATATCGTCTACGAAGCTGTCGGGCGGCTCGTAGCCGATTTGCTTGATGGCTTTTTCCGCTACGGCTTGGTAGTCTACTTTTGCGTTGGTCGTTATTTCGCCGGCAATCATCAGCACCTCGTGCGAGAGCATAACCTCGCAGGCCACTCTGCTTTCACGGTCTTGCGCCATGCATTCGTCAAGGATGCAGTCCGCGATGTAATCGGCTAATTTGTCCGGATGCCCGGCTGTTACGCTTTCTGCTGTTATAAATTTCATTGTGCGTCTCCCTCGGTCTGCTCGGCTTGGAGCAGCCGGTCAATCTCTGCGATGTCGTTCTTAAATTTCGACATCGTTTCTTCGTGGTTGCGTACCTCTTCGCGCATCGCGTTCTCGGTCTGCGCTTTATACGCTTTCAGTGCCTCGCGGATTATTGCGCTATGCGCTGAAGGCGCAGTAGGTTCTTTTGTTTCGTTCGGGGGTTGGGGGGGGGACTGGATGCGTTTGCCTCTCGGCAATTCTCGCCAGTTGATTCCACCCTCGACCAGTATTTTCTTGATGTCTTCCGGGGTGCAGAGGTTGAGTTGCGCCAGTATGCTGACCTGTTTCTTTTTGTCCTTGGCTTCCTTGTAGCTTCTAACTATTTCGTGTGCAGCCATCTCCATACTTTACCTCCGCCGCCTGCTTGCCGACTTTAATGTGTCGGGGTTTACCGCCGTTACTTTGATGTCGAATTTGGCTTCTACGGTGATGCCTTTCTCGGCGCAACGGCGCACCAGCTCCGTCTCTAACACATCGCCTATGCTCTCAACCACGCCCTTAGCGGCTACCATCAGCGCGGTCTCTTCGATTGCCTTGTATGCGTCTTTATCAATCGCCATCGTTCGCGTCCTCCCACAGCTTTAATTCGTTTTCGTCGTCAGTCGCCATAATCTGCGAAATTGAAACCTCGTAGGCCGTTCTGGATTCTTTGTTGCCGTTTGCCAGCGTTTTTTCGTATTCACGGCTCTGAATTCGTCCGAGTATCTGCACCCTGTCTCCGGTCGATAAACCGCTCACAAAGCGAGCGTTTCGCCCCCACGCTATGGCAGGTATGTAATCGGATTTGTTGTAGGCGCGATTTACCGCTATCAGCACGTCGGCAATCTCGCGGTTGAACGGCGTTGTCCTATAGGTCGGCTTTTTGCAAATATACCCGGCAAGTGCCACGATGTTCGTTTTGTCGCCCTTAGGCTCATCCAGCAATTCGAGGATGAACACGTAAAGCTGAAGGCGCGATTTGCCGTCTATGATTTTGTTGTAAGAACGGAATTGCCCCAGCGCGTGAACGGTCTTTCCCTCTGCCCAGTCTTTCGGCATAATGTGTTCGGAAATGACAACGGGGAGAGTGTCGTGCGTTCCGGAAAGGCGAGCGATTCTCACTTTGCATTCGTAGAATTTTTCGCCGTAGCTTTCGTGCGAGAACACGCTTTCGCTGGCAATCTCGCCGCTGATGTAGGTTTTGTTGTTCTGCTTATTTTCTGCCATTTGATTTTCCTCTCTGTTTTAGTTTTCGGTTTGTGGTATAGCTTTTTCCAGTGCCGCGACCGCGTCGAACGCTTTTGTCGCTAAATCCATAACCGCTTCAAACTTAAGCCCGTGAGCGTCTATAATGGAATTAAGCCGATTCAGGTGTCCCCTCACTTGCGCATCGCTACTGTGGTTATCCTCGAAGAAATGTTTTTCGACAAATATCACGTCGAGGATGTTTTGTGAAACTGCGAGTTCCGAGATAAGGTCATTTATGACGTCGCTCGCTGTTTCGGTGCGTGTATCTTCCATAACTACCTCCTTGGTTTTCGGTGACGCCCTTTCGGGCGTTTCGGTCGGTTACCATCCGGCTCTCGTCAGACCGAAGTTTCTATCATAATCTCGCCGCGATTGTGTCCTGTCATACCGCCGCGCTCGGCGTACTTTATTGCTTGACTTTTGGTATCATGCCGTGCGCTTTCGTAGGCGTTAAATTTGTTTACGGTGCAGTTCGTGTTCGGGGCGGGGCTGACTATCAACGTCCCGAAGGAACTATGCCAGCCGGTCGAGGTTTTTTCAATGCGCCACACATCCTTTACTGTCGCCATCTTTCCCTCCCTACTCTGCTACTTTGGGCAGAGATTTAAGGGTTTTCATCAAAGCCTTATAAATTGGCTTGTAGCATTCTTCCGGTCTTAAATCCCACCCTCTATCGTAGTTGATTATGGGTGTTGTTTTATAGCGTACTCCGAGCTTACTGACTCTGCCGTTGTTGATTCCGTAGATGCTTTTTTCGTCAAAAACTTTTGCGCAGAATTCGTAGGTTTCCTTTCCGTCGGTTACGATTCCTTGCACCCATCCATCAATCGCTCTTGTATCGGCGGTTACCGTCACGGCGATAGCCGTCTCTTCAGTTACCAGCGCATCCTCTTTCTTTCCTGCAAATCTCGGCAGAAACCGATTATCGAAAGTCTTGTTTGCCCTATCGATGTGATTCTGAATTTCGATGAAGTCGTGCGCGAAATTGAAAGCGTCAGCGTTCAGCCAATCGGCAAGTCTAAGGTTGAAATGTTTGTCGGCGAGGTCTACATCCATCTGAGCAGTTATTCTCGAACCGCGTCTGATGCCCATTTCCTCGGCTCTGGTGCAGATTCTTGCTATAAGGTTCAGTCTTTCGATTGCCTTATTGGATGCGGTTTGCTTAGCGTTCATTTGTTATCCTCCGGGTCTTGTAAATATTTTTTGAGGAACTCTTCCGGCTCCATCGTTTCGTAGTCATCTTCAGCGTCGCTATCGTAGCAATCGCTTTCCCGTTCGTATTCGTCGCGGCGGTCGTTTTCAGCTTCAAAGTCGTAATACGTGGGGTCGGTGTCTCCGCACCTGCCGTCACATCTTCCGTTCAATATGCAATCATCGCAAAGGCTCATTCGTCATCGCCCTCCTCTTCGTCGTCATAGGATTCGTCGGCATCAATGCTATTTGCCGTGATGCGACCGTAAGTGTAGCCGTTGTCGTTTTTGAGATACACTTTCGCGTCTTCGTCGAAGTCTTCGAGGTAGGATATCAACTCGCCCACCGTCATCGTCTTTCCGCATTGGTCGGGACTGTATCCGTCTCTGCGCCCGTCAATGAATACTTTTGCCATTGTGTTTCCTCCGTGTGGCCTGTCATCTTCAGAGCGGGTAGGCCGTCTTCCCGCTGACACCCTTGCGGGCGTTTCGACTTATAGCTCCATGCTGTAGATGGTGATGTATTCCTGCTCGTCGTCTTCGGGTTCGGCATTAACCAGCACCCTGTGACCGTTCAGCGTTGCGCTGAAATGAAAATTGCCTTCGTGCTTGCAGCTCCCCGCGTCGAGGTGCAATGCGTTCTCTATTGCGGTCGTGTGGTTCTTTACTTTCATCTCGTTTCTCCCTTAGCGGATGCGCTCCGCCTTGATTTTTCCGTCGCTCTCATAGACATTGACCTCGAAGGGGTTTTTGTCGCTTTCGGTGTAATCGCCGTTAATGGAGTATCCGATGTGAATTGTAATCTGCGACCATTTGTTTCCGCATCCGCTCCCTTCCATAAGTGCCACCGTCCGGATGTCGCCTTTGCCCTCTTTGTTGAAGACCGCCATTGCCTTGTTGATTGCCTGTGTGCCTGTCATTTGTGTTACCCCCCCCCCTTTTAGTCCAGTTCAATGCGAATGTAACCGCCTACGGTCATGTAGGATACGCATTCCAGCGGGTCGGCTTTTTTCGTTTCGATTGCTTCTTCAACTTGGCAGATGCTCAAATACTCCCGCACCTCTTCATCGCTAAGCCGCTTAGTAGTTCCGTCGTTTTTGTCAAAGTAGAATTTCATTTCGATTTACCTCCGTTGTGTTTGTGGACTGTCTGTCCACGTTGTATGGCTATTATAACCCCTTGTGGACTGAATGTCAACAGATTTTCTGCGTTTTTTCAAAATTTTTTTTCTTGTTTTAGTTAAAAAATTGACTGCAAGTCCACAAAAGGGTATAATAAAGGGCGAGGTGCATCGTTATGAATAGACTTAAGCAATTACGCACGGCTCGAAAAATGTCGCTTCGTAGCCTTTCAGAACAGACCGGGATTGAATTCTCGTCAATCGCTTACTATGAACGCGGGGAACGGAATTTCTCAGTCAAAAGTCAGCAGGTTCTTTCTGACTTTTTCGGCGTGTCAGTCGACTATTTGCTCGGCAAATCTCCCGAAGAGATGTTCAACGATTTTGTGGATTCTCTTCGCAACGACTTTATGGTTGAAACGTCTTATTCGGACGGGGATGTTACTCAATTGCTATCCCCTGCCGTTCCTGAACCCGTGAGAACGAAAATTGAAATTCTGCTTTTGCTCCGTGGTATCGACAGCAAGACCAGCCTTGACATGATTCTTGAATTCGCAAAGATGCGAACCGCTCACGACGACTTTTCTAAACCTGTGGGAGACGATGAATAATGGACTTGCTCGCCTATTGCCGGTATTCGTCCGAGAACCAGCGCGACGGTTACTCTATCGAAGCGCAAGTCCGCGCCATCAAAGAGTGGGCCGCCCGTGAAGGGCATACCATCCGAAAATTTTACATAGACGAGGCGAAATCCGGAACGACCGACGACCGCGAAGAATTCCAGAAAATGATTGCCGAGTCTGCCGGGAGCGGTTGCAAGGGCGTTGTCGTGCATAAACTCGACCGGTTTGCCCGCGACCGTTATGCATCGGCCGTTTATCGCCACAAGCTGAAAGAGAACGGTCTGCGCGTCATCTCCGTTCTCGAACCCCTCGATGATTCGCCGGAGTCCATTATGATGGAGGCGGTGCTTGAGGGTATGGCTGAATACTATTCCCGTAACCTTTCACGCGAAGTCCGCAAAGGTCAAAAAGAGGCCGCCCTGAAAGCTCAGCACGTTACCGGTCCCGTTCCTTACGGCTACCGTGTCGACGAACACCACCGCTATGTCATCGTTCCCGAAGAGGCCGCCGTAATCCGTGAAATCTTCCGCAGGCTGGACGGCGGCGAAAGCATCGCCGATGTTACCCGCTGGGCGGTTACTCACGGCATCAAAACGCATAAGGGGACGCTGTTTAATGAGCTGGCAATCACGCGCCTGACCCAGCAGCCTATTTTGGTCGGCCGGTTTTCTTACGGCGTGAATAGCAAGGACGGACAGCCGCCCATCATCATCGAGAACGCCGTCGAGCCTATTCTCGAACCGTCCGTCTTTTGGCGGCAATACGAAAAAACGACAGCGCGTAAAAAAGGCCCGCGCTCCCGTTTGAAAGAGGAGGAATATTTGCTTACCGGTTATCTCTACTGTGAGTATTGCGGCTCGCATCTTTACGGCTTCAAATCGAAGTCGACTTTCCCGCTGAAATCCGGGAAGATGCAAACCTACGAAAAGTATTCCTACCGCTGCGCAACGAAAGGCTCGCGCGGCAGTGCATCCCGTCGCCTTGACCCCGAATATGTCCCGGCGCATTGCGATTTGAAAAATATTGAAAAATTCGCGCTGGAGGAGTTTGTCTTCGGTGCTATCAACTATTGCCTTTTCTCCGGCGACACGTCCGACTGGATTGTGGCCGAGATGCTTGTTCGGTCGAAAAAGAAAAAACCCGCCGACCAGAAAAAAATCGACGGGTATAAATCTGAACTCGAAAAAATCAAAAAACAACGCGACCGTCTTCTCGACCTCTACCTATCGGACGGTCTCTCGAAAGAGGCTTACTCTGCAAAGGCTGACGAGCTGAACGCCCGCGCCGAATTCCTCGACCGTGAAATCAACCGCCTTTCTCCTGATGTCCCCATCGGTCTGACCGCCGAGGACGTGCGCAAGCGTTTAGCGTCGTTTGTCGAAAGCGCGAACGCCGACAGCCCGGAATATAAAAAGCGGCTACTCGCCACCTATGTGGAACGAATAACCGTTTCAAATGAGCGCATCTGCATTTACTTTAAATTCCCCATTCCCGGTCTTGGCGACAAACTCGAAAAAGACTTCGGGGACTATTTTGTGCGTAAGAAATCAAATACCCCATTGTAAATATCAATAAGTTCCTCTTTTGTTCTGCAAATCAAATACCAATCGTCCATATATCTACCGTAGTATTTTTGACTTCTAACGAATTTTACGTACGTATCGATTCTATGAGGATAAAATATGCCAATTATTTGAGATATCTGGTCCCCAATATTAACCGACTTTTCCATAAACTTTTCGCCAGTTAAAATATCTTTCGGTATGGTTTGACGGTACTTTAATTTATCGAACACGTTGTGAAGACAAGCATCGTATTCCTCGTCAGTCATATAAGAAACGTCTATTTTAAAGCCGTCAAATATAACGTCCAATAGCCAACTAATAAACTCATCGTCATCAACAAGTTCGAGCAACATCTTTTTCACTATTTTGTGAATTATGTTGTCGTAAAACTTTTTAAAATCCCCAAACAAAATATAAGAATCGGACCCATACTCTCGATATGCTTTTCGAATATGGATCTCAAATCTTTTTCTTGCGTGAGACATTCCTCTACCTTTAATCGACGCGCTGTTATCGTATATAATCTTTGGTCTAATTTTAGGTAATAGGATTTCATCGCATATTGCATGCCTAATTATTCTATCTTTAGTAGTTAGACTTGTAATAGGTCTTACCTTGCCTCGTTCATTCAACGGGAATTCATCGGTTGGATCATTCGTAAGGGTTCTGTTTCGTAAATCGTCTAATATTTGAAAAATATAAGTAAGATAATTCAGAATAACCCTTTGCGTTGATTCCTTCCATTTGCTCGTTTTTACAGAGGCAAGGTAAGCTTTGTACAAAATATTGGCGTCACAAAGAATCTCGTCATAACTCATAATATCATTCACCGTTTGTAGCAATACTTACCGTAGTAAATTGCGTCCGGCTTTAACTTTTCTCCCTATTGGGAACGGATAGCTTCTCCTTCCCTATTGGCTTAGGGAATCCGGAAGCACGTCATTGTCATTGTCAGCGTTGTTGTAATTCGCATTGCCATTGTTGTTCACATTAGCAAAGTAATTCGCGGAAACGCGCCCTTTGATAGAAACTACCCTTTTAAATGCGTTTTGATTTGATTATCTTTCTGACGCCACTTTTTTATTAATTCGATTTCTCGATTAATATCTTTTACATATGGCTCATAAGCATTAACATCTACTTCGAAAATATCAATTGTTCGCTGTAGAATAATCAAAAGCTGATTAGCATTTGCTATCGCGCTGTTTTGGTATTCCCTTCGTTGATTGTACTCATTTATAGCCGTTGGGTAAATTGACTTGGCCGCAACAAGGTTTGCCGTAAGCAAAGCAGCTGTTCTGTTTAATTGTGTTTTGCAATCTTGAAGTAAATATCGATACTTCGAATAGTTCTCTTCATCATCTTTTCCATAGGCATACCGAAGTTGAATAAAGCGTTTGAAATCTTTGACTCCAAAATCTCTATTTGCAAAATCGGTAAGCCTAGTTTGAAGATCTATAGCGAACACAATCGATTGGTATCGTGATTCTTTTCGATCTGCCGCGAGAACGCTCACTTATAATCCTCGCCGGTAATTAATTTGTATTCCGATTCAGAAATATAACCGCTACCGACGGCATTATATACACGCTCTTTATCCCACATACCAGAATTATACCAACGCTTTACGTTAAAAAAATTATTGCTATGTTTCATAGTGTTCTCCTTAAAGTTTTACTCCAGTCATCATGGCCAAATATGCAATATCCGCCTGAAGCTGCATTCTATCAAGAGTCTCAGGAGGAATATCACGAAGTATAAACCAATAGGCGCCTTCGTATTCCATAAGTTGAACAAGCTCCATATTAGTATGAATCTCTTCTTTTTCTCCGTCAGATATAGTTACAGAATATAAGTTATCCTGAAACGCTTCTTCCTTTATCTCTTTCTGTGAAACATAATTATTACCGTTAAGCTTAAGGTCATCGAGTATAGTACCATCAGCTAAAGTAATAGAATATACTTTTTCTAATTCATTCATTTAAGTTTTCTCCATAATTAAACTTCGGGGTACAAGACCCCTCACATTAACTGCCAATAAGGAAGTACGGAAGCACGCCACCGCCACCGCCATGGCCATTGCCAGCGTCGTAGTAATCCGCACCGCCACCGTCGCCCACACCAGCAAAGCAACCCGCGGAAACGACATCGCGAAGCCAAATCCAACTTCTCATATCGCTTAAGAACTTCATGTTTAATCTGAATATCGAAAGCTGAGTTTTGGCAGTGGTGTACAAATACGGAATGTTCGAGCCATCACAAGCGGGTGCAAATATAGGGCAACCATACACCATTATTTCATTCATCAATTCAACATCAGAATCGACCCAAGCTCCGCCAGAAGGTTTACCATTTGATACAGCATTTGTAAATATGTCTTTATGCGTAAGCACCATATCGCCGAAAGCTGCACGAATTGTACTCTTTGCGCTATCCAGACCGGATTTTCGCATTTTACTGTTTATGTAACCGCCAGTTGTCGTATAGTCATCGTTCATAACGTGCGAATATAATGGTGTACGAGGCAGAATTACAAGATGGTGCTTCGTAAGAGCAGTACTGCCAATATTGTAGAAATAGTCCATATCGGCAATAACCCAATCTTTACCACCAATTGTCCAGTAGTCGCCGATGTACAGGTCTTTAAAAGTTCCATTTTGAATTGCAGCCTTCTGCGCCGCAGTTACACTTGTACCGAGATACTTTCCTCTGTAGAGGTTTTTATGCATTGTGGGCGCAAGTACGGATTCAAGTAAAGATGCAGCCGCATCGGAGAAAGGTATTGCCTTGGTTCCATCAGAACCATCTTTAAGTAATACGTCTCCATCGTTAAACGAAATCGCCCTAGGGTATTCATTAATTCTCATTTTATTATCTCCTTATTTTTCATACACGGCTTTTTCCAATGCCACAACTCTCTCAAGGATAGATAATAAATCGTCGGGGTTAGCAAGTAAAACTACGGTTTCGATGTAATCTCCATTTGCGTCGGTAACATAATTACCATCGCTATCTTCCATTTTAGTCGTAATTTTGTAACCTGCAAGCTGATTTATTAAATTTGATATATCTGTATCCTTTGCTTGCTGTGCGTACATTTTAGCCATGTTGGCTGATTCCTCGGCATTATCTGCGGATGCTGCCGCATTTGATTCTGAAGTACTTGCCGCCGATGCTGAGCCAGCTGCACTTGATGCTGAATTTGCCGCATTGGTTTCTGAAGTGCTAGCAGCAAATGCCGAGTTATCCGCATTCGTAGCAGAACTTGCTGCACTTGTTTCAGATGCTTTTGAATTTGTTTCGGAAGTCTTTGCTTTGGTTTCTGATTCTGCAGCTTTTGATGCTGATGTAGCAGCCGCTGAGGCAGAATTAGCAGAATTGGTTTCAGAAGTTTTAGCTGCATTCTCGGATGCTTTCGCATTAGTTTCAGATGTCTTTGAAGCTGTCTCGGATGTTTTTGCATTGGTTTCTGAAGTTTTAGCTTTTTCAGCAGATGTTGCAGCCGCCGAAGCGGAATTGGACGCATCATTAGCTGAATTTGCCGCTGCAGTTTCAGATGCTTTTGAATTTGTTTCGGAAGTCTTAGCGTTGTTTTCAGAAGTTCTTGCATTGTTCTCTGAAATCTTAGCATTGTCTTCTGATAACTTTGCATTCCTTGCGTTTTCCTTAACAACCTCCACATAACCTTGTATTGTCTTGTATTCGTTAGTCGATTCAATATCTCCACTTTGTATAGGATTCTTATCGACCTCAACTTTTATTGTTCCCGATGCGGCAACCATAGTTCCGATTCTAATTTCTATAATCGGTTCAAGCACACCCGGGAACGTGGTTATCTGATGCGTAACTTCGAAATATAAAACGGTTCCATCACTATTACAACCCAATGCGGGATTGTAAACATATGTGCCGTCCTTTTTCTTTATGCGAATGTTTCCTTCTGCATTAGCCGGTATGCTATACGGCATATAATCAGAAAATAACGATACAGCAATTATAGGAAGGCTGTTGTCATACTGAACAACATGAATTTGCTCATTTACTGCTCTTCTTTTAAAATCGACAGAGACTTTGTGAACAAATTTATCCGAAGCCGGGGTGTATTGTACCATTGTTCCTCATCCTCTTAAATATCTTTATTGTTCTATGTAACACTCCAAAGAAAGCATTTCATTTATGCTAAAATTAATAGGCGCAAGCTCATCGAGTGCAAACTTAATATCGCCATTGTCTTCCACAGGCATTTCTTCAAGTTCTTTAATTTTAGCATTACACTCATCTACTTTTCCATTTTGAATTATTACACCGCCATTCTGCGATTGAAGAGCTTGTCCGTTTGGGTCTTTCTCTGCGTACTCGTCGATTATTTCAGACATCTTCGTACGATAAAAATTCACGTCTTCTTCCAAACCCTTCAAAAGCTTCATCAGCTTGTATGCGATAAACACGGGCAACTTATCGTTAACATGTTCCATTAAAACCCTGTTTGCCGCCACTTTATCTATAAGTTTCATTGTTTCTCCTTTATGTTACTAAACGTAAACGTGCGGTGCTTCCATCTGCATAAAGCAAAAACTTTTTGTCTCCAACCATAATATAACCATCCAAATAAAGATTTCTCCATTTGTATTTTTCGGAACCAATATCGTATGTGTTTCCGTTATACGGCGAAATATGGCGTAAAAAGTCAAGATAAACAGCATCGGAATCGTGAAAATGTAATTCTTTTGTTCCGCTATCAATAAATTGCGAATCGTCATAGCCAATAAAAGCACTTGGAAACGTCTGAGTTTTTCCGCTATTACCAACATCGATCGTCATAGATTTTATCTCTGACCAACCACCCCATGTAAAATGAATTTTAAAATAAAAAGTTTTACGTTGCTTTAACGTATAAGCATTACCGCTTGAATCCTTTATTTTAATTGTAATATCTCTTGAACCCCAGTTGTTTTCCAAATAAGCTGTTACTGTTTCTCCTTCTTGAGTATACTCAAACGACATTACCCGCTTATTGCTAACATATAGCGAAGTGTTTGCTAGTTGAATGGCTCCAGCATATAATGTTTTTGTATAGATTGAATTAACAAAATTTCCGTCTTTACAATTTAGAGTTAGAATTGAAATGCTACTGCCAGCATTACTAACACGAATTTCAAATGCCGCGTTATTTTGAGAATCTTTTGTTCGTATAACTTTTGATGTTTCGTTAGAAAGACTCTGCGTTTCCAATACCAACCCAGCAATCTCACCGGTATTAGCATATATCGTTCCTCTAATTAATGCATTTCTTGCTTCGAGTAATCCTGTCGAATTATTTACTCGAAAGGCATTTTCGGCATCTTCATTCGAACCAATATCATCTAACGAACCTAATCCATAAGCCTTACCAGAAAGAACAATACTGTCAGTTTCAAGTTGACTCACTTTTAGTTTGTTAATTATTGCCTCAGCCCGAATATAAACCTGCCCCTCTTTTGTTACTTCAAAAAGCGATTTTGTTTCTTTGTTGCCATCATCATTCGTAACTTCTACAGGTGTGCTTATAAACTGCGAACCTTCGATTATTGAACCCTTTAAAGTATGACCTGTTAACACTTCTTCGATATTAGCGTTTTTAATTTGCAGAACTCCATTTTGAATTTCGCAACCACCTATTACGCCTTTTCGTGCCGTTAGGGTTCCATCTTGCGTTACTTCAAACCAAATGTCGCCGTTCGGGTCGGGTGCGGTTTGTAAGCCGACACCTTGTATCATGTTACCGGCTATAAAGTCAGCAACTATTTTACCATCCATTGTTATGGCGACACCTTTATTCTTTTTATCGTTATCTGCGAACGAAGAATAATGGTTGTCTGTATAGCACAAACCCGACATATTCCAACGCCAAATTCTTTGAGCATCTTCTATCTCGGGCGCATCCATAATAAGTATTTCATCAGGATGCTTTCCGCCTTTCGAACTGTGAATTACAACGTAGCCGCCAGAGTTCCCGCTGATCGCCATTACCGTTTCATCAAGCAACTTATCAACATAGCTCTTACTTGTCGTGTTTGCAAGCGTTTTACTTTGCTCTGATAAAGAATTAGCGAGATTGTTTTTAATTGAACCAAGCTCTATCTTCTTATACTTGTCGGATAATACATCGTATACTGTTTTTACGCATTTGGCTGTTGCGCTTACACCCAATTCAGGAAACTCGACGTACACAGTATCACATAAGCGAATTTCTTCAAGTATTGCATAGTCCTTGTAGTCGCTAGTTTTTGAAAGCGGTTCGAATGATACTTCAATAGAAACTTTTGGAACGCCAACTTCGTTATCTTTAATGTACTTTTTCGTTGCGTTATAAAGCTCAAGCTCTGTGGGTTGTTCGGTAAATTTATCCGACATATCGAGAGTTAAAATCCGAACAAACGAGAACGAACCTTCTACTTCAACAATCTTTTCGGGAATATGAATAACTTTGTTATTTCCCTCATCATCTTTTTCGGAAGAATCTTCCGCATCCGATTCGTGAAGTGTAACAAGCTTATTATCTGTTTCCGAATACCAATAAGGATACACCGCAGTGTATACAGAATCGCAGTTTTCTTCTTGTTCGAGATCGGTAAGGTTTTTACCATAACGAATAGTTACGCCTTTATCCTCTCCTCTACTCATCCAAAGCTTAACAGAATATCCGTCGAATTCATATTCAGCGGCTCCGTATGTATCAATAATAGAACCTTCAGAACCAGCAAGCAATGAACGCATACTTCTAGGATTAGAAAGTTTAAATTTACCAGTGGCTATCTTATTTGTCCAAAAGGTAAAAGGACAATCTCTAACACATTGATTTTTAAATTCGTCGAATACATTCTGTACAGTCGTGTTCGGTTCCTCTAATGAGAAAGCTGAAACGGGGTACCCAGATAAATCGTAGCTAATATGCTCCGCATTGATTGTTACAATTCCATCAATAGGTTTCGAGATAGAATATATCCTAAACGGCTGCGGTTTGGAATACGGATTAGACTTTGTTACGATGATTTTTCTCAATCCGATATCATTGTAGTGCCTACCATTTATAGGGTAATCCATCTCAAGTTCGAATTCCCCGTTTCGTTCCTCTGTTATTTCACAAGTTTCAGCATCGGGAAGAACACCAATACCATTTGTTTCAAATTCGGTTTCATTTGAATCAAATAATTTAATTAAATTGTCCACCATTTCGGAATTACCTCCAAGCTCGTTATCTCTCCAGAAAAAGAAATATCGTTAATCCCCGGACGCAATTTCGGGAATGTGTTTAAACTGAATTTTACCTTAGAATTACAATTTGTTTCGTCCTTGTAAACTTCCATTAAATCACTATCTATTACCAAATACCCATTAACGGATAAAATAGTAATAGTATTGTTGCCTATCTGAATTTCACCAGATCCATTACCGTAAACTTTAATTATAGGCGATGATGGATGTGATGTCGGATTAACCAAACATCTAAGCGGCTCTAAAAAACCTTCGATTTTATTTCTCGACGAATCGAGTACCGACTGATTTTCCGAGTCTTCAATTCCGTATTTGCTTTTTACGAAATTAACTGCTCTATCACCACTTTTAAGAAACCTTTGGGGTTTGCAATTAAATTCTATTGCCGCGGAACCGGCTATCTGATAAGCATTAGTTATTTCAACAGCTTTTTGAT
>OFFL01000130.1_pt1 | contig 87537 bp, 65 predicted proteins | sample 1521391 | NCBI WGS metagenome assembly OFFL01 (sample SAMEA3504082, study PRJEB24116) | mouse gut metagenome | biome: mouse gut; feature: mouse-associated habitat; material: faeces | place: Denmark | collected 2011
GAATGAATAAAATATGTATATACAACGTCAAAGTTGAATAAAAATTCGAAATAAAATTTTAGGAGATATAAAAATGAACGCTAAAACAAAAAAGATTACTTTAATCACTGTGGTATTACTACTATGTATCGTCTTCACTTGCTGCCTTGCCGCATGTGGAAATACAAAAGATTATGGAGATTACGGCTATAACTTCTTGCAGACTTTCAACGATAAATTCAATGCAAGAAAAGCCGGCACTGCTCAAGAATTACAAGCAGCGGAATATATATTCGACGAACTTGAAAGTTTTGGCTACGATGCAAAAATGCAACCATTCAATTACACTAAAAACGTTACTGAAAAAGTTACAATCAGCACTTACGATAATAACGGTATATTAGTTACGGTAAAAACTACCGAAGTTATCGAAAATGAAGACGGAACAACTACTCAAAACGTTACCGAAGAACAAAAAGGTGTTTTGATTTCGAAACAAGAAATTAAAACTACAAAATCCGTAACAACTTATTCTCAAAATGTCATTGCCGTTAAAGAAGGTAAAGATACTTCGAAACAAATTATAGTCGGGGCTCACTATGATAGCGTACTTGCTGGTTTTGGTATTGACGACAACGCATCCGGTGTAGCCGCTTTGCTAGAAACTGCTAAATATTACAGTAAAAACAAAGCTGAATGCAATATAGTTTTTGTAGCTTTCGGTGCTGAAGAAACAGGTTGCAACGGTAGCGCCGCTTATGTTAAAAAAATGACAGAAGAAGAAAAAGCAAATACTAAACTTATGATTAACATTGACTCTATTGCAGGTGGCGATTACCTATATGCTTATACCGGTGCAGATGAAGAATCTCAAGCAACTTTAAAAGGCTTGTTAGAGTTTGGTAAAGATTTAGGCTTAAAAACTCAAGAAGGTAAAGGATCCGAATTTGCATACGGCGAAACAGGTAACTGGTCAGACCACGCTAACTTCAAAAAAGCAGGCATGAAATTTATTTACTTCGAAGGTACTAACTGGGATTGCGATATTGACGAAGGTACAACTCAATATGTAGATGAAGAAGGCAAAGGTTACGCAATCATGCACACTTCAAAAGATAAGTTGGATTGGATTGAAGAAAACTTCCCGGGAAGAGCTAAAAAGAATGTAGGAAATTGCGTACAATGTATAATTAATCTTACAAAATAATAAACTGATATAAAACAAAATACACCTGTTCGATGCGAACGGGTGTATTTAATTTTCTTTAATTTTTTTATTTTCAAAGCAACTATATATTTTCAATTTTACTTTAATCAAGCACCTGCTATCCTTGGCATCCACATTTTTCGAGAGCCTATCCTATCACTTATCAATTTTAGCAAAATGTTAATTTTATTGTCAATATAATTATTATCGTCCCAATAATTTTTACCGCATTTATCCAAAATAGTAGCGATTTTCGACGCAATATCTATATTTATTGTAAAATCATCAATTTGCGAAGTGCAAGTTAAAGTTTTATCTTTTTTCATTTCCGCACACAAGTATTTATACAACATTTGAGCCTTTAGCTGTTTATAATTACCATCATTCCAAAGGTTATTATGCTCGCCACTGTCTTTCTCTAAATCGTACAGCTCGCCATAATCTCTGTTCTCGTACACAGTGATTTTATAGTCTTGTTCCACATAGCTTACAAGGTGCATCAAATGAGGTTCATGTCTATTTTCGCAAATAACATAATCACGAACGCTACTCTTCTCCCCTTGCCAAACTGCCGATTGATTTTCGCCTGTCATACTTTTTGGAATTTCAAGCCCACACAAATCGCATAAAGTCGGTGCCAAATCCACAAGAGACTGCAAGCTATCCGAACGCTTTCCGCTTGGAATATGATTTTTGTATTTTACAATCATAGGCACTCTAAGCAAATCTTCGTAATGAAAAATACATTTGTGAATAAAGCCGTGTTGACCAAACAAATCGCCATGGTCGGTGGTAAATATAATTATTGTATTATCGTCAAGCCCCAATTCCTTTACTTTATCCAAAATCTTACCGATATATTTATCCATAAAGGTTACCATACCATAACTATATGCAAGCTTTTTTTGTTGTTTCTTTTTATTGTAAATATGTCTATGCAAACCATGCACACCAAATCCCGATTCCTTATATTCCGCAAGTTTAGGAGACTTTTTAAACACCTCTTTAAAATACGGAGGATTTTTTTCGTGTTCCTCAAAAGAAAAATCGTCAAGTTTCATATCTTTAGGGCTGTACATTTTATCATAAGGGCTAGGCACTAACTGCGGATAATGCGGGTCAGGGAAACTCGCCCAAACAAAAAACGGTTTTTTATCCTCCTTACAATCTTGCAAAATCGCATTTGTTCTTTCCGCTATCCAAGCATTATAGTGATATTTTTCGGGTATTTTCCAATTTCCCATTTCCTTATTAAACATTTTACCGCGAGGTCTAAAAAAATATTTACGCCAATTTTTACAGCCGTTATCTTCAAGCCAAGCTACATAATGCTGACCTACCCAATGCTCTGCTGTATGATTTCTTAGCAACTCTATATGTTTAAAACCATAAAAGTTCTTATCAAAATTCCTCCAAAAATCTATATCCCACATAAACTCAGGTGTTTCCAAAGACGGAAACTCTTTTGTGCCTTTAGTTGGTTGAAAATGCGCCTTTCCTATTAACGCCGTTTGATACCCCTTTTCGCTTAAATATTCCGCCAATGTAGGAGTGCTTTCGGGCAGCTTTGTGCCAAGCGACCAACAGCCGTGTTCGGACGGATACATTCCCGTTAAAATACTAGCTCTTGACGGCGAACAGGTAGGGTTTGGACAATATGCCCTGTCAAATGACATCCCCTCATCCGCCAATCCATCCAGATTGGGAGTTTTTAAAATTTCATTTACCTTGCCCAACATAGAAAAATGTTGTTGGTCGGATGTTACAAGTAATATATTCGGTTTTTCCATATTCCACCCCATATCAAACTTAATTGCATTATACCTTAAATATCATAAAAAAGCAATATGTATAGCCGAATATTTTCTGAAACACCATTTAAAAGCAAATATATAAAAAAATATATAACACCGCAATACTTATTGATTTCGGTGTCATATTTTGTGTAAAGTTTAAAGTAGGCAAAAAGTGCTGTTCACTGCAATAATCCTATCAAAAATCGGTATTATTAGGGATAAAAAATTGCCGTTAATGTAAAGTTTGGGTACATGGAATAAGTATATCTATGTACATATTATATGTATATTTTAAACTAAAAAGTAAGATAATGTCAACGTTATGATAAAGGTTTTGTAAACTCTTTACTTTAAGCATACAAAAATTATATATTCAAACTCAAAAAATCCTCGATTTTGTACATAGATATACTTATTCTATGGAGAATAAAAACGGAGGTTTTATTATGGCAAAAATAATAAAAAGGGCAGGGATAGTATTTTTGGTATTAGTAATTTCCTTGCTATTAATATTAGGCTGTATGTTAGCGGTAAATACTGCAACCGAAGATAAAAATGCCGAGTTGCAAAACAATGATGGAAACATTCAAGAAACCGCTGATAAAAGTTACACGCTAAGCGGGACTTGTTCGCAAATGGCAACAACTTGGAATGAGGCAGTTACTTATTCCAAAAATAACAGTTCGGCACCTATTGATGTGATATTAGGTGGAGATTGGACTGCTCAAATCGATAGCGAATACACGACTGCATTTGGTAGAGGAACCGGTTTCAGTAGAGGTAAGCTAAATATAGACAAAGAAGTAAATATTACATTAGACTTAAACGGATATACAATGAATAGAAATTTAACAGAAACAATAAGGGAATCCGGTGTATTTGTAGTACATGGTATTTTTACGTTAAAAGATAGTTACTATACAAAAGAAAAAGCACAAACATTGGACAGTATTGAAAAAATAGAAAGTACACGAATAGGTAAAATTACAGGTTGTAATACTTCAGAAGATACGGTATTGGAAACTTGGATGACAGATTCAATTTGCAATATTTATGGGGGTGTTTTTTATAATAATAAATTAGTTTCAGCTGGTAACTCTTCATATGGTAGCATAATGGAATTTAATTATGGTACCACAAATATTTATGGAGGACTTTGTGTTTTTAATAGAAATGAACTTCGTAGCTCGCATTATGATGTATATAGTGGAATAATAAGTATACATAGGGAAAACACAAATGTAAATGTATATGATTTAATAATAAGAGATAATGTTGGTACTCAATATTATGCATTTTATGGAGCTATGTCTCATTCAACACAAATAGGTGCAGGAGTACAAATATATAACAATATGGATGAAAGCGGAAACAATCAATACAATTTTTATGATACAAATGCAAAAATAATAGAGCCTTTAGATAAAGACGGAAAAACAACATATATCGGTATTAATAAAAATGGGTATGGAACTAAAAAAACTTTTATTGCTGATTATGGTAAATACAATAGTATAAATCCGCAAAAATATTTCTTCTTAGACAAAGATAATAACAATGAAGGGTACATTATAGCATTAAATAATGGAGAATTATCTTATGATGCAAAGTTAACAAGTGATAAATATGACTTTGTATACTTTGAGGACGGTTACAGGAAAAATTATAAAGATAATAATATAGAGCACGGATTGGAGCTTAAGTTGTTAGAAAATTGTGGGGGAACGTATGCCGTATTAGGCAATATAATGCCAAACACTTCGATAAATACATTAATTAATGCAATTAACTTTGACGGAAGTAAAATTGCAATATATGATAATAAAGGCGAATTGGTATTCAACAAAGGTACTGCGGCAAGCGGAGTGGATATTGATAACAATATATTAAATGCGGTCGGTACAGGTTGGAAATTAGAAACATATTCTAGAAACAATGAAATAATAGAGACAATTTATTTATCCGTCTTTGGAGATGTCAACGGGGATGGTAGGATAACTGCAAGTGACGTTGCTTATTTAAGACAATTAGCGAGTGATAGCGATTTGTTTACTAGTTTAGATATGCACAAACAAGTTGCAGCTTCAATAATTAATAAAGGACAGTTAACAAAATTTGATGCAGATATACTAAGATTAGTAATTGATAAAGTCATATCTTTAGATTTTTATATATAATTTACGATAACTAAAATAGCAAATATTATAATTTAATTATATTGGAATTGCATAATAATGAAAAAAATTAGCACTCTAGGTGGTAGAGTGCTAATTTTTTGATTTTTTTTGCAAAAAATACTTGACAATAGCAAAATTTGTGATATAATAAAGTCAAAGGTCAAAGAAAGTCAGAAATACGATTTGAATATACTTTAATAGGTAATAATGTATTTATAAAGTATAAGGTAAGTTTGATATAAAATAAAAAGTAATTACATATTTTATATTGAATATTGGCAAAATTAAACTTTTGGCAAAACACAAAAGTTAAAGGAGTTAAAATGGCGACTATAAGTGATATAATAGAAGAATTTATTTTATCGGCACTTGCTGACGACGAATTGTTGCAATTATCGCGTAATGATTTGGCAAACTATTTCAGTTGTGCACCAAGCCAAATAAATTATGTTTTATCCACAAGATTTACGCCTGAAAAAGGGTTTATAATCGAGTCTAAACGCGGTGGTGGCGGTTGTATAAATTTGATAAGGATAACGGATGATAAGGAAAATGTATTAAAAAGCATTTACGACTATTTAATGCAAGAGGGCGTGCTAGAGTATAACAAGTTATTGCATATACTGCAAAGGCTGGTTACTGATGGCATAATCGACCAAAAAGAAAGCGATTTGCTAAAAGTAGCAATGTCGGATAAGTCGCTTGCAAGCCCTGTGAATATGCGTGCAAGGCTTAGAGCACAAATGTTAAAGGAAATAATTTTGAATTTATCAAAAAGGAGTTAAATATGAGCGGAAATTATTATTGTTGTGTGTGTGGCAAACCTGCTACCGTATGCAAAAAGGAAACAATCAACGGTGTAACAAAGGTATCGTATTATTGTGACGAGTGTTTGGCACTTTTGGAAAACGGACATCCGTTTGACAACCTTATATCCGCAATGTTTAACTTTGGCGGAAATAGTTTGGGAGGAGTGCAAAAACACAAAATGCGTGTTTGCAAGTGCGGTATGACCGAGCGTGATGTTATAAACAGCGGAAAGTTCGGCTGTAGCGAATGTTACAATGTTTTCCGCGACATTGCGGAAAATTATGTGAACACAAGGGGATATCTTGCACATAAAGGCAAAGCTCCAAAACAAAACAAAGTGACACAAAATGCAGGTGTGGAGACAAATAATGCAAATGCACCTTTGTCGCAAGTGGATAAATTAAAGGCGGAACTTGCAACTGCCGTAAAAGAAGAAAGATTTTTGGATGCGGATAGGATAGCAAAACAAATAGCTGCATTAAACAAGGGAGGTAATTGATATGGCAAATTACGATAGTATAATTGTTTCCACAAGAGTAAGACTTGCAAGAAACTTAAAAGACATACCTTTTCCTGCAATGTTGAAAGGCAGCCCAAAGTCAAGTGAAAAAGTTGTAAATACGGTTACTGCCGCTTGTGATAAGCTTTTTAAATACGATTTATACAAAATGAGCGGGATAAGCGATATTGATAGACTTACATTGCAAGAAATGCATTTAATAAGCCCTAATTTGGCAAAAAATACGGATAATGGTGCTGTTTGCATAAGTAAAGACAGCGAAATGAGCATAATGATTAACGAAGAGGACCATATTCGTGCACAATGTGTGATGGGCGGTTTTTGCTTGGAAGAGTGTTATAAAAAAGTCAATGCTTTTGATGACAAACTTAGCGAAATTGCTACAATAGCCTATGACGATAAGCTTGGGTATTTGACCGCATGCCCTACCAATTTGGGAACAGGTATGAGGGCAAGCGTAATGTTGTTTTTGCCTGCTTTGACCAAAACAAGGGAGCTTACAAGCATAATAAACCATGTTCAACAAATGGGACTTACCGTAAGAGGTTTTTATGGCGAAGGCAGCGAGGGGATAGGTTATTTGTATCAAATAAGCAATCAAATAACCATTGGCGTAAGTGAAATAGATTTGCTTAAAAATGTTGCAAATGCCGTAATCAAGATTTGTGAAAGCGAGCAAAGTGCAAGGGAAAAATTGCACAGCAAACTTGGTATTGCGTTGGAGGACAGTGTTTCCCGCTCGTTAGGAATTTTGCTGTATGCAAAAAGGTTGAGTTCGGGCGAGTTTATGGAACATATTGCAAATGTCAAGTTGGGTACGGCACTTAATATACTTGATTTAAGTATGCCTATGCTTAATCATTTGACGGAGTTTTGTCAGCCTGCAAGTTTGTGCAGATATGGCGGAGGCAAGTTGAGTGCGGATAAACGCGATAAATTGCGTGCGGATTTAGTAAGAAGTAAGATTCAAGAGAGGTAATATATGAACAAATTTAATAGTGAAAGTAATAAAATAATTGAAAAAGCAACTGCGCTAGGTGCTTTTAGCGGCGGTTTGATTGGTACGGAACATTTACTTTGTGCTATGGCGTATGTGGACGGTACCAATGTGCAAACAATTTTGGAAAGGGTAGGTTTTACCAAAACGGATATCCCTAAGGTCATTAGTTTGGGGGAAGAAAGCCATTCTACTTATTTTAGCCCCCGTACAAAAAACGTGATTGCAAACAGTGTAAACCTGGCAACAAGTTTGGGACTTAACTATGTAATACCCGAACATATTTTGGCGATTATTTTGAATGACAGGACATCCTATGCTTACAAGTCACTTGTTCATTTGGGCTGTGATGTGAACAGTTTAGTACTTGCAATTTCAAATGCAATCAATTTGAATAACAATATAAACCAAAGCGGAGAGAACAACGATTTTAGCGAGGCTTTCGGCGGCGGTGCGGACAGCGAGAATAACATAAAAGGGCTTGAAAAATTGGGCGTGGACTTGACAAGTAAAGCGGAACAAGGCAAACTTGACCCTGTTATCGGCAGACACGAGGAGATTGACCGAGTTATTCAAATTTTGTCAAGACGTACAAAAAACAACCCTGTTTTGATTGGCGAGGCAGGTGTAGGTAAGTCTGCCATTGTCGAAGGGCTTGCTAGTGCTATTGTAAACGGCGACTGCCCTGAAATGTTAAAAGGTAAAAGAATTTTTAGCCTTGATATTTCAAGCTTGCTTGCAGGTACAAAGTATCGTGGAGACTTTGAAGAGAGGATGAAAAACGCAATAGACACTATCAAAAAGTCAGGTAATATAATTTTGTTTATTGACGAAATTCACACAATGGTAGGTGCAGGCGGTGCGGAGGGTGCCGTTGATGCGGGAAACATCTTAAAACCTATGCTTGCAAGGGGAGAACTTCAAACAATAGGCGCGACAACCATTGACGAGTATCGTAAATATATCGAAAAAGACCCTGCGTTAGAGCGAAGATTTCAGCCTATAATAGTAAATCCGCCGTCTGTCGAGGATACGATATGTATTTTAAAAGGTTTGCGTGACAAGTACGAGGCACATCATAAGGTGCAAATAAAGGACGAGGCAATCGAAGCTGCGGCAGTACTTTCCGACAGATATATAAGTGACAGATTTTTACCCGATAAAGCTATTGACTTGATTGACGAGGCTGCAAGCCGTAAAAGGACGCACAGTCAAGTTATGCCAAAGGAAATCAAGGAAATCGAGGACGAAATAATAAGATATAAGCAGAAAAAGGAAGATGCTCTAAAACAAGAACAATACTTGAAAGCCAATGAATATAAGGAAAAAATCGAAGAGTTGACCCGCGATTTTGACAGCAAAAAGGCTAATTGGACTGAACATTCGGAGGGTAAAGAACTTAGTATCGGAGAAGAAGAAATCGCTCAAATTGTAAGCAGTTGGACGGGCATCCCTGTTGTTAAAATGACCGAAAGCGAAGCGGAAAGATTGATAAATCTTGAAGATATTTTGAAAAAGCGTGTAATCGGACAGGAAGAGGCGGTAACAAGTATATCAAAAGCTGTAAGACGTGCAAGAGCGGGACTTAAAGACCCTAACAGACCAATCGGCTCATTTATATTCCTAGGACCAACAGGCGTGGGTAAAACAGAACTTTGCAAAGCGCTTGCCGAGGCTATGTTTGGGGACGAAAACCTTATGATTAGGTTAGATATGAGCGAATATATGGATAAAATCAATGTGTCTAAATTGATTGGCTCCGCACCTGGTTATGTAGGCTTTGAAGAGGGCGGTCAGCTAACCGAAAAAGTAAGACGTAAACCATATTCGGTAATTTTGTTTGACGAGATTGAAAAAGCACACCCTGATGTATTTAATCTTTTGTTGCAAATTATGGATGACGGCAGACTTACAGACTCGCACGGCAGGACGGTTTCTTTTAAAAACACTATAATAATCATGACAAGCAATATAGGTGCAAGCGAGATTGGCAAAATGTCTACTTTAGGTTTCGGCGGGGCTCAAAATAGTGTTTCCGAAGACGAGTATGACGAAATGCGTGACAGACAGCTTGAGGCATTAAGGCAGACAATGAAACCCGAGTTTATCAACCGTATAGACGATGTTATAATCTTCCGCAAATTGTCAAAAGAAAACATAATGAATATTTGCGATTTGATGGTAAATAACCTAGCAAAAAGACTTAAGGAACAAAATATTAATATTGCGGTAAGTGAAAAAGCAAAGGAGTATATTGCTGAGCAAGGCTTTAACAGCGAGTATGGTGCAAGACCTTTAAGACGAAGTGTGCAAAAGCTTATCGAAGATAAATTGTCCGACGAAATTTTGCGTGGAAGTATAGCCATAGGTGATAAAGTAAACATTGATTTTAAGGAAGATAAATTGGTGTTTGAAAAAGAATAAACAAAAACAAATATCCTTGTAAGCGTTATTGTTTGCAAGGATATTTCTTTGTGCTGTGAAAATAGGTAACATTTTATCAAAAAACAAAATAATATCGATTTTCAATGTAAAATTTATATAAATTGTATAGTAATTCATGGCAAAATATGGTACAATATACTTGATAAAAATATTTGTTTTTATCAAAATAACTAATTTAAGGGGGCAATAAATATGCGTATTGAAATTATTGCAAAAAATTACAAACTTAGTGAAAAGCTAAAAGACATTATTGAGAAAAAGCTTGACAAATTCTCTAGGTATTTTGAAGAAGATGCTAAAGCAAAAGTTATTCTTAGGGAAGTTAATCAAGACAAAGATGCAATGGAAATCACAATCAATTTCGGCGGCGGAAAGATTATGAGAGCGGAAGTTGTATCTGACAATATGTATGATAATATAGATATAATCTTGCCAAAGCTTGAAAGGCAAGTCAGAAAATATAGGACAAAATTGGGTAAAAAAGTTAAAGAAAGTGCCTTTGATATGGAGGCGTTGTACGGAGACAGCGAGCCAACACGTGAGCTTGCCGTTGCTAGAATTAAGGAAACCGAAGTAAGGAAAATGTCTGTCAAAGATGCTATTGCCGAAATGGAATTGCTTGACCATTCTTTTTATGTATTTATCAACGAGGCAAACGGACTTGTAAACATTGTTTATAAACGTGCTGCAGGGGATGTAGGTTTGCTTGATTTAATTTACTGATAACAAATAAAAAACATTGCTTGGTGTATGCCGAGCAATGTTTTTTTATTTTAACTTTTATGTTTTTAATTTATTTGAATAATAAATACTATTTAAAATTTCAATACAATATTTTGCAAAACAATATAATATATAAATTTATTGATTGTTTTTGTCATCGGCTTTTTCCTTTTGTATACTTGCAGAGGACTCTCCCTCAACTTCCTTTTTTGCAGTTGTGATTGGGGCAGAGGTTAAACCTACAACATCGTCAACGGGTAGAGAAAAAGCAATACCTTGACCTGCTGTTTTAAGTCCTACACCTTGGTATAAGGCGTGCAGTACATTATCCTTTATCTCGCTGGATACTAAAATCATTACCAATTCCTTATCCGGCTGAATGGTTATGTTGAAAAACTGTTCTGCCTCACGGTTTGCAGTACCTCTTGCATGAATAACCGTGCCACCGCGTGCTCCTGCCTCTTTGGCGGCATCCATAACAGCTTCGGAGAATCCCGCATTTACTATGCACAATACTAATTCGTGTTTTGATTTGTTCATTTTGATTTTTCCTCCTTAACCGCCATTTTGTTATTACTTAAAAATCCGTAAATCAATGTTCCGATTACGCTTGTAAGCGGTATTGTAAAAGCAATACCTTTGCCGTCTTTTATGGTATTAAATTTATTATCTATCTCGTGAAGTGCATCGGAAATTTTATTTTCGCCTATCACGCTGCAAATCACAGCTTTTTCGTTATTGGCAAGACCTAACAATTCAAGCATACTTTTTGGTGCCATACCATTGCCGAGCATAACTACCTGCATATTTACGTCAAATGACTGTATCAAATCAAGGTAAAATTCCGCTTTGTTTCTGTTGACTATTGTAATCAACAATTTAAGTTTGTTAGAGGAAACTTTGTTAGATTTGTTTGCAGTTGTTTTTGCCTTTTGAGGCATTTTGACCTTTATATTTTCTTGGATTTTAGTAAGTTTTTCTTTTCGCTTAATTTGACTTTGCGGGGTAGTAGTTTTTTCGTTTTTTAAATTTGAAAATCTATTTGGCATACCATACCCCCTTAATCAAAGTAAATGATTTGTTCATCGTCTGCCGACAAGATACGTTTCATAGCAATCTTGTTGCGGACTTTTGCCGACATAATAGCTTTAAAGCCAAGTGTTTGAATTGTTATAAGCGGTGTCATTGCAACCATTGCGACCACGCCAAAAGCGTCGGTAAGTACACTTTGAGGATTGCCGCTAATCATAACGCATGCACCGATTGCAAGCGGAAGTATAAAGCTTGAGGTCAACGGACCGCTTGCAACACCACCGGAGTCAAATGCGATTGCGGTGTATATCCTCGGTACGAAGAATGACAGTCCGAGTGAAATAGCATAGCCGGGAATCAAGTAGTAAAGTATCGAAAATTTAAAAATCATCCTTATTAAAGATAGTCCGATAGATATGCCGACTGCTACAGATAAAGCAACAAGCATTTCTATTTTTTTAACGCCGCCACCCGTAACTTCCTCAACTTGTTTGTTAAGTACGTGTACGGCAGGCTCTGCAAGTACTACCACCATACCTAAAAGCACACCGATAAATACGAGCAATACAGGACTGAACTCTGCAATTTGTTCGCCTAACTTAAAGCCGACAGGCATAAAACCTACCGATACTGCAACAAAGAAAATCGTAAGTCCGAAAAATGTATAAATTATGCCAATGCCTATTTGCAAAAGTTTTTTTACAGGCAATTTTAATATGGTAAATTGCAATATCAAAAAGAATAGTATAATCAACCCTAAGGCTTTTAAAGTGTCAAGCGAGTGACTTAAAAGCACGCCGCCAAAGTTTGAAAGGTTTGCCTCTACAGAATAATCTGCAAGCTCGTACAACATTTGACCGTTTGATGTCAATGCTAAAACCGCCAAAGCTATCATAGGACCAATAGAGCAAAGTGCAATCAGACCAAAACTGTTTTCGTTTGAATTCCTGCCACCTACCGTATTTGCAATACCAAAGCCCAAAGCCATAATAAACGGTACTGTGATAGGACCTGTTGTTACGCCGCCGGAGTCAAAAGCCAAAGCTAAAAAGTCGGCTTTACCACATTCAATCATAACCGCGCAAAATGCAAACAATAGCATGTAAAAGAACATCAAAATCATTGATAGATTTTTTTTGAAAAGTATTTTTAAAATGGATATTACAAGGAAAAGTCCAACTCCTAGTCCAACTGTCATAATAAGTAGTGTAGGGGATATTACGGCACTTACTTGTTCTGCCAAAACAGATAAGTCGGGCTCGGCAATCGTTATAAGTACTCCCATAACAAAACTAACGAATATCAAAACAAAAACTTTTTTAGATTTGATAAGACCTGAGCCGATATGTTCGCCCATTGGGGTCATTGCCAAATCGGAGCCTAAATTAAACAGTCCGATACCCAAAATCAAAAAAATAGCGGAAACGGCAAATGATACAATTTCCGTAGTTGACAAATCGACAAGTGGCGTAAAGGAAATAATCAAAACTATTGCCGTAATGGGAAGTACGGAAATCAATGCTTCTTTAAGTTTTAATAACAGTGCTTTAACCATTAGCCACTCCTTTGCTTTTGCTTGTATTTTTGATATTTAGATTTTAGCATATATTTTATTAATTGACAAATATATAAATATAAAAAATAAAAAAATTTAAAAATTTTAGCTTTATTTGCATTTAGCCCCGATTTTCGATGCCTTTTTGTTTGCAAGTAGATAGCTTTTGTCAATATGTTCAAACACTTTTTCTATTGGCAAACTGCAACCGTCCAATCGGATAGTAAGCCAATATTTTTTGTTCATGTGGTAGGCAGGAAAATAGTTTTTCATATCTATTATATTCGGGATAATTTGAGGATTTTCCATAAAATCGATTATCTCGGCAGTCTTATCTCCATCAAGCCCTAAAGATTTTTCTTTTGTGGTAAGCAGGGCACAGTACCATTTATTGTTGTCTTTTCTTCTCCAAATAGCGTTGTTAGGCGACTTTGCCCATAAAAATTCAAGATTGTCTCCATATTTATTTTTTATGTAATCAATAATTTGCAATGCATAATCACTTGTAAAAATAGTCTTTGTAAAGCACTTATCGCGAATATCGATTAATGCTTTTTCATAAGCTTTTTTTACTTCTCCGACAAAAACTCCGCATGCACCTTCTGCAAGAAAAAGAGTATAAATTTCTTCGCTTTCCAAATCGTAAACCTCGGTTTCTATATTTCCCGTTACATTGATTTTCACCGTTAGTTTCATACTGCCGCTGACTATGTTTGTAATATATTCATAGTAATCATTGTTAAAAATAAAACCGTAATTTGTTAAGCAGTTTAAATTAACTTTGTATTGTCCGAAAACTTCTTGCAAAATTTGATTCATAATAACCCTTTTTAAAACTTTCTTATAAATTGATTATAGCATATCTAATACAAAAAATCAATATGGCAATTATTTTTAAAATAATGTAATTTTTGATTGAATTGTTTGAGAATATTTTAAAAAATATTATATTGCTTTACATTTATTTTTATGTTATAATAAAAAATATAGGAGAAATATGAGCAAAATTAAAATGTTTTTAGTAGCCGGCGTTGAAATGTGGTTTAAGAAAAACAATGCCAATTTTAAGTCTAAAAAATCGGCAGACTTTGATAATGCGGAAATCGTAAATATTTTGGAAGAAAATTATCCGACTTTAACGATAAAGCTGTATTGAAGCCATTTGAAATTTTGAATGTCAGATTTTATTAAAAACCATTTAAAAGGTAATAAACTGTCGAAAATCGATATTATTTATAGGAGTTAGAGTATGCCAGCATTATCTATAATGATTAAACCAGCATCGGGACTATGCAATATGAAATGTAAATATTGTTTTTACAGCGATGTAGTAAGTCATAGAAAAACAGGACAATATGGCGTTATGAGCAATGACATTGCAGATAATTTGATACAAAAAGCCATCGCGTTTGCAAACGGCGATAATATTGGCATTGTGTTTCAAGGGGGCGAGCCATTGCTTGCGGGTATTGAATATTTTAAGCATTTTATCGATTGCGTAAATAGTTACAATTATAAGGGTAAAATTTATTATAGTTTGCAGACAAACGGCACATTGATTGACGATGATTGGGCGGAATTTTTTAAAGCTAATAATTTTTTATTGGGCGTAAGTTTGGATGGAAATGAAATACATAACAAATTTAGAGTAATGAGTGACCAAAGCTCGTCTTTCGAAAAAATAGAAAATGGGATAAAATTACTTGATAAATATAAAGTTGATTACAATATTTTGAGTGTGGTTACAGGTTATTTTGCCGATAATGTGGAAGAAATTTACAACTATTTTAAGAGTAAAGGTTATAAATTTTTACAATTTATACCTTGCTTGAAACCGTTTGGAAGTAATGAAGAAAGCGAACTTTTTATGACAGGGAAACAGTATCAAAATTATTTGATTAAGCTGTTTAGGTTGTATGCAAATGATTTTTTGAATGATGAATATACTAGCATACGAAGTTTTGATAATATTGTACGCCTTTATGGGGGAGTTAAACCTGAGCAATGCGGAATGATTGGCGCTTGCTCACGTCAATTTGTGGTGGAGAGTAACGGCAATGTATATCCTTGTGATTTTTATTGCAGTGACGAGTGGTTGCTTGGTAATATAAAATATTGCGATTTTAATATACTTACAAAATCAGAAAGAGGGTTACAGTTTTTAAAACAATCTTATGAAATAAATGACAAATGTAAAAAATGTGAGTATTTTAAATATTGCAGAGGCGGTGGTTGCAAACGGGAAAAAGAAAGCTTGGACTATTGTATAGCATATAAAAACTTTTATAAAAAAAGTGCTGTAATATTTGCAAAGGTGCTAAAAAAATTGCGTGCCGGAAGCTGAAAAATTAAAAAATGTTAAGTTTTATAGTGTACTTAAAAATTTTAATATTTTATATAAGAAGATAATAAGTTATAATATTTGCTAATTTAAAAATTTTATGTTAAAATAGTTTTGTATAATTGTAAAAATAGTAAAATTACAGATATATTTGAAAAAATGAATAATTTTATTGATGAAAAATAAAATTAATTGTAGGACTTCCGTGTTTTTTACTAAAATAAATATAGGAGTATTTAATGAAAGATTTAATAAGCGTAGTTGTCCCTGTCAGCAATGTGGAAAATTATCTAAAGGAATGTTTGGATAGCATACTTTGCCAAACTTATGAAAATTTGCAAGTAATATTGGTAGATGACGGCAGTTTTGACGGAACTGCAAAAATTTGCGACGATACGGCATCTGCAGATAAAAGGATAGTTGTTGTGCATGAGCCTGACTTGAACAGCAGTGAAATTAAAAATATAGGATTGTCTAAAGCTACAGGTAAGTATGTCACTTTCGTTAACGGCGGTGACTATATCGCCAAGAATTATATTGAAATGTTGCATTACGGAATAACTCATTTTGAAACGGATATTGCCTTTTGCAAATATAAAAAATATTATGTAAGCCATAATGAAAAGGTTTATGAAAACAATTTGAAAAACAGCAAAAATTATTTGTTGAATTTTGATGAGTTTGCAAGCAATGTATTTTGTTTGGAAGACGGAGAAAATGCCGTGACTTTAAGTAGTTGGAGAACTTTATTTAAAACGGATATTATAAATAAATGGAATATCAAGTTTGATGAAAGTATAACAATGTGGGAAGATATAAAGTTTTTGTTTGAGTATTTAAAAATGTCGCTTTCTTACTATGTGGTCGATGATTATTTGTATTATTTGAGATTGGACGAAAATATGATACAAAAATACAATGACAATTTTATTACTGTAAAGACAGAGGCATATAGACACGTGGAGAACTTTGTCAAGGACGAAAATATAAAAGGCATTGTAAAGTTCAATTTGATATGGAATTTGTTTTATCACGAACTTTCTCATATTTCTACATATTACGATAAGGAAAAAGTTAAAAACATTTACGCACTAAAGGAATATAGTGCATTTAAAATCAAAACATATATTGACAATGCTAAAAACAAAAGTTTTTCCAATGTTTTGTTCATGGCTTTGATTAAAATGAGAATGCCTAAACTTGTTTGGAAACTAAATAGAGAAAAGGAATAAAAAAATATATTTAAGGTGAATTATGTATAATACAAACGGAATAAGGAAACACACTTTTTCATTTGAGGTGTTTCCGCCAAAACAAAGTACGAGTTTTGAAAATATAAAAAGAGTTACCGATAGTTTGATAAAATTGAATCCGGATTTTATAAGTGTTACTTACGGTGCGGGAGGTACTGCTAAGGATAACAGGACAGTCGAAGTTTGCAAATTAATCGCAAATAGCGGAAAAAGCAAGCCCGTTGCTCACCTTACATGTATAGGCTCTACTAAAAGCGAAATCGATGAAATTTTAGCAGCTTTAAGTGCGATAGGCGTAAAAGATATACTTGCTTTGCGCGGAGACAGAAACCCTAATGTTACTCAAAAAGGCGATTTTGAGCATGCAGTTGATTTGATATATTATATTAAGTCAAAAATGGGGGATAAGTTTAATATTTTGGCGGCTTGTTACCCTGCGGGACATAATGAAAGCGCAAATCAAAAGGAAGATATTTTAAATTTAAAGAAAAAAGTCGATGCAGGTGTAAGTGCTTTGATAACTCAAATGTTTTTTGATAATGAAGAGTTTTACAGATTTAGAGATATTGCGGAAATAGCCGGTATTAACATTCCTATCGAAGCGGGAATAATGCCAATTACCAACACAAGACAGATTGAAAAAGTTATATCTTTGTCGGGTGCAAGTATGCCAACAAGATTGACAAAACTGATTGCAAAATATGGCAACAACGACAATGCTATGTTTGATGCAGGGACAAGCTTTGCTACTTCTCAAATAGTGGAACTTTTATCAAGTGACATAAGCGGAATACATTTGTATACAATGAATAATCCTGCCGTAGCCGAAAATATTTACGGACAGGTAAAAGGTCTTTTGGAAGTGTGATTAATTTTTGGAGAGTTTATGGATATAGATAAAAAAACGGTAAAAAAATATCTTAATTATAAAGGGCTTGACAGCGGTTTTGACAACTTGATAGATGATGTTTTTTTGGAAGTAAAAAACATAAGCAATCCTAAAAAAATATGTGTAATAAGCGATGTTAGCAAAGAAAATGGATTTTATAAGATAAATAAATTGAATTTGTTGCTTAAAAGCCATGATATAAACAATTTGTTTGACGATTGCGAAAACATTGCTACTTTGGTAGTAACTTTGGGGCTTGCTATAGATAAAAAAATTGATTTTTATGCAAAAGTAGATATGGTGCGTTCATTGGTTATGGATGCAGTAGCAAGCGTTTACGCCGAGAGCATTTTGGACGAATTGGAGACGGAAATAACTGCTCAAACAAATTTGTATAAAACGATGCGTTTTAGTCCCGGCTATGGCGATTTGGATATAAGTTTGCAAAAAGATTTGATTGAAGCGGTTGGTGGGAGTAAGTATTTGGGTATAAATGTAAATGAAAATTACCTTATGACTCCGCTTAAATCGATAACCGCATTTATAGGTTTTTCAAGCAAAAAGCAGTTGTTTGGTAGTATTTGTCTTACTTGCCCGCAAAAGGGCAAATGTTCGGTTAAGTGTGGCAAGGCAGAGTGAGAAAATTGGATAACTTTGTTTAAATTTTTATTGTCAATTAAACAAAGTTATTTTTAATAAATAAAGAGGCTGAAAATGAAAGAGTTATTTGCAAAAAAAGTGGTGGTTTTGGATGGCGCGATGGGCACAATGCTTATAAACGCCGGTTTAAAAGTCGGCGAAAAGCCCGAAATGCTTAATATAACCGAACCTCAAATTGTATACAATATCCACAAAGCATATCTAAAAAGCGGTGCAGATATTATTTACACCAACACTTTCGGTGCAAATGCTGTGAAAATGAAAAATTATCCTTATCGCGAGGTTATCGAAAAAGGTATTAAAATTGCAAAGCGTGCCGTCAATGATTTTGGCTACGGTTATGTCGCTTTGGATATGGGTAGTATTGGGGAGTTGCTTGAGCCAATCGGAAGTTTGACATTTGACAAAGCTTACGAAATTTATAAGGAAATTGTACTTATAGCAAAAAATGAGGTTGACTTGTTTGTTGTGGAAACAATGAGTGATTTGTACGAGTTAAAGGCAGCAGTGCTTGCTGTAAAGGAAAACAGCGACAAACCTATTATTACAACAATGAGTTTTGACGAAAGCAAAAGGACTTTTGCGGGCTGTCCGCTACTTGCAATGGTTGCTACAATGGAAGGTCTTGGAGTAGACGCCCTTGGAGTTAACTGTTCGTTAGGACCTAAACAACTTGGCAGTATTGTAGATGAATTGGTAGAGAAATGCAGTATTCCTATAGTATTAAAACCAAATGCAGGCTTGCCTTTTATACGAAATGGTGTTACCGAATACGATGTTGATGCCGAAGATTTTGCACAGGTTATGGCGGAGTATGTTAAGCGCGGTGTAAGTATTGTCGGCGGATGTTGCGGAACAGACGATAAATATATTGCCGCTATGGTTGATAAGATAAAAGGGCTTAAACCTATAAAACGTGAGGTTGCTCCTGTATCTTCGCTTGCAAGCGGTACGAGATATCTTGAAATTGACAGCCCTAAAATAATTGGGGAAAGGATTAATCCTACAGGTAAAAAGTTGATGAAAGAGGCAATCGCAAAAAAAGATATTGCTTACTTTGAAAATCAAGCTGTAGAGCAAATGCAGGCGGGTGCCGATATTTTGGATATCAATATGGGTATACCAAACATAGACGAGGCAGATATGATGAAAATTGCCGTAAAGGCAGTTCAGGCTGTTACCGATTTGCCGTTGCAAATTGATAGCAGTGACCCGTTGGCAGTGGAAGTAGGCGTACGTTATGCAAATGGTAAAGTCATTATAAATTCCGTTAACGGCGACGATGAAGTTTTGGATAATATTTTGCCTATTGCAAAAAAATACGGGGCTATGCTTTTAGGACTTACGATAGATAAAAACGGAGTGCCAAAAAGTGTGGAAGAAAGGGTGCGTATTGCCGAAAAAATAATAAATAAGGCTACAAAAATCGGTATTAAAAAAGAAAATTTAATAATTGACTGCCTAACTTTGACAGTTGGTGGCGAACAAAACCAAGCAATGAAAACTTTGCAAGCACTTAAATTGATAAAAGAAAAATTTGGTGTAAAAACAGTACTTGGAGTTTCAAACATTTCTTTTGGATTGCCAAACAGGCAAATTGTTAATAGTCACTTTTTGACAATGGCTTTAAGTTTTGGTTTGGATTTAGCTATTATAAACCCTAATATTACGGAAATGATGCAAAGCTTTAGGGTGTTTAACTTGATAAGCGGTGTGGACGAAAACGGTAAAGATTTTATAAAACATTTCGGAGTTATTAGTAATGCTACCGAGGTTATTGGGGCAGAGTATTCGTTGCAGGACTGTATAATAAAATCGTTAAAAGCAAAAGCCGTAAGTGTAGTACAAAATATGCTTAAAAATCAAAACGGACTTGATATTATAGAAAAAGAGGTAATCCCCGCACTTGACTATATAGGGGATATGTACGAACAAGGCAAGCTGTTTTTACCTCAGTTAATAAGTTCTGCCGATTGTGCAAAAGCCGTTTGCGATACAATCAAACTTACACTAGGTGGTAGCTCGTTGGATAATGGTGCAAAAATAGTTTTGGCTACTGTACAGGGAGATGTTCACGATATAGGTAAAAATATAGTTAAAACTGTTTTACAAAATTACGGATACAATATTATTGATTTGGGTAAAGATGTTCAGATTGAAAAAGTTGTGCAAACTGCAAAAAAAGAAAATGCCAAGATAGTTGGATTATCTGCACTTATGACAACTACCGTAAAAAATATGGAAAAAACTATAAAAGCTTTGAGAGAAAATATAGACGGTGTAATTGTTTTTGTGGGTGGGGCAGTTCTTAATGAGGAAATCGCATTGCAAATAGGTGCCGATTACTATAGCAAAGACCCAAGACAAATGGTTAAAATATTGGGGCAATTAGGTCTATAATAAGGCAGTATTAAAATTGTATATAAAAACAAAAAGTTTGAGTTGTCTCAAACTTTTTGTTTATTTAAGCTAATTAGTTACGTTTTAAAAAATTTTCAAAGCAATAAGATATTTCGCGAGTTACTATTTTATATCCTACGTCACTCAAATGCAATCCGTCTAAAGTGTAAGTTTTGTTTAATTTATCATTAAGCAAAAGGCTTTTGTGAATATCTAAATAAATAACTTTTTTTGTATTACACAAATTTCTTAATTTTGAATTTATATCCATGATAGTAAAATTATCACGCTTTTTTGTTAAATTTTTAGAGTTGTAATTATCAAGTGTTACAGTAGGGAAGATTGAATTTACAATAATGGTGCAATTAGGCAAATTTGTTTGCAGCGTTTCTATAATTTTATCCATATTGGAAAGATAAGTTTCTACCGGAATGGCGTGACCTATATCGTTTGTACCTACATGAACAAGAACTGTTTTTGGCTTTAAGTCTATTACATTTGTTTGCAATCTATTTAAAACATCTTCCGATTTATTGCCCGAGATGCCGCGGTTTATATAATCTTTATCCTTAAAGTATTTAGGCAAATTATATAGTTCCATTATGCTGTCGCCGACAAAAACGACCCCTTCCTTTTTGGTTTGATTTGCGATAGCTGCATATTCTTCCGCTTTTTTAAGTTGAGTGTTTTTTGATGAAAAAAGTGCCTCTCCGTATAAAAGAAAGATAAGTAAAATACAGGCTATAATAGTTATAAGCAACAGTAAAGTGACAGAGGTTGCCATCACTATTTTTCTTTTTTGGCAATAATTTAAATTTTTTATCATCATTTGCACCTATTAAATAGTTTTATTAAATTTTATTATATCATTATTGTGTGTAAATTGCAATAGAAAACTGCCTATTTGTTATTAATATATCCATTTTTAGAGATGTTGAAAAAAAATTCATAAAAAATAAATTCTTTGGCATAATTGCGACAGTATAGCAATATTCTATAATGATAAAGGTTTGGAGGATAGAGAATGGATAGCGTAACTATTTATCAAGACATTGCAAAAAGAACAAACGGCGATATTTATATCGGAGTAGTAGGACCTGTCAGAAGCGGCAAGTCTACATTTATTAAGAAGTTTATGGACGAGTTGGTTTTACCTAATATTTCCGACGAAAACGAAAGGGTACGTGTGACCGATGAACTTCCGCAATCGGCAACAGGTAAGGCAGTTATGACAACTCAGCCGCAATTTGTACCCGATAAAGGCGTAAGAATTGATTTAGAAGGTAATTTAAACGTCAATATTAGGTTGATTGATTGCGTTGGATATATGGTAAACGGAGTGGAAAATCAAGATAGAATGGTTAATTCTCCTTGGTTTGCTCATGAAATTCCTTTTGCGGAGGCAGGGGAAATCGGAACTAAAAAAGTTATGTGCGACCACTCTACAATCGGTATTGTAGTGACTACTGACGGAAGTGTCACCGAGTTTGCGCGCGGGGATTATGAGCAATCCGAAGAGCGTATAATTGCCGATATGAAAAGGACAAACAAACCTTTTATAATTTTGCTAAACACAAAAAATCCCGACAGCCCTATTACCGAAAAGCTTGTACAGGATATGAGTGCAAAATACGGCGTTGCTGTTGTGGCTAAAGATGTAAGCAGTATGCTTGTTAAAGATATTCAAGAATTATTGTATTGCATTTTGGGCGAATTTCCTCTTAGAATGATTGGTGTAACTTTGCCAAAGTGGATGCAAATGTTATCTTTCGACAGCGAATTGATAAGCAAAGTTATGAATGCACTTGCAGATAAAACCGCTTACTTGAACAAAATGTGCGATTATGAAAAATTAAAAGATATCTTTACTGCGGATAACGATTTTAACAATGTAAGCGATATAAATGTGAGGTTTGATGATGGTAGCATAGCTGTAAATATTGTCCCTAAAGAGGAACTGTTCTACAGAGTGCTTAGTGACTGCTGCGGTGTGGATGTCAAAGACGAATCTGCATTGTTCGGATATATTAAAAATGCAAGCCGTGCTATTAAAATATCAAGCAAAATGGATAAGGCGTTGGAGGCAGTTGAGCAATTTGGTTATGGTGTAGTAGTTCCTAACGAGGATGAGATTGCTTACAATACACCTGAAATAGAAGTAAACGGCAGTAAGAAAAATATCAAAATGACGGCAGATTGCAGTTGCTTACATATTATGAAAGTGGATATTCAAACAAGCGTTAACCCTATTATTGGTGTAGGTGCTCAGGCACAGGATATGATAAATTATCTTGAGAGTGAGTATGCCGAGAATTTAGACGAAATTTGGCAAACTAATATGTTTGGCAAAAAATTATGCGATATCGCAAAAGACGGATTGTCGCAAAAAATGTATGCTATGCCACCTGAAGCGCAAAACAAAATGCGTAAAACAGTTTGCCGTATTGTAAACGAAGGCAGGGGCGGAGTGCTTTGTGTATTGCTATGATTTACGAGTTTTTAAAGTAAAATAATTGTTTAAAATGTGGCGGTATACCGTCGCATTTTTTAATTTATCCTCCGAAAATCGGTATTAATTTGGTAGTATATGCAATCAAAATATGTGGATAAAGTCGTAATTTGATGTTTTTCGGATATTTGTGAATTGTTATGAAATTTAATTATAGCAGTTTGCCAAAATGTCGAAAAACGGGTAAATATAGTGTATAAATGAAAAACTGAATATAAATTAAATTATTTATACTTTTTAAAAATTTAGTATTGACGGATATGGTAAAATGTGCTAAAATAAAACATATGTAAAGATAGATAAAAAGGGGGGTATATGAATAATACGCAAAACGATTTGCCGATTTATTTGTATCATGAAGGCAAGAATTATCAGTCATATAAATTTTTCAGCCCTCATAAGGAAGGAAAAAATTGGGTGTTCCGTGTTTGGGCTCCTAATGCAAAAGCTATTCATTTGGTTGGCGATTTTAATCATTGGCAAACAGGCGAAGATAAATTCGAATTGATTTCCGACGGAATTTGGGAGTGTGTAACGGCAAAACCAAAAAAATTCGATGCATACAAATTGTGCGTGTTTAAAAAAGACGGCAGCAAGGTGCTTAAGTGTGACCCTTATGCCATACATGCGGAAACCGCTCCGCAAAACGCTTCCAAAGTTTATGAGTTGGATAAATATAATTGGTCGGATGACGAGTGGATAGAAAAACGTGACAATACCAATTCGTTTGAAGCCCCTATGAATATTTACGAGCTTCATTTTGGGTCTTGGAAACAGTATCCGGACGGCAATTATTTGAGTTATAAGGATATGGCAAAAGAGCTTATACCTTATGTTAAAAAAATGGGGTATACACATATTGAGATTTTGCCAATGACGGAATATCCTTTTGACGGCTCGTGGGGCTATCAAGTTACGGGATTTTTTGCTCCTACTTCAAGATATGGCTTGCCAAAAGATTTTATGTATTTTGTGGACAAGTGTCATAAGGAGGGTATAGGTGTTATATTGGATTGGGTTGTTGCCCATTTCCCTAAAGACGAACACGGACTTATGGAGTTTGACGGAAGTAGATTGTACGAGTACACCGATGAACTTAAGTGTGAGCATAAGGAATGGGGTACAAGAATTTTCGACTACAGCAAAAACGAAGTCAAGTCATTTTTGATATCCTCGGCTATGTATTGGCTTTCCGAGTACCACATAGATGGTATAAGAGTTGATGCGGTTGCAAGTATGCTTTACTTGGATTATGGCAGGAAAAACGGAGAGTGGCGACCTAATTGTTTTGGCGGCAACTATAATTTAGAAGCTATAGACTTTTTGAAAGAGTTAAACAAAACTTGCTTAACAGAACACAAAGGCGCATTAATGATTGCAGAGGAGTCTACAGCTTTTCCAATGGTTACAAAACCATCGGAGGACGGCGGATTGGGCTTTAATTATAAATGGAATATGGGCTGGATGAACGATATGCTAAGTTATGTTTCCCTTGACCCGTTTTTCAGGAAAGACAATCACAATAAAGTAACTTTTTCAATCACTTACGCTTATTCGGAAAATTATATTTTACCATTGTCGCATGACGAGGTTGTGCATGGCAAATGCAGTATGATTGGCAAAATGCCGTTATACTATGACGATAAATTTGAAGAATTGAAAGCTTTTTACGGCTATATGATAGGTCATCCGGGTAAAAAATTATCCTTTATGGGTAACGAATTCGGACAGTTCATTGAATGGAATTACAAACAAGGTCTTGATTGGTTGCTGCTTGATTATGAAAAACATCGTAAGTTGCAAGATTTTGTAAAAGCATTAAATAAATACTATCTTGATAACAAAGAAATGTACGAACAGGATTGCAGCTATGATGGTTTTAAATGGCTGGTTGTAGATGACAGGGAACAAAATATAGTTTCGTTTGTCAGGTACGCAAAAGACGGCGATTTTACCGTAGTGCTTGTTAACTTCTCGCCTGTAAAAAGGGAAAAGTACGATATGGGAGTGCCTAAGGCAGGCAGTTATTCGGTTAAACTTGACAGTTCACTTGAGAAATTCGGCGGACACAAGATAAAAAACAAGTCATATAAAGCTAAAAAAGGCGGAATGCACAGTTGTGATTATCACATTACGCTTGAAATTGAGCCAAACAGCGTTATGTTTTTTAAATGTAAATAATTAGGAGGGGGACTTCATGTTACACAATAATAAAGAATGCGTTGCAATGTTACTTGCAGGCGGACAAGGTACAAGACTTGGCGTGCTTACTAAAGATACTGCAAAACCGGCTGTACCATTTGGCGGTAAATATCGTATTATAGACTTTCCGTTATCTAATTGTATAAATTCGGGTATCGATACGATAGGTGTTTTAACACAGTATCAACCGTTTGATTTGAATCAGTATATAGGCAACGGACAACCTTGGGACTTGGATAGATTGAACGGCGGTGTTTATGTATTGCCACCATATATGAGAGGTAAGTCAGGCGAGTGGTATAAAGGTACTGCCAATGCGATTTATCAAAATATTGCATTTATCGATAAATTTATGCCAGAATATGTTTTGATTTTGTCCGGCGACCATATTTATAAAATGGATTATTCGGAAATGCTTGCCGCACACAAAAAACGCAATGCGGATTGTACGATTGCAGTTATCGATGTGCCAAAGGAAGAGGCATCGAGGTTTGGTATTATGAACACAAATCCTGACGGAAGTATTTACGAATTTGAGGAAAAACCTAAAAAACCGAAAAGTACCAATGCGTCAATGGGTATTTATATCTTTACTTGGGAAAAACTTAAAAAGTACCTTGTTTCCGATGAGGAAGATAAAAATTCCGAAAACGACTTTGGTAAAAATATTATTCCTAACATGTTGAATGCGGGCGAAAAATTGTTTGCCTATGATTTTAAGGGATATTGGAAAGATGTTGGAACTATATCAAGTTTGTGGGAGGCAAATATGGATTTGCTTAACACAAAGAGCGGCTTGGTACTAAATGACGATAAATGGAAGATTTATGCGCGTTCTACAGCAGAGCCTCCTCATTTTACAGGGGACAAAGCAGTAATCAAAAATTCGTTGATAACCGAAGGTTGCTCGATACTTGGTAGCGTTACAAACTCTATCATTTCTCCGTCAGTTGTGGTCGGCGAAAATGCGGTAGTGGAAGATTGCACTATAATGCCTGGTGTAATTATTCAAGACGGTGCGGTTGTTAAACACTCCATTATTGGTGCAGGTGCTGTAATAGGTAGCGGTGCTGTAGTAGGCGAAACGCAAAAAGAGCCTGTTGCGGGCGAGTGGCAAATAACCGTTGTCGGGCCTAATGCAATAGTTCAACCAAAGGCAAAAGTGCCTGTAAACGCTATGATAGATGGGGGTGAGTTAGCATGAATAACAATATAATGAGTGTAGTTTTTGCAAGTGATTCGGCGGAGGCAAAATTGAATGAACTTACCATTCATAGAACAACAGCATCATTGCCGTTTTGCGGAAGATATAGGTTTATAGATTTTACTTTGTCAAATCTTGTAAATAGTAACATTACTACTATAGGAATTATTACAAAATCAAATTACAGTTCGTTGATGGACCATATCCGTATGGGACGTGATTGGGATTTGAACAGGAAAAACAGTGGTATTGCAGTATTTCCTCCTTATGTTTCCAATATAAGTAGGAACATTTACAGGGGTAAGATTGAGGCTCTTCATGGTATACTTGACTATATAACAAACGCAAAAGAAGAATACATAGTACTTACTAACAGTAATATTGCGGCAAACATAGATTATGAAGAAGTATATAACGCACATATCAAGGCAAACGCTGATATTACAATGATAACTCACATGGCAAAACCCAATAACTGTACAAGAGTTATAGTAGAGAGTGACGAGAACAATTTTGTCAAGGAAATGCTTATAAAAAATACCAAATCGGACGAGATTTCTCAAATTTCTTTGAATATTTATTTAATGAAAAAGGAATTGCTTGTAAAGATGATTGAAATGGGATATGAACAAGGTCACATGAACTTTGAAAGACATACTTTACAACAAAATCTTGACAAACTTAAAATTTATGCATATTTGCATAACGGATATTCTGCGATTATTGACGATATTCAATCATACTACGGCGAAAATATGAGAATGCTTGACAGCAAGGTAAGGAACGATTTGTTCTATCGAGCAGGCAAGATTTATACAAAAACAAAAGATAGTGTTCCAACTATTTACAGGGAAAAATCAACTGTCAAAAACAGTTTGATTGCCGATGGTTGCGATATCAACGGTACTGTAGAAAACAGTATATTGTTCCGTGGCGTCGTAGTGGAAGAAGGCGCTGTGATTAAAAATAGTATTGTTATGGAACATGGTATAATTCAAAAGGATGCTCAGTTAAGCTATACTATTACTGATAAAAACGTAGTAATAACCGAAAGCAGACGTATTGCCGGTTACGATACATATCCTGTTGTAATAGCAAAGAATAAGACAGTTTAAGTAGATATAAGGGGGTTAAAATGGAAACCGAAAAGAAAACCACTACTAATGCAAAAGCAACTAAAAAAGAAAATGTTGAAGTAAAAGTAGAAAGTAAGCCTAAAACAACTGCAAAAAAAACAGAGACTAAGGCAAACAGTACACCTGCTGCAAAAAAATCTGCAAGTGCACCTAAGACTGAAAAGACTGCTGTTGTTAAGGAAAATAAAGCAGCAGAGGTAAAAGCTGCTCCTAAAAAAGAAGAAGTGATAAAACCTGCACCAAAGAAAACAGAGCCTAAGGTAAAAGCAGTGGCAGAGGAGCCTAAAAAGAAGAAAATTTTGTTTTTAGCTGGAGAATCCGCGCCATTTATTCGAACAGGCGGATTGGGAGATGTAGCAGGCGCACTTCCTGCAACATTAAATGCACTTGGTGCAGAAGCTAGAGTAATTTTACCGCTTTACATGGAAATTCCGCAAGATTTCAAAAATGCTATGAGATATATCGGCAGTGTTTATGTTACACTTGCTTGGAGATATCAATATTGCGGATTGTTTTCGTATAATTACAATGGTGTAACCTATTATTTTGTAGATAATGAGTACTACTTTAAGAGAAACGGCGTTTACGGTCATTACGACGATGCGGAAAGATTTGCATTTTTCTCGAAAGCTTGCTTGGAAGCATTAAGATTGATTGATTTTTATCCGGATGTTATACACTCAAACGATTGGCATACCGCATTGGCACCCGTATTTTTGGATTGCTTTTATAGGGGTATACCTGAGTATCAAAACATTAAAACTGTATTTACTATTCATAATATCGAATTCCAAGGCAAATACGGAGAAGATTTGATAACGGATATTTTGGGCTTGCCTGAAGATAAACATAGTTTGGTTAAGTACGCAAAATGCACCAACTTTATGAAAGGTGCTATCGAGGCAAGTAACAGCGTTACAACTGTTTCTCCGTCTTATGCAAATGAAATTATGGATAGATATTATTCGTACGGTTTGGATAATATTTTGAGACAAAGAGGCTATAAGTTAAGCGGAATCGTAAATGGTATCGATGTGGATTTGTACAATCCTGCTACTGATAAAGCATTGTTTAAAAACTTTGATTTTACAACTATAGAAGATAAGCAAATCAATAAGCAAGAACTTTTAAAAATGTTCGATATGAACTTTAACAGCAATACACCGCTTATTGGTATGGTTACAAGACTTACCGAGCAAAAAGGACTTGATTTGCTATTAGCAAGGATTGACCAATTAATGCAAAGCGATTTGCAAATTATCATTTTGGGTAAAGGCGATTGGAAATACGAAAGCAAACTTCAAGAGTTGCAAAACAGGTATTACGGCAAATTGAAAGTTATTATCAATTTTTCTACCGATATTGCCAACAAAATTTATGCGGGCAGCGATATGTTCTTGATGCCGTCTAAGTTTGAGCCTTGTGGTTTGAGCCAAATGATTGCTATGAGATATGGTACTATCCCTATTGTAAGAAGGACAGGGGGACTTAACGATACGGTTATAGGCTTTAATCCTGCTGAACTTACAGGAAATGGCTTTACATTCTACAGCTTTAATGCAGATGATATGTGCGACGCAATTTACAGGGCAGTAGGCACTTATCACAATAAGCGTGAGTGGATATCTTTGATTGCAAACGCTATGTCGGCAGACTTCTCTTGGAAAGCATCCGCAAGCAAATATCTTGAGCTTTACGACAGGCTTTAATATTGTAAATTGATAAATTTTTAGTCAATATTGTGTTGTTTATTATGACAAAAATAGAGTAATTTTTAGTTTTATATAAATTTATAATGTAAACTCATTGTAAAATAAAACAAATTGCCTATGCAAATTGTTGCTTAAAATCGCAATTTGACATATAATTAAAAAGTAAGTGGCAGCAATCATACTTTAATATGCGGATATTAAAGATTAGTGGTGCTAATTGCTTGAATAAAATAGTTAATAAATTTTTAAACATCGCTTGGAAAGCTCGTGGCAGTTTTCCTTGCGATTTGTTAAGGAGTAATATGATAACAACAGAAGAATTCGAGAAAAAAGTTGAAAGTTTGGCTACCGTGATGTTTGGTAGAAAAATCGAAGATTGCAATCACAATCAACTTTATAAGATTATTGCAAGTGCGGTTAAAGATATTTTAACCGAAAAAAGATTAACTTTCAAAAAGGCATGCGCGGAGCAAAATGCAAAGCATGTTTATTATATGTCAATGGAGTTTTTGCTAGGAAAATCTTTAAAAAATCATTTGTTTAATCTTGGTATTAGCGATATTGTGGAAAAGACATGCCAAAAATACGGTTGCAGTGTTGACGAATTGTGCGAAATCGAGCCGGATGCAGGTCTTGGTAACGGCGGTTTGGGTAGATTGGCTGCAGCGTATATGGAGTCACTTACTAATTTGAGTTATCCTGCAAGCGGTTTTTCAATTAAATACGAGTTTGGTATTTTTAAACAAAAAATGGCTGACGGTTGGCAAATGGAATTGCCTGACGAGTGGCTAAAAGATGGTGCGGTATGGCTAGCACCTCGTGAGGAGGATACTTTCCCTGTAACTTTCGGTGGAGAAGTAGTTCAACATTGGAACGATAACCGCATGGTTGTGGAAATCAAAAATGCGGATACTATCCTTGCAGTTCCTTATGATATGAATGTAAGCGGTTATCATACAGATGCCGTAAATACACTAAGACTTTGGGATGCAAAAGCATCTATGGATTTTGATATGCAAGCATTTTCACGAGGCGATTATATCAAAGCTTTGTACAATAAATCTCTTGCAGAGTCCATAAGCAAAGTTTTGTATCCTGCAGATGACCATATCGAGGGTAAGTCATTAAGATTAAAACAACAATATTTCTTTGTATCGGCATCTATCCAATCAATTATTAAAAAGCATTTGGCAGATTATGGTACTTTGGATAATTTTGCGGACAAAGTTTCTATCCATATCAATGATACACACCCTACATTGTGCATACCTGAGCTTATGAGAATATTGCTTGACGTATACGGTTACAGTTGGGATGATGCTTGGAAGATAGTTTGCGGTACAATGAGCTATACTAACCATACTGTTATGGCAGAAGCATTGGAAAAATGGCCGGAAAGTTTGTTTGCTATGTTGCTTCCTCGTGTTCATCAAATCGTGCAAGAAATCAACAAGAGATTTTGTGCTGATTTGTGGGATTTTTATCCTAATGATTGGAACAGAGTGGCAAATAATGCAATTTTGCAAAACGGTCAAGTAAGAATGGCTAATTTGTGCTTAGCTGCATCACACACAATCAATGGTGTAAGTGCTTTGCACAGCGATTTGTTAAAGCAAGATGTTTTCCACGATTACTACAATATGCAACCTAAAAAGTTTACAAACGTAACAAACGGTATTACTTACAGACGTTGGCTTGCACTTTCCAACTCTAAATTGACAGCTTATATTTGCAGTTTGATTGGCGATGACTTTTTGAAAGATTGCAATAAACTTGCAGATTTGATAAAATTTAAAGGTGACAAAAAAGTTCTTGGCGAGTTTGCTAAAATCAAGAGAGAAAATAAGGAAAGACTTGCTAAATATATCAAGGAAAACAATGGCATTGATGTCAATGTAGATAGTATTTTCGATGTACAGGTTAAAAGATTGCACGAGTATAAGAGACAGCTTTTAAATTGCATGCACATTATCGATTTGTACTTGAGACTAAAGGAAAATCCGGATTTGGATATACATCCTAGAACATTCATTTTCGGTGCAAAAGCAGCTCCTAGCTACTATACCGCAAAATCTATCATTCGTTTGATTTGTATGCTTGGCGAGCAAATTAACAATGACCCAGATATAAAAGGTAAAATCAAAGTTGTATTCTTGGAGAACTATCGCGTAAGCTTAGCGGAAATCGTTATGCCTGCATCTGATGTAAGCGAACAAATTTCTATCGCAGGTAAGGAGGCATCCGGTACAGGTAACATGAAGTTTATGATAAACGGTGCTGTTACTATGGGTACAATGGATGGTGCAAACGTTGAGATTCACGAGAATGTCGGCGACGAAAATATCTTTATCTTTGGTTTGAGGGAAGAGGAAGTATCCAAAATGTACAAAGAGGGTTACTATCCATCTAGATACTATAACGAAAACTATCGTATCAAACGCGTAATAGATATGCTTAACGAGGGTATTGCCGGTGTTAAATTTAACGAAATTGCTCACATTTTAACAACCAAAGACCCTTATATGTGCTTGGCAGATTTCCAAAGCTATGTGGATGCTCAAGATGCACTTGACAAAGCTTACGGAGATGTTGAACGTTGGAACAGAATGTCACTTGTAAACGTTGCAAAAAGCGGTTTCTTCTCCTCTGACAGGTCTATCCAAGAGTATGCTGATAGGATTTGGGCTTTGTCGCCTGTAAAGGTTAAAAAAGCAAAAGCAGCTAAAGCAGTAGCAAAAACTGTGGCAGAAGTAAGTAAACCTGCAACTGAAAAATCAAAGGCAACAACAGCAAAAAAAGCTCCTGCTAAAAAGAGCAAATAACAAAAAATTCGATATAATTTTTAGGATATAAAACAAAAATAACTCCCGCATCAACGGGAGCTATTTTGTTGTTAAAGATAAATTTTATAGGCAAATTTTTCGTGTGTTTACACAAATTTTTAATAGCCAAAAAAACATATTAATCTGCATAAAAACCGTGCGAAAATCGGTACTAAATGTTCAAAAACAGTTTATTTAGCTTGATATTTTAATAGTTAAAATGGAAAAATGAAATTTCCCGGAGTAATAAACAAATAGCTTATTAACGATAGCAGAACAATTATAATAGGTTGGTGTAAAACATAGACTATTAAAGCTTTATTACCCCAAAAACTTACAGGTTTGTACCAACCATATTTGTCAAGCATAGGAAGTACAGATTTTCTTTCCGCATAAACAAAACTTCCTACACTTGCGCCAAGTAAAACATATCCTAAATTAGGCAGTATAGGGAAATAGTCTGCCGACTGATAGCCGCCAAAATATGTTGCGATAAACCCTAAGTCGGGATTTACGTTTTCAGGCGGATTTGCGGTATAAACTTGCGTTACGACTATAATTACTACGCCTGCAATCAAACATACCATACTTATCAATCGGTTGTTATCCATACAAACTTTTGAAATAATGTAGTATATTAAAATGGAAAAAGCCAACATGTGTAAAACGCCGAAAGTAATGGACATATCAAACAAAGCTGTTACTACTGTTATGCCGAATGCTAAAAACAAAGCTTCGATTCCGCGTTTTAAATTGCTCCTTGATAGGTTGCAGGAAATACCGCAAAGTATGAAAAACAGGCAAAATATAATAGGATGAAAAATCTCCCTTAGCATACCGCTTTCGTAATTATAAGCAAAATTTAAAATACCGTTATGAATAGGATTGGCAGCAGCCCAAGCTTCCCCGAAAATTTCGGATATATTGAACATAAAATGGTCCCAAATCATAAGCAAAACGCAAATACCGCGAATAAAATCAAGTTCCCAAATTCGGTTTTTACCTTTTGATAACTTGCGTTTTGATAGTGGCTTTGCGATTGTTAGAGCACTATTATTTTCTTTTTCCATAACGCTTGCCGTCCTTTTCGTAGTTTAATGGTTTTTCCTTTACGTCAATAAGTTTAAAATCCCCGTTTGTATATTCCTGAAATACCTTAAAATGATTGTGATATTCGTGAATTATAATGGACGGATTGTTGTTCGAGCGGTAAACTTTTGGCGGAATAAAACCTTTTCTGCTAATGTTAGGGTCATAATAAGGATGACTTTTGTGTGGCATACCGCCTTCGTACTTTTTAAAGTATTTTACGGGCTTTTTTTCGTACATTTTTTGCCTTTTGTCCGCATCTTTTCTTTGTTGAAGTTCACGCTTTGCTTTTTCACTCTCCATAATTTGTTTTATAGGTTTTACAATCAAATTTCTAATCGAAATTATTAAACTTCCTATCAAAGTTAAGGCTAACCCGATATAAAACAAAATTGTGTTAGTATCAAGCACACTTATATTAAGCCCGCCTGTAAGCATAAGTATACCGCAAATAATCATATAAATTGCAGGAATCCATAGCCCGAAATACAAAAGCATATACGCAATAATGTGCAAAAGAATTTTGGCGATTTTTATAACCGCCTTGATTATCCAAGCGAAAATTGCCGTCAATCCCAAAATGCGCATATTTATACCTTTGTATAACTTATTTAAGCATATTATAACACAAAAAACGCCATTTGTAAACGATTTGATACAAAAATACAGCAGTCAAAAACGCTTATAAAATAGTAAAAAAGTTAATTTTATATTGATAAAATCAATCATAGTTTAACAGGGGGTATGACGAAAAAAATGAAAAATTTAAGCTGTATTTGTCAAAAAAAAGATAGCTTTTTTGTTGTTATTTTTTACAATTTTGCCACTGTTTATTTACACTTTTAAGCTACTTTTTTGCATTTTTCGATACAAATTTTTTGTGTTTTTTATGCTAAAAACGACCATTTTTTTTGATGATTTTTTATTGTAAAATCCAAAAAATCGACTATAAAAAATAGCAAAATTCGAGGTGGAAAATCTATAATAAAGTGATAATGATTACTAGTTTAAAGATTAAATTTTAAGCAAATTTTTAGATAAATTTCATTAATTATTTTTAGCTACGGGAGCTTTTTTTAATAGAAAAAAACTTGCTAATATTTTTTCTTGCTAGAAAGTAACAGGCTATCTATTGTATAAAAAGAAAACTGCACGTAAAGTATTTGTAAATTTAGGGAGCATTTAAGGTTGGTTTAAGGTCGCATTTATATAATTTATTTAGTTAATAAGACTATTGCGCAGGCGACTGTGCATTTGGGAGGAAATATGAGGAAGAAGAGATTTTTGTCTTGCTTGCTTGTCGTGCTATTGCTGGCAGTGTTTTCTGTCACTTTAGTTGCATGTAAGGAAAGAACTTCTCAAATAGTCACTCCGGAGGCTCCTGTAGCCGGTGAATCCGCACCGAGCGTAGGAGACTTGTTGCTTATTATGCTAAAAGGCATGGGCAAAATGGATGAGGACTTTGTGAGCATGGATTTCGAATCGGAAATCAAGACCAATGTTGGTAGTGTAGAAAATCCGATTTGGGACTATCGTAAATTTTACTTAAAGGGCAATTTCAGACCTGACTCCGGGGATGACGAGGGTGAAGTTGAACTAGGTTTGGGTGTTATTGCGACCGACGCAAACGGAAACGAAAGAGCCGACCAAAGTCAAAATTTCGAATTGTTTTTACATAACGGTAGATTCTACATGAAAGTAGGTACTACTGCTTTGTATTTGGAAGACATTGACTTTAATTGGATTATCGAACAGTTGAGGAAAATCGACGGTTTGCAAAACCTTGTAGATACTATTTTGGGCTCTATCCCGGGACTAGGATTAAAAGGTAGTGTAGACGAGTTGATTGGCATTGTAGCAATGCTTATTTTCCAAATCGACAATCAAATGACTACATACAATACTACAACAGGTTCGGGTCACATTGCGTTGAAGTTCAACCCTGACCAATTAATCGCTACTATCGTTACTGCACTTGACGGTACAAGTATTGACGGTGTATTGGCAGGACTTGGTATGGGCTTAATGATACCTGACGGTAACGGCGGTATGAAGCCTTACAGCATTGACGATTTCTTGGCAACGCTTGCGTTCCCTAACATCGATGTTTATGTTGAGGCAGATATCGAAAATAAAAAGGTTGTTATGGATGCCGATGTAAACGGAAACAAAGGTTTGCAATTACATGTATATGATTGGCAAACTGAATATTTCCACATGAGTACAGGTGTTGTTTACAGCACTACAGATGCTATCAAGATTATTCCCGATAACATTGCTACTTATCAACCTTTCGGTTTGTTAAAGTTCCAATTTAACACCACAATCACTGTTGACGTCAATAATGTTGATGTCGGCAAACTTATCAACTTTTTTGCGGGCAAACAATTCTTGCCTGAAAATAGTTTGAGGTTATCTGCAAATGCAGGCTTGACAATCAAGCTTGATGCAGATATCCGCTTAAAGGAAGAGCCAAACAGTGCAAACCCTAACCAAATGGATGACAAGAGTATTTTCTTGTTAGAGCTTTATGGCGACAATAAAGATGTTCCTATGGTAGGTATTTACTTAAAAGACAAAAAGATTTATGTTAATCTTGACGACGCTATCAAAACCGAGAGCGGAAATATAGATATAAGACCGGGCAATATCGTTGTTGAAGGTGCGGAGGTAAGTAAATGGCTTACATCTGCTATCGGTCAGTTGACAGGTTTGGTTGAAGGACTGATGGACGATTTGTTTGCAAAAGAAGAAAAGGGCGGAACTCAAACTTTTGCAGCGGTAAACGATATTCAATTTAAAGACGGATATAGCTTGAGCGATATCGTGCTTCCTGTTGGCCATGACGACAATGGCAAAACATATATAAGCAAAACGTTCGGTACTATATTGGATATTGTTAGATATACAATAGGTTTTGAAGACTATATCGATTGGGATGCGGAAACCGGCAAAATCGAACTTAAAATAACAAACGAGTTCTTCCATAAATTATGCAATCAATTTGGCATAAATGTAAACGAACTTGCAACAATGAAAGATTTTGGTTTGATTACTCTTGGTATCGACCTTGCAAAAGGCTCTTGCTATTTAGATTTGGATTTGAACAAAGCAGTGTTTGACGAGTCGCTTAGCGGTGATGAGCAAAGCGTTTTGCACGCAAGGGTAGAGCTTGACAATTTCCGTTACGGTTTCGGACACCGTGATGAGTTGTTAAGCAAAATCGATGCTGCAACCGACGGTAGAGCATATATAGGTAATTTAAAAGACTTTATTTATAATGCAGTTGACGACTTGGATATAGAGTTCGAGGCTAAATTGCAAATAGATAAAGGTATATATAATGCCGCTAATATTTTTGGTATTAACACAGGACTACCAAATGTTAATATCGAGGTTGGCGACGCGTTTATTATGCATTTGAAATTGAATATTCAAATTCAAATGGACGAAGTTACATATAAAGAAGATAATAAAGATGTAACAAAGAAAATAATTACACGTGCATATATCGGTATTACAAATGTAACAAGAAATCCAATTTTCCCTAAAGACGGAATGACTGTTCGTTTGTATTACTTGGATGACAGATACGAGCAAAACAATGTAATGAGTGCTATGTCGGCTACAAAGGAAGATAATAGTGTTCATGGTACACTTTATGCCGATATGTCAGAGTTTGAAATGATTAAAATTGGTATTCCAAGCTTTGCTATTGGTATTGATTTGACTGACTTGATTTTCAGCATGATAGATGACTTGGCTATTGATTTCAAGATTCCTGAGTTCTTAAACGCTAGTGAAACCCAAGGCGCTCAAACATTCGGTCTTGACGACGGAAATACAAGAACAGTTACAGCAGACGATGACTCTATCATTTATGACTTGTATACAAAAGATGCAACAAAAGTTGACAGACTTTTAAAAGTAGAGTTAACTAGTGCTTTGGTAAATGAATTGTTCAAAATGTTTGATTTTGATATCGGTTTTGAACTTCCTGAAATTAACATAAGTGCGGAAATTAACAAAATCGACGGTATCAAATTGAGCATTAAGGCATTTGATGGTGCCGGTGAAGATAAAAAGACACTTAGCCTAGACCTAGGTATTAATAAGTTTAAAATGGGTAGCCCTAATTTGGTTATCGATATTACACCACTAACCGATGGTATAAAGGAAAATCCGGATAAATACGGAGTGTTTATCAACATTAGCGACTTGTCGGATACATCCAATAAAGGTATGTTGCAAGAAATTCTACACGGTGTTATTTACAGAGCTCTTGACGACGTAGATATCAAATTTAGCTTAGATATCCATTTGGATAAAGGCACTTATGATATCAGTAATATTTTGGGTATTCAAACAGGATTGCCTAGTATTCCTATTTACTCGAGCGAAGGCTTTGATTTGAAATTCGATATTATGATTCAACTTCAAAGTGCTATCGTACCTAAGATGGATATTTTGGGTAACGTAATCGATGGCGAATACGAGCAAATTATTAGCCGTGCTATGATTACACTTCAAAATAAGGCACAAAATCCTCTTACTCCAAAGGGTAACGGTGTTGTTAAAATAATGTATTTTGACGACAGATACGAAGGCAACAAAAACTTAGGACTAAAACCATACAATGCTACACAAACAGGTGTTGACGGTAGCGGTAAACCTGTTTACAATGTAAGCAAGACGCACGGTACATTGTTGTTGAATTTGTCTACATTCAATATTTTGAACTTTGTATTGCCTGATGTTGCACTTGATGTGGATTTAACACAAATCGTATCGCAAGTTATCGGTAATATAAGTTTGAGTGACGTTTCGTTTAACAACTACAGCGAGGCAGATGCTGCAAGTGCGGTACAAAATCTATTTGCTGCAGTGGCAGATGGAGATAATCAAGAAGAAGGTACAACCTTTGTAAAAGTTGCATTGACTAAAAAACTAATCGAAGAAGTTTTGAGAATGGTTGGTGTAAACCTAGAGTTTGGTTTGCCTAATATTGATGGTGGTATTATTGTAGATGCCGATAATGGTATATCTATTAATATCGCAAGCAAAGACGGCGAGAAGAATGTAAGTGCCGGAATCGGTATGAGCAAATTGCATTTAGGAAAGCAATTAACAGATGATGAAATTGCTCCTCCTGCGGATTTCGATATTGAAAAATTCGGTATTGCAACAGCACTTGACCTAAGTACATTGCTAAATACAATGATTTACAGAGCGCTTGACGACGTAGATTTGTCATTTGACTTGGCGTTTGAGATTACAAAAGGTAAATATGACGTTTCTAAAGTATTGAGTTTGTTCGGGTTAAGCCTTGGCGATGAGCCTATTAATATCGAAGTAAGCCAAGACTTTATACTTGATTTAACACTTAACATTAAAATAAGATGGAATGATTTTATTGATGCAGAGTCAAAAGTGAATAATGCAAGCGGCATAACTCAAGCAAGAATAAGTTTGTATAACAAAACACCTAATATATTGTTCTCGCATGCATCTGAAACAGTGCCTGTATTGGACGTATATTATTATGACGACAGAGGTCCTAATAACAATACATTGCCTCCATTGGATGCAGCTAACGGCGGACAGTTTGCCTATGGTGTAAATGGTAAGGAAACTCATGGTAGCTTGTTTGTAAATGCCGATAAGTTTGAGTTTGCAAAATTGAAAGTGCCTAATATGGTTATGGATATCGATTTGACAAAGTTGGTAAAAGGACTTATCGATAACTTAAGCACTAATTTAGGTGCGGGTACTCAATCTGCAAGTATCGATTCGGATATTTCAAGATATATGAGCAGCTTAATGGCTCAACAATTCGGTACGGTAGCAGATGCTGCATTGCCTACCGAAGAGACAGGTAACTATTTACAAGTTCATATCACAATGCAATTAATTAATGAGTTATTGCAAAAATTCGGTGTTGTATTTGAAGTACCTGATTTCTTGGATAGCTTAAACGGTAACTTTACAATAAGTCAAATTAATGGTATCAAGTTATATGCTAATATTAATAGGCCTAATGAGGAGGGCGGTGTAAATTCTATAACTTTGAATTTAGGCATCAAGCACATTAAACTTGGTCAAACTATTGAATATATTTCTCCTCCTGCAAGCTTTAACGATTACAGAGAGTATTATGGTACAAAAGTTATTAGCGATATTAATTCCGTAATTTACAGATTATTGGACGATACCAATATTCAAATTAAATTGCAAGCGGATGTACCTCAAGGTAGATACAATCTTGCACCTATCTTGAAGATGGCAGGCGTTAAGATTGACGAATTGTTTGTAGAGTTTACACAAGCATTCAATCTTGATTTGACATTGAATATTCAGTTGCAAATGGACAATGTTCATAAATATGACGATAACGGAAACATTGTAGAAGGTGCATACGAGACTATTTTGTCAAGAGCTTGTATAGAAATTATAAGCGGCTCGGAAAACTTCTTATTCGAGCAAGGCACTGTTGCAAAACTATTGTATTTCGATTGGAGATTGGAGGCAAACAGGAACAGTTCCGCTTTGGGATTGAAGAGACCTTCTTATGACGAGACTACAGGCATAACAAACAAGACATTTGGTACATTGTTTGCAGATTTCAGCGGATTGAATATTGCAAATATCACAATTCCACCTGTAACAATGGATATCGATTTAACTCAAATCATTCAATCTATAAGCTCTAGTATTGGTGGAAACATTAATTTGGGCGGTGGCGGAAATGCTGCATATAGCATGGCTGACAACGGTATCGGTATGGTAAACGATGCTTTAAACGGACCTGCTGCAGCTCCTGCACTTGGCAACTATATTAAAGTTGTAATAACTACCAATTTGATTAACGCAATATTGGAAATGCTTGATGTAAACTTGGGTGAGATTACATTGCCTAACTTTACAGTAGATGCGGCAGCAGATGCCGACAAAGGTATTGCGATAGTAATCAACTTGTTTACAAAAGATTCGGATGACAATACCGACAGAACAATAAGCGCTACATTGGCATTGCCTATGTTGCATTTGGGTGTTAAGAACGAAATCGAAATACCTAAAGACTTTACAAATAGCTACTATGCAACAGACTTTAGTAACATAGTAAAAACATTGTTGAAATACGGCGAAATTAATGCAAAATTAAACATTAGCGCTAACTCTTCGACAATTAACGTACAAAGACTTTTGAACAACATTTTGGCATCCAGCGGTATGAATCTTGCTTTGCCTATCAATGTTGATTTGAATGATTTTTCAAATGAGTTGGAATTAAGCTTGAAATGGAATTTCGACTATGACGACGCAAGAAACACTAATATTGCTTTAGAGTTGAAATGCGACGACCAAATGGCAATGTCATTGTACATGACAAGAGGAAATGTTTATGTCGACATGTCAGGCTTAGGTCTTCCTAAATTCTCGTTGGTAAATTCCGGCTTGGCAGCAAAAATTACTTATCTTGTAGGTAATGCATTGGACGGCTTGCTAGGTGCCTTAGTAAACAGCGGTACTTCAAACCTACAAAATGCTGTTGCTACAGCAAACAATATGTCTGTAGAGCAAATGAACAGCGAGCTATTTAGAATGGCGCGTGACGGCGAAATCGAAGGGGAAGAAGACAAACCATTTGAAATATTAGACTACGTTACACTATTGCTAAAAGGTTTGAGCATGAGTGACGGCGTGTTTAATATAGATATTTCTGCCGAGATGATGAGAACTATTTTGAAAGAGCTTGATATCAACATTGCAGAAAATATTACAGTAAAAGCAAGCTTGGATTTGAAACATGGTATAATCGAACTTTACTTGACCTTTGCCGAAATTTCAATGGCTGCTAAACTAGAAGTAAGAAATATAGGCGGAGTTGAAGATTTAACAATCAATGTAACCGATTCGGCTTATGTTGAACTTGATATGTCATCGGGTGCTATCTTCGTTAACTCTTTGTTGGATAATTTGGACCCAGGCATTTGGATTGATTTGATTAGTAAAAACTATTCGTTTAACGATTACTTTAGATATACTAAGATAACAATGGAAAAAGTGCCTATCGAGGGTATGTCATTGCCATATACAACAGGCGGTTGGGCAAATGGCGGAAGCATTTTGATAAAACTATTGCGTATGGATGGCAATGGTTCAAGCGGCGCAATTAGCGGTGGCGTCCCTGCATTGTATATCATTTTGGATATTAACAGCAATAAGTTGTGGATAAGAGCCACAAAAGATTTGCTACCAATTGATATCGATTTATTGGGTATTAGTGTTCATGCCGATACAATGGTAAACATCGCTATCGACTTTAATATCAAAAAGATGCTTAGCGATTTGATAGGTCCAATCATCAATGATATTAATAAAGTAGATACAGTAGGTTTTGAAGATGCGTTGAACGGCTTCTCTATCGATAGCTTGTTAAAAGGTATCAATGTTAAAATTTACGGTGTAAGAAACATTAAGATTAATGTAGAACTAAACCATAACGTAATAAACGAATTTGTACCTAAATTGGTAAATGGCTTTAATGGTATGTTCATACAGTTGGACCCTTCAAAAGGCAACTCGTATACTGTAAGCGGTATCAATTATAACAATAAACAAAATACAGACTTCCTAAATAACTTCTGGGATAACTTGATATATCCTGTTGTTGAAGTTGCTGTTAAGGATGCCGGTTTTGGTGGAGTTATGGGACTAGTGAATGGTGCTATCAACAGTAGCGGTGCAAAAAACAATGTACTTAACCTGGTATCTAGGTTGTTGCCAATGCCGGAGTTCACCGAGCTTAATGCAAACGTTTATATCGTAAATGGTAAACTTGATAACATTCAACTTGTCGGATATGATATGACAATGAACGGTGATTATCGTAACAGATTGGAGTTAAGGATATTCAACGATATGTCCTCACAAGCATTCTTCGGAAATATGGATGCATTGGATTTGAACAATGTAGTACGTCAAGCACCATATATTCATTTCGATATGGCCGTTGACAGTGAGAGCAACTTTATCAATAAGTTTACTGACTATGCGTATGTTCCTAACAAAAACACAATGTACTATGATACTGCAATGGAAAACATGCCATTTGTAGTTCAAAAGAACAACGTAACTTGGGCTGTAACTTATTATGACGAAAACGGCTTTGATATGAACGAAAATGCACTTAATAATGCGTTTACAAAGACCGATATGAGTGCATTTAAGGCAAACGGAAGATATAAACCTGGTTATTATATTGCAACGGAAACTGCAAGTACAGTAAAAGGTACGTTTACAAACCAAGTAAGGATTGTTATAGAGGATAATACAACGTTTATTAGAGAAAATGACACTTATGTGGAGAATATCGAAATTCGTTCGGGTCAAACACTTCCTACTTCGATAACACTTACTAACGATAGGTTGGATAAATCTATTTATATAAGAAATGTAGAAGGTGCAATGAACAAGTTTGAGTTTAAAGACGAACATGGAAATAACTCGGCACCTCAAACAAGCATTGATGGTGTAACACACGAAAATGCAAAAGTTAAGATTAATTTGTCTTCAGGCAGTCCTGTTTACAAAACAACACAAGTTAAATGGCACGATGCAAAACTTGAGTTGGTTGAAACAAAACCTATTGAAATAAGCATTTTTGATTACAAAGACTTCTTTAACAATTATTACAAAGCAGAAAAAATGTTTGTAATAACCTCTGATAGAAGAAGGATTTATCAAGATGTTCAAAGCATAAGTATTTCTCAAGGTTATGACACTTTGTTTAACTTGGATAGTAACGGAAATATCGCCTCACTTGCAAATGAGAGCAAATGGATGAGTGAAACAGGATTTAGAACACAGCTTACAATAGTGCTTAAAAATGCTCATGCACAGCAAATGCCACTTACAAGAGAGGTTATAGTAAAACCTAGAATTGTAGATTTTGTAAGATTTGACAGTAAAGACACTATTGTAATGGATACTGTGCAAACTCAATCCGATTTGCCAAAGAGTGTAAGAGTATACTTTAAAAACGGCGATATGGAAACTTATTCGATACCTTATGACAGATGGGATTTCTCAAATGTTGTTAATACCGAGGCTACCGGTGCATCTGCAAAGACAATGACATTCGGCAAAAAAGGTGTATATGACAATGTTGCATTTAGGTTTGACCAAGATTACGGCTATCCTGACGGTTTTGAGATGAACAAGGTAGAAGGCGTAACTATAGCAATCAACGAGGCTGTAATTAAATATGCAAAAGTAGGCCCTGATAACGGGGATAGATATTGCGAAATTTCTTATGAAGACTTTGCAAACAAAAAATTCAACGATTTGGATTTACGTTTGATATCTTCGGACGGAAGAGTGACAGACTATGTTGACAGAATAACATACACTATCGGTTATAGACATAGTGAAACCGAAGAGTTTAAGGAAAACAATGCTGAAAACAGAAGTTATATTCAAAGCTTGCCATTGGAAGAAGCCGTGAAATATCAACCTGTTACGGCAGTGGCTAATAACTATGAGATTATCGATAGAGGTATTACACTTGGAGATAAAGGTGGTAGAGCAAGAGTAACAGTAAGGTTGTTGTATATGCAAAAGGATGCAAATGACGAACACCCTATTTTGGATAATAGTAGAGTAGTGGAGACATATTTGTATTTCCAAGTTGCGGCACCTATTGTTAAGGTAGACTGATTTTAGGAGGAATTATGAGGGAATCAGTGAAAAATAAAAGAAAATTAATAGTGACAGCTGTTGCGGTAATTATTGCAATGCTACTGTCTGTTACCACAGGGCTATTGATATATAGCCCTAAGGGTAACTCCACCCCTGAAGGTATAACAGACGGTTTGATGGGTAATGTTGCCGATAGTGTTAACTTAGATAACAGCACAACAGGAAAAACCAATCCTGACGGTACTTCGGGAGACCGTATCACTACACAAGCTGAATTAAAAAGTGCTATACAAAACAACAGAAGTTGCTATTTGGCAAATGACGTTGAGTTGGATTGGGGAAGCGGTAAACCTAACAGCAATAGTTATACCGGTACTTTTAACGGTAACGGAAAGGTTGTCAGATTAAGAACTAGTTCCGACGGATGGCCTATGTTAGATACTTGGAAAGGTTCGGGAGATAACTATTACGGTGCGGGATTTGTTGGTGTATTAGCTCCCGGCGGTGTTATTAAAAATGTAACATTCGAATATAAAAGTTTGACTTGGAAGTTTGCTTCACCGACTGCATGGCATAATGGTAAGAAAAATACTATCGCAACATTCGGTCTTGTTTGCGGAGAGAATAGAGGTACTATCCAAAATGTAAGATTGGATATAGATTCTGCCAAAGTAGAAATGCACGCCGATACTTTTGCCGATGAAGAATATGCCAATAAATTATTATTGGGTGGTATTTGCGGGGCTCAAAGCGGAACACTAAACAATGCTTATGTTAACATAACAGGAAATACCGAGTTGAAAGTAAATACAAAAAACTGGAGAAACACAAACGGTGGATATAGGGCTTTACAAATGGGTATTATCGGCGGTGTATATGGCGCTTATACAAGTGCTACTGCTGCTTTAAATACTTCCAACCTTATGATGAAAGGCGGCTCTGGCGTAATTTTAACAGCAGATAGTGAGCCTGGTGGCTCAGGTTGGAGTCAAAACGATGGTGTATTGAACTTTTGCGGAGCAGTTGCCGGATATAATATACAAGGTGTAAAAGGCGTTGTATGGGATTATCAAGGTAGCTTTTGGGTAAGGGCAAAGTCTGCAAATGGTGCAACATATTCGCCTAGTGATTTTGAAAGTTCTAAGGTTGCCGCTATGACGGGTATACCTAACGGATACTATTCTCCTACTGCAACAATCGTTTGTGCTAACGGCTCGGAATGGCTTTCAAACAGCAATGAAAGAGCTAACTATCTACTTAGCGGTTACGGTAAAAACGATATGCCTACCAATAGCTCTGTAAATTGGGGTATGGATACTAGCGATGCCAAAAGAGGTAAAATAGACAGGTCTTTTGGTAAAGCTAAAATCGATATGGCACAATATGACGCAAAATTTGGTAGTATCGAGATGAAATTTACAAATGACCCCGGTTATTTGAATATCAAAAGAACTATGACGGGTTACGGTACTTTTGACTGTTTCTTCCGTGTAGGTACTTGTGCAACCGATGCTATAAGCAGTAATCCTGCAGTTTATTACGGTTCGGATAATAATAAAGCTTTTGATGTGAATTTCAATATGGCTACCGACAATATGGCTGCGGATGTTCAACGATTTGAGATTGTTACAGGTAAACGCTTAAGCGGGTCGACGTACGGCATTCAACTTTTGGGTAATCAGTCGTATACGGGCAATGATTATTTGACGCTATTTAAAAACAATGCAATCAGTGCTGCCGCAAGAGAAAAGATTAACGAAGTTAAAGTAGATACAAACGTAGTTTTCGATACAAGTTTAATCAAAATACTTGAAAATGATAAGGTTATTAGCGGTTGGAATTTGATTTATCCAAAAAGAGCTGCTAAAATAACTATTCAAAGTACTGTGGACCCTGATTATGCTTATGTTGACCACAAAAACAGATTCTGTTTTGCTCCTACAGCTGAAATGCCTAATTTACAAATGTTGCCGGCAAGAAACACGGTTACAGTTCCTAACGGATGGGGTAAAACTCAAACAATAAATGTATTGCTACGTGATGACCAAAACAATACTAGCAACAGGATTCAAAATAATGCCGTAGATAGGGTAGAGTACAGAATAGTAGGAACTACTGCATTTAAGAGCCAAGCCGTAACTCACACTGCAGCAAACGGTTTCAGCTTTACAATTAGTGATTCCACTCCGTTAGCGGGTGCTCAATACGAGATTATCGGTTATAAAAACGATAACCCTGTAGTGTTCAGTCAGTTTGACGATGCAGGTGCAGTCGTACCGTTAAATTTGGGTAAAAATGTTTTTGTAGACAATATTGCCCCTACTATGGATGATAGTCAATTTGATTATCTACACGAAACAAATGTATGGTTTAATGCTGACAAAACAGTTGAGTTTGAAGTTGCAGATGCAAACTCCGGTGTTAAGACGGTAGATGTATTTAAAACAGCATTGGATAATCAAGGTAATCCTATAATCGGAAGTTATCCGGAACGTATAAACAGCACTTTACAAAATAATAGGGTTACTTTTACGGCGGATGGTTATAACAAATATCATATAAAGATTTATGACCAGGCTGATAATACAAAAGATTACGAGTTTAATGCTCATATCGATAAGACAAATCCGGATATTACGGCAGATATAGAGTACTATATCAAAAAGATAACCGGTGGTACGGATCCATACGACCCTTCTAAAGGCTCTACGAAATCGGTATTTGCAACTATACGTGCAAACTTTGGTCCTGCAGGTGGTAAAGTTTATTTCGAAGCTGCAAATCAACCTGATAACGAGTTAAACACCAAAGGAACAGTAATACAAAGCACGAACAATGTGTTCGATGCGGAAATTAAGACTACTATGGACGGCGGTACTGCGTATAACTTTACTTTGATAAGTAACGCTGTTGCTACCAAAGGCGATGAGAGCAGTAGCTTAAAAAAGACTATTAATGGCACTGTTGTAATCATTGTTAAGCAAGAGACTATCGAAGTTTTGATAGCAGATATCAACATTACTTCCGATAACGGAGATTTGACAGAGGTTTACAGTAAGAGTAACGGTTTTGATACTTCTAGAATTTCCGTAAGATTTTCGGATGAGACAAGAAAACAAACTGCAAAAGAAAAACTAGAGGGCATTGACGCAATTTATGATATCGAACAATTTAATACATATATCGAAGTTGTATCGGCAGGTTTCTATTCGGACAAATCGGGTAATAATCCTGTAACCGATGCAAACGAGGGCAGAGATGCTAAGTATTACTTGCTTGTTCATATAAGGGTAAAATCTATTTACGATTTTGCTATAACAAATCAGCAATCACAAAACAACTTTTATGTGTTCGAGGCAAATGCGGTTGATGATGAAGGTAATGCTATTGAATACCAAATCAACAATACTTTGCAAACAGTTGAGACTGTAGGTATTCAAAAGAAAGTCATTAATGATATGACTGTAGATTATATCGAAAAGACTTATTGGGAGCCTAACCCTGATTTCAGTGTTACTTTGGGTGCAGGTGAGTTGGTTTCGGGCGATACTATTGACGATGTTAAGATTACTTATCATACTAATGCAACAAAAGAGTCAAATGCAGGAAGATACGATGTAACTGCAACTATTGACGAAGATTGCATAAACTACAAATTGGCAAGCAATGCAAATACAAGGGGCGATTTCAGAATCAAGAGAGCTGTAATTTCCAACATTTATATCGACGGAGAGTTGAATTCTATCAGCTGTTTTGAAACCCCTAATGTAAAAGCTTATTTCTATGACGCTACAGGTATTAAAACCGAGGCTCACAGAATTTACTTGGACATTATTTATAAAAACCAAGATAAGGAAGAATTTGAATTTATCCCGGGTAAGAGAGCTCCTATCGGTAAATACTTCTATGTTATTTTGATTGACGATGCAAACTTGATTAACTATGTTAACCTTAGCGACCCTAATATGCTTATCGGTCACTTTAGCGTTGTAGGAGATAACGTTGAAGAGGGAAGAAACTTCTTTATCAGAGACTTGGACCCTACTACAAGTGTTATCGAAGTTGAATTTATCAACGGATTTATCGATTTTAGGTCTTTGCTTGATTTTGACGAAAACGCTTTAAGAGATAAAATGATGATTTTGTACGGCGCTAACGAGGTTGAGAACACTATTATCAATGAAATTGGTTACTACATTGTTACTTTGAAAATTAAACGTGGCGACGATAGATATGCTCCTTTTACCAAAGAGTATGAGATAAAGGTTGTTCCTGCAACTATTATTGCTACAAACGACGATGTAAAAGCTCCTAATACGCCTGTTGAAGAAGGTCAAGTGTCCATTGACGGCGTATACTTCGATAATAAAGTTGTTAACTTAACTATCGACAGTATCAGCAAATCTTTGCGTGACAAGCTTGAAGCTTTGCTTACCGAGGAGGAAATTGCTAACGGCGGTGTTACAAAATATTATGATTTCGATTTTACTTATAAGCTTAATAACAGAACTGTAAGTGCAAGCAATGTTATCAATGTTGGATATTACAATGTTTCACTTGCGATTTCCGGCGATAAGATTAATACAATTTATTTGTCAACAGGCTTTAATATCGTAACACGTGATTTGAATGTTGTATTCGATACCGACAAATATGAAAGTGACGAGAACATTACAGTTACTACAAATTCAAACGGTGTTATTACTATTTCAAAAGTATTCAATGGTTTGAATAACACAATCGATTTGTCTTTGGAAAAGGAATTTGAGGCTACGCTTAGACGCTTACTTGGTGTTGATGCAAGCACTCCTGAAAGCGAATTGCCTTATCAATTCTCCGACAATAACAAAGCTGAGGCAGGTAATTATACTATCGCTTTGAACTTGACAGGTCTTGCTATCGGCGGTAGTCCTAATGTAAGATTGAGAAATGCTACTATTATTGTTTCTATTTCTCAAAGAACTGTTGATTTGGAAGTAAGTAATATCAATGAAGTATTTAAAGGTGGTACTTACTTGCTACTAACCGAAAATGACATTCAGGCTTTGATTGACAATGGTATTGCAGACCCTTATATGGACCCTGATACCGGTATTGCACAAAAAGTAAACTCTTTGTATTTCGGTATTGACGATTACAAACATTTGGGTGTTGAAGTTATAAGACAAAAACCATCTAACCCTGACGACATTGTTACAGGCGGTAAGTTGGGCTTGTATTTCCCTAACTCGGGTACTTACAATATTCCTATTAGAATGAGAGTCCCTAACCCTAACTTTAAAATAGGTAATGGTTATATACAAGCTACTATTGCAAAAGCACCTGTAAATTCAATCACTCTTCAAGCAGAGTACACTTTAGATGGTAAGTTGCAAAAAGAAGATGTTTCCGATGACGGCAAGTTCACTATGGAATACAATGGCTATGACGTTGAGTTCAAGATTGGCGAAAGCGGTTTGGCAGATTTGGAAAATCTTGGCGTTGCAGAAAGCGAAATTCAATTTACAAACAACATTCTTAGAAATGCAGGTACTTACGAGGTAAGCGTTGCAGTTGATAATATGAATGTTTCAAGTGATGTTTATACTATTCAAGTCGAAATCACTAAAAAGAAAATCGGCGACAGAGTAGGTAAATTTGATAGCAGCGTTTGGATGATTGACGGTGCAGCTCCTGACGAAACTCAACTAGAAAACGGTATCGTTTACAATAAGATTGACGGCGTTGAATCTGTTTACTCAATTAATCTTATAGACCATGATTTGGTAATTGCAGAGGGCTATAATATTCGTTATCTATATGACGGTAAGGAGATTAAAGGCGTTTCTAAAGCAGGCGAGTACAAAGTAACTGCGGAAATTACCAGAGCCGATGACTCTGATAACTGGGAGACAAAGATTGTTGAACTTTGGAGACTTGATAAAAACGGCGATTACGTAACCGAGGATGTAGTTATTTACGATAAGAATGACGAGGACGATGACATCCCAAGGGACGACGATGAGTTGCAAGTAACCGAAAAGAGAAGAATTGTTGACAGTTTCGTTATCGAGAAATCCGAAGATTTGCAAACTGAAATCGACGCTTTGGACTTTATACTTAGCGATAAGGAATATACTTATGACGGTACTCCTAAGATTTTGGATTACACTGATGACCAAAAAGCTGAGTTCGCTCGTAGAAATATCAAAATCGTTATGAGAAAGAACGAGTTTATCAATGCAGGCGAATACACTATCGTATGCTCTTTCAACAGACTTGACCCTAACGGTAGCGGTAAAAATGACCCTAACTATGAGCAAGCTACTGTAGAGGCTACTTTGGTTATCAAACCTATTCAAGTTCAAATTTTCTATGAGTTTGACGAAAAATTCAAGTATGATAAGAAAGGTTTGAATGCAAGATTCGGCGAGGGAGACGAAATTAAGGTTACTGCTTACTATATCGATATGTACGGTAAGAAGATTCCTGTAAAATCTTTCACTATCGAGACAATGTCCGGCAGCGGAGAGGATTTGGACTTTGGAACACCTCAAAAAGACCAAAAGTCAGGCGAATTGATTATCACTCCTGGTAACTATCAAATTACTGCAAACTTAATCGATACAAACTATGCTTACGATGAAGAGGCAGCTATCAACTTCTTAAGATTTAACATTAAGAACGAGACTAAAGCTACAAATACTACTCTTTATGTATTATTGGCATTTGTAATCTTTATGATTGTTTGCGCAGCTTTGATTGCTTGGTATGTATTTAGATTGTATAATCCTGCTTGCCAAGATATCGACTTGGAAGACGAAGAAAACTTCTAAAACTAAGCTTTGTAAAGTTAAGTACTTTATATTAAGCTAACAATATATATAAACGATTTATATATTGGTATATCATAAAACAACAAAACCCTTTGGGATTTTCCAAAGGGTTTTTGTGTTGAGATAAGTTAATGTTACGTTTGAATTTTTAAAGCGTTTAATTTGCTTTTGTTGCCCTGTATCTCTGTACTAGCTTGAAGTAGCAGAGTAATTATTTAAATTGGTTTATAAGGTTATCGTTTGTTGCAGGTAAAAAAGATTATAGGTAAATAAAAATGGCATATTTGGGAGTTTCTCTTGCTATATCGGGCGTTTTGTTGTATACTTAAAGGGTAAATGCGGATAAAAAGGAGCTGTTTATGTTAATTTCAGCCGTAAGTGAAAAATTGGCACCATCTTTGATTTTGGTTGCATACATATTGATGATGATTGTTATTGCGATTGTTTGTCGCAAAAAAAGCCGTTCGTTGAACGATTTCTTTTTAGCAGGACGTGGGCTTGGCGGTTGGATGACGGCTTTTGCTTATGGTACTACTTATTTTAGTTCGGTTATCTTTGTAGGTTATGCAGGTAAGTTCGGTTGGACTATGGGACTTGGTGCTGTATGGATTGGCATAGGCAACGCTTTAATCGGGGCATTACTTGCGTGGAAGGTGCTTGCTAAACGTACAAGGCTTATGACACATAATTTGGGTGCAAGTACAATGCCAGAATTTTTTGCTACAAGATACAATGACAAAGGCTTAAAACTTTTTTCCGCTATAATTATTTTTACATTTTTGATTCCTTATTCCGCAAGTGTTTATCAAGGGCTTGGCTATTTGTTTGAAATGGTTTTTGGCATTGACAGCATTTGGTGTATTTTGATTATGGCAGCTCTAACAGCGTTATATCTTTTCTTTGGTGGTTATTTTGCAACCGCTTTATCCGACTTTGTTCAAGGTATTATAATGCTTATCGGTGTAGTTGTAATGGTATTTTTGCTTTTAAGAGCACCCGAAGTTAATTGGGGAGAGGGCTTGAGCAAACTTTGGACTGACGGTTTTGGTTTGGTGCCTGCCACAGGCTGTGGGCTTGATTCACCGCTATTCAACTGCATTATTTTAGTGCTTCTAACCTCTTTTGGTGTTTGGGGATTGCCACAGTCAGTACATAAATTTTATGCCGTAAAAAGTAACAAATCAATTACTCAAGCAATGGTCGTAAGTACTGTTTTTTGCTTGGTTATCGGTTTTGGCGCATATTTTACAGGCTCGCTTGGTCACTTGTTTTTTGGTGAGTTGCCTGAGGGTGGCTTTGATTTGATTGTTCCGCAAATGTTACAAAAGGCTTTGCCTAGTGCTGTTTTGGGGCTTATTGTAGTGCTTGTGCTATCCGCAAGTATGTCTACGCTTGCTTCGCTTTCTTTGTCGGGGGCTTCCTCTGTTGCTGTAGATGCCTACAAAGGTTTTATCAAAAAGGATGCTAGCGATAAGCAAGTTAATTGGATGTTACGTGGTTTTTGCCTATTTTTCGTAGTGGTTTCCGTTTTGCTTGCAGTATTTAAGATTACTGCTATCGTAACGCTTATGTCGCTAAGTTGGGGCGTGCTTGCAGGTTGCTTTATCGGACCTTATGTATTAGGACTTTACAGCAAAAAAGTCAATAAATACGGTGCTTATGCCTCCATGATTGCCTGCTTGGTAATTACACTTGTCTTAGTTATTGTGTTTGGCGTTATCGAGCCTAAGGTAAATGGACTTACTTTTGGCAATATGATTTCGGATGGTGTTAAAAGGGCTCCGCTTATCGGAGTGATTTGTATGGCTGTTAGTCCTATTGTTACTTATCTTGCAAGCCTTATTTTTAAGGATAAAAATTTGGACGGGAAACAAATTATCGAACAGACAAAAACATCTGTGCTTGAGTGATAGTATTAAGTGATTTGGGGTAAAAAGTGAGGAAATATAATACCTTTTTAATAGTAATTTTAGTTGCGATATTGGCTGTTGTGTTATCTGGCTGTGCTTTGAGTGCAAAAGATTGCTATGTTTTTGGAGATGAGGAATTTAAAGAGTTATGTAAAGAAGATAATTCCAAACTTGATGAAAGTGCTTTTCGCATTATGTCGGCAAATGTATTGGTGCATATTAAGGATTGGGGCGGCGAGCCTGTAAAACCAAGAGCACATCGTTTTGCCGAGGCTGTGAAACACTATGCACCCGATGTAATAGGTATGCAAGAAATGTGTAGCGAATGGTATAAATATTTGCTGCCACAACTTAGCGATTACCAAGTTATCGAAAAAAAGAATTCATTGTTTATGGAAAACCGTTCCGCAATTATTTATAATACAAGTAAATTAAATTTGATTGAAAGCGGACTTAAAAAGTATACCAAAGGCGATAAAAATGGGTGTCGTGCGGTCACTTATGGTGTTTTTGAAAGGATAAGTGACGGAAAGCGGATTATTGTAACTTCGACTCACTTGGATTTAATTCGCATGAAAGACTATGAAAAAGAAAAAAGCATAATGCTTAGTCAAGTTGACGAATTATTTGAAATTATTGATAGTTTAAAGGCAAAATATGCAAATGTACCTATTTTTATGACAGGCGACTATAATTCTATGGAACACGAAAACAGCCGATTTGCAGGTACAGAGTACGACTCTAAAAATGATTTGACTTACTTTAAATGCTATGGCAAGCTTTGCGGTTCTTTTGCTTACGAAAAAATTATAGGTAAATATATCGATACAAAATTTGTGGACGGTGTTGAAAGAAAGTTTGATAATACACGCGGGTATTTTTATGATGACCCGACTTGGGACCATATTTTTATGACCAATGAACAGTATGCTAAAGTATCAACATTTAGGGTCTTGACTTCCGATTATTTTCATAATTACGAGGATAGGACAAGCAGAATTTCAGACCATTTGCCAATTTGCGTCGATGTAACAGTTAATAATTAAAATTAATCAATATAAAAAACAAAAAACACGGGAATCCGTGTTTTTTTTGTTTTATTATTAAATTATTTTATGACTAATTATAAAAATATTATTCGATTAGTTACAATATACAATATTATAGCTGAATTTCAAAGTTTTTGCCCTCAAAATCCAAAGTTATGCCGTTGTTGGTAATATGTAGTTCATATCCCGATTTTTTGCGGATAACTTTGATATCGATTATTTTGCCTGCAATTTTTAATTTATTACATTCCATACAATCCCATGTTTTAGGCAAGTTTGGAGTAACAGTAAATTTGCCGAATCCCGTAGGACGCATACCAAGTATACCTTCGGTAAATATTCTTAAATACAAGCCACTTTCGGCGGATAACTGTGCTTGGTTGCCTTCCGGGAAAGCCTCTACTGCATAAGGGATATGTTCTCCAAGTAGTCTTGCGGTAGAAAATTTTTCAAGAAGTTCAAGTGCTTCGGTACTATATCCTGCATTAAACAATCCTCGCAAAGTGTAAAGTGTTGACCTATCCCAAAATGTTTTGTCGCCACTTGCGGATAACAAACCCTCCGCCATTCGAAGTTTAGGGGATAAAAGTGCATCTTTAGTAGCTTTGCTCCTCTCAAAAATGCCTACAACCATTGGCATACATATCCACGAGCGTAATTTAGGCTCTTCCAAGCAGTACATAAATGTTGCGTAGCCTTCTACATTTTTTGAAAAGTAGCTGAGTATATTTGATTTTAAAGTAGCTGCTTTTTCCTTATAAAAGTTTGCTTTTTCCGCATTTCCTAATTCCAAATGCAAATAACTTGCACTAATAAGTGCATCGTATGCCAATGTAGATGTGCAAAGGTTTGCCTTGCCTGACTCAAGCCTATTTTCCAATTCGTCGCTATCGGATGAAATAACTCCGTCGCTGTTGGTTTGTGAAAGTGTATATGCCAAACATTTATCAATTAGCTCTACAAAATTTTCGGCAAGCTGTTTATCTCCGTAAGTCAATAAAAATCTTGCAAGTCCGTAGGCATACATTGCACTGTCGCCTCGGTCTTTGGCACCATGCCAAATATCATCCCCCTCTGCAACAATGCTTGTAATTAACGCTTTATCGTCGTATACGTATTTGCGGTACATTTCGTAACAGTTTATACATTCTTGCTCGCCGATTTCATAGCCTAAATAACCAAATAGAGGACTTATGTATTCGCATTGGTCATTTGTCCAAAGTGCAGCATAGTAATTTCCGCCGCCCGGGGAGTGCATTAGCCCTGATTTTGTTTTAAAAATACTTTCGCACCCTCTTATTTTTGCATATCTTGCCATAAGATTGATATGTTCGTTTGGAGTTTTGATAATTAAAGTGTCATCCAATTTCTTTATAAAATCCTCACGACTAGTTTGCTCTTTATCAAAATCAAGATTAAATTGTTCGTCAAGTCGCAATGCACAATATGCCACATTTATTACAGCACGTTCATTTGGCTTTAAAGTAACATAATCGTTTGAGATATATGTAAAAACATTATATCGCTCACGCATATTACCGTATCTTGCAGGCGTTGTGATTTTTTTATCATTATTGATTAGCCTAACAAAATACTCATTTCGACTATTGTTTGTTAAAGTGATTTTTTCAATAAAGCATTTTTCCGATTGTGCAGGCAAAAGTTTTCTTTCGATTTTCAATTTGTCTATTTTGCTTAAAATGCTTAAACTGCCGTCAAAAACAAAATCTTTGACACTCTCAACACTTTTTACACCGTCAACACTTATGTCAACCCCCTTAAAATTATGGTCAAGTGAGCCACTTGTATTGTTAGGGTAGCACCTTAAAGTAGGAAAGATGATATGTCTCATCAAGCGAAGTTTGCCATTTTTATCTGCACCATAACTAATAATACCCGAAACATAAAAGGAGGACATTTCAATATGATTGGAATATTCGGTGTTTTCCTTTACGCTGTAAACAATACTTTTTCCGTCATTTGCAATGTAATGCTTTGGTTTGGTAAATGGTATATTTATTTTTGCCCATTTGGCAAAGCGTGGAATACGCGGTCTTTTGATTTGCAACATAAATTTCTCCTCTTAATAAATAAATGATTATTTTATTGAAATAATCATTTATAAGTTTTTTGATAAATATTTTAATTACCTATATATTAGTTTTATATTATATGCAATTTGTTTTTATAATTAACTTTTACAGATACCATTTTTGCATTACACAAGTTCAACATTTTCAAGAATCAAATCTTTATCGAGATGTAAATTTCTTAATTTTATTGGATTTCCTACTACCGAAAGAGATGTAACCAAACCATCTTTCCAAGCAAAAGATAAAACATTGCCTGTAGCTGTTCTAATATTTTTGATTTCGCCCTCGTTAAATTTCTCGGATAAAGCAGGTAGTAGTTCTATAACTCCGTCCTCTTCCGTAACCAATAGTTCGTTGATTGCGGATAAAAATCCTAAGTTGCCGTCAATTTGGAAAAAGAACGGTGGGTGCGTATCAAATAGATTTTTAAAGAAAGACATCTTTATCATCTTATCTAATATTGTTTTTGCGGTTTCCGCATCTCTTAATCTTGCAGCTAGGCTTATTGCCCAAGCCGAACTCCAACCTATTAGTGAGGAACTGTATTGTATTCTGCGATTAAACAATTTTTCGACCCATTCTCTTTCTTGTGGATTTCTGTGATATCCAATGATTTTTGCAGGGTAGAACGAGTATAGCGGAGAGAAGTGCCTATGTCCTTTTTCAGCCGGAGTATAATCGCTGCTCCATTCGTTCAAACCGTATTCTCCGCACGTGAAAGCTCTCAGTCTTGACAATCTTTGTGAAATTTTTTGTAGTAAAGCTTTGTCAGTTCCAAATTCCATATAATTGTCAAAAACTTGTCTTATTAGTCCTAAATCAAATGCACTTGCATAGTCAACACTGCATTTTTTGCCGTCTTTTATAAAACTTGCTTCAGGAGAGGTTGACGGACAAGTTATATATTCCCCTTTACGTAGAATTAAATAATCGCAAGCAAATTTTGCAGCTTCGGTAGTGATAGTTTGAATTGTATCACGATATTTTTCCATATCGCCGTAGCGCAAGTGCTCATAAAGCTCGTTTGCAAGCCAAACACCACATAACGGAGCAAACATATATTCACTTTCGCCTTTTACGGGGGCTGTTTTTCGCCATATATCTACATTATGATTGCAGGCAAAGCCGTCGCAATTATAGTTTGTGTGTGCCGTTGTTTTGCCGTGTTGCATAATTTCATCTACCATACGCACAAATGGCTCTGCACATTCGGATAAATTGCATTGGCTCATACCCCAATAATTCATTTCCGTATTTATATTTGTTGTGTAATTGCTTGACCAAGCGGCTTTTAAGTCCTTATTCCAAATGCCTTGCAAATTGCAACCGCTACTACCTTTACGACTTGATGAAATTAAAAGATATTTACCGTAATTGTAAATTAATTCCACAAGGCCGTTATGAACTCTGCCTAATTTGGCCTCTTTTAACAATTTATCGGTAGGTAAATCTATATCACTTTTTAAATCCAAAGATTGTTTGCTGTAAATAGCATTGTAGTCAGCAATATGATTTTGCTTTATTTGCTCATAATTGTTAGATAATTGGGTAAGTGTTTTTTGAGTTAATTCCAAAGCATATTTTCTTGAAGTTTTTGGCATTTTGTCAAAGCCTACAAAACCTGTGGCTGTTGCAAAGTAAATAGTTATTTCCGTTGCTTTAGATACTAAAATAGACTTTTGATTTGTAGATATACTGCCGTTTGTAACTAGTTTTGCCGACAAACAAAAGCTCATGCCTTTACCCTCGTCATAAGTTGCGACTTTTTTGGTTTTTAAATAATGAGGTGCAGCAAAATCGGGTGCGTTACCTAAAATGTTAAAATTGCCGTCTGTTGTATCGATTTCATGCTTTAATTTAGATTTACCATTTAATGTTATGCTAATAGGCGTTTTTGCAGTTATTTTGTATACAAAAACTTTGGCAGGGAAACTTGCAAAAGCTTCTCTTTGAATATTAGCTGTATCAACGTTTACAATGGCATTTGCCAAGTCCAAACTTCTTGAATAATTGCGTTTATTTGCACCGATAATCTTTATATCAATTTCGCCAAGCGGAAGATAAGCATCACTATAATCGCCAACAAATTTTTCTTCAATAATTTGTTGAGCTTGATTATTTTCCCCCATCATTATTAATTCACGTACTTCTTCCAAGTATTCTAAACTTTCGGGATTATCGTGATTTTTAGGATATCCCGACCAAAGATTGGTGTCGTTAAATACTAATTTTTCACACGATTTGCCGCCATATAGCATTACGCCTGTATGTCCGTTACCCAAAGGTAGCGCATGTCGCCATACCTTTGCCGGAGATAAGTAAAATAATTTATTCATATATTCTCATTATATAGAATCGGAAAACAAATAAAAAACCATACAATCAATATACTAATTTAATTAGTTTGCAACTGTACGGTAATGTTAAATTTTTGATAAAATCTTTTGTAATTTGTTATATTCAGAATAAAAACTGCTAATTATCTATTAAAAAGTGTAATTATTTGGCTTAATTGCAGTAGTTTATAATATGTGTATGCCTATATTTAATTATAAAGTATTCTGTAAGCTATTTAATTGTTATAAAATTTATAATTAAAAAAATTGTATTTATATTTTACAAAAAATATTGTTTGTTAATTTATATGTATATTGCTTAAGCAATAGTAATTATCAAAAATTTAGTTCCGATTATATTTGCAATTAAATTTATATTTAGATTAGTGTATAATCTATCAAGTTTATTATAACATTATTTTATATAATTGTAAATACAAAAATATGTTTTTTGTAAAATTTACACAATTTTTAATTTAAAAAACTAAAAAAATACAAAATCTATTTTGTGTGGATAACTATTGTTGATATTTATATTTTTTATGGCAAAATTATTGTATTAATTGTGATAATATGATAAAATATCTAAGTAAATAATTTTTAATTGGAGGATAGTATGGAAAAAATCAAATCTTTTACTATTGACCACGATATTCATAAAGTAGGTTTTTATTTGAGCGGAGTAGCAAATAATATTTATACCTATGATTTGCGATTTAAAACGCCTAATGGCGGAGATTATATGGATAATGCAGCAATGCATACAGTGGAACATCTTTTTGCAACAGTTGTAAGAAATTCCACACAAAAGGGAAATGTGGTTTATTTTGGACCAATGGGGTGTAGGACAGGTTTTTATCTGCTTATGCTTGGCTGTGGGGCGGAGGAAACTAAAGCTTTGGTAATCGATTGCATAAAAAAATGTTTAGAGCTTAACGATATCCCAGGGAACAGCAGGAAAGAGTGTGGCAACTATTTGGAACACGACTTACAAGGTGCAAAAAAACTATTGAAAGATTATCTATCTGTGATTATGTAATAAACTTGTGATTATACATATAATAAAGTATGTAATAATATTAAATTTTGTAAAATGTCATAAATACCTTGACAAAGTAAATAATAACTACTATAATTAGATTACAATATTATTGTGATTAAAGGACATGTGCAAAGTTGGGCTATTTTCAGAGAACATTCGGTAGGTGTGAGAATGTATTAGTAATTTTGTATACCGCCTTGATATAAAATCACACGTTGCATACGCGACTGTATGTTTAATTAAGGCACTTTTTTGTGTGAAGTAAGGTGGAACCACGGTATTACCGTCCTTATGCTTTTAGCATAGGGACGTTTTTTTAGTTTAAACTTTAGGAAAATAATTATTGATTGTTGGAAAAAAGTTTAAGAAAATAGTGTGCCGTTTGTTATTGTAATTTAAAATTGCATTAGCTTTAACTTTATACACATAAATTTGAGATAATTATAATTAATTATTTATAAGCAAATTATTTAAATGATTTTACAATTATTTGTTGGATATATGGGCATTGCCCTTGGAGGAAATATGAAAATTATTTTAAAAGATGGAAATGTGATTGAAATCGAAAAACCTATCAGTGCTTTTGAACTTGCTAAAAGCATTAGTGAAGGGCTTGCAAAAGCCGCTGTTGCTTGCAAAATTGATGGTAAATTATGCGCTATGAGCGATATTGTTGACAGTGATTGCAATTTTGAAGTATTGACCTTTGCCGATGAAGAGGGAAGAAAAGTGTACAGACATACTTGTTCACACATATTGGCTCAAGCCATTAAAAATATTTTTCCTACCGCAAAACTTGCGATAGGACCTGCTATTGAAAATGGTTTTTATTATGATATAGATTTTAAAACACCTATTACCTTCGAAGATTTGGAAAGAATCGAAAAGGAAATGAAAGCTATAATAAAAGCAAAATATCCTATTGAAAGATTTGAACTTTCAAGGAAAGATGCTCTTAAACTTATGAGCGAATTTGACGAGCCTTATAAATTGGAGTTGATAAACGAGTTGCCTGACGATGCAGTTATATCTTTTTACAAACAAGGCGACTTTACCGATTTATGTGCAGGACCTCACTTGCACAATACAGGTATGATAAAGGCTTTCAAACTTACAAGTTTGACGGGTGCTTATTGGCGCGGTAATGAGAAAAACAAAATGCTTTCAAGAATTTATGGTACGTGTTTTGATAAAAAATCCGATTTGCAAGATTATTTGACGCAAATGGAAGAGGCAAAAAAGCGTGACCATAACAAAATCGGTAGAGAGCTTGGTTATTTTATGACTGACGAAAATATTGGACAAGGTTTGCCGCTTTTAATGCCTAAGGGAGCAAAAACTATTCAGGTTTTGCAAAGATTTGTGGAAGATACCGAGGCTAAGCAAGGATATATGTTGACAAAAACTCCTTATATGGCAAAACGTGAGTTGTATCAAATTTCAGGACATTGGGACCATTACCAAGATGGTATGTTTATTATGGGGGATGCAAATGACCCTAAAGCAGAAGTTTTTGCATTACGCCCTATGACTTGTCCGTTCCAATATACCATTTATAATAACGGTTTAAAATCTTATAGGGACCTACCTTGCAGATATGGCGAAACTTCAACTTTGTTCCGTAACGAGAGCAGTGGCGAAATGCACGGACTAATAAGATTAAGACAGTTTACTATAAGCGAGGGACACTTGGTTTGTACTCCTGAGCAATTAGAGGAAGAGTTTAAAAAATGCGTTGAACTTGCAAAATATATGTTGACAGCTGTCGGTTTGCAAGACGATATATCTTATAGATTTTCCAAATATGACCCTAAGGACACCGAAAAGTATATTCAAGACGCAGATACTTGGAATTCTGCGGAAGAAACTATGGGCAAAATACTTGACCACCTTGGCATTAAGTATTCTATCGGAATCGGCGAAGCTGCGTTTTATGGACCTAAGCTTGATATTCAAATTAAAAATGTTTGGGGTAAGGAAGATACTTTGATTACTATACAAGTTGATATGTTCCTTGCAGAAAACTTTGATATGAGCTATATTGATGAAAACGGAGACAAAAAAAGACCTTATATTATCCACAGAACTTCAATCGGTTGCTATGAAAGAACTCTTGCTTTGGTGCTTGAAAAGTTTGCCGGTGCTATGCCTTTGTGGCTTGCCCCAACACAAGTCAAAGTGTTGAGTTTGACGGACAGAACTGCGGAAAATGCAAGAGATTATGCGGAAAAATTGAATGCCGCAGGTATTAGGGTAGAAGTTGATAACCGCAGCGAAACTATCGGCTACAAAATAAGAAGTGCAAGGATGGAAAAAGTACCTTACATTGTAGTTATCGGAGATAAGGAAGCAGAGAGCGGTAATGTTAGCGTTAAAAGAAGAGGAGAGGAAAACTCTAACATTATGTCCGAAGACGAATTTGTTTTGCAGGTATTGAGGGAAGTTAAGGAATTGAAATTATTTTAATCGTAATTTTTAAAATTATAAAAAGCAACTTATTTATTAAATAGGTTGCTTTTTTGTTGTTAGTGATAATTTTTATTGTTATTTTACATCTAGTGTAAAAAGTGTCAGAAAAAGTATACTTTTTCTGACACTTAATTATTATAATAAATAAATAATTGTAAGTTATAATATTGGCAATATTTACCATATTTAACTAAATATATTATATAATATCATATTAAAATTGTCAATGTTTTTTGTCAGAAAAAGTATACCTTTTCTGACAGATAATAGTTTTTAGGCTTAATCTTTAAAGTTATCTTCGCCTATTGTATGCGGTAGTAATCAGCCTTAATAGGCTGTTATTATAAAATAATATTTTGGAGGTAAACAAATGAAAAAGAAGTTTGTTTTAGTAATTGCAATCGTATTGATTGCCGTAACTGCATGTGTATTGCTTGTGGGTTGTGCACCAAAAAGCCCAACTGACTTTTTGGATAAATGGTTAAGCAGTAATAGCAAAAGTATGAAATCGGGAGATACTGTAATAAGTATCTATGGAAATGTAGCTGTTTCTAAATCAAAAGTAGGTAACGAGGAGTTTGTAAGTTATACGGAATTGGATGGCGATAATTTGAATATGTATAACGGCAGAAATCATAATGGAAAAATGGTTTGGTCAAAAAGCAGCATGACAATGAAAGAAGTAAAAGAAATGTTCCGTTTGGAAGAAGACCTTAAAAATATAAGCGATATTTTTAAACTTCAAATGGAAATAAGTCCTGAAGAATTTAAAGATTTTGATAAAAACTTTACAAAAAAAGACGGTGTTTTTGTAGGCAATGAAGATGGTAAATTTAAAGGCACAACTATTAAGCTTTCTGCAAAGGAAATGGTAATCACTATAGGCGATGGCGACAAAGCTGTTGTAACTACTTATACTATTGGATGTGATAAAATAAGTATTCCTGACGAAGCAAAAAATGCGTAATAATATAAAAGTTTTATTGAGTAAAAAGAATGGTTGGAAAAACCAATCATTCTTTTAGTTTAAAAATATTAAGGTTAAAATAACGCTAATAATTGTTGCGATAATCGCTTGAGTACCCTTTGATAAAAGATACTTAAATACTGTCATACCGCATTTTTGAGAATAGTTAAGTGACTGCAGTGCTATACAAACTCCTCCGAAAGTTACCAAAAAGGTGGCAATAGGTATACAAATAACAGCGGGCAAATGGCATTGCGAAAGACTGTTAATGCCTCTTGTCATTTCAAACAAACCATACCATACGGATTTTGTTATATCCTCGCTTATTCCAAAATAACCGAATAATGTTGTAACGCCTTTGGTCAAAAGTATTTTATCCGACAATGTAATAAAAAAGCTCATAATTGCTATGTATCCGCCGACAATAGCTATGCTGATAATACTGTCAAGCATACTTTTACTCAAGATATCGTCGTATTTTATTGTCAGTTTATAATCATCATTATTGGCTTTTTGTTTGGGTCTGTAAATAAAACCGTTTAAAAAAGCGGAAATTAAATGTGCAAAATAAATAATATAACCGTATTTAGCGCTTCCAAGCATTTGGCTTGTCGTTCCGATTATAAATATCGGTCCGCAAATAGCAGAAAGTATATTTGTTATTATACATTCGTTTTTTGTTATTGCTCCGCTATCGTATAAGTCTCCGGTCAACTTGCTCCCTATAGGGTAGCCGCAAAATATGCTCATAACCATAACGTATCCGCTTATCGGCGGAGCATTATACAATTTGCCAAGTGGTTTTTTTAGCATTACGGAAAGTTGATTTGCCGAGCCAATCATCGTCAGCATTTTGTTGAAAAATATAAAAGGGAATAATGCAGGTAAAACATTTTTTGCATAAAGTATAAAAGCCCCCAAAGTACCGGCAATATAGTCGGACGGGGAGATAAGCGCGGTTATTATAGTACTAATAATTAAAAATGTCAAAAAAAGTTGTTTATTGATTTTTTTAGTCACATTATAATTTATGTAGTTAATTTTTTATTATGAATACTTATTAAAATAATTATCACACTATATGCAATATGTTTTTTATATTGCTAAACAGGTAAAATATGCGTAATATTGATTGAAAATCGGTATTAAAATACCCCGTTGTATCAAACAGCGGGGGTAGGTTTTACAAAATCAACATTGTCTCGTTTGTTATTTTATCATTGCTGACAATATTGTAAATTTTGTTGGCATAGGCATTTTGGTTTAAGCATATTTCGTCGCCGCAAAAATCTATCGAGGACAATATATGTCTTTTGTCCTGCTTTATGGCAAGTATATTAGGCTTTCCAATTTTACATAAATCATTTATACCATAGTTTAGTGCGATATGTAGTAGTATGCGGCGTATCTTTGATTTTGTATATCTTTTTGTATGTGCTGCATCTACTAATTCCGAATAATTTTTTGCGGTTTGGGAGTATTTTTTTATCCTGTTTATTATACCCTCGGAGTCCTCATAAACATTGTTTAAATCAAGAGATTTGCTTGATATAATGGCAAAAAGTTTGTCATAATCGACTTGGGATTTTATCAAGTCCTCAAAAACATATTGTGGTACTTTAAGTTCATCTAAATTCAAATTGCCGTCACAAATTGCTTTTCGTATGCTTTTTGCACTGTTAAATTGTGCGTTTAACTCGCTTTCATTGTAATTTCCACCCACACGTTTTATCGCTTGTAGTTGGGCTTTAATACCAAGTTTGGTTGCTTGCTTTATATATTCTATCCCCAACATATTGTTAGGAGAAAATAAACTATTAGGGTCGATTTTTGATAGGTTTTGTATTGCTTTTTCCGATGATGCAGGATAGGATAAACCTTGATTTAAGTATTCTTTTATTAATCGGTCATATTCTTTTGAGGTGGTTAATTTGGCTATTTCGTAAAGCGTTGTTATATCATCACATTCCGCCCCAAAACAAATCAAACCTAAATTTTTGATTTTGCTTGCAATTTGCATAGCACCGTTTGCAAAATATTCCGCAGAAGAAGTCGCATAAATTGCTGGCAACTCGATAACCATATCTACCCCTGCCAAAATAGCATGCCTTGCACGGGTATATTTGTTAAGTATTGCTATATCCCCACGCTCAGTAAAATTGCCACTCATTATTGCAATGACATAATTGTCTTGATTTGGTGCAAGACTTTCCAATATTTCTTTGGTTTTATCGATATGGTAAATATGCCCGTTGTGTAGTGGATTGTATTCTACAATAATTGCCGCAATCAATTTGTTTCTCCTTACTTAAAGTTTTTTAGTATTTGTTATTTTTTACTTATAAAGTATTGATTTTTACTTTAAAATGTTTTATAATTAAAATTAATCGGATTTAATATTTCCATTATATAACATTTTAGCGAAAAAAAAAAGTATTTTGAGTAATTTATTTTGGAGGAGAAAAACTTATGAGTAAGTTAATGGACTCAATCATCAAAAAAGCAACAAAACTTGGCAAAACTATCGTATTGCCGGAGGGCGAGGAGCCGCGCATAATCGAGGCAGCAAGGTGCATTACCGATAACAAAATAGCAAAAGTAATTTTGCTTGGCGATAGGGAAGTTATTAAAACTGTACGTCCCGATATCGATGTGGATGATATTGAAGTGATTAATCCAAAAACTTCGGATAAGTTTGAGTTGTTCTCTAACACATTGTACGAGCTTAGAAAAGCAAAGGGCATGACTATTGAGCAAGCCCAAAATTTAGTAAAAAGCAATTCGCTTTTCTTCGGTGCGATTATGTTGAAGCTTGGCGAAGCTGACGGCATGGTCGGCGGTGCGATAAATTCTACAGGCAATGTTTTAAGGGCAGGTCTTCAAGTGGTAAAAACCGCGCCCGGTGTAAGCACTGTTTCCAGCTGCTTTTTAATGAGCTTTGATGGTACTTTGTACAAAAATAACGATGTAATGGTATTCGGAGACTGCGCCGTAAACCCTGACCCAAATGCGGCTCAGCTTTGCGATATTGCAATTTCTACTGCGGAATCCGCAAGAACTCTTGCGGGACTTGACCCTAGGGTTGCAATGTTGTCATTTTCGACAAAAGGTAGTGCAAAACACGAAAATGTTGATAAAGTAGTTCAAGCAACAAGTATGGTTATGGAAAAATGCCCTGACTTGATTTGTGACGGCGAGTTGCAGGTAGATGCTGCTTTGGTTAAGTCGGTTGCAAGGCTAAAAGCACCCGGTAGTAAACTTGAGGGAAGAGCAAATGTCCTTATTTTCCCTGATTTAGGTGCAGGTAATATCGGTTATAAATTAGTACAAAGACTTGCCGGTGCAGAGGCTGTAGGACCAATTTGTCAAGGTTTTGCAAAACCAATCAACGATTTGTCAAGAGGCTGTGTAGTCAGCGATATCATTGGTGTTGTGGCAATTACTGCTGTCCAATCGGAAAAATAAATTTAAATTTGCTTTAAAAATTAAAAAATAAATTATTAGAGGTTAAAGATGAAAATATTAGTTGTAAATGCGGGTAGTAGTTCGCTTAAATACCAAGTAATAGATATGGATAACGAAAAATGTCTTTGCAGTGGCGGTGTTGATTGCATCGGTCAACAAACATCGACAATCGAACATAAAGTAAGTGGCAAAGAGGAACATATCGAAAAACATCATTTCGAAAACCATACAGAGGCTTTAAAAGTTGTTTTTGGTCTTTTGACAGATAAAAACCACGGTGTTGTCAGCGATATAAGTGAAATATCGGCAGTTGGACACAGGGTTTTGCACAGCGGAGAGGACTTTAACGGCTCTACTTTGATTACAAAAGAAACTCTTGCTACAATGAAAAAGAATATTCCTTTGGGACCTCTTCACATGCCGGCAAATCTTGCTTGTGTTGAGTCTTGCCAAAGTTTACTTCCAAATGTCCCTATGGTTGCGGTTTTTGATACGGCTTTCCACATGACAATGCCAAAGTATGCGTATATGTACGCTATTCCTTACGAAGATTATGAACAATACAAAGTACGTCGTTATGGTTTCCACGGAACATCTCATAAATATGTTACGGGCGAGGCTATTAAAATGATGGGCACAGATAAATGCAAAATTATTAACTGTCATTTAGGTAACGGGTCTTCCATTTCCGCTGTTAAGGATGGTAAATGTCAAGATACTTCTATGGGATTGACCCCGCTTGAGGGGCTTATGATGGGTACTCGTTCGGGGGATATTGACCCTGCTTGTCTTGAATTTTTGATGGATAAAAAGGGTATGGATATTCACGAAATGCTTAACTATTTAAATAAAAAGAGCGGTTTCCTTGGTGTTTCAGGTGTTTCTTCCGATGCAAGAGCAGTTGCAAATGCTGCCGAAAACGGAAATGAAAGGGCTCAACTTGTTCAAGAGATGACTTCATATCGTATAAGGAAATATATTGGTGCGTATGCCGCAGCGTTGCAAGGCGTGGATTGCATAGTGTTTACAGGCGGAATTGGAGAAAATTCTTTTGCAGCACGTCGTAGGGTACTTGATAAACTTGAATGGCTTGGTGTTAAAATCGATTGGGATAAAAATGATAATTGTCCAAGAAAGCAAAATGTGGAAATTTCCGCACCTGACTCTAAAGTTAAGGTTTTTGTCATCCCAACCAATGAGGAACTTGTTATCGCAAGGGAAACAAAAGACTTAATCTAACATGTTTTATCAATTATTAATTGTCGTAAAAAATAAATAATTTGATTGTTTTTCAATAAAAAGTGTATTTTTATATAAAATTGTGCTATTTTAATTGACAAACAATTTATATTAATATATAATTTGATAGGTTAAGGAGGGTAAGCTATGTCCATAAACATTGCAAAAGCAAATCAAGGCGAGTTTTATCCTTTTAAACTTAATATCAAAGCAAACAATGATATTTTATCCGATGTGCTTGCTACTTTTGACAGCGATATTCAAGTTGAAGGTACGTATGTAGTAGATAAAAACAATGTTTACATTGATAGCGAACTTTCTTATTCAATTATCTTTAAGTGTGCAAGATGTTTGGACGATGTTAAAAAAGATTTTTGCGTAAGGTGTATGGCAAGCTTTTATTTGGATGGGGAAGAAGCTCAGGAAAATTTCTATTCTTATACAAATAATGTTGTGGATATGACAATCCCTGTTATGCAGGAAATTATTCTTAACTTACCTACAAGGGTATTGTGCAAGGAAGATTGCAAAGGATTGTGTCAAGTTTGCGGAACAAATTTAAACGAAAAATCTTGCGATTGCGACAAATTGCAAAATCAAGAAATTATTACACCGAACAATCCGTTTAGTGTGTTGAAAAATTTAAAATAAATCTACGGGAGGTGCAAGTAATGGCAGTTCAAAAAAATAAAACTTCAAAACAAAGAAAACATACAAGAGCAGCAAATTGGAAAATTAGCGCGCCAAATCTATCTGAATGCCCAAATTGTGGCGAATTAAAAGCAAGTCACAAAGTTTGTCCAAATTGTGGTGCTTATGATGGAAAAACTGTAGTAGATATGAGCGAAAAAAAGGCTGACTAATCGGCTTTATCATTGTTAAAAAACGATTCCTGTAAAGGAATCTTTTTTTATGCTCAATTTATTTGTCAAAAGACTTTTTATAGAAAATATCTTTTTATTAATGATTAAATATTTTTAAATATATTCAAGAAAAATAATTTAAAATGGCTTAACAATCCACAAAAAACTTCCCAAAACCTATTGCCAAAATTGTCAAAATATGGTATAATTTGGTAAAAATAATTGTTTATTATTAGGGGTAAATTTATGCTTTTAGACGAATTTATAAAAAATAATAGCAACGAACTGAAAAATAATTGTGTTTTATTAATTGTGTGCAATACAAAAAGTGATACTATAGTAAATGGAAATTATGAAAATTTTTCTATAAATACAGAATTTTTATCAGATGATGAGTTGCAAGAAATAACTTCTATGGCAGTATCTTTAGATTTACCTTTCCGTATCTTTTACGATGAAAAAGACTTTATAGATAATATAATAAATGCCAATAATTTAGATAGATTTATAGTATATAATTCTGCTCAAAATGGTGTTGGTCCAGGCAGAAAAGCATTGATACCTAGTATATGCAAATATTTGAATTTAAGGCATACGGGTTCGGATTCATATAGAGTTTGTCTTTGTCGCGACAAATTTGCTATTGCATCTATTTTAAAAGCAAACAATATCAATGTCCCTAAATTTCAACTTTATAAAGGAAATAACGATTTAAGTTTGTTTGAAGCAACAAAATACATAGCAAAACCTTTATATGAATCTTCTAGCATTGGTATAAGTAAAAACAATATTTTTAATGGAAATAATATACCATACACTTATTTAAATACATTGATTAAAAATTTAAAACAACCCTTACTGATACAAGAATTTATAAGTGGCTACGAAATAGAGGTGCCAATTTTAGTAGGCAAACAATCTCTTTATGCTTTTTCGCCTGTGGTATTACATAAAAACAATAATTCATTAATTATCGGCGACGAAATTTTGGACTATAATCTGATTTTTAATGATGATTACACATTCTCTTCTCTACCTAACAATATCAATGACAAAGAGGTAAAGGAAACAGCAATAAAAACAGCTGAATTATTGGGATTAAAGGGCTTGTGTCGTGTAGACTTTAGACTAAAATTAAACGGAGAATTTTTTGTAACCGATGTGTCGACAAATCCACATTTTATTAATCATAGTAGTGTAAATTTTGCTTTTAAAAAGGAAGGAAAAACAGATAGTGATATTTTTAAAACAATATTAATGCTATCTTAATTTTCACTCCAAAATTGAATATCGGAAAGCAAATAAGGGGTTGAAAACAACTTCAGCGGCTTTTCCAATTTATCATAAAATTCCTTTTCAAAATAGCTGCATATTTCGATATAAGAACAATGTTTGTTAGTAACATATAGATTATTTAAAAGCTTATTTCTCAAATTATAATATTGATTAATTTCATTATCATCTTGAAAAATGGAAGTATCAATACTATTAAATGGCATAATTGTTGAATTTTCGGAACGATATTTGCAATAAACAAATTGTTTTTCAAAATGTATTCATAATACGTGTCATTAGTTATATTTAATTGGCTTGCTTTTTCCCATAATAGTTTTGCTTGTTGCAAATTGCCATGGATAGCAAATAAAGTACCCACATTGATATATATCATAATTTGTGTACTAATATTAGTATTTTTACAAACATCAATAAATTGCAACAAATCATTTTCGTTGAATTTATCTTTATTCAGCAATTCACTTGCTAGCAGATAATTGCTTTTTATATAGACATATAAGTCGGAGAAACTATCAATAGATAACTCATTTAATAATGTATCGGCTATATAATATGGGTCGTCGCATTCAAATATTTCATTATTTGTTTTATATAGTGATTGATTTTTATCGCCTACAGATTGCAATAATAAAGCTATATAATTATTACCAGCCATAAAGTATTGTTTACTATACAATTCTTTTCTTTCAGTAAAATATTTAAAACTTTGCTTTACAAGACTTATTGATGGAACTCTAAATTTAGCGGAATTACTTTTTCTATAAAGTATATTTATTAAGTAATCAAATTCTACACTTTTATGACTACTTAAAATACTATATATTTCCTTAAATATTGTAACAGGACGTTCACTTTTAAAGATATTGTCTTTACCGTTACTGACAATAGATAACTTTAATAATAAAACAAATATTTTTTGTTCCAATTCACAATCGGAATTTAGTAAACTTATTAAGTCTGTTTCAATATGTTCCGATTTTTTTATGTCTGACAGTTTCCATTCTAAAAACAAAAGTAGATATTCAATTTCATTACTTAAAACTTGACTGCCAAAATCGTCCAAGTTTGTCAAGCTATAGTAATTTTTCAAATATTCTCCTTTTTCAATGCAATCGAATGTGCTAATAAGCACATTAAATGTATTTTCGTCAAATACAGCAATAAATTCATTTTTTAACACTTCGTTGATTTTCTCATAAAAATGCAAACAATGAATTACTTGCATTGCAATCATCTCTTTTTCTCGGTCATCATTACTCATTCTTAAATGAGCTCTTCGGGTTGCATAATCAAAAGGATGATATTTTTGCAAATATTTTTCTATAACATTATTAAATAAAGCTCTATTGTCTTTGTTTAAATCGCTAAACACAGTTTGAATAAATTCTGTGTAAAAGCCATAATCTTGTTCTTTATATTCAAGGAATTTATCTTGTATAGCTATATTAATTATACTTGCCAAATCGGTAATTTTGTTGATTCTTTCGTCTATATTTATAATAGTATTTATTTTCTCTTGAGTAAATCTATCAATAAAATAAGAAGCAATTCCAAGTACATATTTTTCTTCCGCAGTGCAAATTGCTGCTATTTTTTGCGTTATTTTATTTTTTAAATAATCCTTATCGCCAAATGAACATTCGTCACTCTCGACTAAATACGGATAAATGTTTTGCATCTCATATATATCGTTATTTGTTAGCGATATCAAAAGATTAATTTCATCTTTGGAAAGTTTAGAAAAAGAATTAAGCAAACAACTAATAGGATAATCTAAATGTATTTTTTCAACATAATTATTCAATTCTAGTAGGTTATCAATAAATGTAACATTGTTACTATTGTAAATCACAACAAATTTTATTTCCAAACTTTCGTTTTTACACAATGTTTGTAATAATTCAATCATTTCATCGCAAAAATTTTCTTTCATATTCATTATTATTGCGATTTTGGAATAATTCATTTTTTTTATTATTTTTTCAATTTGATTTGTGTAAGAAACAATATCCGGACGGAATAAATTCGCAGTCGTTTTTAACAAAAAATTAAAACTGAAATGTTCGGAAACTTGATGATTAAAATAAGCATTTAACTCGTATTTTTGTTTTTTGGGGTTATATTGTTGTTTTAACAAAAACAAAAATTCCGAAACACTATTTGTGTTTTCGAATATTTCACTTAAAGAATATTCATTTTCCAATAAGTGCAATAAATTTATCGCATTTCTTAAACTTTGTGAATCCAACAACAATATTTTTTTATCGCTGTTTATAAAATTATTAAGCGACTCAAAGTATTCTTGATTTTTCAAATTAATATCACACATTATTTTAAATTTACCCCTAATAATAAACAATTATTTTTACCAAATTAATTTGATTAGGGGAATAGGGAAGTAAGAGGATTAATAATTTTAAAGCTTAAAACAAAAAACACTCGTTATTTTTAACGAGTGTCTTTGGTAGCGTGAGTATAACCTAAATCGAATAATAAAAAATCTATAATTATCCATTGTTCCTTATGTGAGTATTTGTTTTATACAAGATGTTCCGCATTATCTATTTTTTGCAACCTTAATAGCATTTTATAAATTATTCCTTTACATGCTAATTTTCCAAAAAGTTCCTCATTTCCCCAACGCATAAATCGCATAATAGCAGTAAAAAGTGTCAAAATTGTAAATTCATCCATACATTCAAAATCAATGCTTTCAATATCTTGAAAATCAAACTTTTTATCGTGTAAAACTTCTAAATAATTATAAACTGGATAACGATGTGTAATAATTTGAAAAAACTCCTCACATTTTTGTGTATAACATGGGTCTGCGAATACAAATGATTTTTCAACATCTTTTACCTTTTCCTCTTTCATTGGAGCTGTTGGATAATAAAAAAATTCCTGTTTAGTACACATAAAATATTCAATAAACTCAGTCAAATCATCAAACCGCTCAAATCTAGCATTATTCCACTTGTTCCACAAACGAAATTCATGCAATAATGGTTTAGGAAAAAGATCCCTGAATTTTACCTGAAAATCATAATAAACATTGTAATCATTCAACTTGCTCCATGGACGGCATTGCGAAACCTTGTGTTGCAAAGGGAAATAACTACTATGATTCTTTATACCATCTAATATGATGTTATCAATGGGGATATGTAAATATGGCAATAACTCTTTCATTCGATCATCACAAAGATACATATATTTCATAAACATGTTAACCCACTTTTGAGCTTGTCCTATTGTAAGATAAACTTTTGTAGAACAAAAAGACTCCTCTATAGATTGAGTAGAAACACCAAGAAAATGACCATTGTTTAAATTGGCTTCAATAAATATTGATACCATTCTTTCACAAACGTATTTGTGCCAATCATCATATTTTTGATATGCTTTTGGGGAATTTATTAAATCTTCAAATGAGGATTTAAGCAATGTAGCAATTTGTTTTTTAATTTGCTCTTTCTTGATGCATTTTGAAAACCCCCTTAGTGTACGTTTCAAATCACCATATGCAAGATTAATAGCATTATCAATTATATCCCCAATTTCCAAACGTGACTTAACGGAATTGTAAAATGCAAGTACTTCTTCATTAGTATTCATTAAATAATTCATTGCAACCTCCTGTTATATTCTTATATATTATACGGTATTTTAAGGCAATTTGTAAAGTGGTTTGATAAATTATAAAAAGACTATAGCATTACAACATTATGTTTACCTATTTAACATAGCACAAATACATAAGTGCCTTGGTGTGTACTTGAATGTAATTACACCTCACAAATATAATAATGACATTCTTTGACAAAAAAATGTCGGTCAAACGATAATGTATTGACCGACCTTGGCAGAGAGGAAGGGATTCGAACCCTCGAATGCTATTAACATTACACGATTTCCAATCGTGCGCCATAAACCGAGCTAGGCGACCTCTCTATATTTAAAGTACTTTTATAGTTTAACCTATTTTTTTATAAAAATCAAATATTTTACAGTGATTTTTTTATTTTATGTTCATTTTTATGCTTAAATTTGTTAGGTATTTACTTTTTTGTTATTGTATGGTATAATTTAATTGTAAAAAGTTTATGGAGGTAATGTTTATGCCTGTTTGGGGATATGTTTTAATTGGCTTAGCGATATTCATTGCTTTGTTGGTTTTAGGTAATTATTTATTTTGGCGAAAAATAAATGTGGTTTGCGAAAATTGCGGACATAGCTATAAACCAAAATTCATCAAATTTTTATTTGGTTGGCAAATAGGTTGCTTTATAAGACTTAATTGCCCTGAATGTAAGAAATCCGGCACGCATGAAATAGAATTTAACAAATAAAAAGCTTTAATAATCTATTTATTATTTTACTTGACAAATTAATTGCCTTATATTATAATTATGAGGCAAAGTAATTTTGGTACATTTACAATTTGTAAAACTATAATATTTGCTACTATGGCTCAGGAGGTAGAGCACTTCCTTGGTAAGTATTTAATTAGCCAATATAAACACCAAGTAAATCAAGGGTTTTCTAACATTTTTAACCTAACTAACTATAAAGTTGTAAAAAAAGTGTAAAAATAGCTGTAAAATTCAATAATTATTGCTGTTATGGCTCAGTCGGTAGAGCACGTCCTTGGTAAGGACGAGGTCACGGGTTCAAGTCCCGTTAACAGCTCCAAAAAAGGACTTTGGATAATTCCAAAGTCTTTTCTTTATCTATAAACAAATTATTAAAATTTAAGTAGTTTACCAGTTGTATATAAGTTTTTGATTGATAATAATATTTGGTCGGTAGATATTGAGGAATAAATTTCTTCTTCATAATTATATTTTGTTAAGAATATAATAGTTATTTCATTTATACTTTTGAAAACCAAATCAATAAAATTTTTAATTGATATTATTTGTTTATTATTTGGTTCTATATCCCTTAATTCAATATATGCATAACCTTTGATACCACTATTACACCTTATCCAACCATTATCTTGTAAACCGGGTATTAACTCATCTTCTGTTGTTTTAATTCCATATTCTTCTAGTTTTTTTACTAAATCTATATGTTCAAATCCTATTGAATTTAGGTTTACAAATTTTCCATCTGGTGTTATAAATGTTGAACCAGTAACAGGTTTATTTTCAAATGTTACATTTTCTTCCAACCAAGTTTGTGCGTCCATTTTATTTAATCCTCCTTATTAAATATATCATTAAAACAAGGGTTATCAAAAGTAATAAATCCACCATATTTAGTAAACCATACTATATGGCCACTATCAGCACTATTTTCACCTTTTTTAATTAGAGGGTTATAGTTTCCACATAATGATTCAAATGTAACTTTTGTACCTTTAGTTTTATTAGGGTTTTTTCTAAATCTAGAATAATACCTACCATCTACATATTTACCACTTTTAGTATTATGGTCAACGATAGCTTTTGAAAATGTATCTGAAAAGGTATCCATAACAGGTTCAATTCTACCTTTTCCCTTTCCCTCTAAAAGAGTAATTGAATCTTGGTTATAAGCCCTAGCTAATTCAATTACTATTTTATGCAACTGTTCAAAAGTAAAATTTTCTTTATTTTTACCAGCATAAGGTATAAAGAAAGAATATTCTTCATTCAAAGTTTGAGAATTAGCCTCTTGGAAACCACCAAACAAGGGTATAAAATAAATACCTCTTGAATAGGATTCTCTTGAGTGTAATTGTTTAGCCAAATGATTAGCTCGTTGTCTTCTTGTACAGGGTATTGGTTTATTATTACTATCTAATAACACCTCAAATTTACCTTCTTTATTAAGTTCTGTTCCTAACTGAACCATTTCACCAGGGTTACTTCTTTCAGCAGATAAAATAAATCCACCTTCACCTGTTTCAAAATACTTTTTAAATCTACTAGGTGACGATTCAACTGCTAATTTTCTATGTTCTGAAAAAGGTGATTCTACAAAGTCTTCTCTGAGTGTATCCCTTCCACTAGCATTCAATTCTGCTTCTAAAGCATCGTTAATTTCTTTTTCTACAAATTCCATAATAAATTACCTACCTCCACTTAAATTATTCTTTTCCTAACAAAGTAAAAACATAAATCTCGTTATCATTTTGATTAAGAGTTTTTATACATTTAAGTATTTCATTTAAAGTTGATTGTGTAGTGTTTATATCATCTATTACCAAGATTTTTTTACCTTGTAAAGCCTTAAAGGTTTTTTCTTGTTGTTCATTACCAAATCTTAAAAAACCTCTTATATATTTTCTATATTTAGCTTTAACATCTTCAGCAATAGAAAAATAATCTAAACTATGGATTTTAGGTAACATTACATTATTAACATAATTTTTTATTTGATTATATTGGTTTTGTGTTCCAGTAAAATCAGCATTAAAACTCTCCCAGTCAAACTCTACTTCTTTTGGGGTTGCTTTTATCAATTCAAATGAAGCATACTCTCTAGTATCTTTTTTATACATTTCAGTTACATAAAGAATTGACCTAGTTAAATCACTTCTTTGTGATTTAGGATATACAGTACAATCTATAGTCCAAAAATCTATTTTACTATCTAAAGCCCCAATAGGTCTTTCTATTAATCTTTTTAAAAGACTATCACTTATCTTTTTTTCGGCTACACCTTTTAACCACTTAGTAAATTGTGTTCTTGTATTTGAATCTATATTATCATTGAATTTATATCCAAACCAATAAATTTTATTTGCGATTTGTGATTGATATAAAGTAGGAGTTACTAAACTTATAATATCATCTACTGAATCTTTATCAAAATCTACTTTAAAATCATCATCTTCTTTTGTTATTCCTTCCATTGCATTTATCTCTTTCTCAAGAGCTTCATTAATCTTCTTATCTATAAATTCCATTTTTTAATTCTCCTTATTTTCAATTAAGTTAGTTAAATTTATTATTATCTAACAATTTAATTAATTTTTTTATTGGTTCCGAGTTATTTGTGTTTACACAATAATCTAGAAAATCTATAATTTTTTCACCTAATAAATTGTTAAGAATTTGTATCATTGATTTATTAAATTCAACCGAACTATTATATTTTGTTTTCTTCTTCATATCCACCTCACATTTAATATACTTACAATACCAAATAAATCACATTTCCATTAAATAGTTGTTTAGGGTATCAGCAGCCTGATTATCTTGTGATTGTAGTAAATGTGTGTAAATATCTAAAGTAATTTTTTCACTTGAATGTCCAGCCCTTTTAGATACAACTTTTAATGGTATACCGGCATCGAGTTGGATAGTAATACAAGTGTGTCTTAATGAATGTGGTGGGATATGTTTAAATCCATTCTTTAACTCAAAATCTCTCAACCAACTATTAATTGTACAAGGGTTCATAGGTTTTCCATTATCTTGTAAAAATAAATGATTAGAATTTACCCATAAATCACCGTGAATGGTTTTTTGTTCGTTATACCACACTTTATATTCTTGTAGAATTAAAACTAGTTGATTAGGTATACTCATACACCTTTTGGAAGATAAAGTTTTTGTACTTTTTGTAACTATACCAAATTCAGGTAAGTAAATAGTGTTTTTATTTATAGAAATGGTGTTATAATCAAAATTAATATTATCCCAAGATAACCCACAAATCTCGGATTTTCTTAAACCTAAAAAAATCAACAAAGCAAAAACTAGTTTCTTTTTTATATTCGTTTCTTTAAGTAAGGTTTTCACAAATTCTTTAGATTCACTAGTGGTATAAATTTCTTTTTCTTTACTAGGTATAGTTTTTAAACTATTATACTCATTAGAAGCGTAGTTATGTTCAATTAGTTGTTGCCGTTTAGCTTCATTAAGAATACTAACTAAAATCGTTTTAATACCTTGATTAGTGGATTTTGAGTATTTAACTTGTTGTTTTTTTATATCAAAATATTTTGTTATAGGTTCATTAAAATAGTTGGATAAAGTTGTTGCCGTTTCTTTACTAATTTTTTCACCTATAGTATTAGCAAGCTTTAAAGTGTGTCTATTAATACCACAATCCAAAGATAATTGTGTTTTGTTTAAGGAATTTTTATCTACTAGTTCAAGTATAGATTTTTTCACGGTTACTATTTCTTTGGTATATGTTCTTTCATACAAATAATCATAAAATCTTTGGACTAAAGTAGGGGATATTTTAGTTAATAAATAATTACCAAAATAATCATTTAATATTTGTAAAGAATATTTAGCTCTAATATAATAGGAATAACTTTCTTCATTTCTAATCAAAATCCTATTTAACCATTGATTACTATATTCTTTAAAAGTAATGTTAGTTTCTTGAATATAAGTTCCACAAGTTTTCCTTTCACACTCTTGAATAAACTCAATTTCTACCTTTTTTCTTTCTAATTCAATTTGTTTTGCTGATAACCCCTGTGGTATTTTCCAAGTTTTAGTGTATTGTTTAGGTTTACCAGTGTAATAATCTTTACCAGTATAAAAGAACCGATAACTAATCACCTCACCAATCTTATTTGTTTTTGGATAACAATTTTTTAATTTTTTCATATTAATACCTCTCTTAATTTACTCACTAACTCTTTATTGTAAGAGATTTTTTAGTGAAAATGAGTAATTTTGTTAAGTATATAATATGAGATTTTTTGAAAAATCGTAGGGATAAAATCTAAAATATTTTACATTTTAAATTTGTATTCATTGTGTTTAATCAAATCCTCTAGGGTGTTAAAAATTGAATATGATTTAACCTCATACCCACAACAATCTAAATAATAAATTGTTTTTTGGGAATTTGTACAAATTACATTTTTATTGGTATCAAGGGGAGAGAATAATCCTATAGGAATCTCTTCAAACCTATTTTCAATTCTAACGATTTTAGAGTGTATTACACCACCATAAATAGGAGCATAAACATAATTACTTTGGTTAGTCCAATCATTCAATTTAAGGGTTGTTTTATCCTTATACAACAGGTGTAATTGTTTTCTACAATCCTTTAATAATTTAAATACGGGAGTATACAATATATCATCAACTACAATTTTATTTTTAAATTTACTATCCAAAACAAAATGATAATATGTTACATATTTGTTATTTGAAATGTTGTTATGATTAAACTCAACAACTATTTTAGTAATCATACTATAAATAATAGTATCGTTGTATATTAAATAAACTTTATCTCCAACATTAAACTTTGTTTTCATAATTTATTTATCCTTAAATTTTTGATTAAATGAATACCCCAAAACAATAAATTTTGGGGTTCATAATTTGTTTATTTTAACATTAAATCAATATCAACTATAATTTGTTTGTTATAGTTTTTGTATTTACTAGTTATATAATTGTTTAAATCATTGTAACTTTGAAATACCTGTTCAATAGGTATCTCAATTTCTTTATTATCAATTAAGAATACATAATAAATATTTGGTTTGTCGGGGATAATATCACCCTCATAATCAACTTTTTCAATAGAAAATTTTTGTATTATTTTATAAATGTATCCATTGATAATATTTAGAGTATTTTTGTTGGAATAGTTAATTTTGTTTTCGATTATACCAAAAACTTTATCCCCTAAATTAAATCTTGTTTCCATATCCTTTCGATTTATTATAAGATATAATTACGATTTTCGTAAGGTTTTTAGATTAATTTTAAAGAAATTGCTTCTTCAAGTACTAATTTTAAGGTGTTTGAAGGTATTCCTGTTTCTACGGCAGTTCTAGTTAATGAATACTCGTTAAACTTATATTCTTTTGAATTTTTATCAAATTTATAAGGTCTTGAATTACATAATCTCATATAATGTAAAAAACATTTTTTATACATATCTCTATTTAAAAATGATTCCTCACTATAATTATTACCTTGAATTGTGATTAAACTTAAAGCTTTTTCCCATATTTCTTGTTTAAAATGTACATTAACATTACTTGTATTTGGTATAGATAGGATAGGAATATTAATATCGTTTAAATATTGTTTATACAATCCATAAGAATCCTTACCATTAAACAAAATTAGTTTAATATTTGGGTATGTTTTTAACAAAGTTTCAATATCATTAAAAAGGTTTAAATGTGTTTACTACTTTCATAATAATTCTCCTTTAAATGTTTTCTAATCATAGTATATCATTATCATTGTACCAAAATCGTCACATATAATAATCAACTAGGATAATGTATGATTACATTAAGTATAACATAGAATGTGAGTGTTGTAAAGATAAAAATCACAATATATATTTATTTTTTTAAAATTTAATACATATACAATGTGATTTTACTTTATACAACAAGTACCATATGTTAACCAAATAATTCTATAATAATAGTATGAAATTATGAGGTTATTATGGATAGATTAGAAATTATAAATAGAATCGGTTATTTTAGGAATAAAGCAAAGTTATCTCAAAAATCATTATCTATTGATATTGATATGAATGTAGGATACATTAACAGATTAGAGTGTAAAAAAGATTTTTTACCAAGTTTAGAGGTATTATTAAGAATAATACAAGTGTGTGGGATAACTGAAGAAGAATTTTTTTATAGTGATATCCAACATTATGAACAGGATAAACAAATACTTAATCAACTAAAACATTTACCCCAAGAAAAAAGAGATTCACTTTTAACATTGATAAAATAACTATAAATTTAAGTTAATAACCTGATTATCAACTTAAATACTTTTGAATAAAATCATTATCACTTTGAATAAAAATTCTATCATAACAAGTTTCGTATTGGTAAGTTTTCGGGTTGTAAAACTTGTGATTATCTATTCTTACATATTCACCAATTCCATTCTTAAACTTGTTAAAATAGGTTTCAAGAATAAATTTTAGTTGCTGATTATTGATATAAGTAATTGTTTGTTCAGTTTCAATAGTAAATTTTTTACTATAAGAAATAATCTTTGAATTTTTTAAAAAACAAGTTAAGTGGGGATTTGTTTCTTGTACACAATTCTTATTAAATCTAGTAACATACTGAATTAGGTTGTAAACATTATCAACAGGTTCTAGGTGTACAATACCATTTTTCCACATTTTTTCCAATACATTTTTATTTAAATTGTTTGGGAAAACATAAAATTTTATAATAATATGAATATGATATTTATTACAATTTTGAAATTGGATAACACGAAGATATTCAAATTTACCAAATTTCCTATTCAATCCTACATAAAACCTATGGAATTCATTAAGTAATGAATTGTACTCTAATACATTTTTTAATGTTAGTGTAATGAAAAAAGTGTTTTCACTATCAATTTCCATTTGAAATAACTTTTTTTGGTATCTCTTTAATAGTTTATTACAATCTTTACAACTCATATATTCGTTTAATCTCACTGAGGAAATATTGTTGTTGGTACCAAAACTTTTATTTATGTTTGGGTTAAATGGGTGTAAATTAATTGTAATTCTGTTATTAGTAATAATTACTTGATATTTATTCATCTTTTACTCCTTTAAACTTAAACATTAAAATGTGAAAGTTTATAACATTATTAAAATTAAAATAGTAAGTTTAAATTTATTATTTATTAGAGGATAAAAACTCTAGTAGGTTGTCCAAACTTACAAGATATTTGCTACCAGATTTGAAGTGTTTAACCTCTCCATTTTTACATAGTGTTCTAATGAAATTTTCAGTGATGGCGGTATCTTTATCCATCAATTTTATTTCACTTAAACATTGTTGAATGGTTCTGATTTTTTCCATAAAATTCACCTCCTTAAAAAAATATCTCTACTTATTTATTGGAGAGCAATTTTTATGTATAAAATTTTTTAATAAAAATCGGAATAATCTAGGATTAAAATTGAATAACCATAAAAATTAGGGAGAAATATTATGTATAAAAAAGATAAAAAATGTGAACAAGAATTTTTAAAGAACTTTGGAAAAAATTTAAAAATAATTATTAAATCTAGTGGAATGACTCAAAAACAATTTTCAGAAGAATTAGGGGTATCTCAAGATACAATTACAAATTGGATACAAGGTAACACTTTTCCACAACCTTTATTATTAAAAAATGTAATAGTATATTGTTTGGGAAACCCTCAAATAAAAAATTTTGATATTTATAATTTATTTTTATATGATACAAATTTAAGTGAGATAGAAAACAATTTAATTAAGTTAAAAGAAGAATATTTACATTCAAAGGAAAATAATGAAAAAATTAAAAATCTTGAAAATGAAATATTAGAATTAAAAGAAGAAAATAAAGAATTATTAAAAGAAAATAAAAAGTTTGAAAGATGTAAATATGATTATCCGTATTTAGTTAAAAAATTACGAATTAATGAAAAAAATTATAAAGAAGAAATTAAATCAGATGTATTAAATGAAAAATTTAGAGATTTAATAAATAAATGTAATTATCACATAACAGCTTTAAGTAAAAAGATTTCCAACCAAACAGAGATTTCTAATATAATAAACAGTTGTTCTCTTCAAGAGTCTAAACCTTATGAAGAATTATTTGAAGAATTTGTAGAATTATTAAGTAATGAAATTTCTCGTAATTTATATGACAAATTAAAAGATGAAGTTGATACTATAATCAAAGATATGTAAAGAAAAGTGTAAAGTTATACATACAAGATACGAAGAGTACAAAGTATATCTACACAATAAATATTATAAAAGTAAACACATAGAGTGTGAAAACTATGTGTTTACTGGAGAATATACAAGTTATAAAAGTTATGTTAGTATAAATATATAATTGGTAAGGAAGAGGTCACCGGTTCAAATCCGGTTAGTAGCTCCATATAAGGCACTCTTAGAATAAAGAGTGCCGTTTTAGTCGCACTAACACGGAAAGACCGAAATAGTGACGTTCGCAGGGACGCTACGCTTTGCTCACTATTGCGTCGCGATGCTCCTTACAAATCCGGTTAGTAGCTCCAAATAAAAATGGAATGATTATGCGTTCCATTTTTACTTTAAGAAGTTAAACAGATAGCTAGGGAATTTGCTTATTAAAGTCTGAAGTCTGAAAATTGTAAATATGGAAAGAAAAGGTCAGTGGTATTTTATTTCTAGTTTATTGATTTAGAAAACTTATTTAATAAAGAATTAATGCAATCTTTTTAAATGAAAAACTAAATGTAGCCAAAAATAGGCTTGTTGAAATTTAAATAATTACATTTTTTTTACAATTTTATCTTTTTTGTAAATATGATGTTTTGTATTGTTAAAAATATATACTTAAATTCGCGTAAAATTGTAAATTATTTGTAAACACATAAGGTAATGCGATGAAATTTGGGTTGTGAAACGATTATATATAAAGGGAGTATAGATGTAGTAAAATTGCAAGTTGTATAAAAATTGAAGAAATCAGATATTGACAAACTATATTTTACATTTTATACTAAAAAATAAAACAATGGGAGAAGAAAAATGGAAACTTTTTTAGGTAATGATGCATTTGTAGATGCATATTTAGGATGTTGGTGTAAGGCTTTAAATGAAACCGAAATGGCAAATTTTTGGTCTAATAAAAATGGTACTTGGACAAAGGCACATATGGTTAATATTCTTTATCCACTTGCAAAAAAACTAGGTTATTGTAGTGGTTGTTGCTGTGATGTTTTAGAAAATTGTGAAGAAAATTTATTTCATAAAAAAGGCTGTGTTAAGTATGGAACTTCTATTGCGCAAGAATACTATAAAGTTGATTTTACACTATATCAATATAATAAGCAATATAGTTGGGCACTGGATTATGCAATAGAACATGAAAATGAAAAATGTTCTTTGAAATTTAATAATGAAACTATCAACGGAACAGAAGCAGGTTGGTTTAGGGAATTTTTGAAATTATTGCCACTAAATTGTGCTAAGGCGAGAGTGATTATTGGGTATGATAACTTTGATGATAATTTTTGCGTAAAACAAGACAAAATTGATATGTGTCTTTTTAAGTTAAATAATGATGATTGTGTTAAAAGTTCAGTAGTTATAAAGCCTATAGTTTTAATACTTTTTCCATCTACTTCAGCTATTGATAAAATTTGTAAAGCAGAAAATAAAAATCAAATGGAGTTGGTGAAAATTGTAGAGTTTGATTATAATGTTGAAAAAAAATTATGGGAAGCAAATGATAAATACGATTATACGAAATTTAGAGAAACAATTATTGCTGCTTATAAAAAAATAAATAAGGGTAATTTAGAATAAAGGAAATGATAAGTATATTTAAAAGAAAATCAAGAGAAAAACTAGATAATAACAGAATTAATGTTACAATTTTTTCAAGAGAAAAAATTGAAGAACTATTAAAGCAAGGTTCATTGCAAAATAATTTAGCAGTTATTAGTTTTTATGATAACCCTATGATTGTTGATGACCCATATTGTGTTCCAGTTAATTATCCAAACAATATTCCAGTGTTTTTCTCGCAAACTGATGACATAGCTTATGAATTTCTAGCTGTCAGGGGTTATTCAGAAGAAACATATTTTCAAGACGATGTTGAAATGGCAAAGTTTATCTTGTCATGTGTAAACAAAGGCATCAAAAATTTTTATTGTCAATGTGAATTTGGGCAATCACGAAGCAGTGCAGTTGCTGCTGCTATTACTGAATTTTACAATAAAGATGGTATTGAAATTTTTTCTAATCATCAATTTTCGCCCAATAAAATTATTTATAGGAAATTGTTTAACGCTTTAAAAATGCAAAATTTTTTAATTGCAATAAATTTTTGAATTAATAGGTTAGGTTTATTTTATATTTAAGTTATTTTTATTGAATGATTAAGCAAGTTATTTAGAAATTCCTAAAGTAACAATATTATACGCTAACAAAAAAAGTTCATTTCATGTAATAGACGCTATTTAATGGCTTATTGAAAGATAAGTCATTATTTTTTATTGAAATTTTAAATAATATGGTCATAAAAACATTGCAGAAAAAGTTTTGATGATGTATAATTAAATTATGGAAAAAGTAAATGAAATTGAAAATGCAAAGAAAAAGAGCAGTTTGAGACAAAAAATATCTAAGGCATGGTTTGTGATTTTTAACTTTGGGTATGTTGTTGCATACTCTATTTATACTGGTTATGCGATTGTAAATAAACATCTACAATTTGAATGGTTGCAATATGTGTTGGGTGCGTTTATATTGGTATATTGGGGTGTTTTGATAGCAACTTTAGTAAGTGGGACAAAACAAAAATATAAAAGCATAAAAAAAGATTATAAGAGTTCTTTTAAAATAATAAAAAAAGTTCTTAAAATAGTAAACTTAGTATTGACTATAACAATGGTAGCAAATACAGTTATGAATGATAAGCAAAATTTGTTTGCATTGATTTTGGCTTGTGTATCTATTGCCTATCTTGTACTTCAAATTATAATTGAAATAGTAAAGTTTGTTCGCCGCAAAAAGAAACAGAAAGTTAAAGAAGAAAAAGCAAAGCTAAAGAAAGAACTAGTTGAAAACATTAAAAATGTAATGAGTGCAGAGAATAATTCAAGCATTGATAATGATAGTAATGAAATAGCACTAACAACAGATGAAAGCAATGAAAAAACAAAAAATAAGGTAAATCAAATATCTGAAAAAACAAATAACATTGTAAATTGTGTTAAACAATATAATATTGACAAAAAGGATATAGGAAAAAAATCTAAGAAAAAGTAAATAGTAATATAAAAACCGAAAGTCAAGTAAGACTTTCGGTTTTTTCTGTTTAGAGGAATAAACTAATCAATATTATGCATTTTTGGTTGGCAATATAAGTTTTACTTTATTTTAATGTATATAATGCATTATCAAAATCTTATTTGTTTAAATTTTTCAATTTATTGAATACTTTGTAGATATTAAATTTAAGCTTTTTTATGATTTAATCATAAAAATTTAATTATTTGGTCAAGTTCTTTGCGAGAAGTGTGCATAGGAGCAGGCTTGGATTTTTCAGACGGATAACCCATTGGCAAGATTGCAACAACTTTTTCGTTAGTTGGTATGTCTAGTGCTTTTGCTACTTCTGACAAATCAAAGTATCCTACCCAACAAGAGCCGATTCCTAATTCCCAAGCTTGCAACATTAAATGAGTGCAAACAATACTGCAATCAATGTCGCCTGTATTATAATCTTGCGAAAAAGGATTTTTCCACATTTCGTTTTTGTTTGCAGTAATTAAAATGACGGTTGGTGCACCGAAAATACATTTGCATACAGAGTTTATTTTTTTAAGTGCTTGTTCGCTTTGCAACACGTATAGTTTTTGCGGTTGCTTGTTTGCCGCAGTAGGAGCAATGTTTGCTGCCTGTAAAATTTTGTTTAATGTTTCGCTTTCTATTTGTTTGTTCAAAAATGAACGGACAGAGTAGCGTGATTTTGCTAATTGTAAGAATTCCATAGAAACCTCCGTAAAAATCATTGACAAAGCCTTTATCTGATTTTATAATAAACCCATACTATAAATTTGTCAAGTACGCACTTTAAAGTGCGATACTTACTTTTGGGAAAGTAAGAGGATAAAGAATATGGATATAAATGTTTTAAAAAGTTGCAGCTGTCCGTTGGATGCGACGATTGCGGTTATAGGCGGTAAATATAAATTGGAGATTATATATTATTTATTTGACAGGACATTGAGATATAGTGAGCTTGCAAAACTTGTAAAAGCAACGCCTAAAATGCTCGCCGAGCAACTGAAAGAATTGGAGAGGGATGGTATAATAAACCGAGTACTTTATCCTGTTGTGCCGCCTAAAACGGAATATTCTTTGACAAACCTTGGCAATAACTTGTGCAACTGCGTCATGGAAATGTACAAGTTTGGCGTTGAATTGTATAGAATAAATAATGTTGAACAGCCTTGTTCGCATAATGATTTTACCCGTTTGGAAAAAGTTTTAAACAATCAATAAATTTAAGTAAAATACAATATAAAAACAAAAAACGTTTGAATGATAAGAATATTTTTCTAATACAGTTTTTTGTTTATTTTTAATTGAAATTATATTAGATAAAAAACAATAATAAAAAAGGTGCCCGAGTATTGGGCACCTTTTTTTAAGCTTTTTAATATTAAAATTTGATTAGTTTTCGGAAGTTATATTTTCGCTCTTGCAATCGCTTTCAGCTATTTCGTTAATTATAGTAGCTTCCGTGTTTTCTAGTTCTGTAATTTTATCCGTCTCGGGCAAAATGTTATCTCTTAGCAAATTTGGCTCGGTAGTCAAGTCTTCTTCAGTGACAACGGGCTTATCAAGATATTTTGATACGCTTTTGTGAAGTGGTATATATAAAATAGCACCGATTATACCATTTGCACTTGCTTTAATCAAGTTGAACGGAATGATTGCAGGTAGCATTAATTTCATAAGTTCATTAAACGGAACTTTCATAAATAGCGGAGTGATTGCCATATTTGCAAATATCATAATAACTACCCAACACAAAGACCCTACTAATGTGGAAATTGCAAGTGCTGCGATTTGGTTTAGTTTTTTCTTTTTCAAAAATGCAAATAAAAATCCTGCGCTTAGCGTAAAAGAACCTGTTGCAAAAATGTGCATTAAAATTCCGTAAATTCCGCTTGCGGAAGAAACCGTGACACCTTGAATAACGCTTACTATAAATGTAACTATCAATCCTGAAACGGGGCCATAGGCAAATGTTGCAAACATGATAGGAATATCGCAAGCATCATATTCCAAAAACGGGGTTAACGGAATAATAGGAAATCGTAAACCGGGTATGAACAATAATACTATTGCAAGTGCGGAAAGTAATGCCATACCG
>OFFL01000131.1_pt1 | contig 87298 bp, 78 predicted proteins | sample 1521391 | NCBI WGS metagenome assembly OFFL01 (sample SAMEA3504082, study PRJEB24116) | mouse gut metagenome | biome: mouse gut; feature: mouse-associated habitat; material: faeces | place: Denmark | collected 2011
TTTAGTAAGTATTTCTGGGGCAGGTCGTGGAGAAATAGGGGCAAAATTGACGTCTGATCTATGCAATCAGATACATCCTACGCTTATCGGGGCAAATATGCTTACGATTTATCCCGATTCTGAACTTTTTGCAGAAATACAGCGTGGGAACTGGCAGGAAGAAGGAGAAGTTGAAAAATACAAAGAGGTGCGGATGCTCATCGAAAATTTGCAGATACCTACAATTTTTGCAGCAATGGGAGCTTCCAATGCGTACCAGTTTCATGGGCAACTGCCGAAAGACAAGGAAAAGCTGTTGGCGTTTCTCGATGAAATCATTGGAAACGTCAGTGAAGAAGAATTACAGCGGTATAGAAAAAGCGTCTATCATTTGTAAGCAAAGAGGAACATCATGAGAAAAAAGGGATTGCTGATTTGTTTTGTTATGCTTGTTATGCTTGTTACAGGGTGTGGGAGCAAAACAACCGTTCCCCATCTTGGACTGCCAGATACCAAAGAAATAACTGCCGTTAAAGTCATAACCATAGATGGCTTTTCATGCTCATGTTCTGATAAAGAATGGATTGGGCAATTCGTGTCTGTTATTTCATCTGCACAGGCAACAGATAAGCCTGCCATACAAGAACATCCTGCTTCAAATTACTATGGGGAATTTATCATTTTGAATGGCGAAGAAGTTATTGAATGTATTTACTATGATGTAAAAGATAGTGGAACTTATATCGAAAAAACATATCAAGGAATATATGAAATCGACATGGATGAACTCAAAGGCCTAATACGCAATATGAAATAAAAGGAGTTGATTTTCATGCGCTTTACAGGCAGAACTTGGCGACCACCGTATGAAGCTCATTCGGTCATCATACAGGCTACCTCTGGCTGCACCTACAATAAATGCAAGTTTTGTAGCCTGTATAAAAACGAGTGCTTCCGAATGTCGCCTATTGAGGAATTTGAGGAAGATTTAGCAGAGATAAAAAGTTATCAGCCGAACGCCCGAAGAATTTTCTGGACGGGAGCTAACCCGTTCGCAATGAGCTATGAAAATCTTAAACTACGGGCGTTGACGGTAAGGGACTATCTGATTAAGTGTCAGACAATGGCTATGTTTGCGAGCATCCGTGATATTAAAAACAAAGAGGTATGGCAGCTTAGAAAATTGAGGGCAATGGGTATTAACGGACTGAGTATCGGTGTGGAAAGCGGCGATGACGAAACGCTTGCCCTTGCAAATAAGGGATATACTTCGGCTGATATTCTGGAGCAATGCAGGAAATTGGATGAAGCGGGTATTGAATATTATTTTGTTTATATGACAGGACTTGCAGGAAAAGGCGGCGGTTACCGAAATGCAAGGAATAGTGCAGAGCTTTTCAGTCAGCTCAATCCATATTTTGTTTCCGTGGATTCGCTCACGCTTTTTCCAGATACGGAATTATACAAAATGGCACAGCAAGGCTTATTCGTACCTGCTGAAGAGAAAGAGCGTATTCGTGAGTTGCAGCTACTAATCAATAACTTAACTATCAGAACTCATTTATTTGCAAACACGGTTTCAAACTTTATTCCAATAACGGCATATTTGCCTTATGACCGTGAACGGGCCACAAATGAGCTGCAATATGTTTTGGACAATGTTGATGAAATAGAAATGCAGAAATATAGAAAAAATTTGAAGTCATTGGGATAAGACTTTGTTTGCCGCGACCGGTTCTGAGATCTGATTGATACGATGCCCTTTTTCTGTTATGATGGATAGTAGGAAGAGGCTGAACGCGTCAGTGATGAAATGGAAATTGAAAGGATTCATTATCTTATCAAAAGTTTGAAACAAATAAGTAGAAGGCAGCCAAGAAATAAAGGGTATAGCAAACAAGCCATTTATGGTTAAAAGGAATATGGAGGGTATATGTTATGGGACTGGATGCAAAAAGCGCCATTGAGAATGGAAAGACAGCGCTTGGAATTGAGTTTGGATCGACGCGGATTAAGGCTGTTCTGACAGATGATATGCACAAAGTGCTTGCCATTGGAACGCATGACTGGGAGAATCAGCTTGTTGACAATATATGGACATATCGTTTAGAATGCATCTGGGAGGGACTTCAAAACTGCTACCAGAATTTGGCAAAGAGCGTGGAAACACAATATGGCATAAAACTTAAGACACTTGGCGCGATAGGCTTTAGTGGTATGATGCATGGTTATATGGCGTTTGACAAAAGCGGCGAGATTCTAGTACCCTTTAGGACGTGGCGCAATACTATGACGCAGGAAGCAAGTAGAATTCTGACAGAGTTATTGGATTATCACATTCCCCAGCGATGGAGTATTGCCCATCTTTATCAGGCGGTTTTGAATCATGAGGAACATGTGCATAACATTGATTACTTGACAACGCTTGCAGGCTATATTCACTGGAAATTAAGCGGTGAGAGAGTGCTTGGCGTAGGCGAGGCGTCTGGAATGTTTCCGATTGATATTCATACCAAAAACTATAATCAACAAATGATTGCGCAGTTTGATGCACTGATAAGCGAAAAGCAGTATCCATGGAAGCTTGCAGATATTCTGCCCAAAGTTCTTGCTGCGGGTGACAAGGCTGGAACACTCACACAGGCAGGGGCAAAGCTTCTTGATGTGACAGGGACTCTTGAAGCGGGGATTCCATTGTGCCCGCCGGAGGGCGATGCAGGGACAGGCATGGTTGCAACGAATAGTGTGGCACAGCGTACAGGAAATATTTCAGCAGGCACTTCCGTGTTTGCTATGGCAGTCCTGGAACGGGAACTGTCAAAATCCTATGAGGAGTTGGACCTTGTTACTACGCCTGATGGAAATCTGGTCGCAATGGTGCATTGCAACAATGGCACATCGGATCTGAATGCTTGGGTTCATCTTTTCAAAGAGTTTCAGGAAGCGATGGGAAACAAAGTTGATATAGATGCGCTGTATAGCACACTTTATCAAAAGGCATTGGAAGGGGATGCAGACTGCGGCGGATTATTGGCATATGGTTATTATTCTGGTGAGCATATGACAGGATTCGCAGAGGGGCGGCCGCTCTTTGTGCGGACTCCAGATGCAAACTTTACGCTTGCGAATTTTATGCGGGTTCATCTTTTTACAGCGCTTGGAGCTGTCAAGATTGGCATGGATATTTTGTTTGAGCAGGAAAATGTCCTGCTGGATGAGCTGTTGGCGCACGGAGGACTGTTCAAGACAAAAGGTGTGGGACAGCGCATTGTTGCGGCGGCGCTCAATGTACCGGTTTCTGTCATGAACACGGCAGGCGAAGGCGGCGCATGGGGAATTGCGGTTCTGGCTAATTATATGATAAAAAGAGACTGCGGCGAATCACTGAGCGATTATTTGAGTCACAAAGTATTTGCAAGTGAACAGTCAATGCGCATAGAACCCAATGCAACGGATGCGGCAGGTTTTGCCCGGTTTATAGAGCGGTACAAAAGAGGTCTTGCTATTGAGCGCGCAGCAGTTGATAACATGACGGAGGGAATCTGAATGTTGGAGGAATTAAAGAAAAAAGTCTATGAAGCAAATATGGATTTGCCAAAATATCAGCTTGTCACATTTACTTGGGGAAATGTAAGCGAAATTGACCGCAAACAGGGTCTATTTGTGATTAAGCCAAGCGGCGTAGCGTATCATATGCTCAAACCTGAAGATATGGTAGTGGTAGACTTGGAAGGAAACGTCGTAGAGGGAAGATACAATCCATCGTCAGACATGCCTACACATTTGGCGCTGTACAAAGCATTTCCGGGGATTGGCGGAATTGTGCACACACACAGTACCTATGCTACAAGCTGGGCACAGGCTGGCAGGGCAATCCCATGCTATGGAACCACCCATGCAGATTATATGTATGGAGAAATTCCGTGCGCGCGTGTACTTAGTCAGGGCGAGATTGACGAGGGATACGAAAAAAATACAGGTACTGTTATCATAGAAATATTTCAGGATAAAGATCCGATGGCAGTGCCGGCAGTGCTTTGCCAAAATCACGGTCCATTTACATGGGGAAAGGATGCAAAGGAGGCTGTGCACAATGCAGTAGTGCTTGAGGAAGTGGCAAAGATGGCTTTTTTTACAGAGCAGTTGAATCCGAAGGCAATCCCAGCGCCGCAGCGGTTACAGGATAAGCATTATTATAGAAAGCATGGTGCGGGTGCGTACTATGGCAATGAAACAAAGTTAAAATGATGTATAATTTCTATTTACACCGAGCACGGAATATGATAGTCTTATCATAATAGTTAGCTTAATTTATACGACATTTTAGACACAATGCAAAACCGTGCCGGGGCACGGAAGACACGACTGTTACAGAGTACATTTCAGGAAAATGGAGGACAAAGCAATGACAAATTTAGAGCTTCAACAAATGGCAAATGAAGTTCGCAAAGGCATCGTCACAAGTGTTCATGCAGCAAAAGCAGGGCATCCGGGCGGTTCTTTATCAGCAGCAGATATTTTCACCTTCTTATACTTTGAGGAAATGAATATTGATCCTAAAAATCCTAAAAAGGAAGATCGGGATCGTTTTGTTTTATCCAAGGGACATACAGCTCCAGGGCTGTATTCGACACTTGCAAACCGCGGTTATTTTCCAGTTGAAGATTTGAAAACGCTTCGCAAACTCGGCTCTTATTTGCAAGGACATCCATGCATTCAGCATGTTCCAGGTGTAGATATGTCTTCTGGTTCCCTTGGACAGGGGATTTCAGCTGCTTGCGGGATAGCGCTTGGCGCCAAAATGTCCAATGCAGACTACAGAGTGTATACACTGCTTGGCGATGGTGAGATTGAAGAAGGCCAAGTATGGGAGGCTTCTATGTTTGCAGGGCATAGAAAGCTGGATAATCTTTGTGTGATTGTTGATAACAATGGATTACAGATTGACGGCAAAATTGAGGATGTGTGTTCACCATATCCAATTGATAAGAAATTTGAGGCATTCAATTTCCATGTGATCAATCTTGAGGATGCACACGATTTTGACCAGATTCGCGCTGCATTTAAAGAGGCACGGGAGACAAAAGGAATGCCGACAGCGATTATTGCGCATTCATTAAAGGGAAAAGGCGTATCGTTTATGGAAGGAAATGCAGATTGGCACGGCAAAGCACCAAATGATGATGAGTATGCGATTGCGATGGCAGACTTGGAGAGAATAGGAGGCAAATGATGTCAGAGGTAAAAAAGATTGCGACAAGGGAGAGCTATGGCAATGCCCTTGTTGAGTTAGGAAAAGAAAATCCCAATATAGTGGTTCTTGATGCAGATCTTGCAGCGGCAACAAAGACAGGCGTTTTTAAGAAAGCGTTTCCTGACAGACATATTGACTGTGGAATTGCAGAGTCAAACATGGCGGGGGTAGCCGCTGGTTTATCCCTGACAGGCAAGATTCCGTTTATGAGTTCTTTTGCAATGTTTGCGGCAGGCCGTGCATTTGAGCAGGTGCGCAATTCTATTGGATATCCACATTTGAACGTAAAAATTGGCGCAACTCATGCGGGTATTACAGTAGGAGAGGACGGCGCTTCTCATCAATGCAATGAGGATATTGCACTGATGCGGACAATTCCTGGCATGGTGGTGATGTGTCCGGCAGATGATATTGAAGCAAGAGCAGCGGTGCGCGCAGCAGCAGCATATGAAGGGCCTGTGTATATGCGCTTTGGACGTGCAGCAGTTCCTGTGATAAATGACAGACCGGATTACCACTTTGAGATAGGAAAGGGCAGTGTGGTGCGGGAGGGCACCGATGTGACAATTGTTGCGACAGGAATCTGTGTGGATTCTGCACTTGGAGCTGCCAAGATGTTAGAACAGGATGGAATCAGTGCAGAGGTTATTAATATTTGTACGATAAAGCCCCTTGACGAAGAAGTGATTATCAATTCTGCCAAGAAAACGAAAAAGGTGGTTACAGCCGAAGAGCATTCTGTGATTGGTGGTCTGGGAAGTGCAGTTTGTGATGCGATTTGCAAGTCATATCCTGTGCCTGTGTGCAAAATCGGTATGCAGGATGTGTTTGGGGAATCTGGTTCTGCGGCAGCACTCGTTGAAAAATATAAACTTGATGCCAAGGGCGTTTATGAACAGGTGAAGGCATTTGTGAAATAAAAAGGAGATGAGCACCAGTGGAACAGAAAAAAAAAGAGTCCGCCAAAGTTTACAAGCAGCGAGAGATTGCCTTGGGAATTTATGATATGTGGATCGACACAACATTGGCCAGCCAGGCAAAGCCAGGGCAGTTTATCAGTGTGTACACACAGGACAAGTCAGCATTGCTGCCGCGCCCAATCAGCATTTGCGAGGCAGATACGATAAACAGCCGTCTGCGCATTGTATATCGTGTGGCAGGGAAGGGAACAGCGGAGTTTTCAAGCTACGAAACAGGCCACCGCGTGGATATTCTCGGAACGCTCGGAAATGGTTTTCCGCTGGAAAAAGCAGAGGGAAAACGCGTTTTTCTGATGGGCGGCGGAATCGGGATTCCGCCCATGCTCGCGATGGCAAAAGCCATTAAGAATGCAGCATCTGTAGATGTGATTGTTGGTTATCGGGATAAAGAATTGTTCCTGATAGAGGATTTGAAGCAATATGCACCTGTGCATATTGCTACGGAAGATGGCAGTGTCGGCACGAAAGGAAACGTTATGGATGTTTTGAAAGCAGAGGGATTGAGCGCAGATATTATTTTTGCCTGCGGTCCGCTTCCCATGCTCCGAGCAATCAAAACCTATGCTGCTCTGAATAAGATAGAAGCATATATTTCCTTGGAAGAGCGTATGGCCTGTGGCGTTGGCGCATGTCTTGGCTGCGTGGTAAAAACAGCAAAGCCAGATGCACACTCCCATGTAAATAATGCACGAATCTGCACAGACGGACCGGTTTATGCAGCCGAGGATGTGGAAATCTGATTGGAAAAGGGGAGAAAACGATTGAATACAGAGATAACGATAGCAGGTGTCACATTCAAAAATCCAGTGATGACAGCATCTGGGACTTTTGGTTCCGGGATGGAATATGCAGAGTTTGTTGATTTGAACCATCTTGGCGCAGTAGTGACAAAAGGAGTAGCCAATACAGCCTGGGAAGGAAATCCAACACCTAGGGTAGCGGAAACCTATGGAGGGATGCTCAATGCCATAGGACTGCAAAATCCGGGAATTGACGTTTTTGTTCAGAGAGATATTCCGTTTTTAAAACAGTTTGATACAAAAATCATTGTCAATGTGTGCGGACGCTCTGTGGCAGATTATGTAGAAGTCGTAGAAAGGCTCGCACAAGAACCTGTGGATATGCTTGAAATCAATGTTTCCTGTCCCAATGTCAAGCATGGCGGAATCGCTTTTGGACAGGATCCCAAGTGCCTTTTTGATATTACAAAGGAAATCAAAGCAAAGGCAAAGCAGCCAATTATTATGAAGCTTTCGCCCAATGTGACAGATATCGCAGAGATGGCAAAAGCAGCAGAAGCGGCGGGAAGCGATGCCATTTCATTGATTAATACTATCACAGGCATGAAGATAGATATTCATAAAAGAGCTTTTGCGCTGGCAAACAAGACGGGCGGTCTGTCTGGACCAGCGATAAAACCTGTTGCAGTGCGTATGGTATATCAGGCGGCCAATGCGGTGAACATACCGATTATTGGAATGGGCGGCATTGCCAATGCAGAAGACGCGATAGAGTTTATGCTGGCAGGCGCTCATGGAGTGGCAGTGGGAGCAATGAACTTTGTCAATCCCTATGCAACAGCAGAAATTGTAAAGGGAATTGAAGCATATATGAAGCAATATCAAATTGAAAATATAAGCGATCTGATTGGAAGCGTCAAATAATATTTGTGAACAAACAGTCATAAACGAACCTTCTGGTACATACATTTTATCATTAGAATGGATTAAAATGGAGACTGGGAGGTTTTTTGAATGGATCTGTTAAAGAAAAATATACATACAGAACGGATAAAATCAAAGGCAGTAATGCAAATACCGTTAGAGGCAGACATTAATATATCCGATACAAAACCAGATGTGGCAAATGTTATATTTAGCAGCGCAAAGATAAAAGTGGATGAAATCAAGACGGGAATGAATAAAATCTGGGTGAAAGGAAGGCTGTGTTATCAGCTTCTCTATCAGGCAGATGGTGATAGCGGTACATTGGCAGGCATGGATGGCGATATTCCTTTTATGGAGGAAATTTATCTTGATAAGCTCGAAGGACAGGATCGGGTAATATGCAGAACAAATTTGGAGGATCTCAGAGTACACATAATAAATTCAAGAAAACTCAGTATCCAGTCTGTCATTACCCTAGAACCCAAAGTGGAAGAAAGCATTTCTGAAGAGCTTTGTGTTGATTTGGACAATGTGGGAAGTGCAGAATATGGAGAAAAGTTGGAATATAGGAAAAAGAGCCTGGAATTTCTGGAAACAGCAGTGCGGAAACGAGATCTGCTGCGCATTCATGAGGAAACCCGCATTCCAGTAGGAATGCCGGATATTGGTGTTGTATTGTGGAAGAGCGCAGAGGCAGGAAGTATCAGTTTTCGACCAATGGACGAAAAACTTGGAGTGACAGGAGAACTCAATGTATTTGTTGTGTATCGGGAAGACAGCACAGACAAGATTAACTGGTATGAAACAATTATTCCCTTTAGCGAAACGGTAGAATGCCAAAACAGCAGAGAAGGCATGATTGCAGATGTATCATGTGAGACAGGGCATGAAGAAATAACAATCCGCGAGGACTCAGACGGAGAACTTCGGATTATCGGAATCGAAACAACTATAGAGCTTGAAATTAAGCTGTTTGAAAAAGAAAATACTTCTATTGTTGCGGATGTGTATGGTGTGAGCTGTGAAGTTCATGCAGGAATTGCCGCCAAACAGCTTAAAGATTTGTATATGGAGTTAAACACGGAGGAAAAATTAAGCAGAAACATCAAGCTTGAGGATGCTGAGCCCAAAATATTGCAAGTATGTCATTGTGATGCACACCCAAGGATTGAGGAGACGGTATTTAAAGAGGACCAGATGCGGTTAATCGGGGAAGTTGCATTGCAAATACTATATGCTTCCAATACAGGGAGTTCAGGTCTTTATCCTGTAAAGGACACCGTTCCGTTTGAAGTTGTGATAGAGCTGCCCGGAATACAAAATATAAGGATAGAGCAGTGCTCTCCTTCAGTTCAGGTTTTGCAGCAGACAGTGAGCATCAAAGACAGCGCACAGCTTGAATGGAGGGGCAGCGTCAATGTTAAAATGCTGATCTATAATGAAAAGGACGAAGATATTCTCACAGAACTTGAGATTGCGCCTATTAATGCAGAGGTTTTGGAAAAACTTCCGGGATTTGCGATTTATTATGTGAAACCAGGCGATTCGCTTTGGCAGATCGGAAAGAAATATTATGTGAGTGTAGAGCGGATAAAGGAAATGAACAATCTGACAACAGATGAGATTCAGGCAGGAGACAAAATTTTGATTGTAAAATAAAAATAGGGGAGGTTTTCTCCCCTACTTTTGTATTTTTATTTTTCAGTCTTATTCTGATTTTGCAACTACAGTGCCATCTTCGGTTGTAGTAACATTATCCTTGTCCGGTGTTTTGTCTTCTGTCTTTGGTTTCATCAGATTGTCAAACTTCTCTAATACTGCATCATAAGTTTTCTTTGAGATGTCAGGAAGCTTTCCGCCCCATGTTTTCTCAGCCTTCTCATAACCCTTTAAGAATGCATCACGCATTTTCTCAAGTGCTTTGGAGTCGTCGCCTGCAAGTGCAGTTGCAAAAGATACAATGCGGTCAGAAGTTTGTTTAACGCCCCAATATCCGTCTTCAGAAATATCTTCTTGTGCTTTTTTCTTTGTTGCAGCGTCTACTGTGTAGTCGCCTTTTGCAAGGAACTGCCAGATATTATTTGCTTTTCCAAAGGTATTTGTCTGCTTTGAAAGCATATCCTGTACAAGACTTGTCAATTGTGACTGGCGTTTTTCCTGATCTGCCTTGAGCTGTGAAACGATAGATTTTCTGTCAGCCTCAGATAACTTTGTCTTGTCATATACGGCAGCAGGAGTAGTGGTATCTTTGTTTTCTGTCTTGTTCGAATCTGGTTTGGTAGTAGAAGAACCAGCAGTAGTGCCTGTGGTTTTGTCTGTTTCTGGTTTATTAACAGTGCTTTCTGTTTTTTCATTTACAGCAGTTGTAGTATAAACATCATTTACATTACTATTTCCAATTCCTGATAAACTCATATGGTATCCCTTCCCTTTCTGAAATGAAATGCTTTGTACAAAACATTTTTAATATAAAAATCCCTTAAATCCTTCCCTGGTTGTCTGTTAGTACGCGCCAAACGGCATATAATACTTGTTTTAATTATATATCGGAGAGATGTTACGGAAACTTAATAGCTTAAATCCCAAAAATTTGTAAAAAAGGAAAAATTTAAAAATTCTCATACAAAAGCGGACAATCGGGCAATATGTGTTGGAAAGGACAAAAAAATTACTGATACCATTTATTTTTGGAACAGTGCTAATTATGCCGCCTATGACATATATAGCCGATAAATTTAATTATGGTTATCAAGGGAATTTATTTCAGCATTATGCTGTTTTCTTTACACATTTTACTGACTTAACAGGTGCTGACGGCGGTTTTTCGGTTGGACAGTTTTGGTTTATTCTATATCTGTTGCTTATTTCGCTCATTGCTGTTGGAATTATCTTATTACAAAGAAAAATAATCCACCGAAAAGATATTGATATACCGCATGTGCTGATTTTTCTATGGGGATTACCGTTACCACTTTTTAGCGGCGTGCTTTCGATAGGCGGAAAAAGCCTTGTAGAATATATGTATATTTTTCTTGTTGGCTACTATATTTTCTCAAATGATGATGTAATCAACAAAACAGAAAAATGGAAATGGATGTTCTTGTGTATAGGTACAACAGCAACGATTTTCAATGTATATCTGTTTATTTGGTCAGATGCACAGCATACATTGTTAAATGCGATTGCGAAATATGTATCGGAGTGGTTTATGATTAGTTCCCTGTTAGGGATAGGAAAAGGGTATTTGAATTTTAACGGGAAACTATCAAAATATATGTCAAAAAGGTCCTATTCTTTTTATATTTTTCACTTTATTTGGGTAGTATTGTTCCAATATCTTTTATTTCCTGTATATAGTGGTAATATAATCTTACTATATGTTTTACCAGTGCTTTTTGCATATGGAGCAACATTGTTATGTTGTGAGATTTGTAACAGCGTCTCTTTCTTCTCTTTCCTTAGATGCGTCCGTATTTTCAAGAGAAAATATAAAAACTAAAGAATTAGGAACAGGAAATTCAGCATTAAACAAATCGAAATATTTTAGGGGGTGAAATACAGAATGAAAAAACATCAATGTCCTTGTTGCGGATATTTTACCTATAATGTTCCAGCGAACGAAGATTGTGGGTATATTTGCCCCGTTTGCTTTTGGGAGAATGATCCGTTCATTAATTCTGATTGCGAACCAAGTGTCTCTAATCATGGAATAACACTAACAGAAGCAAAATTTAATTTCCTGCAATTTGGTGCTTGTGAAAAAGAAATGTTAGGTTATGTCCGCCCGCCAAGAGATTATGAAAAAGAAATCTTATAGCGACGACTTCCGATTTGTAGGGTAAACTTGATAAAGATAGTATGCCTCAGACGGAGGAAGCTCTCTTGCCTATGTTTTTTATCCGTTGTGGGTTGCTGGCGGTAATGTTTTCGGCATATTGTCTTTCCGTGCTATTTTATTTAAAAAATAAAATAGCACGTTCCAGAAAACCACAGATAGTACATAAGTCCTGTCACAAGAATGCTGATATTGATCACTGCAATCTTGGCTTGCTGACGTTTGCGCAGCAGTTCATATATAGCGATATAGGAAACAAAATTCCCCATAATATAGCGTGATATAGCAATGGCATCTGTATGGAGAGAAAGCCCAACTGCGAGAAATCCAAATATAGCGGCAGCATAAAATTTGCGGTAACACAAATATACAAACAATAACAGACCGAAAATAGCGGTAAGGGCCCAATATTGAGAGGAAGTACCGCTTCCGGAATCAGCAAGATTATAAAATAAAGTACGGAAAATTCCTCGATAAGAGTTGTGCCATGCCACTTGTATATGTGCACTTGCCCAGACGTCTCCCGTCAAATGGTACAAATAATAGAAGTATCCAAAGATTCCAAGAGGGCAAATCAGAATTTCAAACATGCGAAGCGGCTGCAGAAAAAACGTTTTGATAAATGTTTTTATGTTGCTGAAGCTCCAGTTCCATCCATAATCTGCTTCATATAGAAACAACAGCAGAGAAAACACCAAAAAAACGCCTGCAATTCTGGTAAAAGCGGCAAAAAATGCAGAGATGGCTGCAGCCAAAAAGTATTTGCGGCAGCAGAAGTAAAAGAAAAAAATAGTAAACATCAGAAACATTGCCTCCGTATAGGTCATGGAGAAATAGATAGTATGCGGGGCAAAAAAGATAAGGAAAGCCATAAAATAGCCAGATTCCTTAGGATACTTTAACTGTACTGTCTTGACGCCCATATAGCCAGCAATCAGTGTACAAAAATTAGAAACCAAAATACCAACCTGATTGGCGCCGAAACGATCCGGCATAAAGTTTTTAACAAAGCGTACTACAAACGGATAGAATGGATAAAATGCGTAGTTGGCGTAGCCAGTTACGCTGTTTGGTACAGACTGGTATCCGTTTTCGATAATATCCACATACCAGACAGCATCATATTGATATAGCAAATCCCAAGTTTTTGTGTAAGTCCCTGCAAAATGATTGTATACACATGCTGCAAAAGTAAGAAGAATTCGTGACAGTACAAAAAGGATAAGAACATTTGAAAAAATTATGACATTTTTGTTGATATGGTTTTTAAACGGTTTTGTTTCCATAGTTTCAAGTCCTTTCTAATCCGGCCATTGCGAAATGGTATGGTCAATATAATATGCGCGGTACTGCTCAGATACTTGCGGCTTGAAACCAAGATAAATCACATATAAATAAAACATGATTAGACAAGCACATGCAAGATACAACAGCGTCTTTATCAAAATACAATTTTTCATATTTGAATCTCCTCTATGCTGACTTTTAAATTTATCATACGGTATCATATCCGCTTTTGCATGTCAAGAAAAAAACACCTCTTGAAGAATCAAGTGATGCTTTCCAGTTTAGACATCAACAAAAATGGTGGATTTTATATCAATCCACGCGACCTGAAATTGTTCAAGCCGCGCAGAAAGACCTGCAAATTAGTTCGTTTTGCTTATTTTTTTGATACACGACGGTTTTTTTAATCCAAGATTAGATGAATAATCGTATGGCTTTCTGTTGAAAGCAGCTTTGGCAGCAGGTGCCACGCCATGTGATAGCTCCTTTTCCGTTATTTTTTTTGACTCGGATACATCTTTTTCCACATACGTAGTGACTTGCTTGGCTGTGCCGTTTCCGTCGATAAAATCCATATAAATCGCTCCCCTTTTTACCAAATTAATGATGAATTGTCAATTCTGTCACGCCATAGATATATTTATAGCACAATATATGACAATATTCAATAGAAAATTTAGATTATTTTAATAATTATTTATAGAAATTACACAATTCAACAGCAAATGCTGTCAAAAAAAGGATAAACAAACAGTATATCACAATATTTACAGCAGAAAGTGGTATACTGTAATGAAAAACAATTCTTAAAACAGAATTTTCCATAGGCAGACCAGCATAAAAAAGCGATGCATTGTTTTCCTCTGTACTTGCTGCAAGCGTTGTAGGATAGAAGGAAATTGTGGGTCCGTCATCTGTGGTGTCGATTGCTTCCAATGCAAGCTCATAAGTTTCCAGAGTCTGCAGTTTCATATCCTTTAGAATGGTGCTCAAACCGTAGTCCGGTAGCTGGGATAATGGAATCTGGTTTTCATACAAGACTTCATGGTTGGAATCAAGAATGCGCGCACTTAGATATCCTTGTGTCTTGTCGCAGGCAAGAGAATTGGTGTAGATTTCAAGACTCTGAATCTGCTCATGCTGCGGCGTGAACTGCTGTGACAGTACATACCCATGTGCAACACTTGGAATGGGCTGGTCATAAGACACCTGATTCTCTGATGAAATAGTTGTTCGAATCAAAGATGGTGCCAGACAGACAAAAAGTATTATTGCCAGTGTGCCTGCAATTATGATAAGCAGGGATACAAAATTTTTTTTCATTTAATTACCTCGTATAATAAGTCGCTGCGCGACAGCACTAAAGGATAAAGTCGCTTCGACACACCTGAAATGAGAGAAACTTTCATTCGAAAGAGAACTCATAAAAGTATCTCTCGTGCGTCTTTGCAACTTTATCTGCTGATTTTGTAAAGAATAAAATCATTTTGTTCAATGCCAAGTGTAGCAATATATTCCTTGGTTAGACCGTGTTCCTGAAGTACTGCGTCAGGAAGCCATGGACTGATACAACTGTCAAAATACCAGATTGTTCCACTTGCGGCGCCAAAATCCATGTCCTCTAAAAAGCGAAGTTTATCGGTATCAAAATAACAGGCATATATAAATCCATATAGTTTGTTGTTGTAGAGGATAATATCATTTTCAGACAAGTTTTCCTCCATATAGGTGAGCAGCTCTTCTGTATGGGTACTGCGGTATTCATCAAGATAATTTGTCTTGTAAGAGCTTGCAGTCATAGAGAGCAAAAAGGCACAAAGCAGCGGATAGGAAAGTCCTTTTTGGGTGCCAAAACCGATTGCCAGAAATAGTGCAGTCAGCCCCATACATGGAATCAAATACCGCGCAATAAAAAACGGTGTTATCAATACAGAGACAGTAATTCCTAAAAGTGCGGTCAGAAGCGGAACCAGAAGCAGGGCAAGCGCAAAACATCTTGTGGTCGCCGGGTAAGGTTTTACAAACACCATGATAAAGGCTGCCAACAGCAAAAAAGCGAACATGATAGCAGTAAAAGGAAGCCTAGAATCAAATAAGTCACCAAAATATCCCAAAATCGTTTCTTTTGTAACGGGTTCAATCCAATAGTTGTCTATTCTGCTGCCAGTTTGTTTTAGCAGCACCAAAAGCCACGGGATAAAGCACAGCGCTGTAAATGCTCCCGACAAAAACCATTTGCCGATTCCAGTACGGGAAAACAATACAGCGGCACCAAGAAGCAAATAAATCCATACAGCGCTGATCATGGCAAAATTATGTGTGTAGCAGGCGCTGACAGAAGCGATGCTTAAAAGAATCCAGTATTTGGTCTGATGGGTGACATATGCTCCATAAGCGAAAAGCCCTGCAATGGTAATAAAAAAAATAGCCCAACTGTACATTCGAATTTGCACACCGTATTCCATAACGCATGGAATGGCATTCAAAAACAGCATAAACAAAAACGCAGTTTTTGCACCAAACCAGGGGGCTATATAAAAGATGCCAAGAAGCATGGTAAAAAACATTGGAAGGATACTAACCAGCTTATAAACCTGAAAACTTGTACCAAACAGCGTGATAAAAAGCTTTACAATCAAATAGTATAAAGGGGGGTGCACATCATTTGCAGTGCCGCGGATAATGCCCAAAACAGAGTTTGAACCGACAAGCTCAATGGTAAATGCTTCGTCAGTCCAGATATTTCTATTAAAAATCAGTGAGACATACAGCGCCGTCATAAGGACGGCGGATAAAAGAAGCCAAATAATGGCGTTTTTTGATGGATTGGGAAATCTTTTCACATGTGTACTCCTTAAAATTAAGATAATAAGATACAACTTTCAGCGTCCATTATAACATGCTTTTTTGGGAAATCAATAAAAATAGCAGTACATTTACCTGTTTTTTGTTTTTTATGTAGAAACACTATGATTTATATGGTAAGATGAATACGACAATAAGCCATGCAGAATGGAACATGCAAAACTGTTGTGGCGAAACTATAAACAATCGTATGATACCAGGGCCGCAGAAGTATGACATGCAAAGCAGTCCATGTATCATAGGGACAAAATATCTTTTGTCCCAACATCATAGTATAATAATATATTAAGTAGTGACAGAGAGAGGGAAAAACAGATGGCAAGTGTTAGTATTGAAAAGGTGATGGATAAGTTCAATCTCACAAATCTTACGCCGCAGATCGATTTGACAAATATCAAGATTCAACAGCCTGATGTCAACAGGCCAGCGCTTCAGTTAGCGGGATATTTTGAACATTTCGAGGAAACAAGACTTCAGATTATCGGCTTTGTAGAATATTCTTATATGGAGTATCTTCCGGAAGGCAGAAAAAAAGACGTTTATCCAAAACTGATATCAGATAAAACCCCATGTTTTATCTTTTGCAGAGGGCTGCGTCCAGACGATTTGTTTTTGGAAACAGCATTAAAAAATAATGTTCCATTGCTGCTTACAGAGAAGTCAACATCATCTTTTATGGCAGATATCATTAAGTGGCTCAATGTACGGCTTGCGCCATGTATTTCCGTACATGGTGTACTTGTGGATGTGTATGGTGAGGGCGTTTTGATTACCGGCGAGAGCGGTATTGGCAAGAGCGAAGCGGCTCTGGAGCTGATTAAGCGCGGGCACCGTTTGGTTTCAGATGATGTGGTAGAAATTCGAAAAGTGGGCAAAGATACACTGATTGGTTCGGCGCCAGATATCACGCGTTATTTTATTGAATTACGTGGTATAGGAATCATTGATGTCAAGACGCTGTATGGTGTACAGAGCGTTATGGACACTGCCAATATTAACCTTGTAATACGTTTGGAAGACTGGGATAAAGAAAAGAAATATGACAGATTAGGTCTTGAAGAAAGTTATACAGAATATCTTGGAAATAAGGTCGTCTGCCACAATATACCGATTCGGCCGGGCAGAAACTTAGCAATTATTTGTGAATCAGCGGCTGTTAACTACCGTCAGAAGAAGATGGGCTATAATGCTGCACAGGAATTGTATCAGCGTGTACAAAATTCGCTGACAAAACCACATGATGAAGATGAGGAAACAAGCGTTATCAAATAAGGAGAAAAGAAAGAATGAGCAAATATTGTTTTGGTGTAGACTTGGGTGGAACAACTGTAAAGATTGGGCTTTTTGACCCAGAAGGAACCGTGATTGAGAAATGGGAAATTCCTACAATAAAGACAGACAGCGGCAGCAGAATCCTTCCAGATATTGCCAGATCGGTTTTGAGCAAAATGGAAGAGTCCAATATTGCAAAGGAATCCGTTATAGGCGTTGGAATCGGAGTGCCAGGACCAGTTGATGAAAATGGTGTAGTACATAGAGCAGTAAACCTAGGCTGGGATATTATGAATGTCAATGAAGTGCTTGGAGGACTGCTTAAGATGCCTGTGAAGGCTGGAAATGATGCCAATGTAGCAGCGCTTGGAGAAATGTGGCGCGGCGGCGGCAAAGGCTGCAAGAATATGGTACTTGCAACGCTCGGTACAGGCGTTGGCGGCGGAATTATTGTAGACGGCAAAATTGTGACAGGCGCTACAGGAGCAGGCGGCGAGATTGGCCATATACATATTGTTGATGACGAACCAGATGCTTGCGGATGCGGCAATCATGGATGTCTGGAACAATATGCGTCTGCAACAGGAGTTGTTCGGCTTGCAAACAGAAAACTAAACGCTTGTTCAGATAACAGCGTTTTAAGAGATGCCAAGGAAAAGGGAAAGCTTGGCGGCAAGCAAATTTTTGATGCGGCAAAGGCGGGTGACAAGGTTGCCTGCGCGATTGTTGATGAATTCTGTATGTACCTTGGAAAGGGGCTTGCCATGATAGCAGGCGTCGTCAATCCAGAGGCATTTGTGCTGGGCGGCGGTGTTTCCAAAGCAGGGGAAATCCTTCGCGAAGGCGTGCAGAAACAATACCAGAAATATGTGTTCCATGGCAGCAGCGATGCACAGTTTAAGCTTGCAGAGCTTGGAAATGACGCAGGAATTTATGGAGCAGCAAAATTAGTATTGTAAAAATTTTGTAACAGTTTAGCTTAGGACTTTGCATTTACTGCAAAGTCCGTAAGAACACGTAGCAATTGAGATGCATCAAGCCATGGTACATGGGTTTGATATCGTGAAACGATTCTGCATGGCTTGGTGATCGTAACAGGAAGCCAAAGGCTGAACTGTTACAAAATTTGGAAGAACAGCACAGCAAAGGACTGTGCATAATAAGGATATCAATAAAAAAGGGGTTTATCTGTTGGAAGAGAAATATAATAAAGAAGCAATACAGAGATTAAACCAAAGATTTTCCGAAGAATTTCGTCCGGAACAAATACTTGTAAATGAAAATATGTCAGCGCATACCACCTTTCGCACAGGCGGTATGGCTGACTTATTTGTAGAGATACAGAATGAAGAGCAGCTTGGAAAGGCGCTCAAATTGCTGCATGCGGAGGGGCTTTCCGTACTCAACCGTGATTTTTATTTGCTGGGAAATGGAAGCAATTTGTTGGTGAGTGACAGTGGAATCAGGGGTGTTGTGCTGCATTTGTCCAAGGAATACAGTCATATCCGAGTAGAAGGAAATACCCTTGTATGTGAAGCTGGTGCAACCCTTGCAGCAATTGCGAAAAAGGCATGTGCGAGTGCGCTTTCTGGATTTGAGTTTGCGGCAGGAATTCCAGGAAGTCTTGGCGGTGCGATTGTGATGAATGCAGGCGCTTATGGCGGTGAGATGAGAGAGGTTGTCAAATATGTCAAACTGATGACGCCAGAGGGCAAAATAATTCAAAAAAATACAGACGAGATGCATTTTGGATACAGACACAGCCTCCTAAAGGAGCAGCCGTTGATTGTTCTTGAGGCTGCAATTGCGCTGGTGCCGGGAGAAATCGCCAATATTCAGTCCCGAATGGAAGAGCTTGCTGCTAAGAGACGTGAGAAACAGCCGTTGGAATATCCAAGTGCAGGTTCGACCTTTAAACGTCCGGAAGGATATTTTGCGGCGAAATTAATCGAAGACGCCGGACTTAGAGGGGCATTTGTCGGAGGTGCACAAGTGTCCGAGAAGCACTGCGGTTTTGTAGTGAACAAGAACCAAGCTTCCTCTTCGGATGTGTATGCTTTGATTCAGGAAATACAGAAAAAGGTGAGAGAATCTTCTGGAGTCAATATAGAGCCAGAAGTTATTTTCATTGGATCGTTTGGATAAAACCTGCAAAAATACAACAAAATAGAGAGGTTTGAATACAAAAATGAGATTTGTAATAGTCACTGGTATGAGCGGCGGCGGAAAGTCAACGGCCATGAAGATGCTTGAGGACGCAGGATACTATTGTGCAGACAATATGCCTGTGCCGCTGATAGAGAAATTTATGGAACTGCTTGCCATGCCAGATAATGGAATACAAAAGGTCGCTTTGGGATTGGATGTCAGAGCCGATCAGTCCTTTGAGGATATTAATCAGCTTGTGGCGCGTCTGAGAGAAACCTATACTTTTGAAATCATGTTTCTTGAGGCGGCGGATCGCGTACTTTTGAAACGTTATAAAGAATCAAGGCGTGTGCATCCGCTGTCTGTGGATGGTGATTTGATGAGCGGGATTGTGAGGGAGCGCGCGCTGCTTGCCAGCATTAAGCAGGCGGCAGATTATGTCATTGACACGACAAATCTGCTGACCCGTGAGCTGAAAGCGGAGTTGGACAGAATTTTTGTCAACAATCGGGCATACAACAGTTTGATGGTAAATATTTTGTCCTTTGGGTTCAAAAATGGCATACCACAGGACGCGGATCTGGTATTTGATGTGAGATTTTTGCCAAATCCGTTTTATATTGATGAGCTGAAGCACAAGACCGGACTAGACAGAGAAGTACAGGATTATGTGATGGGTTTTCCAGAAGCGAATGCATTTTTAGACAAGCTTTCTGATATGGTTCAGTTTCTGATACCCAATTATATTAAAGAAGGAAAATATCAGCTTGTGATAGGGATTGGGTGCACGGGCGGACAGCACCGAAGTGTGACGCTTGCAGGAGAGCTGTTTGGACGGTTGAAGGACAAAGGGGATTATGGCTTAACGCTTCGCCATAGAGATGTCAAATAAAAATGACAACCAATAAAATTATTTTGCCGATAGATGTCGGCACATGGAGAATAGAATGTCTTTTTCAGCAGACGTAAAAGAAGAACTTGTCAAGATTGACAATGATGCAAGGCACTGCCAGATTGCAGAGCTTGCGGCAATCCTTGTGTATTCCGGCGTTTTGAATGGGGAAAATCACAGCAAAAAGAGCATCGTATCCAGGCTTGATTCGCCGCATGCATCATCAAGGTGTTTGGGGTTAATCAGCAGATTGCAAAAGCGCTCTCCTATGCAGAGGATAGAGGATATGGATGTATCCATGGAAGTATCCAAAGAGCAGATACTGCGGATCATTAAATATACGGCAGGCAGTATGCTGGTGAATCCGCTGCTGCTAAAAAGTCAGTGCTGCAAGCGTGCTTTTTTGAGAGGGGCATTTCTGGAAACAGGTTCTATGAGCAATCCTAAAAAAGGCTATCATCTGGAATTTGTGTGCAGCGACCTGTCACAGGCAGAACAGATAGCAGAAGTTATGCTCAATTATGATATTCGGGCAAAGATTGTGCCAAGGAAAAAATATAAAGTGGTATATCTCAAAGAAAGTGAAGAGATTGTGGAGCTTCTGAATGTGATGGGAGCCCATGTATCGCTGATGAACTTGGAAAATCTGCGCATATTAAAGGATATGAGAAATTCTATCAACAGAAGGGTAAACTGCGAGGCCGCCAATATCACCAAAACAGTGAATGCAGCAGCAAAACAGATAGCAGATATTCAGTATTTACAAAAACATTATGGGTTTGACCAGCTGGCGCCAGGTCTTCGCCAGATGGCGGAACTTAGGATTGAGTATCCTGATGCGACACTCAAGGAACTGGGACAATATTTGGTTCCTTGTATGGGAAAATCGGGAGTGAATCACAGACTGAGGAAGTTAAGTGAGCTGGCAGAACGGCTCAAAAATCAGCACGGAGGGAAATAATGAATAAGAAAGCATTATTTATTGTGAATCCGCATTCTGGAAAAGGGCTGATAAAAAACTACCTTTTGGAGATTGTGGATATATTGGTAAAAGCAGATTATGAAGTAACCATTTATACGACACAGGCTAGAAAAGACGCCGAGCGGGTGATGCTGGAACGGGATCGGGACTATGCGCTTGTAGTGTGCAGCGGCGGAGATGGGACACTTGACGAAATTGTTACAGGGATGATTAAATCTGGATTTCGGACCAATATTGGTTATATACCAGCAGGGAGCACCAATGATTTTGCAAACAGCCTCAAAATACCATCCAATATGAAAAAAGCAGCGCAGATTGTAGCAGATGGCAGACTATTTGGGTGCGATGTAGGGCGTTTTAATGATGATGTATTTGTGTATATTGCCGCATTTGGGATTTTTACAGAGGTTTCTTATGGAACGCCACAGGAAATGAAAAATATGCTTGGACATATGGCGTATATACTTCAGGGAGTGAAACAACTTCAGAATATCAAATCCTATCATTTAAAAGCCGTATACCTGTTAGAAGACGGCAATGAACGGACAATTGAGGATGATTTTATCTTTGGAATGGTTACAAATTCCTATTCTGTTGGCGGCTTTAAAAGCATAGCGGGGAATGTATTTAAAGGAAATATAGCGCTTGATGATGGACTTTTTGAGGTGACTTTGATCAAGGTGCCTAGAAATCCTGTCGAATTAAATTCGGTTCTTGCGGCCCTTGCAATCCGAAATATTGATACAGACCGCATGTACAGCTTTAAGACGAGCCGCCTGATTGTGGAGTCAGAAAAAGAAGTTGCCTGGACGCTTGACGGAGAGTTCGGCGGAAACCATAAAAAGGCAGCAATAAAAAACGAAAAAGAGGCCATGGATATTATGGTCGGGGAATCAGAATGAAACGAACATATTTGTTGTTAATAGCAGTAATTGCTGCAGCGTTGGGAATTACTTTTTATAGCAGTTTATCATATCACTATGAAATGCAGGGGGAAGTGATTGATTTATCAGAGTATGATATCGAACCTTATGGATATGATATGGTTATAAAAAATCAGAACAGAAATTTTGTGGTGAATGGCGATGACCCACAGTTTATTTTATCTTCCACACAGGGAACATTAGGAACAATGCTGGGCGGTATCGAACTTACATTTGATTCAGAATGGATAGAGCAAACCCCACTTCCGATACAGATTTTTTATGCAAAATCGGGTGAGGATTACACCGAAAAGCATTCTGTAAAAAGTGCGCTGCAAATGGGGGAGAAAATGCTGCGGCTGCCTATACCGGAAGGAGAATACCGCACACTGCGTTTTGATATTGACGGAAATTTTGGCTTAGATAAGATACAGGGCTGTACCGAAAAAATGAAAGCGAAAGCATATGTGTCAAGCAGTACGATTCAAACCTGTATTTGGTATTTTCCGGCGATTATAGTAGGATTTTCCTTGATTTTCTGGGCGCATAGTGTTCGCCGCAGTGACGGGGGATTTACTGCAAAGGCATACATAAAGAATGTCTTTTTGGGTGCGGAACCTTCGCCAAACAGAGCTGTTTATTTGGATTATTTGCGCATTGCCGCCGCTGTTTTTGTGATATTGGCCCATGCATGTTCTCCTATGGTAGATGTGGCAGATGCAGACTGGAAACGGCTGGTGCTGGTATGTGGGCTCAGTTTGGGACTTTGCTGCAATCTGTTGTATGTCATGCTCTCAGGGACACTGCTGTTAAGCGCAAATCCAAAGAAAGAGAGCGTTTGCTCCTTCTATATTAGAAGGGCGTCAAAAGTGATAATACCGCTTATTGCATATTATTTGCTGCTATTGTCCTTGAATGATGAAGTTGGCTTTTTGCCGCCGCGAAACATAGGCGTATCAATGAAGCGGATAATGACAGGTGCGCCAGATGTGGGACCGCATCTGTGGCTGATATATACGATTGTGGCATTATATCTTGCCACACCGTTTTTTCGGGTGATGGTGCAGCATATGAGCGACAAGCTTTTATTTTCACTGGCAGCAGTGATTTTTGTGCTGAACTGCCTGACAACATATCTGCCGCTGTTTGGGATGTCATTTGGTGCCCCGACATTTCTTGCTGGCTGGGAAGGCGTATTTTTATTGGGATATATCATGACAAGGCAGAACAAACTTCCAGGCGCTTCGCAGAGAACAAACGGGATACTGATTGCGGCTGCGATATCCTATGTGATTACGGTTGCGGTAGTCTTTTTTGATTCAGCCCAGATGAATTATGTATACAATAGTACGCCGCCAATCGTGCTGACCTCCTGCGGTATCTTTGCGCTGTTTTTGAAAAATAAAGAAAAATTTAGAGGAAAACAAAATGCCGTGGTTAGAATGTGTTCAAAATACAGCTATTCCATCATACTAATTCACTGGTACGTGCTGTTTGTAGTCGTTCAGGGGAAACTGCATATTACCGCGCTTCGTTTTGGCTGTATCGGCGGAATACTCGCGACAGTTGTGATTGCCTTTGCAGTGTGCCTTGCGATGGCAGTGGTATTTGACAATACGGTTGTGATTGTGTGCAGTGTGATTTTTGATAAATTAACGACCAGGAAAAGACGAAAGAATAACGAATAGAATCCCTAAAACGACATAGAATAATAACAGCATTAATAGGATAAATGGGGATTCGTATGAAAAGGATGCTCAGAGTTTTGGCTTTTATCATATGTATACCATTCATAGGCACAATGTTTGTGAAGCCGGATAAAAGCAATTGGAAAAAGGAAGAGGAAGAGACAAGTGTCTTGGATGAACGTTTTGAAATTCGGGTGAATGAGGAGACAGGAAGCTTTCGGTATCGTCCTGAGAAACTAACAGAACTTTTGATGTATTATATGGTTCCGGAAGATATGGTGTTTAGTTCCTCAGAAGATTATATAGAAGGAATCGGGATGGCACATGATCCGGAACAGGAATATCTCAAAGCGCTTGCGGTGGTGTGCCGCAGCAATCTTACATATATATGGGAGTGCGAAGGCGCTCCCGCCGTGCTTGATTATGAGAAATTGCAGTTTGAAACAGCAGATTTTTCTGCGGATTATCAAAGCGCCGTGTATGATGATGAAAAAGACACGAAACGAAGAGAGATAAAGAGAGCTGCAATGGACACGTTCGGAGCTGTAATTACCAAGGAGAACAAGGTGAGTGCAGCTCCTTTTTTTACCACTTCTCTGTCTGATATGATGATGGGAGAAGAAGGAGACGGAGTAGGTTTTTCCTTAAATTATGCTTATGAACTGGCAAAACAGGGCATGGATTTCTATGAAATTTTAAAGTATTTTTTCACGGATATTAAGGTAAATATATACGAATAAAATCCTCCAAACAAGTCAATGCTATGAACAGGCAAACGAGTCAAATATGAGACAGTTTAGCCAAAGGATGAGCAGTTGCGGCTTGCCGGAAATGGAGGGAAAGGATGAACAGACGAAACAATAGACGCCCTGCCTTGCAGAAAGAAAAGATAAGCATTATAGCAGCATCTGTATTTGTGCTGTCAGCGCTTACGCTTGCAGGTGTGTACATGTCAGCGCAGGGTGACGTCGAAAATGAAGAAAATCGTATAGATTTTGCAAAGCTTGAACAAGAAAACATTACAACAAAGGAAGAGGGTTCAGGTCTGGCAGATACTAGATTTGAGTCACAAAAATCTCAGGCGGAGATACCAGGAACAGAAAAAGCATTGGGGGATACCCGGTTTGTGGACGAAGATCCCTATGATCTGAGCCAAAACAATGATATGGACGTTGATCCGGCGTATACAGAAGTAAATTCAGGACAGGTAGAGAATACCAGACAGGAAAATGCGGTAGCAGGTACGGACAAAGCAGCAGTATTTATGGATGATAAAGAGCAGCACACAGAAGAAGCGCTTTCATTTTCAGAAAAGGATTCGCTTGTGCTTCCTGTAGTAGGCAATGTATTGCTGGATTACAGTATGGACAAGGCAATCTATCACCCAACGATGCAGCAGTATCATTATAGTCCGGCGCTCATTGTTGCGGCTGAAGAAGGACAGACGATCACAGCCGCTGCTGACGCAGTAGTATCAGATATTTATTCCAATGCTGAGACAGGAAACACAATTTGTTTTGACCTGGGAAATGGGTATGAACTGACGTATGGCCAGCTTGATGATATATGTGTGAAGGTCGGCGATAGAATCTCTGCAGGCGATAGAGTCGGAAAAATAGCAAAACCAACGATTTATTATGCAGAAGAAGGAACCAATATCTACTATAAACTTACAAAAGATGGAGTGCCCGTTGATCCGCTCAACAGGGAATAAAAAGACTGAAAGGGCACGGTTATCAGAATGCTTTTATTGGAAAATGCGGCAATTCGCAGTATGAGTGATACAATATGCGGAAACTATCAGGCAGATATTCTTGAGGGCAGTATACTTATAGACAATGGAAAAATCCTTGAGGTGTCTCCCAAGATAGAACTTCCGGAATCTGCGGATTGCATGAAAATAGATGTTCATCATCATTTGGTGATGCCGGGACTGATAGAGGCCCACTGTCATATGGGTATTACCGAGGAAAAAAAGGGGCAGGAGGGAGATGACTGCAATGAGACAGTCCATCCCATCACCCCGATGCTCAGGGCAATTGATGCCATCAACACAATGGACGCGGCGTTTGGTGATGCGGTAAGGGCAGGTATTACCTGTGCAAATATTGGCCCCGGCAGCGCAAATGTTGTCGGAGGCCAGTTTGCAGTTATAAAGACAAGCGGAAGAAGGATTGATGATTTGATTCTCAAATTTCCATCTGCTATGAAAGTGGCCTTTGGTGAAAATCCAAAGGTCAATTATGCGGGAATGAATATGTCGCCGGCAACACGCATGGCGATTGCGGGAATGCTTAGGGAAGAACTTGTCAATGCCAGAGAATACCTCGCCAAAAAAGACCACGAACAGGTGGATATAAACTTGCATTATGAAGCATGGCGGCCTGTATTTGAAAAGAAAATACCACTCAAAGCACATGTCCATCGTGTGGACGATATCTTCACAGCAATTCGCATTGCAAAAGAATTTGACTTGAATATAACGCTTGACCATTGCAGTGAGGGGCATTTGATTGCTCCGACGCTTGCCAAAGAAGGGTATCCGGCTGTTGTAGGGCCAGATTTTACGTCCCGCAATAAAATTGAAGTACAGAATGTAGCATTTAAAACTGCAGGGATTCTCGCAAATGCCGGCGTGATGGTAGCCATCACGACCGATCATCCTGTTTCCCTGATTCAGTCGCTTCCGCTGTGTGTCGGAATGTGTGTCAAACAAGGACTTTCGCTGGAGGACGGATACAAAGCGATGACAATCAACGCGGCTAAAATCTGTGGAATAGAGGATCGCGTTGGAAGTATCGAACCAGGCAAAGATGCAGATATTGCAGTATTTAATGGAAATCCGATGGAAGTGTTTACCCAGACGCTGCTGACAATCATAGACGGCCAAATTGTATACCGGAATTGTTTGTTTTAAAAATCTTTACTTGTGACAGAATATTGTGTAAAATAAGGAATTGTAGGAAAATAAGTGATACAGACTGCGCAGGATATTTTTTCGAGGGTGTATGTCAAAAAACGCAGGCGTAGCGAGCTACGGCGAGGCTTTTTGGCATGCACAATCGGAGAAATAGACAAGTCAAGATGTGTCAGTTATTTTTCTACAGTTCCTAAAGTCATAAAAATAGGATTCAGAGATAAAAAGAATCTTTTTGCTGCCAGTGCTGATTTTGGTGTATCAAAAATGATGCACCAAAAGGCGGCAGAGCGGCACATTGTCAGGAATATACCGTTATCATTGAGAATACCATACAATATATAGGGGCTCAATGGGAACGGGATTTGTTTTGTGGGGGCAGACAGCGTGGAGCTGAATTTTAGAAAGGCAGGTTTATCAATATGAAAATCGTGGTTTTGGCAGGAGGCACGAGTACCGAGCGGGATGTTTCTCTTGTTACAGGGTCTATGATTTACAAGGCACTGAAAGAAAAGGGGCATGAACTGGTGCTCCTTGATTTGTATCTTGGATATGAGGGAGAAATAACAGATATCTTTGCACAGGATAGGGATTGGAGTGAAAATATAGGCTCCATTTCTGAAAATAACCCTGACATAGGCGAAATAAAAGCAATGCGGCAGGGGAATCCAGAATGTGCGATAGGACCTAATGTGATTGCAATTTGTTTTCAGGCTGACATTGTGTTTCTGGCGCTTCATGGACAAAATGGGGAAGATGGAAAAATACAGGCAATGTTTGATTTGCTAGATATCAAATATACAGGAACAGATTATCTGTCAAGTGCGCTTGCCATGGATAAAGCAATATCAAAAGCGCTGTTTACAAAATATGGGATACCAACGCCAAAAGGAATAACGGTGAATAAGGATGAAACGCAGATCCTTGATGCTTGGAATATTTATCCATGTATGGTAAAAGTTAATTGCGGCGGATCTAGCGTGGGCGTATACCTAGCAGATAGCAGAGCACAGCTTAAAGATGCGCTTGAAAAGGCATTTTTATTGGAAAATAGAGTGATTATTGAACAGTACATAGATGGGCGGGAATTTTCCGTTGGCGTGATGGACGGAAGAGCACTTCCGATTATAGAGATTGCACCCAAAGTAGGTTTTTATGATTACAAGAACAAGTATCAGGCGGGTTCAGCGGTCGAAACATGTCCGGCAGAATTGGACGGAAATGTGACAAAGGCGATGCAGTCTTGTGCAGAGACGGTATATCGATCCCTTCGGCTCAAAGCATATGCCAGAATGGATTTTCGCATGGACAATAATTTTAATTTCTATTGTCTTGAGGCCAATACACTGCCTGGTATGACACCGACCTCGTTGCTTCCGCAGGAAGCAGCCGCAGAAGGCGTTAATTTCGTAGACCTGTGCCAGCAGATTGTGGATATTTCTATGAAAAAGTATGCCTGAAATCCACAGATTCAATAAACAGGATAACAGTTCAGTCCGTAAGAATGCATAGTGTCTGAGATGCATCAAGCCACCACGAAGTGGTTTTGCATGGCTTGATGCCTGTAACAGGAAGCCGGAGGCTGAACTGTTAGTAAACAGAAAGAATAACGGAGGATTTGGCAATGAAAAATATGACGCTGAAAAAGATTGCGCAAGCAGTTGGCGGCGTACTCTGCACAGAATATATGCCGCCGCATATCAATGCAGATCAAACACAAGCTGTTCAAGTGGTGCTTGATTCACGCAAAGTTGAGCAGGGATATGTCTTTATTGCAACGTGCGGTGAACGTGTGGACGGACACAATTTTATTGATGCGGTTTTTGATGCGGGTGCTATTGGTGTGATTTGTGAAAAAGCGCCCGAAAATCCCAAGGGAGCCTATATTGTCGTGAAGGACAGTTTCCAGGCGCTGAAAGATTTAGCAAAATATTATCGTGCCCAGCTTGCTGTCAAAGTTGTGGGAATAACGGGAAGTGTTGGAAAAACCAGCACAAAAGAATTTGTTGCAAGCGTGCTTTCTGAGAAATATGCGGTTTTAAAGACGGAAGGAAACTATAATAACGAGATAGGGCTTCCGCTTACAGTGCTTAGAATACAAGAGGACTGTGAGGTTGCAGTCCTTGAAATGGGGATTAGTGATTTTGGAGAAATGCACCGCTTAAGCGAGATTGCAAAGCCGGATGTTTGCCTGATTACAAATATTGGACAGTGCCATTTAGAAAATCTAGGAACAAGAGACGGCATTTTGAAAGCCAAGTCCGAGCTCTTTGATTTTATGAAGAAAGATGCGAAAATCTGCCTGAACGGAGATGATGATAAGCTTGCATCAATCAGGGAAGTGAAGGGGATTTTTCCTGTATTTTTTGGCACAACAGAGCATAGCCAAATTTATGCTGCAGAATACGAAAACAGAGGGTTAGAAGGCAGCAGTGCCAAAATATCGGTTCGTATGGAGCAAAGAACAGAAGATTTTAGGGTTCAAATACCGCTCCCAGGAGAACATATGATTCACAATGCGCTTGCAGCAGCAGCAGTAGGCGTACTGTTTGCGTTGTCATCAGAACAGATACAGGCAGGAATCAGCAAGGTGGAGCCGGTTGGCGGAAGAAGCCATGTCATACGGACAGATACGCTGACCTTGCTTGATGATTGCTACAATGCCAATCCTGTTTCAATGAAGTCTGCAATTGATCTTCTTTCTATGACGGAATGTGTTCCCTGCAGGCGAAAAGTCGCAATCTTTGGGGATATGTTTGAGCTGGGAGGTGACGAGGCGGCACTGCATTATGAAGTGGGAGCATATGCGGCTGAAAAGGACTTAGATGTGATAATCTGTGTAGGAGAATTATGCCGCAGCATGGTTGAAGGTGCGCAGCAGTCAAAAGATTACCAAGGCAGTATCCATTATTTCCAGGATAAAACGAAGCTTCTAGCAGCGCTTGAGAATCTGATAAAAGATGGAGATATGATTCTAGTGAAAGCTTCGCACAGTATGCATTTTGAGGAAGTAATTGATACACTTGTGCGAAGCGGAAGAAGCACTTAAATATTGTCCTTATTTCGGTTATAGGTTTCCTGTATGATATTCTGAACATAAGGAGCCAGTTGTTTTTGTTGTTCTTTTGGAAGTTCTTTGACATAGATTGGTTTCCCATATTCTATAATAACATGTGCTTTTTTAATTTTGGGAAATTGGTCTTCAAAAACAGCAGCACTGTTAAGAATTGTCATAGGAACAATCGGACAGCCTGCCTTTGAGGCAATCTTGAAACTTCCTTCATGAAAGGGAAGAAGTGTGCCTTCCTCCTTGTTTCTCGTCCCTTCCGGAAAAATACAGATAGATTTTCCGCTTTTCATCAAATCAATTGCAGCAAGAATTGTCTGCATTCCGGTCTTGATATTTTCACGGTCTAGGAACAGGCAGTGGAGATTGCGCATCCATACATTTAAGAGAGGAACTTTTTCGATGCTTTTTTTGGCAATATATCCTGTAGGGCGCGGAACGCGGACATAAGTCAGCACGGTATCAAAAAAACTTCTGTGGTTTCCAACATACAAAACAGCGGTATCTGTGGGAATGTTTTCTTCGCCGATGTAGTCAACTTTTGTGCCGGCAAGAAAACGCACACATCGAAATGCCCAGTTTACAATAGCAAGGCTTGAACGGCTTTTGAGCTCAGGATTGTATTTGCCAATAATCCATTCTATAAACATGATGGGAATACTCAAGATCAAAAACAAAATGAGAAAGCTGCCCACAAGAATCATTCTAATCATAAAAATACCATACCTTTCATCAAAACAATCTATTAGTATTTTATACACTTTATTCAATAAAATCAACTTAAAATGTATATCTTAAAAAAAATAGACATAGTAATAGATAACATCATTGTTTTTTAGAAGGTTTAGAAAACAATCACTTATTTGATGAGGAGGCATGGAAATGGTCAGGGTGATAAAAAAGATGCAAAGGATAGCGATACTGATGACAATTTGTACTGTTTTGGCAGGTTGTATGGCGGGATGCTCTATAGAGGACCCGACAGAAGATAAGCTCAAAGATGTGGAGTTTACGGTGGTGGGAGAAGAGGAGCAGCCAGAGACACTCAAAGAGATTATTGCAGAGAAATCGCAGGATGCATTTCAAATCAGCTATACGATTGGAAGTGAATTGTACATAGCCATTGGTTATGGAGAACAGCCAAGTGGTGGTTACAGTATTAGCGTCAATGAATTTTATGAGACAGAAGAATCTTTGTTTATTGATACGACGCTGATAGGACCTGGAAAGGCAGAAAATGTGACCAATACGCCCACAAGGCCATACATTGTGATAAAAACAGAAAACATAGAAAATAAGAAAATTGAGTTTAGGTAAGAGATAACAAGAAAGGAAAACAGATGATATTTATAAAAAACGGATTGGTGATAGATCCTGCAAATGGAATAGAAAAACAGGCGTCAGTATGGATTGAGGATGGAAAAATAGTGAAAGTAACAGAAGAGGACTCCGAAGAATTCCTGCAAAAAGCTGCGAAGGAGTGCCATGTTATCGATGCAGCAGGATGTATCGTAGCGCCGGGGCTTGTGGATGTCCATGTGCATTTTCGCGAGCCTGGATTTACGTACAAAGAAGATATTGCGTCGGGGGCAAGAGCAGCGCTTAAGGGCGGATTTACCAGTGTTGTTCTGATGGCAAACACTAAGCCGCCGGTGGACAATGAAGATACGCTAGAATACGTAATAGAAAAAGGAAAAAAAGCAAAGCTGAATGTCTATACCTGTGCCACAGTGACAATGGAAATGGCTGGGAAAGCGCTTACAAATATGGACCTGTTGTTTCAAAAAGGAGCTGTGGGATTTACAGATGATGGAATGCCTATTCTAAATGTACATTTGTTGGAGAAAGCTATGCAAAAAGCGGCAGAATTGAAGGCACCAATCAGTCTCCACGAAGAGAATCCTGCGCTGATATCGAACAATGGAGTCAATAAAGGGAAAGCGTCAGAGTATTTTGGAATTGGCGGTTCCCCAAGAGAAGCTGAAATTTCTATGATTGAGCGGGACTTAGCGATTGCAGAAAAAACAGGTGCTATTTTAAATATCCAGCATATCAGTACAAAAGAGGGCGTGGAACTTGTCAGAGAGGCAAAAAAAAGAGCGGCAGAATCAGGAAGAAACAATATTCATGCGGAGGCAACCCCACACCATTTCAGCTTGACGGAAGATGCAGTCTGTCAGTATCGGACACTTGCCAAAATGAATCCGCCGCTGAGAGAGGAAGCGGACAGACAGGCTATTATAGCAGGCTTGAAGGATGGAACCATTGATATCATTGCGACAGATCATGCGCCGCACAGTAGTAGGGAAAAAGAGAAAACGATTATAGAGGCGCCAAGCGGGATAATTGGTCTTGAAACAGCGCTTCCTCTAGGAATAACGAACCTGGTTGACAGTGGAAAACTATCTATGAGGGAACTCATTGAAAGAATGTCACAAGGTCCTGCAAAACTGTATGGACTTCCTGCAGGGAACCTGTCAGAGAACGCAGCGGCTGACCTTGTGATTTTTGATGCGAATGCTACGCAGACGATAGGAAACTTCTGTTCTAAGTCTACGAATTCCCCCTTTACAGGGCAGTGCCTGAAAGGGGTTGTAAAATATACGATTGTCAATGGAGAAATAGCGTATCAGGCAGACTAAAGCTTGTTTGTTTTGGAGTCGCGCATAGCGCTGGGCGTGATTCCGTATATTTTCTTAAAGGCACGGCGGAATGAGTTTGCATTGTTGTATCCTACTGACAGGTAAAGCTCATTCAGGCTGATGTCTGTTTCTCGAATGAGTCTGGAGGCTTCATTCAAACGAATCGTTTCAAGGTATGTTGAGAAATTAACGCCTGTTTTTTCTTTAAACATATGTGAAAAATAGCTTTCAGAAATCTGAAACTCATCTGAAATCTTATTCAATCCCATAGAAGGATCAGAATAATTCTCTCGTATATATCGTTCAATTGCAGAAATTATATCAGAGTCATCGGACTTTACATTGAAGAATTGGCAGAGTTTGAGCGCAATATCTTCACAAAGCTTAAAAGAAACATGCTGGTTAAATTGTTCATCCAGGATTTTTAGGGCATCTTTGGGCATATTCTGAGGAAGTGTAAATCTTGCTTTTAACAGCGTATTGCGAATATCCGAGAGCAAAAACTGCACCATATTAATAGGAAGCGATCGTTCCTCGATATTTTCCTGATGCAGTAGACTAAATAGCTCCAATACCTGCGGGGTGTTTCCGGTTGTGATAAAGTGTATCAGTTTTGTGGAAAGCTCTACTGGATAATAAAAGGCGTTTGAATCCTTTTTGATTTTCTCGTAGGGAAAGAAAATAACATTTTTTCCAGTGTAATTGATTGCCTCGCCAGCCTGCTGATAAGATTCCCAGACATTCACAATATCATCTGTGTTTTTTCCAATTCCTGCCAAAAGCCATATCCCATATTTTTCCAGAAGTATATCATGCACTTTGTTTATCATTTCGTTTGATTTCGTGATAAGATCCGTTTCATCATCTGGATGCCCTGCCACAATCATAGCATAAGTACGGTCTGAGGGACTAAAACAATATAAATGCCCCCCCCCCCGTATAGAGTTTGAGCGTTTCCATTACTGCCTGGTTATATTCCTCTGTTGTGTATAGTGTTTTCTGCTCGTCGTTTACATTGTTGTACGCAACAATGTATAAACCATTAAATATCAAATTGCTATCAGTAAGCCCAAGAAATTCTTTGGCATAAATCGCTTCTTGTTCAGAGACGATGAGCCCTTTTAATAGTTGGCGGACATAGGAATTAAAAATAATTGGGCGCTGATTATCCATCACTTTTTGCAAGTGGCTTTTTTCTTCTAAAAGGCTGCTCTTTTCCTGCTCTGTTGCTTTTAGCTGTTGATCTAATTCTAAGATAGGCTTTATGTTTCGCTTGGAGATTGTAAAAACCAGCATTAACCCACCTGCTATCGCCGCAACAAAAAAGGTAGCATACAAAATTTGAGGGTGTGCAAAATTTGTGTCCACAGCAAAAGATGGATAGGAATAACAATAAATATAGTTATCAGACTGATATGTATATACATCATACGTTGTTTCTTGTCTTCTGTCTTCGTCAGAAGACAGTGAAAGAATTGTTTCGCCTTCGAGTGTCTGTACAGACAGATAATGGTAGTCTGTGTCTGTGCTCATGCATTCAAACAGAGAAGAAAGCTCCGTTTTATCCATAATAAAACATACTATAGCATCAATATCGATATATAATAAGTCGTTAGCATTTATGATATACATATAGCTGCTCTGGCTGTTGTCCTGCATAAAATCATTCATTTCAATAAAATGGTAGTATGCAGAAGACGATGTAAGGGCTTTCATCCATTTTTCATAAGCTTCCTTGGAAAAGTGCTTTATTTGGTCATAATATTGGTTCTGTGCGACAAAGTAAGTCGATCCTACAACATAACCTGAATTTGGCAGATAACAGTATATTTCTGAAACTGGAAGGAGGGCTTCAGGATAGCCGTCGGTAGCCATCGTTGTGCATATGGAATACCCAAGTTCCCAGAACTTTTCGCTGTTTTCATCAGCTTTTGCAAGCTTTTTGAACTGATTGTTTTGCAGAAGCTGACGGCAGTATGCCTCCATAATGCTAAGGTCTTTTTCAAACAGTTCCACATTGCTCATCAGTGTAGATTTCACCTGCCATTCATACTGATTTTGGGCATTTTTGAAAGCTGAGACATGAAGATACAAATACAGAATCAGTATAATAAGAAGAAAGACACTGTAAGAAGTTACCATTTTCAACATCATAGACTGCCGATTATGTATATTTTTGGTATCATTTTTTAATAATTTATTGTCATCTTGTATATTTTTTGAAAATTTTTTCACAGTTTTTTGCTCCCGCATTTATCAAAATGGAAATTAGTTTACACAATTTTTAAAATTATTTAGGTTTATTTTATCAGTTATTCAAAAAAAATACAAGATGTAAGTGCTTTCATAAGCTTGATTTTTGGGCTTTTTGGAAAAAGTTACTCAAATAATGTATGCTCCCTCAAAAATTGTCACTTGAATGTAAATGCTTACAGTGATAAAGTATGCCTTAGACAGGGCAAAACGCTGTAAAGTATTATTATAAAGCCTTGCTGATTGTTCAATTTTAATAAAAAAAGGGAGGAAAGTAAGAAATGAAAAAGAAAGCATTATCATTACTTTTGGCATCAACAATGGTAGTTTCCTTAACTGCATGCGGTGGTTCAGGTGATTCTTCTGCTTCAGGTGATGCACAGACTTCATCAGGTTCAAGCGATGCACAGACTTCATCAGGTTCCAATTCTTCAAGTTCGGGCGACGCATCTTCTGATTCAAGCGCTGCATCTGGAGAGAAAGCAGATTATCATGAGGTATTAGCAGATGGACTTACAATTGTTGTAAATGGTACGGTTACTGCTACTGTTGATAACGGTCAGGCCGAATTTAAGAAACAGTGGGAAGATGCGGTAGGGATTCCGCTCACAATCAAGCAGCTTGATCATTCTGGATATACAGATGCGGTTGGACGGCTTTTTGCAAGCCAGGATTATCCAGATGCAATGATTATGAGCGCAGAAATGTTTAAGCAGTATGCGCCGACAGGATTGTTGTGGGATATGAAGGGCGCTTACGACAATGCAGCATTTCAGGAGAGAATGACACTTCCAGAAATTAATGAAGGTTTGGTTGACAAAGAAGGGCATTTGTATGCATTTGCACCGACTTATGGCAATGGCTGTGTTACTTATGTAAAGAAGGCATGGCTTGATGCCTGCAATATTAATATTGATGATATCAAAACATATGATGACTATTACAATATGTTAAAGGCATTCCATGAAGGCGATCCAGATGGAAACGGCACACCAGGCGATACATATGGTGTGGTTGCAGCAGGGTTCCTTGGAAATGAGGCGCCATATATCAACTATCTGCCGGAATTCTGGCAGGATGCATATCCTTCATTATATCAGAAAGACGATGGCACATGGGTTGATGGTTTCCAGGAAGATGCAACTAAGCAGGCTCTTTTGAGACTGCAGAAAGCTTACCAGGAAGGCGCAATTGATCCAGAATCTCTAACAGCGTCTACAAAGATTGCGCGTGAGAAATGGTTCTCTAACGATCAGACAGGTTCATCAGGCGTATTTACATATTGGGCAGGCAAATGGTATCAGAATCTGACAGACTATTTTATCAAGAATGAAGTTGATGCGGAACTAGTACAGCTTCCTCCAATTCAGGAGATTAAGGATACTGTTGGCGGCTATCTCAACAGAGAGGCTCCTGTATGGGTTATTATTGATGACGGCGACGGCGACAATACACGGGAGCAGGCTATCTTTGATGCATTGTTTGAGACAATGTTGGATGGCGATGTAGTACAGACACTTTGGGTTTATGGTGCGGAAGATGTTCACTGGTCAGTTCATGCAGAGGAATTCACAACAAATCCTGGCACAGACAATGCGAAGGACTACTCTTATGAAGAGGGTACGTTCCACTTAAAACCTTCTCCAAATGACCCGAACTCTGTATGGAAGAGCAACCATCTGGATCCAGCATTGATTATAAGTCCGCTGACAAATGGCTATGATGCGCAGACAGAGCTGCAGGCAGCAGGAAACAAGTTCTTCACAGAGAACTGTGTAGATGCTCCGGCCTCACCTGTTTCCGAGACATTTACCAATGAAACTGGTACAATCTTTGACGCACAGCTTGCATGTATTACAGAAGTAGTAACAAAGGGCGGCGACGTTGATGCGGCAATAGAAACCTACAAAAACACAGTCGGATCGATTATCGATCAGTGTCTGGCTGAGCTGAATCAGTAATTCGCACAAAAGTATAATAACGAAATAATACGCATATCATGAGCTGTCCGAATAAGCTTTACCAGAGGATAAGGTTTTTTGGGCAGTTCATTAGTCTAAGGACATTGTTATTTTTTGCACAAAAGTGGCCGTTCTATCCGGCCGCAGGAAAGTGGTATAAGGATATAGAAAGGAAGAGAACGGTATGAGTAAAAACAAAGTAATGACTTCCGGCGGCGTTGAAGTTCGCGAAAAACCGCTCGGTCTCCGTATATGGAATAACAGGGGATATTATGTAATGTTTCTGCCTGTTCTGATATTTATGATTATTATGCACTACTGGCCGATGCTTGGCGTGCGCTATGCATTTTATGACTACAAGCCGGTAGGGCAGCCTTCGTGGACTGGTTTATCACATTTTCAGAAGATGTTTTCTACAGGAGCGTTCTGGACAGCATTTAAAAATACGCTGGTAATCAGCGTTGTGAACCTCCTGGTAACAAATATTTCAGCAGTTGTGGTTTCTATTTTTCTGAATGAGATGAAGAATCTGTTTGCAAAGAAGACACTACAAACGTTGATTTATCTGCCGCACTTTATGTCATGGGCGGTAGTAGCATCAATCTTTAGTTTGTTCTTGTCACCTTCTGCGACAGGTATGGTAAACGGAATTCTTTTCAAAGGTGATACTTCAAAATATATCTATTTTCTTGCAAGCACACAATGGTGGCGTCCGATTTACTGGCTGATTCAGGTTTGGAAGGAAACAGGCTGGGGAACCATTATCTATCTTGCAACATTATCTGGTATCAATCCAGAACTGTATGAGGCGGCGGATATTGACGGCGCGACACGTATGCAGAAGATTCGCTTCGTGACACTGCCAGCATTGTCAAATACGATTATTACAGTATTGATCCTGAACCTTGCAAAGGTTATGAATGTATTTGACTCCGTATTCGTACTTTATAACAATGCGGTTTATGAAGTATCAGATGTTATTTCTACTTACATTTACCGCCAGACATTCGCGATAGCATTGCCAAACTATGGCTATTCTACAGCGGTTGGTCTCTTTAAGGGCTTAGTGGGCTGTGTGCTTGTGCTGGCATGTAATCAAGTGAGCAAAAAGGTTCGCGGCCGCGGTATTGTATAGGAGGTATGAATATGGCACACGAAAAGGCAGTTTATAGTAAGCCAAAGACGAAGCTTCATGTCTTTGACGTAGTGAATTACATTGTATTTATTATTATTGGATTGATTATCATTGTACCCATTTGGAAAGTTATTGTAGACTCGTTCAACCAGGTTGGTGTATATCAGTTCCAGCTTTGGCCCAGTCAGTTCACATTGGATGGTTACAGAACAATCATTGAGACAGAGGCGCTGTACAGACCGTTTGTGAATTCTGTTCTCACAACACTGCTGGGAACTTTATTAGGACTTGTGCTGTCAACGCTCGGCGGTTATGTACTCGTTCAGTTTGAGATGCCAGGCCGAAATCTTTTTGCATACATATTGCTGTTTACAATGATTTTCTCTGGTGGTATGATTCCTGAATACCTGGTTATGAGAAAACTTGGACTGGTAAATAATATGTGGATTCTGGTTGTAAAGCATGGTATGAATGTTTATAACCTGGTATTGATGAGAAACTTTTTTGAAGGAATTCCTGGCTCTTTGTATGAAGCTGCTAAAATTGACGGCTGTACGCCAATGGGAATCTTCTTTAAAATTGTGCTTCCTCTGTCCAAAGCGGCGCTTGCTTCCATTGGTTTGATGTTCTCTGTAGCGGTATGGAATGACTATGCAACGGTAAAGATTTATATTACAGACCCAGATCAGATAAACTTCCAGTATAAACTTAGGAATATGATTATGGATGGTGATACGCCGATAACAGGATACAAAGTATCACAGAATACGCTGTACAATGCAGGTATTATTTCTGCGATTCTTCCGTTCATGATATTGTATCCGTTTTTACAGAAGTATTTTGTTACAGGTGTGAATATTGGTGCAGTTAAGGAATAATTGAGATATCGAAAATATGATAAGTGAAAATGGGAAACTGCGGTTTCCCATTTTTTGTAAACAAAGGTAATGGTTCAGCTATGCAAAATGGGATATAAAAACCAACAACGTATGAATGGGCATGGATGAATGGTACAAATTGAATGCATACTAAATTTAGGCAGGAGGGATAGACAATGGAAAATTTAACAACAAGAATTTTCTGGGCTTCGGATTCGACAGTACAGACCAATGATATTACAACCTATCCTCAAACTGGGATTGGACAAGTGTTTTCCCTGTATACAAAGGAAAGAGTGAAGGTTTGTAATCACGCGAAAAATGGCAGAAGTACCAAAAGCTTTATGGACGAAGGACGGCTTGAAGCAATTGAGAAAGAAATTGGCGAGGGGGACTTTTTGTTTATTCAGTTTGGACATAATGATGAGAAGAGCGAGGACCCATCGCGTTATACAGAGCCGTTTTCAACATTTATGGAAAATCTTGAGACATATATTCAAGTGGCAAGGAGTCACAAGGCAAATCCGGTTCTGATAACGCCTCTTGAGCGAAGATGCTTTGTGGACGAGAAACATCTCGGCATGGGGGCGCATTCGGATTATGTTGCGGCAATGAAGCAGACAGCGAAAAACAGTCAGGTTCCGCTTGTGGATTTATACAGTATGAGCCGCTGTGAACTCAAAAAAGCTGGGGAAATAGGAAGCCGGAAGTGGTATATGTATTTTGACGCCAATTTATATAAAAATTATCCGGAGGGCATTTTGGACAATACACATCTGCGGCATGAAGGGGCAGTTTTGTATGCGGGGCTCGTTGCCAAGGGATTGTATGAATTAGATGGTATTTATCGCGAGTTATTGCTTGAGGAGATAGAAAACTACCTATAAAACATATGTTCTGAATAAAAGGGGGGTAATAGTTCAGCCATGACCATTCATAAGTTGTCGGATTGTACATTTTGATAATTGATTCAGGCTATTTCCGACAACTTATTTCATGTCGGGCGTCCGCCCTATAAAATTGAATATAAAAAATGATTTATGTGAGCAAGCTCCCAGCAGCGTTTTTTATATTCAATTTTGCATGGCTGAACTGTTGCAAATAAATTGCATAATATAAAGAAAAAAGGCGTTATTCGTAAAAAGAGACGCTTAAAAAGGGGAATGTGGCATGGATGTCAGCCTGGTGGCAGGGATTATGATCCCGTTTGCAGGTACGACACTTGGTTCAGCAATGGTATTTTTGATGAGAAGGCAAATCAGCAGGCAAATAGAAAAACTGCTGTTAGGATTTGCTGCTGGTGTAATGATAGCGGCATCGGTATGGTCGCTTTTGATACCAGCAATTGAGATGGCGTCTGCGCAGGGAGTGACAGCATGGATCCCAGCGGCGGCAGGGCTGCTGTTGGGAATTGTATTCTTGCTGTTTTTAGACAGGATGATAGTTCGTTTACATTCAGATATAACCGAGTCAAAAAACATGCGGTCAAATGCAAAAAATACAGCAATGATGGTGTTTGCAGTGACATTGCATAATATACCAGAAGGGATGGCGGTTGGTGTTACGTTTGCTGGGGCGCTTCTGCAAAATGCACAGATTACAATGGCAGGTGCCTTTACACTTGCACTTGGGATTGCGATTCAGAATTTCCCGGAGGGAGCAATTATTTCAATGCCTTTAAGGAGTGAGGGCAGATCTAGGAAAAGGGCGTTTGTGTATGGAATGCTCTCAGGGATTGTAGAACCGGCCGGTGCGGTATTGACAATTCTTCTTGCCAAGCAGATTGTCCCAATACTTCCATACTTCCTCTCTTTTGCAGCTGGTGCGATGATTTATGTGGTCGTAGAAGAACTGATACCGGAATCGCAGCAGGACGATCATACGCATATAGGAACAATCGGTGCGGCGGTTGGGTTTGTGATTATGATGATACTGGATGTGGCCCTTGGATAAAATTGAGCGCGCAGGCGCTCAATTTTTATTGAAATAGTTGTTTTTCTTATATTTTACAAAACCTATTGACATAGTAGGGATATAAGAGTATGATACCAATATATTGAAATTTTCATCCATATTGGAGTAGATTGAAAAATCATGCTGACGCACTAATTTTTCAATCGGCATTTGAGACAGAACCTTAAATATGTTTTGAACGCAGGAAGCTGCTCTGACATGGAGGATTCATATGTTTGAGATTGGTAACGTAAACGCACAGATTTAGAAAGGATTAGGGTTATCATTATGAGCAAGAAAAAATACAGTGACAGAGAACTAAAATTTGAGACTTTGCAGCTTCATGTGGGGCAGGAGATGCCGGATCCTGTCACAGATGCCAGAGCAGTTCCCATATATCAGAGCTCCTCTTTTGTATTTAAGGATTCCGCGCATGCAGCGGCAAGATTTGCATTGCAGGACAACGGAAATATTTATGGCAGACTGACAAATCCCACACAGGATATTTTTGAACAGCGCATTGCGAAACTTGAGGGAGGGATTGCAGCACTTGCGGTTGCTTCCGGTGCAGCGGCAGTAACCTACACAATACAAAATCTCGCACAGCAAGGCGGACATATTGTTGCCGCCAAAAACATTTATGGCGGAACTTACAATTTGCTGGCACACACGCTTGCAGATTACGGCGTGGAAGTGACTTTTGTAGATCCGCTTGATGTAAAAAACTTTGAGAACGCGATACAAGATAATACAAAGGCGATCTATATTGAAACGCTTGGAAATCCGAATTCTGAGGTTTCTGATATTGAGGCGGTGGCAGAGATTGCACATGCACATCAAGTTCCGCTCGTGGTAGACAATACGTTTGCAACCCCATATCTAGTAAAGCCAATATCCTATGGCGCGGATATTGTGGTTCATTCTGCAACAAAGTTTATCGGGGGACATGGGACAACAATTGGCGGTGTGATTGTGGATGCAGGGACCTTTGATTGGAAGGCATGCACGAAGTTCCCACAGTTTACACAGCCAAATCCCAGTTATCATGGGATTAGTTTTGTGGAGGCGGCAGGTCCGGCAGCATTTATTACCAGAATACGCGCTATTTTGTTAAGGGATACAGGCGCTACACTGTCTCCATTCCATGCATTTATCTTTTTACAGGGGCTTGAGACGCTTTCTCTTAGAGTAGAGCGCCATGTTGAGAATGCACGGAAGGTTGTTGATTATCTTGTGAAACATCCAATGGTAGAGAAGGTGAATCATCCAATAGTGACAACCGATCCTGAACAGCAGCGCCTATACAAAAAGTATTTTCCAAATGGAGGAGGATCTATCTTTACTTTTGAAATCAAAGGCGGAGAGCAGAAGGCAAAAGACTTTATTGATAACTTGGAGTTGTTTTCATTACTTGCCAATGTTGCAGATGTGAAATCGCTTGTGATACATCCCTACTCAACAACACATGCGGAATTAAATGAGAAAGAGAAGGCAGAACAAGGAATTAAACCCAATACAATTCGTCTTTCTATTGGAACAGAACATATTGATGACATCATCGAGGACTTAAACGAAGCATTTCAGGCAATAACGGAATGTAACAGTTTTGGGAATAACGTTGAGGTTGAGGTGCAACAAGACATCGCGAAGTGATTATGTATGGCTTTATGCCTGTAACAGGAAGCCGAAGGCGGAACTGTTATAACGGAATAGAATTGTTTCCGTTCCTTTCTTGTAACTTGGTACAAAATGTGCTAATATTGAAATATATTGGATATGTAGAAAGGCGGGAAACTTATGAAGAGAAAAGGGTTAAAACTTGCACCGAGATTGATGCTTGTGGTAGCAGTTCCACTGCTTTTGATGTTTGGAGTGGCTGTGGCAGGAATCAATTCATCATGCAGTTCCGTTACAGAGGCTATGGTGCTGCATGAATTACAAGCAGCGCAGTATGCATTTGAGGTATCTGTAAATAATATTTCACAGGGAACCTATATGTATTCAAATGGCATTTTTTATAAAGGAAAGCGCAATATCAGTGAAAATACGGAGTTTTTTGACAACTTTAGCCATATGGTTGATTTGGAGGTTACAGTTTTTTATGATAATACCAGAGTTGCAACAAGCCTTGTAGATAAAAATGGAAATCGTATGGTAGGAACAACCGCAGACCCGGAAATATATGAAAAGGTTGTCAAACAGGGAGAGAATTTTTATACGAACCATGTAGAGATTGGCGGCGAACTTTATTATGCCATGTATTGTCCGCTGTATCAGACAAACAAAGATGAAATTATAGGCATGACTTTTGTAGGGCTGAAGAAAACCGAGATCAATGCCATTTATATGTCTAATTTTATGAGAAGTTTCATCACGCTTCTTATTATCTTTTTGATTGGATTATTTAGCACATTTATTTCGGTGAGTGTGATAGTAAAAGGGATTAAAAGGGTTATCGAAAAACTGAATCAGCTTGTGGAGGGAAAATTAAATATTCAAGTTGAAGACAAAATATTAACTAGAGCAGACGAAATCGGAGATATTGGTGCCAGCGTGCAAACGCTTGTAGCCAGACTTTCTGAGATTGTAGTGGAGATTAAGGAAGCATCGAAAAATCTGGATGAAATTTCAGGCAGGTTTTCAACATCGTTTAATCAAATGACAGGAAATATCGAAAATGTAGATATTTCTGTAGAAGAAATGGCAACAAGTTCTACACAGCAGGCCCAGGATACAACGGAGGCAGGCAACAAAGTCAAGTATATGGGTGATGCGATAGAAACGACTTCTTTCAATGTGGAAGGTCTTGTAGGAAATACAGATAAGATGCGCAATTACAACAAAAGTGTTGAAAGCACACTTACAGAGCTGATTCGGATTAGTGATGACACAAAAGATGCCTTTGACATCGTACATAATCAGACCAATATGACCAATCAATCGGCGCAGGAGATTCAGTCAGCCGCTGACGTTATTACGGATATTGCCGATCAGACAAACCTGCTTTCCTTGAATGCAAGTATCGAGGCGGCGCGCGCCGGAGAGAATGGAAAAGGCTTTGCAGTGGTCGCAGACGAAATCAGAAAGCTCGCAGAGCAGTCGGCTGAATCAGCAAGACAGATTACAGGCATCATTGAAATTCTTATCAAAAATTCCAATACCACGGTTGACACGATGGAAAAAGTAACCACTATGATTGAAAAACAAAGCAGTGAGCTTGACAAAACCAAGACAGTTTTCAATAGTTTAAACAGTGAGATTGGAGAGGTGGGCAATGCTGTTGAAAATATTCGGGTTGAGGTGGATAAGCTCAATGATGTAAGAGACACGGTACTTAGTGCAGTGCAGAGTCTCGCGTCGATTGCAGAGCAAAATGCGGCGGGAACAGAACAGACATCAGCATCAATGCAGGAATTAAGACAGATTGTTGCAGAGTGCACTCCGCAGGTTGAGAAAATTATTGATACCTCAAAAGGGTTGGCAGAAAATATTTCTGTATTTACACTTTAAAAAAGCTGCGCTTTTTATTTCAATAAATGACACGTGTGCAAATTTCTATGGTATCGGTTAGGAAGACTTTAGAGGCTCTGGAGTCTTCCGTATTTTTAATTTAAAATTCTATTGATTTTTGTACATAAATAGGATTTAATAGATTATAAATACGAACAAAAGCCAGCAGAAGGATTGGATACAGGCTGGCATAATAAGGAAGGGGAAAAAAATGAATCACTTTGAAGAACCAAATAGTACAGATACAGCAATCATCCCGAAAGGAACCATTATAAATGGAAATATTTCAATAACTGACAGACTTGAGATGTATGGTGAGATAAACGGAGACATCAGTTCTGCGAATCGTGTTGATATATGCGGAGAGGTGACGGGAAATATCAATGCAGAGGATCTTCATGCAAAAGATTCTTATATTGTAGGACAAGTTGCATGTGTACAAGAAGCAGTTATTCATGAAAATACAGTAGTCCTTGGAGATATCAATGCACAAAATCTAGTGATTGAGGGTGCAGTACAAGGGCAGATTGATATTAAGAACAAAATTACCGTCGGAGAAAAGGCGATCGTAGAAAGTGATATCAAGGCGAGAGAAATTCAGATAAACAATGGCGCAGTATTAAATGGTCATTGTTCATTGTGCTATTCAGATATTGATGTAAAGGAAGTTTTCCCTGTTACAGAAGAACCGGAAGAAGAGAAATCAGAGGAAGTAAACGAAGCGGAAAAACAAACAGAAGTTGAGGAATCCCAAAAGGACACAATTGAAGAACCATCAGCAGAAGCTGGAAAACCTGAAAAAGCAGAAGAAGAAAATACCGAATCGTCTATGAGTGCAGAACCTGAAAAAGTAACAAAAACAAAAGAATCCAAAGTGAAAAAGGCAGAAGAAAAAGTAGAGGAGCCAAAGGCGAAGAAGGCAGAAGAAGAAAAAACAGAGGAGCCAAAGGTGAAAGAGGTGAGAAAACCCAAGGCGGTAGCAAAACCAAAAGCAGTGAGAAAGAAGAGCATTTCGTCATAGGAGTGTTTTTTCGTATGGTTTCAATGATGTAGGATAGCATTATGGAGGTTTGTATAGAGGAAATGGAAGGCAGATATTGCAGGGGAACACAGGCGGAGATAGAGGATATGCTTGATTTTGCCAATATGGTGTTTAGTATTCATTATAGACCAATTGATTTCGCTGCATTATTACCCAAAGCCTACAATGCAAACCGTCACCATCTGTTAACACATCATCTGATAAAAGAAGGGACCAAAATCAGGGCACTGATTGACACCTATCCAGTGACAATGCGTTTAAACACAAAAAACGGAAGAGAACTAAAAGCATGTTATGTAGGAACCGTGTCGGTACATCCCAATACACAGGGAAAGGGCTATATGACCGCGCTGATAAAAAAAGCGGAGGAAGATGCCAGAAACCAAGGGTGTGCACTGATGATACTGGATGGAAACAGGCATCGCTATCAACATTATGGATTTGAGCGTGCAGGCGTCAAATACAGATTTCGCATCCAAATCCGCAATATCAGACATTGCTGCGACAAGATGTATTCCAAAGAGTATATGGAATTTCCGGCATATTGTTTTGAGGAGATTTGCGAGGAAAGCCCCTATATAGATTATCTGTATGCACAATATCAGAAACGAACGATGACTGCCCGTACAAGGGAAGATTTTTTGCTGTGTCTGCAAAGCAATTATGCAGTGACCTATGCGGTGCTGCGAAACAACAATATTGCTGGGTATGTGAATCTCTCAAAGGAAGAAGATGCGGTATTGGAGTTTGAGATAGACCAAATGACAGAACTTCCTAGAGTGATCTATGACCTGATGGAAGGGCTTGATCTTGGAGAACTTGCATTTGCAGTGGGGGCAGATGAGACAGAAAAAATAGAACATTTGAACAAAATCTACGATTTTCTTGATATCGCGCAATCGCATCAAATAAAAATATTAAATTATGAGAAGGTTTTGGAATTTCTGTTAAGCTGGAAGCAGACCTATGCAGTGCTTGCAGAAGCGGATTATATTGTAGGCGTACAAAATGCCGATTGGACAGAGATGAAAAAATATTTGATTTCAGTGAACAAGAACGAGATTGTAGTGTCACGGACAGAACATGATCCAGACGTTGTTTTTGAAGAACTTGAGTTTGTACGCATTTTGACAACAGCAGGCTTTTTTGCAGAACAGCAAAAAATAGACGCAGGCAAAGTAAAAAATGCACCCTCGAATTGGTTTCCTTTGCCATGTTATCTGCCAGATGCGGATGCATTTTAAGCTTGCGGTATGAAAAAATAATGGGATGATTTATGAGTCCATGTATTTCCAGGAATACATATTGACACTTCTGCATTTGGGGCACACAACATTGCATTGGTCAAATATAAACATTTTGATTTTATCATCGTCTACATTTGCGGTAACAATACGGCTTTGACCGCATTTACACAGAAAGAGGATTTTGCGGTTCATATGTGATGTAAGGCTTTCTCCTCTTAGATTCAGTGCCTTTTCGATGTATTTGAGCTGTTCATCATTATGTACACCACATTCATTCAGTGCCCATCTATACTCGTCGCGTATTATGCGGAGCACATCAGATGGAAGCGATCCATAATGCTGTTCTAATTTTTTTTCAGTAAACATATCTATTACCCTCTTTAAGAAAAATTTTATTTTGATTTTAAGTATATCATAATATGATAAAATATGGAACAGAAATATACGGAAAAATTAAAAAAGTGGCAACAGTGTAGTATACCAAATTCTGTGCGGTAGAGGGAACAAACGAAAAACCCAAGGTATTAGAAATAGGAGATTTTCATGGCAGAGAAACAGGAAATTTTAAATCGCTGGCGTCTTGTACTTGGTAAATACGCAGCAGATCAGATTTCGTTTTCACAAGGAACCGCGCAGGATGGTTCCAGCGAAACGCTGAATTATGTGGATATGGAGCAGGCGCTTGATTTTTTGTATGGAAGAGAATATGGCGAAGAGCAGGAAATTCGTACAGAACGACATGGCGGGAGTGAGGGTTCAAAGCTCACAGTGCCCTACTGGCTGACCAAAATCAAGAAATTATTTCCCAAGCATACAGTAGAGATTATGGAGCGCGATGCGCTGGAAAAATATAATATGACGGAGCTTTTGACAAATCCTGATGTGCTTCGGAAATTAGAGCCCAATAAAGAACTGCTCAAAACAGTACTTAGCTTAAAGCATATGATGAAAGGTGAGGTTTTGACGCTTGCAAGAGAGATTGTACGCAAAGTTGCAGAAGACATTATGCGGAAACTCGAACAGGAATTGCAAAAGTCATTCTTTGGAAAACTGAACCGCAATAGCAGCAGTCCGGTGAAGTCAATGCGCAATCTGGACATCAAAAAAACGATTCAGAGAAACTTGAAACATTATGATACCGAGCAGCAGCAGTTGCTGTTAAAGCAGATTTATTTTAATTCCCGAATGAAGAAATTTAATCTCTGGCGCGTGGTTATCTGTGTCGATGAAAGCGGGTCAATGCTTGATTCGGTAATTCATAGCGCAGTGATGGCAGGAATTTTTGCAAAACTTCCAATGCTGGATACAAGACTCGTTATTTTTGATACAAATGTGGTTGATTTGAGCGGATACGTTTCAGATCCTGTGGAAACGCTTATGAGTATTCAGTTGGGAGGAGGCACCAATATTGGCGGGGCGCTTTCTTATTGTGAAAAACTGATTGAATACCCGCACAAAACGATGCTGGTGCTGGTATCAGATTTGTTTGAGGGAATGAGCGCCCAAAATATGTATCATATCAGCAAAGGAATTATTGAGAGTGGCGCCAAGATGATTGTGTTGACTGCACTGGATATGGAAGCAAATCCCTGTTATAACAAAACAGCGGCGGCAGCGCTTGCCGATATGGGGGCGTTTGTGGGGGCAATGACGCCGGAAGAGCTGGCAGAGTATATAGGAAAAATCATTTAGTGTGTGAAAATAGAGGGTAGAAACAGCCATGAAAAATGTGTTATCGCTTTTTGGGGAAGAAACAAAAAAATGGTTTCAAGAAACGCTTGGTGCGCCGACTTTGGTACAGCAGGCAGCATGGCCAAGTATTGCAGCAGGTGGTCATGTATTGGTTTCAGCGCCTACAGGAACAGGAAAAACACTTTCAGCGTTTTTAGTTTTTTTGGATTGGATGCAAAAACAAGCGCAAAATGGCACATTGAAACAAGAATTGCTGCTTATCTATGTTTCTCCGCTCAAATCTTTGGCGTCTGATATTCGGGAGAATCTAAAACGTCCATTGGAAGGAATCGGTGCACAGGACCAGATTGCTATAGGAATTCGCACAGGTGATACACCACAAAAAGACAGACAGAAAATGGTGAGAAAACCGCCTCATATTTTGATAATAACACCAGAGTCTTTGTATTTGATGCTCACAAGCAAAACAGGACAAAATATTCTGGCAACGGCAAAAGCGGTGATTATAGATGAACTTCATGCGTTGGTTGATACAAAACGTGGAGCGCATTTAATGCTTTCCTTGGCACGTCTGGATTATCTATGCGGACAACCCTTGCAGCGAATTGGATTGTCTGCTACGATTGAGCCGTTAGAGGCAGCAGCGGACTATTTGGCGCCTGAAACGGTAACGATTGCGGCGCCGCCGATGCAGAAAAAGGTGCAATTAGAGGTGCTTGGCCCCTATGCGGATTTGAGAAAAGGCAGGAGAAAAGACCCTATATGGGAGGAACTTGGCGCACTTGTATATCAGCAATGTTTGAAGAACCGCAGTGTGATTGCTTTTGTGGAGGGCAGGAGGTACGCAGAGAAACTTGCATATTATGTGAATCTTTTGGGCGGAGAAGGGTTTGCGCGCGTGCATCATGGCAGTTTGGCAAAGGAGCAGCGGATAGAAACAGAAGCCGCCTTGCGGGAAGGCGAGCTTAGACTTTTGTGTGCAACTTCTTCGATGGAATTGGGAATTGATGTCGGCGAAATTGATCAAGTGCTGCAGGTTGGCTGCCCGCGTACAATTTCGGGTACGATGCAGCGTCTTGGCCGTGCAGGGCATAATCCAGGACGTGTCAGTGTGATGTATTTTTATCCCAGAACAGCGGCAGAATGCGTATCCTGCGGGATGACTGCGCAGCTTGCCAAACAGGGCGGAATAGAGCAGATTCAACCGCCGTCAGGCTGCCTGGATGTACTCGCCCAGCACTTGGTTTCCATGGCAGCTTTTCGCAGCTATGAATTGGATGAAGTGATGGAAATTTTGCCAAGAGCCTGGCCGTTTCGTGAGATTACCAGGGAAGAGGTGAAAGCGATACTTGGTATGCTTGCCGGTGATTATGAGCATGAACAGGATATTCCAGTGCGGCCAAGAGTCTTGTATGATCGGATACATGAGCGTGTCGAAGGGGATGGATACAGCCGAATGCTGGCGATATCGGCAGGCGGTACGATTCCTGATAAGGGGCTGTATGCCGTGAAAACACAAGAGGGCGTGAAGGTTGGTGAAATGGACGAAGAGTTTGTCTATGAATCTCAGAAAGGTGACCGCTTTATTTTGGGGGCTTTTGCATGGAAAATCACCAATATTAGCAGAGATACAGTGACTGTGGTACAAGCTCCGGCAGAGGGGGCAAGACTGCCATTCTGGAAAGGAGAGATAAAGGGAAGGGATAAACGAACAGGAGAGGCTTTCGGCAGAATATTTCATTCCCTGCAGCAGTCATATGAAGACGGTGTACTTTTGGAGGCATTACAGAAGTTGGGACTTGATGAGACAGCCGCAGAACTTGCATACGGATATTTGGAGCGGCAGATAAAGGCCGCAGGAGGGCTGCCAGATGACAAGACAATACTGGTAGAACATTTCAGGGATTCATCGGGAAACAGTCAGTTGATGTTTCATTCTATATTTGGAAGGCGCATAAATGGTCCATTGTCATTACTGGCAGCACATGCAGCGAGAGAACAGCTCCATGCAGAGGTTGGGAGTGTGGACGAAGAAGATGGTTTTTTGTTGTTTGCCTATGGGAAAAGTGTGCTGCCAAACGGAATTTTGCAGAGAATGGACCCAGAAACTTGCATTTTGCAGTTGGAAGCTATGTTGCCTGCCACACCGCTTTTTAATATGGCATTTCGGTATAACAGCGGACGTGCGCTGATGATGGGAGTGCGCAAAAATGGGCGGCAGCCGCTCTGGATGCAGCGGTTAAGAAGCGCAGAACTGCTAGAGCAGGTTGTAAGGCAGCAGAAGCACCCCTTGATTCGGGAAACCAGACGGGAATGTATGCAGGAGCTGTGGGACGTTTTGGGTGTAAAGGAATTATTGCAGGATATTCGTTCGGGCGCGGTGGAAGTCAGGGAATTTTATTCAGAATTGCCGTCTCCGATGTCGCTGCCTTTACAATGGGAGCAGGAGAGTGCAATGATGTACGATTATTCGCCTACGCCACGCGGAATTCATCAGGCAGTAGGAGAAGCACTAAAAGAAGTCCTCAAAGAACAGAATAGATTGGTGTCTCCTGGAGGGCGGGAATTGATGCAGGTACAGGAGAGACAGCGGCTCCCAAAGGATGAAAAGCAACTTCATGCACTTTTGATGACAGAGGGTGATTTGGCCGCCGGAGAATTGGAGATTCCGCCAGAGTGGTTGGAGAGCCTGGCGCAAAGCGGCAGGGTGATGTATTTAGAGCAAGGGTTATGGATTGCGGCAGAAGAAGCCGAAAAATATGCGCTTGCGTTAGAAGAGCAAAACTGTCCGCACCAGACGGACAAAGTGCCTGACAAAAAGGAAGTGCTGCAAGGGGAATTGTTGTCGATTGTTCGGCGTATGCTCCGATATCGCGGTGCGGCAGATGCAGTTCAAACCGCACAGCGATATGAACTTTCTGAGGATTTAGCTGAGAAAGTATTAGAGGAATTGTGTCAGCGCAAAGAAGCAGTAAAACAGGATTCCATATATTATCATGCGGTTTTGTATCAGCGAGCCCAAGTACAGACATTGAAAAACCGCCGTGAAGAAGCACGTACTTGTCCGCCAGAAGCATATGTGGCGCTCCTGCTTGGCCGGATAACCTCAAGTGCGCCAGAAACAGAGTGTCTAAAAAATGGATTAAAGCGCTATGTAGGAACTGTAATTCCGGCTGTATACTGGGAAGAGGTTTTGCTTCCGCAAAGAGTCAGAAATTACAGAGAGGGACTATTGGATACGTACCTTGCAGAAGGGGAGCTGTTCTGGCATATGGAGGGGAAAGGCGGCCTGCGTTTTGATTACCAGGAGGAGATTGACTGGGATGCAGATATTTGTCAGTCTCAAGAAGCACTGACAGAACAAGAACAGGTGTTATATGACGTATTGTTCAAACGTGGCGCAAGTTTTATGCAGTCGTTAAATGGTGTGCTTGGCGGGCAGTCACCTTATGATACGTTGTTGTCTTTGTTGGAAAAAGGGCTGGTGTATGCAGACAGTTTCGTGCCAGTGCGTCAGTGGCTTGACAAGGAGAAAACCAAAAAAGCACCGGCAAGGCAGCGTATCAATATGAAGGTCAAGGCACTGCAGGCCGGGCGATGGGATCTTGTCAGACCATTAAAACAATTATCTATTGAAACAAAATTGGAGCGGTGTTTCGAACAGTACCAGATTTTGAGCAGGGAAACAGCAACTGCGTATGGGCTTTCCTGGCAAGAAGCGTTGTCGGTACTGCGAATATGGGAATATACAGGACAGGCAAGACGTGGATATTTTGTAGAAGGGTTATCTGGGGCGCAGTTTATTCAGGGAAAAGATTATGCATCTGTGGTAAGGATGCTTCAGAATCCAGAAAAGAAGCTGATTTGGATAAATGCGGCCGATCCTGTGCAGTGCTGGGGAAAGGTATTGCCACACAAGGAAGGGCGAAATTTTCTGAATGTGCCAGGTACGGTTGTCGCTTGCCTTGGCGGAATTCCTATTGCGGTGATGGAACGGCAGGGAACTGTCCTTCGTGTATTTGAACAAGAGCCGTTAGAAGAATGTCTGATTCTTTTTTCGGAGGAGTATAAACACAAGAAGCTGTTTGTGTCAAAAAAGCGTATTGTGGTAAAGAATTATCCAGATGCTGCAAAAGAAGCGCTGGAGCGGGCAGGATTTTATAGGGAGATGCAGGATTATGTTTTGTACAGATGATATAGAAAATTGGAGTAAGCTGCTGGCAGAAGTTGATGATGTCTATTTGACTGGAATTGCAAACAAAGGAATTGTCAAGCGTGCATACAAGGATAAGGAAGAGGGCAACTATGAAGTACTTTCGCTTGGCAAAGAAGCAAAGGTCCGTGTTGGTGAAGAGACTGTAGAACTTCGGATTCCTCTGGGGGAAAGCAGTTGTTCCTGCCCGTCAAGAACCATTTGCCGCCATGTAGTACTTGCAATTTTGGTGGTAAAGGAGCAGGCAGCAGAAGCGCAGTCACAAAATTGTGCCACATCAGAAAAACCCGTGCAGCCTTTGGAAAAAAGCAGTGATTTACAGGCAAAATTATTAGAGGAAATTGCTGCATATCCGCTTGAACCGCTCAGAAAGATGTTGGGAGGCAAACAGCTTCAGGAAATGGTAGTACAGACAAAAGCAAAATTTATGCCGCCGATTGACTATGCGAATGTGATTACCGTTGATTTGCAGAGAGTAGGGCAGAAGGTGAAATTGTTGTTGCCGCTAGAGTATTCTTCTTGTACCTGCCATAAAAAGGAATTGTGTGTTCACAAGGCAGCGGCGCTTTTGTGGTGCAAAATGGATAAAGGATATGTCAAACTTGAGGAGGTGGAGGGGGAACTTTCCGGTTCATTAGGGTTTGATATAGAACAGATAAAAGGGGCAGCGCAGCAGATGAAGCAATTTTTGGAGGAGTTGCTCCAAACAGGTTTGGCCCGGACTTCACCAGATGCATTGGATTATATGGAACGCATTGCGATTATCAGCCATAATGCACGGCTTGCTAAATTTGAGGGATATTGGCGTGCTTTGAAGGATTCCTATGAGAGTTACTTTAAAAGAAAAGCATCTTTCCGCATTCGCAATCTGACTGCGCAGATATCGCTGCTTTATCATCGTACACAGCTTTTGCTGGAAGCAGAGAGCGAAAATCAGATTTTAGATTTGGCAGGAGAATTTAAAGCAGAGTATGTACCTGTTGGCACGTTGGATTTAACAGGCATTGCGATGGAACGTTTCCAGAGTCAGACAGGATATGAGGGAGAAACGGTTTATTTTTTGGAAGAACATACAAAACAATGGTATACCTATACGATGGCAAGACCTGTGTTTTATGAAAAGTCAGGCAGACGTGGGAAATTAGCAAAAGCGGCAGCACCGTGGCAAATTCCGCTGTCAATGGAAGAGCTTGCAAAAGCAAAAATCCATTTGGAGGGAGCAAAGGCAGATATACGCAGAAGACTTTCTGCCAGTCAGGAAACCAAAGGAGAGCTTTGTGGCAGCAGAAGAGAGCCAGACTGTCTGTATACCAGTGATTTTGGAGAATGGTATTATGAGGATTTTGGTGTGCTTTTTGCGCAGCGGTTTGCCAAACAAACAAATTTGTGGCGAAATGGGCAGGAGACAGAAAAAGATGGGGGCTATTTGGTATGTTTGCGTCCAGAATCATGCGAGAAAGCGTATTTTTCGGAAACCGAACAAAAATTGTTTATGAGCCTTTTTGATAAGGCGGGGCATGAGATTGTGATTGAGGTTGTCTACGCAAAAGAAGAAGAGTGGGGAATTCGCTTTTTAGAGCGGATTACAAACGAAAAATTGCCTTATTTTTTAGGGAAAATTTATTTTCGGGAAGGACGAATCCGGCTGTATCCTGTGGCAGTATTTGAGAAAGGAGAATTGCGAGATGACATATTCTGACAGGAAAGAAGAAGTGTTTGAGAATTTGCTGGACGATGTGGATAACCTGCTTGAGGAATTATTTCAAAGTGGTTATGATACAATTCATGATAGTACCATGCAAGCCCTGCAGCGCGCAGCAGAAGAGACAGAACAAATCGGAATGGCATATTTGTCGTCACTTCTGCATACATTGGCAGCAGGGCTTGCGGTGCGGCGGCATCAAATCAACCCGCATGAAGATGGAATGGCCGCAGTTTTTGCAGAGTTAAATGAATATCTGTATCTGTGTCGGGGAAAAATTGCCTGTGACAGAGGGCGGGATTATTACCTTGCATCGCCAGATGTTTGATACTGGCATTTAGTTCCCCTGAATTGTAAATCCTTTTTCTATAAGGAGATCCAAAATTTTTGCAGCGCTTTCGTCGTCAAGCTGGATCATGCTTGACGCCAGCTCTAAGGCGGCATCGCCGCTGTACAGATCCTCTTCAGAATAGATCTTGAGGGCAGTATCGCCATGAATGATAGGTACTGCATAAACATGAAGCTGCTTATCAATGACAAGATAGTATCCAGAATCCGTTTCATTCAAGTCATTTGTGAAGGTTATATCCATATGGTAGGTCTTATTTTGTTCCAACATAAACACAGGATAAATAGATTTTATTATCTCGTCTTCTTTTTTGGCAGCATCATCTTCTGACAGAGACAGCGTATTTTCTATAAAGGAACGGAGTGGTATTGTTCCAGTCTGTGAAAATTCGATAGGATTGCCAGCTTTTATAACAATTTTGTGTTCTCCTTCAAGTTCTTGAAGCTCTATTTTTAGCTGCAGTGTATTGTTTGCTCCCTGTGCAAAAGATATTTTATTTTCCAACAAAACATTTATGACGTCATGCATACTAGAAGGGAGTTTGTCTTTTGCAGAGGCATTCATGTATTGCCTATTCTCATAGAGATTCATTTTGAATTTTCCATCGAGTGCCATATCATTTACATGATAGCTTTTTATAACATCTGCAATCTCTGAGGAAGCTTCCCAGTTAGGAACTTCTATCACGATTTCATCTGTTTTCTTCCATCCGCTAGTGATACTAGACGCACTGGCTATTTCTCCAGAAGAAGAGTAGTAGTCTGTGCCATCATAGGTAATCTGGGCATTTGCCTCTTTTACACTGTCAAAATTAATCAATGGATTTTTCATGGAAAGCAATTCTGTTAGTACTGCGTAACAGCGTTTTTTAGACCCATCTTTGTCAAGTTCAATTTGGAGGTATACATCCATAGGCGACATTTCCACGGATACAATTGTTACAGTTTCACCAGCGTTGATAAGCTCAGAAGAACTCTCGCGGGTCGGCAGAGCGTAGGAGGTCACATCTTCAAACAGCTCGATTTGCGTGTTGATTTTGACAGGATAGGAGCCGATATCATCGACAAGACGTGGTGTTTTGTCACTGCACAGTTCAGAAACATCATCTTTTGGCACATATCCTCGTTTTCCTTCAAATTCTACTTCTACCCAGTCATCTTCGATTTTGACAGCTTTTTCAATTGTCATCCTGCCAATCGTACCAAGCGGCAGATAATCTGTGCCTGGACCGCAATATACATCAATTTGTTTGTCGAGTTCAAGAACAGCAGTCTCTTCTACGATATCTGGTTTGTTTTGAACAGTGGTATCGCCTGCTTTTTGTGTTTGGCAGGCAGATAAAATCAATGCAGTACCAAGAGATAAAAACAAATAAGATACTTTTTTATTCATATTCATTCTGTCCTCCGTTCCTTTATTTTTCGTACAATTTTCAAGTCGAGTGCTTTTAATTGCTCATATACCTGCTGTGTAAGATTCTCGATGGTTTCTCTGTCTTGCGGTGGGATTTGTTTTTCTTCGAATACTTCTAAAAGGGCGGCGTGATAATCTCTTTTATGTTTTTTGTTTAGGCTGTTCCAGTTCACGTTCGAAAAATAGTGAAAAATATCTTTGTCCACCTTTAACTTTGACTGTAAAATCAAAACGCCAATAACTGGATATCCTGTATATCCCTGCCAATATGTACCATTGTCGGTTGAAGCGTAGGTATTGTCATTCCATTCCACTTGATAACTTTTTGAGCCATCTGAAGAAACAACGTCAGCAGTGTTTTCTTTGATGCAGATTCGTCTGTCCGCCAAAGCAGAATATGCTTCATATATTTTTTCAATTGGTGGTAATTTTTGCATTGAGATCCTCCATTCTAATGTACGCTGCATCAGAAAAAGCAGTTGTGAGATAAGGTTCTAATTTGCAGTATTTGCAAAGTGCACAAATACCGCTATTATGAATATCATAAGCAATCTTTTGGGGTATGTCAAGTTGGAAAGTAATCAGGGATATGTAAAACCATGCAAAAAACGAGGCTGATGCAATAAGTGCGACAGCCTCGATGATTTTATGCATACGCTGATGCAGAGGAAATATGCCTCTAAAGTGGCGCATCAGCGGCGCGTGAGTAGGAGAAGATGGATCTTCCCTACTCGATTTGATTATCAGAAATTAAATTATCAGCTAAGGTTTCAAGTTGTGGAATATTGTCTGGTTTAAGTGCAGATTTAACAGACACAACAGGTTCTGCAACAGTGATGTTTTTCATCGTTTCCAGTAATGATTTGATGCATTTGGCTGCCATTGGTGCCCAGGAGCCGTTTTCAATTATGCCAACAGTACGATTTTGGTAGTTTTTGGACTTTAATTTGTACAGAAAGTTTTCCATTGCTGGAAATATTCCGCCATCATAGGTTGCACTAGCAAGTACTAAATGGCTGTAACGGAACGCATTTTCTACAGCTTTATGGATATCGTCGCGGCATAAATCAGTAATATGTACATTAGGAGCTCCTTTTGATTCCAAGAGTTCTTTTAGCTTTGCGGCAGCTTGTGCAGTATGTCCATGGATAGAAGCATAGGCAATCAGGATTCCCGTATCTTCTGGTGCGTAACTGCTCCAGGTAGTATACTTTTCAATATAATACGCAAGATTTTCAGCCAGTACAGGCCCATGCAGAGGGCAGATGGTATTTATTGGAAGTGTGGATGCTTTTTTAAGCAACGCCTGCACCTGCATACCATATTTTCCGCATATATTGGTAAAATAGCGTCTTGCTTCATCAACCCAGTCTTCTTCGGCATCTCTCGTTCCAAACTTGCCAAAACCGTCAGCGCTGAACAAAACGTTATCGGTTTGGTCGTAAGTAACCATAACCTCTGGCCAGTGAACCATCGGCGCCATAATAAACTGTAAGGTATGTTTTCCAAGAAGAAGCGTATCACCTTCTTTTACCAGAACAGTTTTGCCATCAATATCTGCGTCAAAAAATTGTCCAAACATAGAGAAGGTCTTGGCATTTCCAACAAGCTTCATATTGGGAAATAACGCCATTAATTCCAAGATGCTTCCGCCATGATCGGGTTCCATATGCTGGATAACCAGATAATCAACCGTTCTGTCCTGCAATGCTTCTTTCAGGTTTTGCAGCCATTCTTCAGTTGCTCTTGGATCAACGGTGTCCATCACGGCGATTTTTTCATCCAATATTAAGTAAGAGTTGTATGCCATGCCGTTTGCGACATGATATTGCCCTTCAAATAATGTTATTGTTCGGTCATTGACACCTACGTTTAGAATATCCTGTGTTACATTTTCCATTTTTCTCATGTACTCCTTTATTGTCATAATTTTATAATTTGAATTTGCTCATATCCTCTACAAGGGTATCAACTTTTTGCTCCAAGTCGGTGATTACAGAACCAGAATCCGAAACAACCTGCAAAAGTTCTGTTGACATTGCAGCGGTTTGTTCTGTCACGGTGGCATTATCCTGAGCAATTCTGTTTAAGGTATCAAGTGCTTGTGTTACAGTGGAGCGCTGGCCTTCAATGCCCTTTGTCATGGTATCAATCGTATGTACTGCGGTAACACAATAATCAAGCTCCTGATAAAGCTGAGTAAAGTTCTGGCTTGTGTCCGTGATGGAATTAACCTGTAAGGCTACAGCACTGCTAATTTCTTCCATAATTTTAACAGACTGTGCTGCATTTGTGAGGAGTTCTTCCACAACCCTTCTGATTTCTTCAACAGATTCGGAGGACTGCTGTGCTAATTTTCCGATTTCGTCAGCGACAACCGCAAAACCTCTACCAGATTCTCCTGCTCTTGCTGCTTCAATGCTTGCATTCAAAGAGAGAAGACTTGTCTGGTCGGATATTTCATTAATCAGGTTTGCCGCCATTTGAATTTGCTGAACGGACTTATTGGTAGCTTCCGTCTGTTCGTGCATTGCCCGAATATTGTTCTGTGTCTGGTCATTTGCAGTAATTAACTGCTTTAGATTTTCCATTGACTTTTCACTGAGCTGCTTCATATCCTTTGCATTCTCGTCAAGTGTTCTGACTTCCTGCCCAGTTCGGTCAATATTTTCACCCATAACATTTGCCTCATTGGAAGCATCGTCTGTAGAAGAAGCCTGTTCTGTGACGTTGTTTGCAATGGAATCAACTGCGATAGATACCTCGGAAATGGAGTTGCGCATATTGTTAAAGGTATTGCTGAATTTGTGCAGAGCATTTGTAACGCCATCTACCACTTCTGTAATATTTTGCAATAGTACACGGAAATTACTCTGTGCCGCTAACAATGCATTTGCAGTCTGGCCAATTTCATTATTCTGTTGAATTTTCACAGAGGAGGTCAAATCTCCAGTGGCAAAGATATCGGCAAAGGACTTTATTTCTTTAAGCGGCTTGATAACATGTGTACCAAAGACGAGCGCTATTAAGAGCGATATAATAATTGTCAGGATAAATACAACGCAATAGCGGATGACTGCACCATGGTATTCTGTATCCAAAGAATTTTTGATGTTTGCTGTTTCGCGTTCCATATCATCAACATAATTTCCAGTAGATATAACCCAGTTCCAAGGCTTGAACAACTGAGAATATGCAATTTTGGGCGCGATTGTGACCCCATCTGATTTCGTGAAAGTAAATTGATTATATCCGCCGTTTTCTGCATTATTGCAGGCATTTATGGCTCCCTGTGTAATATAGACACCATTCACATCTTTTAAATCATAACGGTTTGTTCCCTCGTCTTCTGTGAGGATTGGATGCATGATAAGCAAGCCGTCTGTAGCGTCAATCCAGATATATCCGCTTTGATCATCACGGTAGCGCATAAGGCGGATCGTTTCTTTGGCATCTGTCATGGCCTGTTCCTCTGTTTTTTGTCCAGCCTGATATTTGTCATATTCATTTTGTGCTACAGAGATAGCGCTTTGTATCTGTGATTTAATCTCTCCCTTATAGCCATCATCAACAGCTTGTGAATAAATATTATAAGAAGAAGTTGCCATATGCTTAATGGACAAAATAGCATTAAGTCCGATGCTGACGGCCGTTATGATTACAATAGTGACGCTTATCAGCATGAGAGAGCTAATAAGACTTGTTTTCTTTTGCTGTTTTTTTTCATTCATTGTGAATACCTCATTCATTTCTTTTGATAACCGCCTGCTACTTGTGCCTGACATATGCAATTATTTATATTAATTTTACTCTTTTCAGCGCTAAAAATCAACATATTTATAATTCTGATAGTGTAAGGGCGTTTTTTATTTAAAAAGCAAATGAAAAATCAACTTGACATTGTGTTGCAAGCAATAGTATCTTTATCTATATCAAATACAACGGAAATCTGCTTGTGTTATTTTGCATAAAAGATTTTGAAGGTGCGTGTATGATTGCAAGGAGGGCATAAAATGAGGTATTTTGGTGGCTGTGACGCAGGTAGTACCTATACGAAATGTGTAATTATTGACGAGAATAGCAAAATTGTGGCAAGTGTGATAAACAAAAGCCGTATCAATCCTGTTTTGAGCGCGCAGTCAGCACTTGATGAGGCGGCTGCCAAAGTAGACGGTCTGCAGTCGGCAAAGGACTTGGCCTATTTGGTCGGGACAGGATATGGGCGCAATAAGGTGCCGTTTGCAGATGAGAATATATCTGAGATTAGCTGCCATGCAATGGGGGTGCATGTTACCAATCCCAAAGTGCGTGCAGTGATTGATATTGGCGGACAAGATGTGAAAGGAATCGCGATTGATACAGACGGAACCGTGCTGAATTTTGCAATGAATGACAAATGTGCGGCTGGAACAGGCCGTTTTTTTGAAAGTATGGCAAATGCATTTGAAATGTCAATTGAAGCGTTTTCTGCACTTTCTTTGAAAGCAAAAAATGTGATACCAATTACAGCACAGTGTACAGTATTTGCTGAGAGTGAGGTGGTGTCTCTGGTGGGAGAAGGGAAACCAATGGAAGAGATTGCAGCCGGAATTCAGCTTTCTGTTGCAAAGAGATGTTTTGTGATGGCAAAAAAAGCAGGTGCAACGGACCATATTGCATTAACGGGAGGTTGTGCCAAGAATGAAGGTCTGAAACGGGCAATTGAAAAAGTGCTGAAACTTCATGTAATAGAGTTGGAAATTGATCCACAATTGATGGGCGCGCTTGGTGCGGCTGAGTACGCAAAACGGAAAGGCAGCGTTTAACGAAAGGGCAGCGTTTAACGGAAGAGCTGCGTTTTAGGAAAGGAAACAGTTAAGATGATTTTTAGGATTTTGCGCGGTGTTATGATTGCAGCAGCAGCTTTTTTTATCGTGACATTTGTCATATATTTTTTGAATCTTGATATGAAAGTGGTTGCAAAAATAATGCCGATTATTGAGAAACATTATGATGCAAGGCATAGAGAGCCTTTTGGAGCTTCTGGATTGGTACAGGAAAAGAGTTTGTAATATGAATTTGTATGATGAACTGATAAAGGAAATTTTGGGACAATTGAATCGGATTGCAAAGTCAAAAGACGCAAAAATGACACTGCCATCAAAGCCATGGAAAGATGTTGGAGAACATCATATGATTCTTGGAAGAGAGGCAGCATATGAGCTGGGAGGCGGCAGTATGCCGGGGCTAAGTGGATGCTTGTATACAACAAGTCCAATATTGCTGGAAGAAGGTGTCTATTTATATGGAAAGGATTTGACACAGATTAGAGAAAACCAGCCATATGCGCGGATTGTTTTGGCGGAGCTAGAGGAGGCAGATGAGGAAGAGGCGCTGTACCGCAAATTTCGAGAAATTGATTATGTGCGGTATCATATTCATCCAAAGGGCTATATGGCAAGGATATCGCCTGTGAGCCAAAGGGAACCAGTGCGTATCGCAAAAAAGGCTTTAAAAGAGAATATAAGCTTTGGAGCTGTGGGGCAGATGTATCTGGAACGATATCGAATCATCTCGTCTGTAAAGAATGTAAATGTGATTTTTGTGACCCAAAAAGAATTTGATTATCATGCTTTAGATGAAAAGCTTCGAAAAGCAGAACAGATTACACAGTCCTTAAATTACATTTTTACAAATTTAAGCATGGATTGTGGCACATGCAGCTTAAAAGCTGTATGTGATGAGGTGGAAGGACTGCGTAATCTGCATTTTGAGAATCGGTGTACTTGAATTAAGAAATAATTTAATTCTTTTCTAGTAATTGTGTCATAATAAATTCTGGAACATGTTCTTCTTGGATTTTTAGAGAATGGGAAAATTCTTGAAAAATCTTCTTTTCGGCATCATGCATAATCCGTTCATCGGATGCAGAGAATTTCTTTCCTGTTTCAAGGAGGCTATTCTTTCTTTTGTGGAGTTTTATAAGCAATGCGATAATCTTGCTGATATCATCACTGCGGACAATATTGAGGTAAGCGGATTTCCTAAGATTATTATTGTCAATCCACTCAATATCTTCCGTTGCGGAATGTTTGATAACATAAATGATTTCTTCTTTGCTCATAAGTTTTCTGAGACGCAGCTTGTCCGTGTCGACAGGTACATAAAGCGTGGATTTTTTCTGATCGGAGAGCGGATGCATGATATAATACATACGTTTCTTGTCGGTTAGTTTCTCTTCTCGAATGTCCTCAATACAGCATACCCCTGCAGATGGATGCATTACGATATTTCCAATTTCAAACATTAGAACGCTCCTTTCCTAATTGTTAAGTTGTTTGAACAAATTTTGGCAGATTTGTGAATATTTACAAAAAGAGCCGCACCACATTCGGAATTAAGATGTGAAGCCGCCCGATACACATAATAACCAAAATTATTTACATAACTATTCTAACATAAAAAAGTGTGCATTGTAAGTGTTTTTTGAAAATATTTGGAAAGCATTGTAATAGTTGTTACTTTTCACACCCGCGCCATGCACTTGCTGCATGGCGTCGGAGCAAGCGCCAAAATGCGTGCTTTTTAGCATTTTGTGTGCATCAATTGTTGCAATTCACACCGAAATCGTTGTAAGTATATGAGAAATCTGGCGTAAGTGTGAATTGTAACGAATAGTTCAACAGATATTTCGTTTTTGCGATATCGAAATCCTTGCTTGTTTTCTCGTTTTGATAGTGATACAATGATGACGATTCATTTGGAGACCAAAAACATTTTTGAGACAGGCTCTGGAAATAGGGAGGGTATTAGAATTGAAATATTTAAAACAGTTTTTGATTATTTTGGTAATTTCATTGGCAGGTGAAATATTAAAGGCATTGCTTCCGTTGCCAGTTCCAGCCAGTATTTATGGGATGGTTCTTTTGTTTGCGGGGCTTGTGTCAGGGATTATAAAACTTGATGCAGTGAAGGAAACGGGAAAATTTTTAATAGAGATCATGCCAGTGATGTTTATTCCAGCCGGTGTTGGGTTAATGTCATCATGGGGTGTACTAAAGCCAATGTTTGTTCCGGTAAGTGTTGTGACAGTGGTTGTTTTGGTGGCGGTGATGGCAGTGACAGGAAACGTAGCACAGGCAATCATTCGGTATAAAAGAAGAAAAGAGAGCAAAAAAATGTAAAAATAGTAAAAATATACACAATAATCCGTAAGAAAATAACAAAATGATGTTATATAATAGATTGGAAGGTTAATAATGAATGAATTTATGCTAGATTCTGCTTTTGCAGGTGTGACAATCAGTTTGCTGACCTATATGATTGGCATGGCGCTCAAGAAAAAGTTCCATAGCGGAATACTCAATCCGCTGCTCTTGTCTATAGCGGTAACAATTGTACTTCTGCTATCAACCGGAGTGGATTATGATACTTACAATGAGGGAGCCAAATATTTAAGCTGGCTTTTGACGCCAGCGACCGTCTGTCTTGCGATTCCGTTGTATGAACAGTTAGAATTATTAAAAAAGAACTGGGCAGCAGTAGCGGCAGGAATTGTATCTGGAGTTTTGACAAGTTTGGCAACGGTATTTGTGCTTGCTTTGCTGTTTGGATTAAATCATCAGGAGTATGTTACATTACTTCCGAAGTCCATCACAACTGCAATTGGTATGGGAGTATCAGAAGAACTTGGCGGATATGTCACGATTACAGTAGCGGTCATTGTGATTACAGGAGTGTTGGGAAATATTTTGGGTGAACTGGTATGCCGCATTTTTGGAATCAAAGAACCAATTGCAAAAGGATTGGCGCTGGGGACATCTGCGCATGCAATTGGAACAGCAAAGGCGATGGAACTTGGAGAAATTGAGGGCGCTATGAGTAGTTTGTCTATCGCAGTAGCTGGAGTGATTACGGTAGTCGGAGCTTCAATTTTTGCCAATTTATTGTAGAGCAAAAGCGGAATAGAAATGGGGAAGACATGAAAGATTTTGAAAAAATGACAGCGCCGCGGGGCAATATCAATGCAGAAAGCTGGTTTATCGAAAGTTATCGCAGACACCAGGGGCATCCGATAAAAATATTAATTTCGTTGTACAAAGGAAATTATCATAAATTTGTTTTGGCTGTCATTACATTTTTTATCAAGCATTCCTGTGTGTGGGTGCTGCCAATTGTGACTGCGAATATTATCAATGATGTCACAACTTCAAATCCCAATACAATTAGAAATATTATCTTTTATGTTGTGCTTGAGTCAGCACTGATTTTGATTAATATTCCAATGAATTATTTGTATACCTCTTATAAGAGTCTGGCGACGCGTTATGTGGAAACCGGACTTCGGAAAGCATTGGTGCGAAAACTACAGCAGCTTTCTATTTCTTACCATGTGGAAACACAGTCTGGACGGCTGCAGTCCAAAATTATGCGTGATGTGGAAGCGGTAGAAACGCTGTCAACGCAAATGTTCCTAAGTATATTGAATATTGCGCTTAACATTGGGGTGGCGCTTGTTGTTACAGGTACCAAAAGCAAGACTGTTCTTGTATTTTTCCTTTTTGCGGCGCCTGTTGCGGCGATTACGATGGTTTCTTTTCGGAATGTCATGCGAAAAAGCAATACGGAATTTCGAAAGGAAATGGAAGAAACTTCTGCCCGTGTGATGGAGATGGTAGAGCTGGTGCCAGTGACAAGAGCACATGCTCTAGAAGATGAGGAAGTGCAAAAGATCAGCGCACAGCTTTTTGCCGTTGCAGAGAAAGGATATCGTTTAGATGTAGTGCAGGCACTGTTTGGATCGGTTGGCTGGGCAATATTCCAGCTTTTTCAGGTGGTATGCCTTGCCTTTACAGGCTATCTTGCGATTGCCGGAAGCATTCAGGTCGGAGATATTACCCTATATCAGAGCTATTTTGCAACAGTTGTCAATCAGGTATCTGCAATTGTGACACTTCTGCCGATCATTACAAAGGGAATTGAGTCTGTCAATTCGATTGGTGAAGTCCTGCTCTCCGAGGATGTGGAGGAAAATGAAGGCAAAGAGCAATTGACAGATGTAAATGGGGTATTTGATTTTAAGAATGTCAGCTTTCATTACAAAAATAACACGAATTTGGTATTAGATCATCTGAATCTGCAGGTGAAACAAGGGGAAACAATCGCTTTTGTTGGAGAATCCGGCGCCGGAAAGTCAACGATTTTAAATATGGTTATCGGATTTCATATGGCAGGAGAAGGGGCGGTTTTGCTCGATGGACATGATATAAGCAAAGTGGATCTTCGCACTTACCGAAAGCATTTGGCTGTTGTACCACAAACATCTATTTTGTTCTCAGGCACTATCAGGGAAAATATTACATATGGATGTCCCAATGTTACGGAGGAGCAGCTTGCAGAAGTGGTGCGGGCGGCAAATCTGACGGATATGGTGGCAAACTTTCCACAAGGTTTGGATACTATGGTAGGAGAGCATGGCGGGAAACTTTCCGGTGGTCAGCGTCAGCGGATTTCGATTGCAAGAGCACTGATTAGAAATCCTAAAATTATTGTATTGGATGAGGCAACTTCTGCGCTTGACAGCATTTCTGAACGTATGATTCAACAGGCAATTGGCAATTTGATAAAAGATAGGACCACATTTATTGTGGCCCATAGATTATCCACTATCAGAGATGCTGACAAGATTGCAGTAATTGCAGGCGGCAAATGTGTGGAATACGGAACTTATGAAGAGCTGATGGAGCGAAAAGGTGAATTCTATCATATGAAAATGATACAGAACAACTAAAAATCCCAATCATTCAGTGGCGTGGTGTGCGAAGCGGTTTGCTGCATGATACAACCGTGTACCAATAATCCAGGCCGCTACCATTTTGGCGGCATCACCTATCAAATATGGCAGTACACCGACAGCAAGAGCCTCCATAAAAGATAAGGAATTTTGACGTGCCAGCCAAATTGTTCCAAAAAGGTAACATACAACGGTGCCAAGAATCATTCCCAGGAAAGAAGGAATGGTTTGCGCTTTAAAATGCCAGATAGCCCAGCCGGCAATCGGAGCCATCAGAATGAAACCAGCAAGATAACCGCCAGTCGGCCCGGCCAGTTTGCCAATTCCTCCTGTAAATCCTGAGAAAACAGGCAGCCCTATAATACCGATCAAAAGATAAACCAAAAAGCTGATTGTGCCAAGTTTGGGGCCTAGGACATATGCGGACAGATATACAGCAAGTACTGTAAAAGAAATTGGTACTGGGCTAAAGGGAAGCGGAATGGAAAGCGGCCCTAATATGCAGGTGACAGCCGTCATAACACCAATCAACGCCATTTGTTTTGTGGTTAAGAAATTTTTTTTCATTTTCTCAGATCCTTTCTGTATGTAATGGTTTAACCTTGATTGTTAACCAATAATATTTACATGGTTAACAATTATAATTTAACTTAACACGAATCTGGTAAAATGTCAATCGGGTAGGAGATAGATTATTATTTTATCTATCTCCTACCCGATTTTCTACAAACTAATATTCGGCTTTTATAAAGCTAAAGCAATAATGTAAATAACCATAAATATAAGGCTTAATAATAAAGCAATAATAGATACCACTAGACCGCCGATTGAGATTCCCTTTGAACCGTTCTGCTTAGAAAGCCCGATTCCAGAACAAACAATACCAGCTATGGATAAAATAAGATCAATAAAAGGAACCCAGAATCCTATCAAGGCAAAAATACCAACTACAAGCCCACAAATTGCAATATTATTATTTTTCATTGGCATTGTGTCATATACAGTTGCCCGAACTGGCTGAACATACGGCTGTCCTTGATTATAAGCCTGATTCTGATTGTAGGATTGATTTTGATTAAACTGCTGATTTGCAGCAGATGGATTCGGAACATATTGATTACCGCTAGGTACTGTCTGTTCCGGTGAATAAGGTTTATTCTCTTCCATATAGCCTCCAAATGTTAAAATTTTCTAAACACCGCTTTCATGCACTGGCATCGCGATAAATAAAAGCGGGTGTTTAGAAACATCATGTACACAAAATTATATCTTTTGCAGTAAATTAGTATCCCATATACGGGGTAATTTGCATCAATAAAGCAAAGATTGCAGCATCAATCACAAGGTTTACTATGTACAGTATAATAACCACGTTCATTTTCTTTTCCAAAGCTGCCCGTATAGCAAACATACTAATGATTAGACCAGCACACAAACCAAGAAGTCCGGAAAAGAACCAGCCGCCGACACAGCTGACTGCTACAAGAACCCATATCCAAACTGGGATATTTCTAACAGGCTCATAGGGTGTTCCGTCATCTAGGAATACGCCGTTTACAGCCAGTCTCATTTTGTTTCCTACAATGACAAGGTTGCATGCAGCTCCGGGAAGATTGATCTGATAGTCAACTACTACGATAAACCAGTTACTGGACTTTAGTTTATAAGAGTCGTTGTCTACAATAACTTTGTTTCCGCCAAAACCGCCTAACTTGCACTGGATTTTGTGTACATTTCCCATGTTGTCAGTTACACTCCACTCCTTCTTCATTCGTGAACCTCCTCATAAAATATTAACTGAAAACTTAAACAATTGTTACTGGTAACTTAATTATAATATAGCATTTTTAATAATTTTGCAAGCATATGTTTGCAAATAATAATTAAAATGCCCATATTTCATAATTTTCCATTGCATAACTAAGGGAAAGTATAGTATATATAATAGTAGGAAATGTTCAGATAAGGCAGCGTGTATAAAGAAATACTTCATTATTTCATTGGTTTGGACATGCTCTGTGTTGTATTGCGTGTTGATGGAATAAAGGAAAATGCTGCCAGAGAATCAATGATAGATAAAAATTAAGAAAGGATTGGTATACAAAATGATTCAGTTATGGGAAACAGGAGTGTATCTTGTGAATGGTACAGAACTTGTGGCGGACAATGCAGAAGCAGCGGCGGCCGTCAAGGCAAAAACAGGAAAAGAAACAGACCAGACATCGGCTTCAAAGGAGACAATTGCTTATCGTATTTTGAAGGACCACAATACTTCAGGCAGCATGGAGAAACTCAAGATTCGATTTGATAAATTGACATCGCACGATATTACATTTGTAGGGATTATACAGACAGCGCGTGCATCTGGGCTTACAAAGTTTCCGGTGCCATACATATTGACAAACTGTCATAATTCGCTTTGCGCAGTCGGTGGTACGATTAATGAGGATGATCATATGTTTGGATTATCCTGTGCCAAAAGATATGGAGGAGTCTATGTGCCTCCGCATCAGGCAGTTATTCATCAATATGCCCGTGAAATGCTTGCAGGCGGTGGAACAATGATTCTGGGTTCCGATTCGCATACGCGATATGGCGCGCTTGGCACAATGGCAATGGGTGAGGGCGGACCAGAGCTTGTGAAACAATTGTTAAATCAGACTTATGACATCAATATGCCAGGTGTCGTGGCAGTTTATCTGGAAGGGGAACCAGTAAAAGGTGTAGGACCACAGGATGTTGCCCTTGCGATTATTGGCGCAGTATTTAAAAATGGATATGTGAAAAATAAAGTAATGGAGTTTGTAGGCCCTGGTGTATCATCGCTTTCTGCAGATTTTAGAATTGGCATTGATGTTATGACAACAGAGACGACCTGCCTTTCTTCTATTTGGAGAACAGATGATAAGATAAAGGAATTTTATGAGGTTCATGGCAGAAGTGAAGCGTACACGGAATTAAATCCAGGCGCTGTTGCTTATTATGATGGATGTATCAAGGTAGACTTGTCAAAAATCAAGCCAATGATTGCTATGCCATTCCACCCAAGCAATACCTATACGATAGAAGAATTGAATGCAAATTTGATGGATATTCTTGATGATTGTGAAAAGAAAGCGCTTGTAAGTTTGGACGGCGCCGTTGACTTCACACTCAAAGATAAGGTAAGAAATGGAAAACTATATGTAGAGCAGGGAATCATTGCAGGCTGTGCAGGCGGCGGATTTGAAAATATTTGTGCTGCGGCAGATATTCTTGACAGCGCAAGTATTGGACCTGATGAATTTACATTAAGTGTTTATCCTGCTTCCATGCCTGTTTATATGGAGCTGGTTAAAAATGGCTGTGCGGCGAAACTGATGCAGACAGGCGCAGTGTTAAAGACTGCATTTTGTGGCCCTTGCTTTGGCGCTGGGGACACACCAGCAAATAATGCATTTTCTATTCGTCATTCCACAAGAAACTTCCCGAACCGTGAAGGATCGAAGTTACAAAACGGACAGATTGCTTCCGTGGCATTGATGGATGCACGCTCAATTGCGGCGACAGCGGCAAACAAAGGATATCTCACACCAGCGACAGAATTTGAAGGAGACTTTACAAAATATAAGTACTTCTTTGATAAGAAGATTTATGAAAACCGTGTGTTTGACTCTAAGGGCGTTGCAGATGAGTCTGTTGAGATTAAGTTTGGCCCTAATATTAAGGATTGGCCTGCAATGGTAGCATTGACAGACAATCTGATGTTAAAGGTCGTTTCTGAAATACATGATCCCGTGACGACGACTGACGAACTGATTCCATCGGGTGAAACATCATCGTACCGTTCAAATCCTTTAGGACTTGCCGAGTTTACACTTTCTCGAAAAGACCCCAATTATGTAAGGCTTGCAAAGGAAATCCAAGTGGCAGAAAAGGCAAGGGAAGAAAAAGTGTGTCCTGTACAGAAGTTCCCGGAGCTTGAAGAGGCATGGAGTATGATGAAAACAATTACACCAGATGCAGACCGCAGCAATACAGGGATTGGAAGTACGATCTTTGCAGTGAAGCCGGGAGATGGTTCCGCAAGGGAACAGGCAGCGAGCTGTCAGAAAGTACTTGGCGGCTGGGCGAATATTGCAAATGAGTATGCAACAAAACGCTACCGCTCAAATCTGATAAATTGGGGGATGCTTCCATTTTTGATTCCAGAGGGACCACTGCCATTTCAGAATCTTGATTATATTTATATCCCAGGAATCAGAAAGGCTGTGGAGGAAAAAGCAGCAGTAATCAAGGCGTATGTTGTAGGCAAAGATAAGAAGATTGCGTTTGAAATGACGCTTGGCGAGTTGACAGACGAAGAGCGTCAGATTATCTTAAAGGGCTGCCTTATTAACTATAATAGAGTATAAAAAGATATGAAAAATCCCTCTTTTATCTAAAGAAAGATAAAAGAGGGTGATTTTTTTTAATAAATTGCACAAAGGACTACCATTTTGAAAAGTTTTATAGTATAATTTCAATAAATCTTAAGAGATTTGATATTTGGTAATTTCTTTTATTGCTAAATCTATAAGATAACAGGATTGGAGGTATATTATGGCAAAAGAAATGATTGCAATGCTGCTTGCCGGAGGTCAGGGCTCACGTTTGTATACACTGACACAGAAGCTGGCAAAACCTGCAGTTCCCTTTGGAGGAAAGTATCGTATTATCGACTTCCCGCTTTCGAACTGCGTCAATTCAGGGATTGATACAGTAGGAATCCTTACACAGTATCAGCCGCTGGTGCTCAATGAGTACATAGGAAACGGACAGCCATGGGATTTGGACAGATTGTACGGAGGGGTTCATGTACTTCCGCCATATCAGAAGGCGACAGGGTCTGACTGGTATAAGGGTACTGCAAATGCGATCTATCAGAACATTAACTTTATTGAACGGTATGACCCAGAGTATGTTATCATACTCTCAGGCGATCAGATATGCAAGCAGGATTACAGCGATTTTCTTAGATTCCACAAGGAAAAAGGCGCTGAATTCAGCGTAGCTGTTATGGAAGTGCCTTGGGAAGAAGCAAGCCGCTTCGGTCTGATGGTAACAGATGATAATGATAAGATTACAGAATTCCAGGAGAAACCAAAGGAGCCGAAGTCAAATCTGGCATCTATGGGTATCTATATCTTTAACTGGGATATCTTAAAGAAATATCTTATTGAGGATGAGAATGACCCCAATTCTGAAAACGATTTTGGTAAAAATGTTATTCCAAGCCTGTTAAGGGATAAAAGAGATATGTACGCATATCGCTTTGATGGTTACTGGAAGGATGTTGGAACGATTTCTTCCCTTTGGGAGGCAAATATGGAAGTTCTTGATCCAGAGAATAGCGGAATCAACCTCTTTGATGACGATTGGCGTATTTACAGCAGAAACAGCGGTATGACAGGGCATCGTATTGGTGCGGGCGCAGTTCTTGAAAATTGCATGATTACAGATGGATGCAGCATAGACGGCGAAGTAAAGCATTCTATCCTTTTTGCAGGTGTTAAGGTTGGTAAGGGTGCAGTGATTGAGGATGCAGTGATTATGGGCGGCAGCACAATTGGCGAAGGCGCGCAGATTAAACATTGTATTATCGCAGAGAATGTTGTAATTGAAAAGGATGCTATCGTAGGAGTGATGCCAGATGGCGACAAAAAAGGTGTTGCTACGGTAGGTTCGAATGTGACAATCGGAGAAGGCGCTGTGGTAGGTCCAGACGCTATGGTGTCAGAGAATGTCAAAGGAGGTGAAAGAGTATGATAAATTCAAACGCAGATTCAGCAATGGGTATTTTGTTCCCAAATAGCTATGATTCTTTAGTACCGGAGCTTGTAACAGAACGACTAATGGCATCTATCCCATTTGCAAGTCGTTACAGACTGGTAGATTTTATGCTTTCAAGCATGGTAAACTGCGGCATTGACAATATATCACTGATTGTAAAGAGAAATTATCATTCACTCATGGATCATTTAGGATCAGGCAGAGAATGGGATTTGACACGCAAAAAGGGCGGTCTAAATATTATTCCTCCTTTTGCACAGAAAAATATCAATATTTATAATGGTAGAGTTGAAGCGATTGCTAGTATTTTGGATTTTGTGAAACGCCAGAAAGAAAAATATGTGATCATGGCAGACACTAATGTTGCAGTAAATTTTGACTTCAAAGATTTGCTTCAGCAGCATATTAGCAGTGGCGCAGATGTAACAATTGCTTATACAAAGGAAGAAGTTCCCAAAGCATTGCTTGATATTGATGTAACCAAGAAGGATTTGTATTATACGCTTGGTATTGATGACGATGGAAGAGTCAATAAGATAGAAGTAAGCAGCAAAGAACCTGGTGTACAGAATGTTTCTATGAATATTTATGTTATCGAAAGAGAACTTCTGATGAATCAGGTGAGAGAAGCACACCTAAATGGACGGACTTATTTTGAGCGCGATATTATATCACCGCAGCTTGACAAGCTGAATGTAAAGGCTTATCAGCACAAGGGATATTTTGCACGTATTCTTGATACCAATACCTATTTTACTGAAAATATGAAAATGTTAGAGGAAGAGAATGTAGAGGCTCTTTTCTCTCCCAATCCTGTTTATACCAAAATTCGTGATGATAACCCTACAAGATATGCAATCGGTTCGCGTGCCAAGAATGTTATGGCAGCAGACGGCTGCGTGATTGAAGGCGAGGTAGAAAACAGCGTTCTCTTTAGAGGTGTTAAAGTTGGTAAAGGCGCAAAGGTAAGAAACTGCGTGCTGATGCAGGATACAGTAATTGAGACAGGTGCAACAGTAGAGTATGTGATTACAGACAAAAATGTGAATGTATCCGCTTACAAAGAATTAAAAGGAACCGAATCCTTCCCGGTTTTTGTGGAAAAAGGAAAAATGGTATAAGATTTTTCACATTTGATAGTAAAATAAAGGGAAAACTTATCGCACATATGTATGAAATGGTACATATGTGCGATTTTTTTATTTTAGGGGGTTTCCTTTCCAGCAATTTTATTGTATACTGATAAGGCGTTCGCAGAACGAATATTTGTATATGGAGGGAATTAATTTGTTTCAAAAAAAGGAAGTCATATTCAGCGATACGATAGGAGTATGCAGAGTAGATGATATTGTGAAACTTTCAGACAACAAAAAAGATACCTATCATTATTACTTACTGCGCTCCGTTTTTGACAAGGCAAAAAAAGCATATATACCAGTAGAAAATCATACCGTACACCTTAGAGCGCTCATTTCTTCGGAGGAAGCGCTGAAATATCAGAAAGAAGATAATTTTAATGAGAAAAGTGATCAACTAAAGAATGAAATTAAATATGTACTTGATACTTTTTGAGGTATTTAGAAAACAAGAGGCAAGATTTTTCAGTGAATGATAAATCTTACCTCTTTTGTGTTTAAGGTATTTATGATGTTATAAATCAGCACCATGGTCAATGACAATAATCTGACCAGTAATAGCAGAGGATTCGTCGCCTGCGAGAAATAGAATGGCATTTGCAACTTCTTCTGGCATACAAACTGGCAAAGATAAATCAGCATGTTTAGCCATAGCACCCATCATGTCTGGATCTAGGTTTTCTTTTTTCATGCCCATAGTCATTGGAGTTACAACACTTCCAGGGCATAGTGCATTGCATCGTACATTCACATTTGCGCATCGCATCGCAATATTTTTGGTCATGCCAATAACAGCCGCTTTGCTTGCAACATATGCAACACCACCGCCGCCAGTATAACCTGCGACACTCGAAACATTTACAATCGATCCTGCCTTTTTCTCAACCATAATCTTTGCGGCTTCCCTTGTTATAAAAAGGGTTCCTTTTGTATTGATATCAATTAATGTGTCAATCGTTTCGTCGGTCACCTTTTCAATGGACTCGATACCGCTGTCTACAACGCCGGCATTGTTTACCAAAATGTCAATGGTGCCAAATGTCTCCACTGTCTTTGCAATAACGTCCTTGCATTGTTCTTTGTTGGAAATATCACAAGGTACTGCAAGCGCTTCTCCGCCAGCTTCTTTAATTTTTGCGGCGACTGCTTCAAGCTGTTCTACTCTTCTGGCAGAAATAACAACTTTTGCACCCTCTTTTGCAAAAAGGTGGGCAGCACAAGCGCCAATTCCCGAATTGCCGCCAGTGATAACGGCTACTTTTCCATCTAATCGTCCCATATTAACCTCCTGTTTTTTTGATGTATGCTCGGAACACTCCTGCACCTGATCTAGCAATAACAGGCACAAAGAGATTCCCAGAAGACATCATGATTTCTAAGTATCTGTGACCAATTCTATTATATCAAAATCTATTACTTTTTCAAGCGATTAAAGGCAGATATTACAACTGCTATGGGGATTCTAATAATTTTATTTTTATCCAACTGTCAAACATCTGGTGAAACCATAGGAAAAAGTCACAAAAATTTGCAAATCAAACAGTATTGTGGTAAAATTTGTTCATAAGAAAGCGACTGCAAATATAAGCACTTGTTTATAACACAGAGGTAATGAAATGGAACATCAAATTATTACATATATGCATAATGGTATGCGTATCAATTCCATCGAAGCATTTGGGAATATCAGAAGCAGTGTCCATCAAAATTGCAAATCTGTATATTTTGTGAGAGTGCTGGGCATGGGTGCAGGATATCAGGAAGAAATTTTAAAACTTGACCGTACCATGCTTCAAAGTATGCAGGAAGGAAGATTGTTCTATCAAAGAATAAAAACACTTCCAGGAATGCACACTGTGGAGGAGGCAGATTATTATGCTGACTGCTATCGCAAATGGCAAAGAAATAATCGCAGCAGTATAGAAACAAAGACCAAAGGATTTGGACTGCCGCAAATTCTTGGAAGGGCACTTTTTCAAACCGTTGAAAAATACAGACGGATAAAACCTGAAATGTCAGAAACCATTGAGAGGAATTTTGCCGTAAAGCTAATGCATTGGTTTGATGCTATGATGAAGGAGTTTTTGGCAGAAAGTACTCAAAGAGTGTGGGATGAAAACGCCAACATCAAATTGGCAGTCCATAATGTGATAAAAGAACAAGAGTATTTATTTTATTATCTGTTTACGCTTGTGGGGGCAGATGTTATTCTGTTTCAAAACAAAGCAGATATTGCGCTGAGTTCAGACTTAAAAGAACTTTCCTCAGAGCTGGTGCTTGGCGGCTATGGCGATGTTTCTATCCCTGATTTTTCGCGGATATATGAAGAGAATCCATCGCATTCATCAATGGGCGAAGGGATGAACACAAATGTTTTTGATAAAGCGCTGAATGAATCAAAGATCAGAGTTGTGATACCCAAAAGACCACAAAGAAAGCAGACACAGGGAGAGCCAGCGCCTGTTTTGGCATCACAATTGCAGCAACCCATGCAGAACCCTGCAAGAACTGAAAAAAGTTTTGAGCAATTGGCGCTTTTGGCTTCTTCTGTGGTGATGATAAATGTACATGATAATACAGGAGAGCCAATGGGCTTTGGTTCAGGGATTATGGTTGGAAAAAAGGGATATATTCTCACGAACTATCATGTTGCTTGTCATGGAAACTGCTACTCTGTTAGAATTGAGAATGATGCAACGATTTACCAGACAAGAGAAATGATAAAATATGATTATGTGCATGATCTTGCACTTATTAGAATAGATAGAATGCTCAATCCGCTTCCCATTTATCAGGGAAAACAAAAGCTTGTCAGAGGGCAGAAGGTAGTAGCAATTGGTAGTCCATTAGGATTGTTTAATTCTGTGTCAGACGGGATTATATCCGGATTTCGCAAATTTGAAAATGTACATATGAGAAACCATGTATCACCAGTTTGCGCTGATATGATACAATTTACAGCACCAATATCAGATGGAAGTTCTGGCGGCGCAGTCTTGAATCTTTTTGGAGAAGTGATTGGAATGACCACGGCTGGTTTTGATGATGGACAGAATATTAATCTGGCGGTTGGTTACGAAGTTATTCAACCATTTATTCAAGGATTTTTATGAGAATCATTACCTATAAGTATGAATGATTATTAAAAGTAGATTAAAAGTAGATTAAAAACGGAAAATACGTTCTGCCTCTGTTGAATAACAATTGTTGATGTGCTATAATAACTTGAATTATTCTGTGATAATAGTTCAGCCATGCAAAATACAATAAAACGACAGCTTATGAATGAAATGGATACAATCAAAAAATAATACGTGTTACGAAACGGTTATTGAGGGAATAAGATGTTTACGCATAAACAAATAAAGCATTTAGATGATTTTTTTGTAGAAAAAAACAACAGACCTGATAAAGGAGTATATTTTTATCGGATAAACGGCTATACAGACGAAATCGGTCAATTTATACAAAAGTATTATGAAGCAGCGCGAAAAACAGGTGTTATCATTGAAGGGAAAATTCCAAATCCGGATGAAAAAAATCTGGCGTATTATCAGGAAATCATGGGGATGGACTTTCAGATGAACCTGGAATTTTTGTCGCAGAGTCTCAAAAAATGGCTTCCGAGAATGAATGATTACCAAAGAGGAAATGTGGCGCGCTCTATTTATGAGACGCTTGATACGCTGCGAAAAGCTGGTAAGAATGAAAACATGCTCAAAAACGCATATATAAAGTTCATGTGCTGGTTATATTATAAATTTGAGCGGATTGTGAATGTGCTGGGAGAAAATAATATTCCCAAAATATTATATGAGGGCGAGATTAGCAGCTATGAACTTCTTCTTATCACAGTACTTTCCAAAGCGGGATGTGATGTGGTGCTTTTGCAGTATCATGGAGATGCGAAGTATTTAAGCCTGGATACAGATAGCAGCAAGTCAGACAATCTGGTTTTGCCGGGCATGAAAGAATTTCCACCAGATTTTAATCTCAAGTGGATTCGGACACAGATACAAAATACGATCAATAATGAAAGGCTTTATGGCACGAAACCGCAGACAATCAATTGCACCAACGCATGGATTGAAGGGAAAGGGCTTTCTGATTTCAAAAAAAGCATCACAGCAAGGGGAACTGATTCCAATCTGTTTTATAATTGTTTTTGCAGGATAAACGGCGTAGAAGACAAGACTTCCTATGCGAATGAGTTGTACCAATTTCAGATGGAACTAAAAAATAACAACCGTCATGTAGTGGTTGTGGATAACGGTATATCGCCGCCTGACATGGAAGAAATTGCGGCAATAAGGCGCAGAAATTACACAAGGCAAGACGAGATGCTTATGGATTTATCGTCGAATATCCAGTATTCCTCCAATGTGGAATTACAGCGGCTGATGATAAAAGCATTTTTAGATGTGATGCTTTTGGAGGCAAAGCTTCCTGACAAGAACCTCAATAAGCTGACAAACAAAGCAGTTTATATGGTTTGTTGGCTCAAACGGTATCAAAAGGAGCTGTTTTCGAACTGGAAGACGCCGGATATTGCATGTTTTATTCATATGGGCCCCTGTCAAAATGAAAATGAAGCACTGTTTTTGAAAATTCTGGCGAGAATTCCAACAGATGTGCTGATTTTGAATCCAAATTTGAATACAAAGTGCTGTCTTGAGGACACTCTTTTATATGAGATAAATTTTGCAGAATCACTGCCTTTGTTTCCGTTTCCGCAGCAGAATACAGATGTGCAGATGGGAACTGCGGCATATCATGCAGAGCGCGAGCTTGATTCTTTGATGTATCAGGATACAGGGATTTATCGGAATCAGCAGTATGCGAAGGCAGATGCTATAACACTGCAGACAATGTTTGAGGAAATACAAATCCTGTGGAAGGAGGATTTGAAATATCGGCCAAACTTTAGTACAGAGAATAATATTGTGACGCTTCCGGTTATTTTTGCCAAGATTTGCGGTGTGAAAGACCGAATGGTTCCGAAGTATTGGGGGTATGTCAAAGAACTGATTACCGAAGATACTGTTGTGGTAAAAAATGTCCCATATATTGATTCCACAGTACCCAATCCAATGAAGTCTGCCTCGGCTGCTTTTTTCAAAAACGGGCGCTTGCAGAGAAAAAAGATTCGGGAGTACCCAGAGTATCCATATAGCTTTCTAAGAGAGGAAATACAGGAACATATTCTTGATAAATTACAGCTTTTGATAGATAGAAAGCTAATCAGGGGAACGTTTGAGAATGGCACAGAGTATACTGTGATTGCATCGATATTAAATATGCCCAAGGAAATTGTCAGACTGATACAAAAATTTGATTTTACCAAAAAGAATCCAAAATTAATTTATTTTAATACTGGCGAAAAGATGATTTCTCTGGAAGATTCTATATTGACAGCATTTTTGAATCTTGTAGGATTTGACATCTTGTTTTTTGTACCGACTGGCTATCAGAATATTGAGCGGTATTTTAATAGAAAGCTAATGGAAGAACATCAGATAGGCGATTATGTATATGATTTGCAGGTTCCCAATATGGCGCTTGTTTCGTCCAATACACGGCCTTCATGGTGTGACAGAATTTTTAGGAGGGGGAAAGATTGAAATTCAAAAGTTTCAATCGCGGGTTTGTGTCTGCGCGCTGCTTGCCACAAACTTATTTTACAAAGTAAGCAGCGCAGAAAAGAGGTAAATTATGGGACTTGATTTTAGCAAAACAGCAGTGCAGTCGACAGTGATGACCAATACTGCGAATACCAAAAATGAAATCGAGGTTGTCGAAAAGTATGATATTGTAGAAGACAGACAGCAGATGAATGCGGCATTGGTGGGTTCTCAGGAGGTTGACGATATTGTAAGCACTATTGAAATCAACAATCTTGAGACAATTGTATCCTTTGGTTCAGAAGTGGCTGAGGAGATTTCAAAAGCATCTGATGTGGTTTTGAATAATATGAACATGTCACAGCTTGATGATTCCAGCGAGCTGCTCAATGCGCTTGCTAGAATTATGGATAAATTTGATATCGATGAGATTAAGGAAAATCCTTCGCTGTTTGGGAAACTTTTTGGAAATATGCGAAAACAGCTTGAGAAAATTTTGGAGAAATACCATACCATGGGAGATGAGGTTGACAAAATTTATGTGGAGCTCAAAAAATATGAGTCGGAGATAAAGCAGTCAAACCGCAATCTCAATACAATGTTTGACGCCAATGTGAATTATTATCATGAGCTTGTCAAATACATTCTTGCAGGGGAGCAGGGATGCAGAGAACTAGAGACATATATCGCGCAGAGAGAGGCCGATATGCAGTCTACAGGAGACACGACGATTCAATTTGAGATAACAAGCCTAAATCAGGCATTGATGATGTTGGAGCAGCGCACGCAGGACTTGCGCACAGCGGAAAGTGTTGCGATGCAGTCGATTCCTATGATTAAGGCAATGGAATTTAGCAATATGAACCTTGTCAGAAAAATAAATTCCGCATTTATCATCACACTTCCAGTATTCAAACAGGCATTGGCTCAGGCAATTATGCTCAAGCGCCAGAAGGTACAGGCAGACGCAATGAGTGCGCTTGACGCAAAGACAAATGAACTGTTGATTAAAAATGCCAGAAATACTGTAGAACAGACCAAGCTGACAACAGCGATGGCAGCGGGAAGCTCGATTAAAATTGAAACGCTTGAGACAACCTGGAGAACCATTGTGGATGGTATCAATGAAACAAGGCAGATTCAAAATGATGCAAGACAAAAGCGCATAGAAGATCAGGCAAGACTTGAAACAATTAAACAAGAGTTTAATAGTATGTATCATATGCCGCAAAAACGTTAATCAATGTACTCAAAAAGTACATATGAATATAAAAGGAGGAAAAAGATATGCCAATTAATTTATCGAAGGGACAGAAAGTTGATCTGACAAAAGGAAATCCGGGTCTTAAAAATATTATGGTAGGACTTGGCTGGGATGTCAATGCTTTTGATTCTGGGGCAGATTTCGATCTTGATGCAGCAGCATTTATGCTGGGATCAAACGGAAAGTGCCCAACAGAGAAAGAATTTGTATTCTATGGAAACTTGACGCATCCAAGCGATGCTGTAAAGCACATGGGAGATAATTTGACAGGTGAAGGAGAAGGAGACGATGAACAGATTCAGATTGATTTGACAAAGATTCCTTCAAATGTCGAAAAAGTAGCATTTACAGTTACAATCTATGATGCAGATGTCAGGCGGCAGAATTTTGGTCAGGTTTCCAACGCATTCATCAGAATTGTAGATGAATCCAATAATTCAGAACTGATTCGCTATGATTTGGGAGAGGATTTTTCGATAGAGACAGCAGTTGTTGTCGGTGAGCTGTACAGACACAACGGCGAGTGGAAATTTAATGCGATTGGAAGCGGATTCCAAGGCGGGCTTGCGGCGCTTTGCGGACACTATGGAATAGAGGTTGCTTAGGACAACAAAGAATGAATATGTTAATATAGGCTCTCGGAGTCTTTTGGTCCGTGAGCCTGTTTCATAAAAATGGAGGATATGGAATATGCCGATTAGTTTACAAAAAGGACAGAAAGTGAGTCTGACAAAGGATAATCCAGGATTGAAGAATGTAGTGGTAGGACTTGGCTGGGATGTGAATGCGTTTGATACAGGCGGAGATTTTGACCTTGATGCGGCGGCTTTTCTTCTGACAGATGCAGGAAAAGTGTCTAAGTCAGACGATTTTGTATTTTATGGCAATCTCTGCCATCCATCACAAAGCGTACAGCATATGGGAGATAATCTGACAGGTGCAGGGGATGGCGATGATGAACAGATAAGGGTTGACTTATCAAAGGTTCCTGCAAATATTACAAAGATTGCATTTACAGTAACCATTTATGAACCTGAGCAGAGACGGCAGAATTTTGGTCAGATTAACAATGCCTTTATCAGAATTTACAATGAGTCAAACGGTGAAGAAATGCTTCGCTATGATCTTGGAGAGGACTTTTCGATAGAGACAGCAGCAGTGTTTGGAGAGCTTTATAAAAGTGGCAGTGAATGGAAGTTCAATGCGATTGGAAGCGGATTCCAGGGCGGACTTGCGGCACTTTGCGCAAATTTTGGCGTGGATGTTGAATAAAGGAAGGGAGAACAAAAATGTCAGTAAGTTTACAAAAAGGACAAAAGGTTAGCTTATCAAAAGATAATGCCGGATTGTCAAAAGTGGTGGTTGGTTTGGGCTGGGATGAGGCGCCGCAGACAAAGAGAGGCTTTTTTGCACCTAAGCCGCAGCCAATTGACTGTGACGCGTCCGCAATCCTGCTTCGGGGCGGAAGGCTTTGTTCCAATGAAGATTTGATTTACTTTGGAAATTTAAGACACAAAACAGGAACTATCCAGCATATGGGAGATAATCTGACAGGTGCGGGCGAAGGTGACGATGAACAGATTGTTGTTGATCTGGCAGCAATTCCGGCAGAGTATGACAGAATTGTAATTGTTGTAAATATCTATCAGGCATATCAGAGAAAACAGCATTTTGGAATGATTCAGAATGCATTTATTCGTCTTGTTGATGGAAGGAATAATACGGAGATGTGCAAATATAATCTGTCAGATGATTATTCCAATATGACAGCGATGATTTTTGGCGAGATATACAGACATAATGGCGAGTGGAAATTTAATGCGGTTGGTCAAGGAACAAATGATCCAGGGCTTGGCGAACTTGCAAACAGATTTGTATAAGACGTATAGTTTAGAGGTCGGATGAGGAGAATACCGATTGAAAAATCAGCTTGACAGCAGGTTTTTCAATCGGTTATTTGAGGCTCTGACATGGAGGATTAGAATGAAAATAAATGGACTTAGTGACAAAGAAGCCGAACAGTCAAGGGAGAAATATGGTTCGAATACGATCCCGGATTCGGAACCTACTACCTTTTGGGAAGAGTTTAAGGAAACATTCGGAGACCCGATGATTCGAATTCTTCTGGCAATTGCGGCGCTGATGATTGTGATGTTTTTCTTTGGGTATGCAGAAATCTATGAGCCGTTAGGAACCATTGTGGCAGTTTTGGTAGTGGCATTTGTATCTGCAAAGACTGGTGTGGCAAGCGACACAAAGTACCGGGAGTTAAAGGACAGCACAGAGAAAGATAAATGCAAGGTTTATAGAAACGGCGTTGTCACTGTGATTGAGGTCGATGATGTTGTAGTAGGCGACAAGGTTTTGCTGCAGTCTGGTGATAAAGTTCCAGCGGACGGTATTTTGATTGACGGTTCGCTTAAGGTTGACAACTCCGCACTGAATGGGGAGGCGGAAGAGTGCAAAAAGACAGCGGCGGACGCCAGTGTTACACTTGCGGATGATATCACAGGCGATACGTTTGTGGATGCACATTCTTTGTTCCGCGGCGCTGTAATCTTTGACGGAGAAGGCATTCTGGATGTCAGAAAAGTCGGATTAAAGACAATGATGGGCAAAATGGCTGAAGAAATGCAGGAAGATGAGCCGGACTCTCCATTGAAGGTCAAACTTGCAAAACTTGCAAAACAGATTTCGACATTTGGTTATATCGGAGCGATTATCATTGCTCTGTTTTATCTGACACATGCTGTACTTGTGTTTGATGGCGGTGTTTCAGGGTATTTTGCGCAGCCGATACAGGACATTATTATGAATGTCATTGATGCGGTATCGCTGGCAGTTGTAATTATTGTCTGTGCGGTTCCGGAAGGACTCCCGCTGATGATTTCTTTGGTTCTGATGCAGAATACCAGCAAAATGCTTGACCATAATGTGCTTGTTAGAAAAGCGGAAGGTATTGAGACAGCAGGTTCATTGAATATTCTTTTTAGCGATAAGACAGGAACAATCACAAAAGGTTCCCTTGAAGTAGTGGATTTCTTTTGTGCAGATGGTAATTCGATCGAGATTTCACAGCTTTCTAAGCATAGCAAGGTGAAGGGGCTGCTTGATTTGGCAATCGGTAAAAATACACAGTCCATGTTTGACGCCTCACATAGGGTAATTGGAGGAAACGCAACGGATCAGGCATTGATGAAGTTTATTGGAGAGGATACGTTTAAGGCGCTTGCTGGAAATACAGAATATGTGATTACAGCACAGCAGGGATTCAATTCGTCCAATAAGTTCAGCCAGGCCAGAATTGACAATGTAGGAAAAACGTTTTATAAAGGGGCACCGGAGCGGCTTCTGGCAGCAGCGACAAAATATCTTGATGCAGATGGAAATATTCAGACGATAGATAAAACCGCGCTTGACAGAAAGATTGATGAGCTTGCAGCCAAGGCAATGCGCGTGCTTGCGTTTGGTTATTCTGAAAAATCCATGGTAGAGAGCAAAATAAATGATGATATCGTGATTATCGGTTTGGTCGGAATCAGAGATGATGTCAGACCAGAAGCAAGAGATGCGATTAAGGAAGTGCAGAGTGCAGGTATTCAGGTTGTTATGATTACAGGTGACAGACTCGAAACAGCAGTAGCAATTGCGAAAGACGCAGGTCTTTTGCAGGGCAATGATGAAATGGCGATTGCATCTGCACAGTTAAATGAGATGTCTGATGATGAAGTGAAGAAGATTATTCCCAAAATACGCGTGATTGCAAGAGCGCTCCCTACAGACAAATCCCGTATGGTAAGGCTTTGTCAGGAAATGAATCTTGTAGTAGGTATGACGGGAGACGGCGTAAACGATTCTCCGGCTTTGAAACGTGCAGATGTTGGATTTGCGATGGGCAGCGGTACAGAGGCAGCAAAGGAAGCTGGAAAGATTGTTATTTTGGATGATAATTTTAAATCTATAAAGGACGCAATTCTCTATGGTAGAACGATTTATCATAATATTTTGAAGTTCTGTAAATTCCAGTTGGTTATTAATGTAACAGCTGTTATTGTAAGTGCAATTGCACCATTCTTTGGTGTGGATGAACCGCTCAAAGTAACACATTTGTTGTTTGTAAATCTTGTAATGGATAGTCTTGGCGCAATTATGCTTGGAAATGAGCCAGCGCTTGCGAAATATATGTTTGAGAAGCCAAGAAGAAGAGACGAGAGTATTGTCAGCAAACCTATGATGGCGCAGATTCTGGTGATGGGACTTTGGCTTACGATTGTAAGTTTTATCTATTTGAAGCTTCCGTTTTTTGTGGATTTGTTTGACACAGAAGAGCAGCATTTGACAGGCTATTTTGTACTATTTATTGTGAGCGCACTTTGCAACGGATTTAATGTTAGAGATGATGGATTTGGCATTTTCAAGGGGCTTAATCAAAATACAGGATTTTTGAAAGTATTTTTCCTGATTATCCTTGTTCAGTTTATTATTGTAAATGCGGCATTGATACCATTTACTGTCTTTACATGGATAGGAAATATGTTTAGCTGTCAGCCATTTGGTATTCAGGGCTGGATTGCAGTGGTGTTGCTTTCTTTGACAATGATACCGGTTGATATGGTTAGAAAAGTAGTAGTGAATAAAAAATAAAACAAATAATCAGAGATTTGGAATGTGGGGGTGCATATTGCAAAGGCGGTATGTGCCCTTTGCAGTGAGTAGGGAAAGGCTGATATGAAAAAGATTGTGTTTCATATGGATTTAGACAATACAATTATTTATACAGAAAAACATATGCTTAATGCCGATAAACAGTGCGTGGAACGATATGAGGGAAGGGAATTCTCTTTTGTCACGCCAAAAACCTATGAACTTTTGCAAAAGATAACAAAGCAGGTGATTATGGTGCCAACCACAACTAGGACAATACAGCAGTACAATCGGATAGACTTAAAGGTAGGAACGCTTTCTTATGCCTTAGTATGCAATGGCGGGGTGCTTCTTGTTGACGGAAAAGAGGACGAAGCTTGGTATGAACAGTCGCTTCGAAGGATATGCAGGAGCAAGAAAGAACTAATCCAAGCAATGGAATTTCTGGAAAAAGACAAGAGAAGAACGTTTGAACTTCGGTTTATCAGAGAGATTTTTGTCTTTACGAAGTGTGAAGAACCGATGGCGGTTGCAGAAGAACTTAAGGAGCTGCTTGATATGGAAGTGGTTGATGTTTTTCAGAATGGAGTGAAAATCTATGTCGTTCCCAAGAGTCTAAGCAAGGGGGAAGCTGTCTGCAGGTTTCGGGAATATGTGGGCGCAGATTATGTCATTGCAGCAGGGGACAGTGATTTTGATATTTCGATGCTGGAATCTTCCGATCTTGGAATTGCACCATATGATTTATCCAATCGTTACAGATTTTCTGACAATGTAAAATGTCTGACGGATCAGGTGCTGTATGCGGATGCACTATTAGAATATGTTTACCGCATAATAAATACAATCTGTTGAACAGTTCATTGGAGCGCTTTTTGAACACTTGTTAATAAACCAGATGTACAGAAAAGCTATCGCGAGCGATTTATAATAGGAGGAGTACGTATGAGTGCTATTAAAATTGAGAATCTTGTCCGTGACTATGGAGGAGGAAAGGGTGTATTTGATGTATTCCTCTTTCGGCGGGGAAACTTTCTCATGCACTTTGTAGCTGATTACCTTTTGCTTTCCCTGTACCATGTTCCCGATATACATTTCATTTTTAAGGATAGTACAGACGGTGGTAATTCCCCACATACCGTCATTTTTGCTTATCCTCGGTGTCTGCAAATTCAAGCCCTTGCTGTGCTTGTATGCTGTGGGTGTGGGTATTCCCATTTCGGTTAGCTTCTTGGTAATGCCGTTCTTGCTCATGCCCTCGTCAACGAACCAGTGAAAAATATTCCTCACTACCTCGGCGGCTTCTTCATCAACCACAAATGCGTTTTTGTCCTCCGGGTCTTTCATGTACCCGTAGGGGGCAAATGCGCCGATAAATTCGCCTTTCCTGCGCTTGGTGTTGAACGTCCGGCGTATGTCGTTGGAAGTCCTTGCGGCGTAGCGGTCATTCATCAGCCCGGTTATGGGTACTTCCATTCCCTGTACTGCGTCCGGGTTCTTGAATGTGTCAAGTGACGGGTCGCCAATGCTGATAAAGCGTACCCCGTATAAGGGGAATACTTTTTCCAAAAAATAACCTTGATCGGAGTAGTTGCGGAAAGCCCTTGATAATGTCTTGCAGATGATACAGTTGACAGTCCCGGCTTCCACGTCATGTATCAGCCGTTGAAATTCGGGGCGTTCGTAGTCCGTCCCGGTCAGCCCGTCGTCTGCGTAAACATCAGCAATGATATACTCGCCCTCGAAAAATTCCTCGATATACTCCGTGATGATTTTTCTCTGGTTGGTTACGCTCAAACTTTCGTCGTTCCCGTCGTCTTTGGATAGTCTTATGTAGACAGCAATCCTCCATACAATACGGCTTATAGTGGGTTGGTTCTGTGTTTTTCTAATGCGTGGCATTTGTCCTCCAATCCCCCTATAACCACACGTCTATTATACCATAGAACGCAGATTATTTCAGCATTTTTCAACATATTTTTCAACCTTTTTTCAGACCGCCGAAAAAGCTGATTAAGTGGGAATTGAGGTCATTTCCCGCAGGCGCAAAGGACAGACGGACGACTGTTTCCCCGCAGCGGAAACAATACGGGTTCTTTATCTGTTCAAGGTACGCTTTCATGCGTTCCGTGGCAGAAAGCCCCGTGTCAATGGAAACATGGTTTATGTCCGTCAGTTGTGCGGGGTCGGTCTTATCTGTCCCCTGCCTGCTCATAAAGTCCAGTTGTTCACTATTTATCATTGGCAGCCCTCCTTTCAAATATCTTTGGATTGCTGTTGTTGGTTTTATTGAAAAGGCGTTGAAAGAATACATGATGTGTTCCCTGTATGCTTCTGTGCAAGCCATAGAAATTTCCCCCTTTCTCCCACATGGGGCGGTGCTTGGTTTACGGTTGCATTTATAATCCAGAGGGGCGGCAATTTTATATTGTCGCCCTCTGATTGTCTTTAGCGTTTGACTGCTTTTTTTCTGCAACAAGTAAACTATGATAAAAATAATTTGTATACTTGATATTTTTTTGAGCGCAATAACTATCTATATCAGCGGATAATTGTTTCCAATATTCCATGTTCTTATTGTTATATATGTCTTTATAACCACTTAAATATTGTGGGTATTTTTCAGAAACGTATTGAAAAATATCCTGTTTGTAATTCCCACGAAGATTCAAATTCTCGAACCAATATTCACATACAAACGCTGCTGTTGCTTCAATGATTTTTTTAAAATCTGTTATATACGGAAATATGGGTGACATAAATAAAACTGTATAAATACCCTGTTTATGTAATTCCTTTAATGCTGTAATCCGCTGTGTAATGCTGCTGGCGTTATCCATATCACTTTGAAAATCGTTATCTAAAGTGTTAATAGAAATTGCAACTACTAAATTTTTCAGCTCTGTTAATATATCAATATCTCTTAGTATCAAATCAGACTTTGTGGAAATAGTAATCAAACAATCCGCTTTCTTTAGCTGCTTTAAAACATTTCTTGTCACTTGATATTTTGCTTCAAAAGGATTATAACAATCCGTTACAGAAGAAATAAATACAGATTTTTGATACAGCTTTTTTACACTAATTGTTTTATCACAACGCTTTATATCTATAAAATTTCCCCATTCTTCTGTATGTCCTGTAAATCGTTTCATAAAACGGGCATAGCAGTATTTGCAAGCGTGAGGGCAGCCAACATAAGGATTGATTACATAATCACTGGCTGGTAAATTCGATTTTGTAATCAAGTCTTTTGTAACAATTTCTTTTTCTATTATGCTCAAGATAAATCACCTCGTATAAT